>Ga0210391_10001531_pt1 | contig 20888 bp, 26 predicted proteins | sample IncBWC12OmetaG_FD_160573 | JGI IMG/M metagenome (GOLD analysis project Ga0210391, IMG submission 160573) | Forest soil microbial communities from Barre Woods Harvard Forest LTER site, Petersham, Massachusetts, United States - Inc-BW-C-12-O ...
CTTTCTTTCCAGACAATTCGTGCTAAAGTTCGGAGTCTCATTCCCCAGGGGTATTCATGTCGCTGAATCTATCTCGGTCCCGGGCCATTTGTATGTTCGCGATTTGCGTCTCGTTGCTTTCCTGCGCTTCCCAGAAGCCGCCGTTTAAAGTCGCCGTTACTGCGGCCGCTGGTTATAGAGGTCCGCTGCACGTCAGGCTCTGCCAGCTCGGTGCGGCGATGAATGCACAGCTCGACGCGAGCGGAAACGGAGTAACCTCCGCTTGCCCAGAGCCCGGCGACAACATGGAAATTCACGGAACGCGCGGCAACGATGCGATCGACCTCACCCGTGAGGACATACGCGTAGTTAGGACCGGCGACGAGATTCCCATCGCTCTGGACGCCGACCTGAAGTAACAGCCGCAATAGGGGCACCGATGCCCGCGCTTCGCAAAATTGAAAAACCTCAGCCCGGTGAGTACGCTGCGTACGCTTCGATGTACGTGGACCTCACGCCGGATGACGGTCCCATCCTGATTTTTCTGGAACGCAACGCGGAAATTCTTGCGAACCTATATCGCAGCTTGCCCGAGGAGCGGCTCCTCTATCGCTACGCGCCGGGGAAGTGGACGATGAAGGAAATCCTCAATCACCTGATCGACGACGAACGCATCTACGCGTATCGCGCGCTACGTTTCGCGCGCAACGACCGCGCCGAGCTGCCGGGATTCGACCAGGACCTCTACGCAAAAGAATCGCAGGCCAACGAACGCGAAATAGAAGACATGCTCGAAGAGTATGCGGACGTGCGGCGTTCGTCGATCGCGTTGTTCAATGCCTTTTCAGACGAAATGTTGCTTCGGCAGGGAACCGCGGATGGGCATTCAGTGACAGTACGCGGGCTGATCTATCACCTTGCAGGACACGAGCAGCGGCACTTGAACATCATTCGCGAGCGCTACCTCAAGAGCCTTCACCGCGACGACTCGTAGCTCAGCGTTTCCTGCCGCCGACCCACATCATCGGCGTCCACTCACCGTCGGTGTTCTCCACTTTCAGTCCAGCGGATTCTAGTTCGCGCACGGCTTCGTCGGGACGAATTGCACGGCCTTGCCATGTATCCAGATAGCGGAACCGCACGAAGGGAGCTCCGCGCTTCTGCGATGGCTCTTCGCGACCCTGATCGCGGAAGCCGGCTTCGATCATCAGGCGGCCGAGCGGCAGCGTCCAAACCCCTTTCATGTGCAGCCGGAAAATCCCGCCGGGCTTGAGCACACGCGCCGTCTCGCGGAAATAGCCGAAAATGGCTTCTTTGCTCGGCACGTGTTGAAAGACTGCGAACGAAAAAACAAAATCAACGCTGGCGTCCTCGACGCCGTTCAAATCTCCGCCCGAGACGGCTAGAAATCGCGCGTTCGGCACGCCGGCTGACGTCGCCTTGTTCACCATTTCCGGCGAGACATCGACGCCTGTGTACGACGCAAAATCCTGCGACATCCAACGCGCAATTCGCCCGATGCCGCAGCCGATTTCGAGCGCAGCCTTGCCAGCCGGATCGAAATTCATTCTTTTCAGATACGGGGTTACGTAGCGCGAGTAGTCGACCTTGCCCGACGCGAAAAACGCGTCCTCCTCATTGGGCTCGTCGGGCCAGTTGATGTATGCCCGCGGATTTTCGCGCGCTCGAACGTCCCAGTCGCGCCGTGCCGCTTCGAGGTAAGTTGTGTCGGCTGAAGATTTCTCGCTCATGATTCGATCGGTGCTAGATTGTGCACAGATTCAAGTATGTGGAACGGCTAAGAAAATAGCATATCGGAAGCGGGGAAGCGGGCGCGAAGAGATGGATCGAAATTCCGAAAATTGCCCGGTCAGCGGGAAACGCAAATACGATTCGGAACGCGAAGCCCTGGCAACCGCCGCGCACCAGATCTCCACGAACAACGCGCCGAAAGACCTGAAAGCCTACCGATGCCAGTGGTGCGAACACTGGCATCTGACGAAAGGCACCGCGCCGAAAAAGCGCTGAACGGCAGCTGCTCGTGAGCTATTCGTGCTTCTTGCCAGCCTCGCGCGTCGGGCTTTTCGTGCCTTTCACAAAGCACGAATCGCAGACGCGTGTGCCGTCTTTCAGCGTGAAGTCTACGCGCCGCGTCGAATCGATTTCCGCTCCACATCGCCCACAAATTTCTATTCTCGAGTCGTCCACTGCACTCTCCCGCGCTTGCCGCGCCAAATTTGCCGAGCCGCTCAGCGCGACAACGGATACATCAACCACGCGATACCCACGCCTATTACGACAAAAAGTGAAAACGTAATCGCCGCGTAACGCAGCCGCCCCGAAGGCGTCCGTTGCGTAAGGCACGCCAGCGCGCCGGCTACGAGCGCCGCATAAAGCGCCATCGCCGCGAAGTGGCTCAAGCCTGCAAAGTCCCCGGTCACGCCCGTGAAACTCCCTGCGACAAGTGAGATGCGCGAATCATGCCCGACGCCCCATCGCAATTTCATAAGCGTCGAATACGCCCAAAATATTCACCACGCCCGCCGCGGCGATCAGCCGCGTGCCGTAGTCACCAGCGGCTTTGGACACATCCGGCCCCGCCGTCTCAAAAAAACGCGAAAGAAAATAGAAGACACCCGACCCCGCGTCGGCCAGAAAGCCGAGCGTCCCGAAGGGATCGTTCGAGTGTTGCGCAAAGACGTTTCCGCGCAGCAGAAATCCAGTAATTGCCAGTCCGCCGGCGCATGCGAAAAACACAAGGCCGCGCACCCAACGGCGAGCGATGATATGTCCCAGGCCAGGTACGGCCCACGCGGCCAACGCAACCAATCCTGCGACGACTCGAAGGCCAATCTCCGAAGAAAGTGTGCGCGGGGAAGTGTCGCTGTCCGCGAACTCCAATTCGCGCGCATCGTCGGCAGCGGAAGTGATGGCGGCAGCGACTTCGGGTTCGACGGGCTCCGGCGCCGCGGGGATCTCATCAGCTGTGCCGCGCACTTCCTCAGGCGGCAGCCCGGTGGTCGCAAGCTGGCGTGCCGCGTCGACTTCGGGGCCTTCGTGCCGGAGAGGATCGTTCACATTCACCTAAGCCAGTAGCGGCAGAATCTCTTCCTGGATCGCGCCGGTCACGCGCGCTTCGCGCTCGCTAACGTGCACGTTCACCTCGCTGCGAATGCCGAACTCGGGGAGATAGATGCCCGGCTCAACCGAAAAACACGTGTGCGGCACAATTTTGCGGTCGTCCCGGGTCTCGAGGCTATCCATGTTGGCGCCGTTGCCGTGCGTTTCTTCGCCAATGCTGTGTCCCGTGCGGTGAACGAAATACTTCTCGTATCCGGCTTTGCGAATAATGTCTCGCGCCGCGCGGTCGACTTCCCATCCGTGCAGCGGCTTGCCTTTCGCAACGGCGGTCTTCACCAACTCCACGGCGGTGTTACGCGCCGTCTTCACGATCCTGAATATTTTCGCGTAGGAGTCCGGCACGCGCGCGCCCAAATATCCGACCCAGGTGATGTCGTAGTACACGCTGCCAGGCTTGTTTAACTTGCCCCAAATATCCAGAAGCAGCAGGTCGCCCGCGCGAATCGGACGTGCCGTTTGGATCGACGGCTCGTAGTGCGGGTTGCCGTTGTTCGGTTGCACGGCAACGATTGGCGGTTCGCTCGTCGTAATGCCGCGCAAGCGGAATTGTTCGAGGATCCACTGCTGCAACTCGAACTCGGTGAGCGGCTTGCCGTCGCGCACAAATTCCGCTGCGCGGGCGAACGCCTCATGCGTGATCTTGTCGATGATGCGGCCGGCTTCCAGGTGGCCGTCGAACTGCGCCGGCGTCCACGAGGCTTCAAATTTCTGCACGAGATCCGCGGAGGTGACGACCTTCTTCTTAAGTTTGCGGATGAGTTCGATCGTCCCGGCATCGACCAGGCCGATGTAAGGAATGTTGTTTTCCGGGGAATACTGCATCGCGATCGTCTTCGCGCTCGAGAGGATTTTCTTCACGCCTTTGTGCAGCTCTTCCCAGCCCGAATACTCGATCTCCTTCCCGGGGACAGCGTCGAGCGCGCCGGCTTCGATCCGATGCACGAGCTTCAACGGCTCGCCTTTGCGCGGAATGAAGTAGAACCAGCGCCGCGTGGCCATCCCGTTGCCCAATTGGAGAATTTTTGCTGCGATCGGGTCGCGGTGGTGATGGTCGAAGAAGAGCCATCCATCGAGCTTAAGTTTCTTCAGTTCGTCCTGAATGGCTTTTACGTCCAGCATGCCCGGCTCCTCACACTTGCTTTAAGAACGTACACGAGCGGCGCTTTCCGCTAGCGCCAGCACCTGTTCGCGCGTGACGCCCGCAATTGCCGCGCGCTTTGAACGACTCTTCTCGCCCGCGACGATTTTAACAGCCGAGATTGGTACCTTCAAAGCGGCCGCCAGAATGCGCCGGAGGTTCTCGTTCGCCCGGTCTTCGATTGCGGGCGCAGTGAGCCGAATTTTGAGCGCGCCGCTGTGTTCGCCTTCGATTGCGTCGCGGCTCGAACGCGGTGACACGCGCACGGCCACAATCACAGTGCCGTCGCGCTCTGTCGCCTCGATCGCCACCGGTTCGTCTGTGCCTACCGCGAGAGTTCGCCGTTGTACTCGCGAATCAGCCGGTAGCACTCGCAGGAGGATTGTTCGAGCGCCTTGCGGTTGATGACCCGTACCGCGCCGCGCGTGTATTCAATCACCCGCTTGCGCTGCAGCATTCCCGCTGCTTCGGTGACGCTGCTGCGGTCGGTGCCGAGCATTACGGCGAGAAAGTCGTGCGTCATCGGGATCAGACCGGCGTCGACGCGATCCTGCGTCATCAACAGCCACCGCGCCAGCCGCTGCACCACTTCGTGGAGACGGTTGCAGGCCGCTGTCTGCGAAATTTGCATGCGGTTCACGATGACGAACCGGCTCAGCCGCACCGGCAGCTCCGGGTGCGCGCGAAACAGCTTCTCGAGATTTTCTGTCGAGATCGAATACGCGCTGCCCGATATCTGCACTATCTCGCGGAGGGGGCTGCGGCGGATACCGAAGAGGCCCTCGAGCCCGACGACGCCTTCATTCCCCACAACTCCGGCCTCAGCTGTCTTTCCGTTCGACATCACCACAACCAGCGAGATCAGCCCATTGTTAGGGAAGTAGACGCGCTCGACCTTGCGGTTCGCCTCGTGAAGAATCGAATGGTGCTCGAGCTCGATCAGTTTGAGCCGCGGCCGCAAGGCGCGGAACTCACGGTTCCCAAGCAATAGCAGGATCCGGTTTGAAACCGGCTTGCCTTCCGGTCCAGTCCGCTCGCCGGACTGGAGTAGCTGCGACATTTCACTCTCCTCCAAATATTTCTGTGTTCGGGCCAGTGGAATTGGCGCGGGGCAGCATCGCCGATAACTCTCTACGAATCAAGTCTATGTGGGACATGCCACACAACGCCGATCACGATTGGCGCAACACGCATACGGCTATCAATGTATTTCGTTTCACTTTGGGACAGCGTATCGTCACGCGTGAGGTCCTGTGTGGCTTAACCCACATAAGGTACTAGGATTTGCAGTACCTGCTTTGCGTTGCATCGCTACAGGATAAACCGAGCCCAGTGCACAAAATCCTTATCGCAGACGATAGCGAACTGATTCGAGAGTTTCTCAAGGGCCTCGCCGGCCAATACAAGGACTGGACCATTGTCGGCGAAGCCGTGAACGGCCGCCAGGCTGTATTGATGGCAGCATCGCTGAATCCCGACCTGGTGGTCCTGGACCTTGCGATGCCAATGCTCGACGGCATCCACGCCGCGGCCGAGATCCTGAAAGTTTCGCCGTCGATGCCTGTCATCCTATACACCCTGCACGACATGCCGCACCTTCTGCTCGAGGCCAAGAAAGTCGGGATACGCGAGGTGGTGTTCAAGACGTCCGACGCGACCGAGCTGGCTGATGCTATTCACAGAGTCCTCAAGGACGCTGCGTCGACGAGTGCGCCTGGGACCGTGACCGCGCCACCGCTTTTTGTGGAAGGGGACAAAGCTTCCGCGCCTAGCCAGCCGGATCACGGCGCATCCGAATCGCCCACGCCGGATGCTGCGGCCTCTAAACCCGAGGAATCGACGGGCGCCAATTAGTTGTAGGCAGCTGGCGTCAGGCTTTTTTCGCGCGCTCCCCAAAGAGCGCGCTGCCCAGACGCACTTCCGTTGCGCCCTCTTCAATCGCCACTTCGAAATCGTGGCTCATTCCCATCGAGAGCACAGGCAACGGAAGGCCAGTGCGCGCCCGAAGGTTTTCGCGCAGCTCGCGCAGACGGCGAAAGTACGGCCGCACTTGCTCCACGTTCTCGAAATACGGCGGGACGGTCATCAATCCTTCGAGCTTGAGGTTCGTGAAACCTCGAACGGCGTTCGTCAGCGAGTCGAGGTCGCTTTCGGACACACCGGACTTTGACTGTTCGCCGCTGAGATGAACTTCGATCAGTACGCCGAGACGCTTGCCTTCCTCGGCCGCCGCGGCATCAAGCTTGTGGGCGAGCGGAACGCTGTCGACTGAATCGACGCGGTCGAATATCGCCGCAGCCTTGCGCGCCTTATTGCTCTGAAGATGGCCGATCAGGTGGCATCGCAATATGTCGCCGGAAAATTCGCCGCGTTTTGATTCCCACTCCTGCACGCGATTCTCGCCAAACGTGTTCAGTCCGGCGGCGACGGCTTCGCGAATCGTTTCGACCGGCTGCGTCTTGGTAACCGCGATCAGCATCACATCGGAAGCATCTCGCTCCACGCGTGCCGCGGCGCGTGCGATGCGTTCGCGCACGCCTGCGAGTTTTTCTGTGATCTCCGTCGACGTCATCGATCGGAATTTTATCACGGGCGACTGTGCTAACTTGCCCGGCTTCGCCCCCGTCCAAATTATGCAAGGGATTTGACAATTCGATGACCCGGAGGTGACCCACCTGCATGTTAAACTTCCGCTTGCTCCCGGGGAGGATTACCCGTGCCTAAGCTCTCGTCGCGCGCGATCCATCCAGGTCAACGCCTCGCCAAACAAATTCAAGCGTCGGGCCTCACGCAAACGGAGCTCGCGCGAGCCATCCGCGTGCCCGTGAATCGAATCACCCGCATTCTGAATGGAACGCGCAACATCACCGCCGAAACCGCCGTGCGGCTCGGACACTTCTTCGGAAACCCGCCGGAGTTCTGGCTGAACCTTCAAGGTGTCTACGATATCCAAGTGGTTGAAGAAAAGGCGGGGAGGGCCATTCGTAGCCTTCCGCGCTTCAAGCGTCGTTAATGCGTCGTTGACGCGTTTTGCAAGTCGACGGATTTTTTAGCGTCGATCGTGATCTGCCAGGCCTCATTTAGCCCGAAGTCGCGTGTGCTACACTCCGACAGACGACATGCCTCCCCGCGGAAAATTCATCGTCCTTGAGGGCATCGACGGCTCGGGCAAGCATACGCAGATGGACTTGCTGGCTCGCGCTCTTGTCTCGCGCGGCGTCGAATTCGCGCAAGTCGGCTTCCCGAACTACGACGGTTTTTTTGGCAAGCTCGTCGCGCGCTTCCTTAATGGCGATTTCGGCCGGCTAGAAGCCGTCGATCCGCACTTTTCCGCATTACTTTATGCGGGAGATCGGCTGGAATCGAAGCCTCAGCTCGAAAGCGAGCTCGCCGAAGGCAAAACGATCGTCGCCGACCGCTATGTCGCTTCAAACCTGGCGCACCAGGGCGCCCGGACTCCGCCTGAACAGCGCGCGGCATTCCTGCGCTGGCTCAAGCAGCTCGAATACGAAATCTACGCGCTGCCTCATGAGGACTTGGTCGTTTATCTGCGCGTGCCACCGGCCGAAGCGCAGCAGCTCGTCGCGAGGAAAGGGAAGCGCGAGTATACCCAGCTCGAGCGTGACATCCAGGAGGCGAGCATTGCGCATCTGGAAGCGGCTTCTGCTGTGTATGACGAGCTGGCCAAGCAACCCGACTGGGTAACGATCGAATGTTTTGACGCGGCCGCCAAAAAGCTGCGCACGCCTATGGCGATTCACAAGGATGTGGTCGCCGCCGTGGAATCGCGCGTGCTGCGCGCGCACTACGTGAATTAAAACCTGGAGACCCGCATCGACGATGGGCTTTAACGAATTTCTCGGTAACGAACGCATCGTAGCCGCGCTTCGCGGCATGCTTCGGCGCGAACGTCCGCCCAGCGCGATGCTGTTTTCAGGCCCTCAGGGGGTGGGGAAGTACACGCTGGCGCGGATGTTCGCGCAGGCCGCCAATTGCCAGCGCTTGAAGGACGATTTCTGCGGCGAGTGCGATTCCTGCCTTCGCATGGCTCCCTACGCCGATCCCGCGCCGCACGTGGCTGCCGGACTCACCGAACGCGGCGAGAGCCCGGACGCATCCGCCGTCGAGCGCATGCCTCTGATCATCCAGCCGCACCCCGACGTTTGGCTGCTGGTGCCCGATCCGGTGCGCAAGAACTCACCGGTCGCTCGCCCGCTCATCCGCGTCGGACAGCTCCGCGCTGTCCAACGCGCCGCATACTTCAAACCCGAAGGCCGCCGCCGGGTTTTCATTCTGGATGGCGCTGACACGATGCGCTGGACCGATGCCGATATCTTCCTGAAAATCCTGGAAGAGCCGCCCGACTCCGCCACACTGATTCTTCTCGCACCTAAGCCGGACTCGATGCTTCAAACGATCCGCTCGCGCTGCCTCCAGTTCCAATTCGCACCAGTTCCGACTAAGGAGATCGTCATGTTCCTGAAATCTCACAAGGACTTGAAGGTCCCGGAGCCTCAGCTAGCCGCTCAACTCGCCTCCGGAAGCCCCGGCCTCGCCCTCTCGCTTGACCTGAAGGAGTCGCAGCGCTTGCGCCGCAGCGTGCTTGGCCTGCTCGATCAGGCCGTAACTGGCGGAAAATATTCGGAACTTTTCGCCGCCACGGCGCAACTAGCTAAGCAAGAGAAGGAAACCTTTGAAAATATTCTGCCCATGTTTTATAGTTTGCTTACAGACCTTCTTGAACTTTCCCAAGGTGCCAAAAGCCGTCTTCCTCGAAATCCCGACTTGAGTCGTGAACTGGAAGCGTTAAGCAAGAAGGTCGACTGGGAATGGGTCGTCCGCGCCACTCAGGGGTTGGACCGCCTCGAAAAGCGCCTACGGCGCAACGTTGGTCGCCAGTTGGGCCTCGATTCTCTCCTGATTTCGCTCGGAACCCGGTAATCACAGTTTTCTGTAAACTTTTTTAAAATCATCGCAACCGAATCCCCGCTTCCGCAGTCATAACAAGTATCACCGGCAAGGAGTAGTCATGGTAAATCGTAAGCTTTTTCGCCCCGCTTTGACCGACGTGAAGGAACCTCCGCAGTTTCAGCAGGCTCGTCCCACTGCGGTTACGGCCGTTCCGGCGAACGGTCGCAAGAAACCCGCGCCGCCGGAACAGACGCACGCTGAAAGTTTTTACTTCGTAAAACAGATGCAGGCGCGGACACCTGTTTCCGTGGTTTTACTCGATGGGGAAGTCCTGCACGGATCGGTGGAGTGGTACGACCGCGATTGCATCAAGCTTACGCGCGTCGGCAATCCCAATCTTCTGGTCTACAAGCACAGCATCAAGTATCTGTTCAAAGACGGCGAAGAAGCCGCTCACGGCGGCAGCGCCAATTCGAACGGACACGGGCACGAAGATTAACAATTGCTGCCAGACGGGTCGCGCGGGCCCAGCCGCCGCGATCCTGCGGGACTCGCGTTTCTATTTTCCAGCCGGAAACGGACCCACAAAGAACGTCATTAGCGCTTTTCCAACGAGGCGCTTCTTGCTGTCCGTAATATCGCAATCGACCACCGACGTGTGTCGCCCGATCCGCACCACTTGGGCGACGGCCCTCACCGTACCTTCGCTAATCGCCTCAAGATAGTTGATCTTCATCTCGATCGTCGCAACGCGCGTTCCCGGTGGGCACGCCATGTAAGACGCGAGGCCTCCAGCTGTGTCTGCCAGCGACGCGAGCACGCCGCCGTGCACTACGCCATGCGCCTGCAGAAGTTTGTTTTGAACCCGCATGGTGATCACCACGCGCCCCCGCGTCGCCTCCGCTAGTACGAACCCCAAGTAGTGAGTAATGCCGCTATCGCGCAGCCGCCGGCGCAACTGGCTGATTAGCTTTCGTTCGAGGGCGTTTGGTGTCTTTGGCATTCTGCTCGTATTGGATTCTTCTAAAACGGCTGGAATTTATACAAACTTCACGCATCGAGGCCCTGAAGCCGTCGTCTAATCCCGCAGCGCGCACGCGGAATCTAGCATTCGCGTCGGGCGTGCGCAACTGGAGAGCGGCCTTGCTGCTGCGCGCTCGCCGCTGGTAGAGTCCCACGGAGCCCCATGAAAATCGGAATCACCTGCTACCCGACGTACGGCGGTTCGGGCGTCGTCGCCACCGAACTCGGCATCGAACTCGCCGCCCGCGGCCATGAGATTCATTTCATCAGCTATGCGATGCCGATCCGGCTCAGCGAGCCGCACGACCGGATCCATTTTCATGAGGTTGAAGTCACGTCTTACCCGCTGTTCGATCACCCGCCGTACACGCTGGCTCTCGCCACGAAAATGTACGAGGTCGCGGAGCAGGCGCGGTTGGATCTCCTGCATGTTCACTACGCGATCCCGCACTCGGTGAGCGCGATGCTCGCCCAGATGATGGCGAAGCCGCGGCGCCTGCCGTTCATCACCACGCTCCACGGGACCGACATCACGCTCGTCGGCAGCGACCGCAGCTACCTTCCGATCACGCGGTTCTCCATCGAGCAGAGCGATGGCGTCACCTCGATTTCCGCGTACCTGCGCGACCTCACGTATCACGAGTTCGACGTGAAGCGAAAAATTCAGGTCGTCCCCAACTTCGTGAACTGCGACGTCTACACTCGCCCTCAGGATCAATCTGGCCGCGAACGTTGGGCCAAACACGGCGAGCCGATTCTGATGCATCTTTCAAACTTCCGCCCAGTGAAGCGCGTCACGGACGTGGTGGAAATATTTGCACTGGTCCGCGAGAAAATTCCCGCCAAACTCGTGATGATGGGCGACGGTCCGGACCGCGGCGCGGCGGAATACCTGGTCCGCAAAAAGCACCTGACGAAGGACGTCTTTTTTCTCGGCAAGCAGGACCTTGTGCAGGAGAAGCTCGGTCTGGGCGACCTGTTCCTGCTTCCAAGCGAGAGCGAATCTTTCGGACTGGCGGCGCTCGAAGCGATGGCCTGCGAGGTGCCGGTGATTGCTTCCGACGTCGGCGGACTGCCGGAAGTGGTCACGCACGGCGTCGACGGCTATTTGATCCCGCCTCACGACGTCGCTGCCGGAGCGAAATACGCGCTCGAAATCCTAAAGAGCCCCGACCGCGGTCGCGCCATGGGTAAGCGTGCGCGCGTGAACGCAAAGACGAAATATTGCGCGAATGACGTGATTCCCCAATACGAGGCGTACTACCGGAAAGTCCTCGAGGAAAAAGCCTAGCCTGGTTCTGTTACCGATCGAGGAAGGGAACGGGCTTCAGCGAGCGCACCGCAGAATCGATCTGGTCCTGCGTAATCTGAGCGCTCGATCCACCGCTCACAATAAATAGGTAGCGAAATTGCCGGTTGCGGTCGTCGAACGCTCGCAACGCGACCGGGTGTGCATTCGCCGGGTCGCCGAACTGAAAGCCCTTCACCGTGCCCCAATCGAAGCAGTGGAACGCGCCGTCGGGAATCAGGTCGGCTCCGAAAGCCAGCTTCCAGATCAAAAGCGTGTGTTCGCGCTGTGCGTCGGCACCGTTCATGAGCGGCGAAAGTAGCGAGGGCGCGGCGCCGTAAACCTGTTGGTAGAGCGAGTAGTTCGACTCGATCGGCGCACCTGAAAAAACAGCCGCGAACTTCTGATAGTTCGCCGGATCGGCGGTCTTTAGCGTTCCAATCGTATCCTTCTGCGTATCGGGATCGTAGAAGACCAGGACCTGGCCGGAATCGAACCGCACGATCGTGTGCGTGAGGTGCTCTTCTGTTTTGTATTTTCCGGCCCACGGTGAATTGAACTGGAAATTGTAGAGCTTGATCTGGTCGATTTTCCCCGTGGGCTCGGGCGATTGCGCAAGCGGCTGCGGCACGTCGGCGACCCAGGTGTTCGAGCTCGCAAGCGAATTCGCTTCAAGCCAGGCCATTGTCCCCAATCCGTACTTCACCAAAAAAATTGCTACCAGGATCGCAAAGGCGGCCAGTCCAATCGCGGGCCACGGGCTGGTCTTCTCGTCCGAGTCGTCGTGCAGCAGTGTATCTTCGGCGGTTATCACGGCTCCATTCTACGCCAACCCCGGAATGCGCAATCGTAAATCGAGGGGCCGTCTAGCCGGGAAGCAGTTTGCGGACGCGTCCGCGCAGCTTCACCAGGCCGCGCGCCGCGGAGGGAGGCAGGTGCTGAAACTCCTGGAAAAGCGTGTCCATTCCGACGACGAACTCGAGCATTTCGCCGATGCGCTTCCGCGCGTAAGCCTCGGACGGCCCGGCCTTGCCCGCTTCGTCGACGCACTCGTGCAGCACGCGAATCGTGGGATCGATTTCGCGTTTCTTGCGCTCATCGAGGATCACGCGAAACATCTCCCAGATGTCCTTCATCGATTCGAAGTGTTGGCGGCGATCGCCCAATACGGGCGCCACTCGCACGATGCGCCAGCCCTGCAGTTCGCGCAGGCTGGTGCTCACGTTGGAGCGCGCGACGGAGAGCGTGGTGGCGATCTCGTCGGCGGGCATGGGGCGCAGCGAAAGGAAGAGCAGGGCATGGACCTGCGCGACGGTGCGGTTCACGCCCCAGCGGGTGCCCATCTCGCCCCAGTGGAGGATGAATTTCTGCGCTACTGAAGAGAGTGGAGGTACAGTCCGTTCACTTATTTCTGTCATGACTGAACATACTGCTCATAGTGGCGCGATGTCAAGCAGCCGATTTCCGCCGAATCGGGGATCCGGACTACGTGGTTGGCGCAGCGGTAGACGCCGTCGCAGGTTGGGCGGGCGGGAGCGCGTCGCTGGGAACTTCGAGCTCGATATCCACGCGGATGATGTCGGCGACCTTGTTGAACGGCATGTTGTGCGTCATCCCGAAATCGCGGCGGTTGAAATCGAACGAACCCTTGATCTTGTGCGTGCCGTTCGACTCGGTCGCCGTTACAATCGCGATCGTCAGGGGCCGCGTGATTCCGCGCAACGTGAGGTTTCCCGTCATCGTGAATTTGTGCGGGTCGGGATCGGGCAGCACGCCGTCGGAGACAAACTTGATCTCCGGGAATTGCGTCACGTTGAAGAAGTTCTTGCCCTTTACTTCCTTGTCCTTGAATCCACTTCCGGTGTGTACGCTGCCGGCTTGAATATCGAGTAAAAGCGATGCGTTTTCGAGCGTATCGGAATTCAGCTTGAAGTCGGCATTCCAGTCCTGGAAGACTCCCACCACCTTCGCGAACGTCGAGCTGGCGTGAAATTCGATCTTGCTGTTCTCTTTCACGATCACGATCACGCGGTCCGGCACAGGCTTTGCGGCAGGCGTCAGCATGAGGCTCAGGGAAACCAGCAGCGCGGCGGCTTGGCGGATCATCAACTCTCCTCGAGTATCTGGCGATGCCGGCGTTACAGCGGGGCGTAGCTGTGCCGATTGCGGCGAGAAAGCAAGCTAACAGAATCGCGTCGCCCGCGCAGCCCAAAAGCGGTTGTTGCGCACACCGAGCGAATTTCCGCGATGCGAGCTGCCGGAATTCAGAGTTAAGATTGCCGCGCGAATTCGAGAACAAACATGAAACTGATGGAGAGAGCGGACAAGGCGGCACAGTATCGATATCTGTTCCTGTTCCTACTCCTACTCGGGGAACTGCTTCTCCTGCCGTACGCGGGCGACAACGGCCTCCGTTACCACTGGTTCCGCGCATTCGGCCTCGCCCTGACTGCCTTGAGCGTCTACGCGGCGAGTTTTCGCCGATCGACGTTGATTGTCGCGATCTGTTTGGCCATTCCTGCGGTGTTGAGCCGCGTCATCCTGTCGAAGGAGGATGCTAGCGCGCTGAGCCTGGTCACGGTCATGCTGACGTTTGCATTCGACGTGTTTGTATTAATCACGATCTTTCGAAGAATCTTCCGGTTCGAGCGCGTTACATCGTCCACAATTTTCGGAGCGCTCTGCATCTACCTTCTGATCGGATTCGCGTTCTCGAACCTTTACATGTTCCTCGTGAGGCTCGATCCGCGCACCTTCTACCTCGTGCCCGGCGTCAATCTTCACTCCACGCCGGAATACTCGGATATCACGTACTACAGCTTCGGAGCTATGACCTCGCTCGGCGCATCCGGAATTGTTCCGGTCACGCCACAAGTGCGTTCGCTCACGGTCGTTGAAGCGATCCTGGGCTTGCTCTATCTGGCTGTATTGGTTTCGCGGCTTGTGGGGATGTACCACATGGGGATGAGCGATCGAACAAATCCCGCTCCGCCCCCGACTACAAATCAATAAACGGATCGGCGGTCGCGAGCTCCGGAATCTCGATGTGAATCTGTGTGCCGTGGCCTTCCTGGCTGCGGATGTCCATCTTGAACTGGTCGCCGTAGAGTAGTCGCAAACGCTCGTGCACGTTGCTGATGCCGATTCCGCCGCCGTAGACCTCGGCGAGCCGCTCGGTGGAAATGCCCACGCCGTTGTCCTCGATTTCGATAAGCAGCCGCCCGTCAGACTGCCGGGTGCGCAGATGGATTTGGCCGCCTTCGAGCTTCGGCGCCAATCCGTGCTTGATGGAATTCTCGATCATCGGTTGCAGCAACATGCTCGGCACGAATCGTTCGAGCGTCGCCGCATCGATTTCTTTAAATATTTGCAGCTTGTCGCGCCCGAAGCGAATCACCTCGATGTCGAGGTAGTCGTCGATGAAGTCGATCTCTTCGCGCAAGGGAACGAACGACTCATGTTTCCGCAGCAAGCGCCGCAGAATATTCGAAAGTTTCAGCACCACGCCGCGCGCCATGTCCGGATCGAACCGAATCAGCGATGAAACCGTATTCAGAGTGTTGAACAGGAAGTGAGGATTGATCTGGCTCGTCAACGCGTCCATGCGCGCACGAAGCAGAAGCTGCTGGTTCTGTTCGAGGTTCATCTGGATGCGTGTGTTGTTCCAGATCTTGATCACCATCGCCACACACATCAGCGACGAAAGCACCACCAGCATCGCGTACCACCACGTCGTCGGGTGATAGGTGAAGAGCCAGCGCGGCGGCACCACCTGCGCCATTTCGATCTCGACCACGTTGACTAACGTACAAGCGAGCAGCGGCAACATCGCCCAATTGCCCTTCTGATAGCGAATTCCGCGCCAGATCCAGCCGGGAATGCTCAAAAACAAGAACGGTCCAAAATGCCAGACGTCCTCTTTCTCCGGCATCATTTCGCGCACCACACCCGCCAGCAGTCCAACCAACGCGGCGGCCGGGCTTGAGATCCACTCGTGATTGCCGAATGCGGGCAGGCTGATCAGCGACCCACCCAGAAGCCCGACGACACGACCGCCCACAAGCCCCAGCAGAAACGAGCCTTCCAGCGTGAGGTCGAAGAATTTGTACCCGACCAGACGCAGCAGCACGCCGATCGCGAGCGGCGGCGTGAGAAACAGCAGCAGCATTACTTTCTGGTCAGAATCGCGGATTTCGGTGAAGAGCAGCCTGCGGAAGTGGTTGAAACGGACGAGCAGCGCGGCGAGCGAGGCGGCAAAGCCCACCTTGAGCACCAGGATGAATACCAAGTCTTGTCCCGTCGCGAACAGTTCCATTCGTCTCGAAAATCGCGCCGGAAAGTGCGCGATTCGCATTTACGTTAGCCAAAGCCGCGAGCGATGTAAAGGGAAGCGCATCAATCTCTTGCGCGGTGCGACTCAAAATGGCCTGTCGAAGCGCGCCGACCCTCGACGAGCGTCCTTGACTCCGCCGGGACGCGCCTTTATACAAGGAGGATGGCGCATGACTTTCTGATCTACGAGTTTGGCTCGGATGAAGAGAAGGCCCAAGAGGCCCGGCACAAAGTGGAAAGCTGGGCGCAGGGTTTTCGGCTCGGCAAGAAGCTGTTGTTGAAGTTTGATCGTAGGGAACCGGACGAGGCCTCCGAAGACGGCGAAAAGCCGTCGAAGGGCGCGGCGTCGAAGAAGAGGTCCGCCCACGGGAATGGCGCCGCGGTGTGCGCGATTGTGCGGCTCGATTTTTCGTCGCACGAAAAGTTGTCGCACCAACGATGGCTCGATCGGATTCCCTCCGAGGAGCCATTCAAATCCGCAAAAGGAAAAGTGGTGCGCTCCGGCGATGCCGCGCACCGCGAAACTTCCGATCAATTCGACGCGCTGGACTGATCCTCGCGCAACGATAGCGCGGCGCACAGCGCAGCAATTCTTGGACCGGTTCGCGGCCTCGGCTATAATGAGACGGTAACGCGACCGGCGAACTCAGTCACACCAGGGAGCCGATGGCTACACAGGCGAAAGTCAAACCCGCCGCTTTTGATTCCTCGAAGTTTCACGGTCTCGATCGAGACACGCTGATCCGGCTGTACCGCACGATGTTTCTCTCTCGCCGGCTCGACGACCGCGAAATTCAGCTCAAGCGCCAAAACAAAATTTTCTTCCAAATCAGCGGAGCGGGACACGAAGCCGTTCTCGCTGCTACGGGGCTCGTGCTGAAGCGTTCGCACGACTGGCTCTTCCCGCATTACCGCGATCGCGCATTGATGCTGATGATGGGCGTCACGCCGTACGAGATGTTGCTTCAGGGCGTCGGCGCGAAGGACGATCCCGCTTCGGGCGGCCGCCAGATGCCTTCGCATTGGGGCCATCAGGACCACCACATTGTTTCGCGCTCCTCGCCCACCGGCACGCAATTCCTGCAAGCCGTCGGTGCGGCCGAAGCCGGCGTTTACTTTGGGCAATTCCCGAAAGCCTACGATCAAGCGCGCAAGGCTCCACTCGGCGGTAGCGCCTCGTACTACAAAGACGAAATTGTTTATGTCTCCTCTGGCGACGGCACAACAAGCGAAGGCGAATTTTACGAATCGCTGAACACTGCGACGAACCAGAAGCTTCCGCTGCTCTACCTCATCGAGGACAACGGTTACGCGATCTCCGTGCCCGTCGAAGTGCAGACTCCCGGCGGCAGCATTTCAAAGCTGCTTAGCGGCTATCCAAACCTTCACATCGAAGAGTGTGATGGCACCGACGTTCTCGCCAGCTACGCGGCGCTCCAAAGAGCCGCGGACTTCGCGCGTTCGCGCCAAGGTCCGGCACTGGTTCATGCGCACGTGATTCGGCCGTATTCGCACTCGCTCTCCGACGACGAAAAGCTCTATCGCACCGAAGCCGAGCGCTCCCAAGAAGCGCAGCGCGATCCGCTGCCGAAGTTTGCGGTGCTGCTCGTGCGCGAGGGCGTACTCGACGAAGAAGAAATTGAAGCCCTCGAAGCCGAAGTCGATCGCGAGGTCATCGAAGCCACCGACCGCGCACTCGTCGCGGCGCCTCCGTCTACCGACTCGATCTACAAGTGGGTTTACTCGCCGGACGTCGATCCAACTTCGAAAGATTTCGACGCGCAGCCCAAGCGTGAAGGCCATCCCAAGACGATGGTCGAAATGGTTTCAGCCACGCTCCTCGACGAAATGAAACACGACGAGCGCATCGTAGTTCTCGGCGAAGACGTTGCCGACTGCAGCCGCGAAGACTCCTTGCCTCACGTAAAAGGGAAGGGCGGCGTTTTCAAAGCCACCTCCGGCCTGCAGCGCAAATTCGGCGGCCACCGCGTGTTCAATTCGCCGCTCGCGGAAGCGAACATCATCGGCCGCTCCATCGGCATGGCCGTCCGCGGCCTCAAGCCCGTTCCTGAAATTCAGTTCTTCGATTACATCTGGCCGGCGATGATGCAACTCCGCAACGAACTCGCCACTCTTCGCTGGCGCTCCGCGGGTCATTTCAAATGCCCCGTCGTTGTACGCGTCGCGATTGGCGGCTACCTCACCGGCGGCGCGATTTATCACAGCCAGTGCGGCGAAGTGACCTTCACGCACATTCCCGGCCTGCGCGTCGTGATGCCGTCAACGGCCCTCGACGTCTGTGGGTTGCTTCGCACCGCGATCCGGTCGGACGATCCGGTGCTCTTCCTCGAACACAAGCACCTCTACCGCCAGCCCTACAACCGCTCGGAATACCCAGGCCACGATTTCACGATTCCATTCGGCAAAGCTCGCGTTGTTCGCGAAGGCACCGACGCCAGCATCATTACCTACGGCGCCGTCGTGCACCGCGCGGAAGTCGCGGCAGCTGAACTCGCGCGCCAGGGGATTTCCACCGAGATCATCGACCTTCGTTCGCTCAGCCCCTACGACTGGGAAGCGATCAGCGCGACCGTCTCGAAAACGAATCGCGTCCTGGTCGCCTACGAGGACTCACGCTCCTGGGGTTACGGTGCCGAAATCGCCGCGCGTATTGGCGACGAACTGTTCGACCGCCTCGACGCTCCGGTCCGCCGCGTCGCCGCTACGGATACCTTCGTGGCCTACCAGCCCAAGCTCGAAGACGCGATTCTGCCCCAGACTGAAGACATCGTTCACGCCGTCCGCGAGCTTACGTCGTACTAGCCTCAAGCCAAGCCAGTTACGCGGCCGCCAAGTTGGAACTTTCGCGCTGGTTGAAACGTATCTAAGGCAGGAGCACGAGGAGGGGCATCACGCTCTTCGGGGAGGAGCTCAATGAATTGCGCAACGTGCCAGAAGGATCTCGCCGCCTACTCAAACTATTGCTACTACTGCGGTGCTCGCCAACCGAGCGCCACGCCTCCGATCTGGGTTCAGAAGCGCCTGATGCGCTCAACTGACGCGAAAATCGGCGGCGTGTGCGGCGGCCTTGCCGAGTATCTCGACGTTGATCCCACTGTCGTGCGCTTGGTGTGGTGCTTGATCGCGTTCTTTACCGGCATCGTTCCCGGCGTGATCGCCTATCTGGTCGCTTGGGTCGTGCTTCCCGCGCCTCCCAAGCCCGGCGTCGAGGTAATCGCGCCCGCACCTGCGCCGATGTCCGCGCCACCGGCGCCTCAAGGCTATACGCAGCCTTCGTAAGCAACGTACCCTGCAACAACTAGTCGCGGTCCTTTCCGCCGCCCTTCGGCTTCTTCGAGGGGCGGCGCGCTCCACCCCCACCGCCGCCCGCCAGTGCGTGGTCGATCGAAATAATTCCGCCGCCCACAGCCGCGAGTGCCAGCGATCCCACCGCAAGCGCGAGAGGGAACTGGTAAACATCGACGGCCGCCGGATTCGCAAAGAGCTGGTGCACTTTCACCAGCGCTACAGCCATCTCGAGGAATAAAAACAGCCCGGCGACCCGCGTGAATAGCCCTACAATCAGCATGCACCCGCCAAAAAACTCAATCACACCCGCGAGGTAGGCGAAGTAACCCGGGAATCCCATCTTCGTGAACGCCCCGATCGCATCGCGCGTGTGCGTGAACAGCTTCGGATAGCCGTGAAATACGAAAATCACGCCCAACCCCACGCGCAACAACAGCAACGCCACCGGTTTCAGCTTTTCGAGCCCATCCATTCCGTACCGCCTCCAGGACATAAAAATCTCGTAAGAATGCGCGCCGCATTGTAGCAGAACGCTTCATCACCGCTTCTCGCACGCGCTGGAAACTTTTTGTGCGCGTGCGTATCAAACTTCGCCGATGCTTAGTGTAAAATCTTCCGTCACACAGGGAGCTCGACTAGAGATGACTCAACCCAGTCGTACGATCGGCATCGTTAACGGAGGAGGAGACTGCCCCGGACTAAATGCCGTGATTCGCGCCGTAGTTCGCACCGCGAAACTGGAGCACGACTGGCGCGTGATTGGCGTCACCAATGGCTTTAATGGCCTGATCTGGCCGGAACAGTCCTTTGAGCTGACCGTTGAGTCGATTCGCGGTATTTTGCCCCGCGGCGGGACGATTCTGGGAACCACTAATCGCGGTAACCCGCACTCCTTCCCGGTTGAAGAAGACGGCAAGACCGTCATGAAGGATTTCTCCGGTCGCGTGATCGAAAACATGAAGGAAATGGGAATCGAGGGGCTGGTCGTGATCGGCGGCGACGGCACTCTTACCATCGCGCACCAGTTCGCGAAGCTCGGCGTGAAAGTCGTGGGCGTTCCAAAGACCATCGACAACGACCTGCTAGCCACGGAATTTACTTTTGGATTCGATACCGCGCTTCATGTCGCCACCGATGCAATCGACCGTCTTCACACCACCGCCGAAAGCCACCAGCGCGTGATGGTCGTGGAAGTGATGGGCCGTGACGCGGGTTGGATCGCGCTGCATTCCGGTCTCGCCGGTGGTGCGGACGTGATTCTGATCCCCGAAATTCCGTTTACCATCGAAACCGTGTGCGAAGCGATCAATCGCCGCCAGGCGCTGGGGCGCTCATTCTGCCTCGTCGTCGTCGCCGAAGGTGCGAAGCTCCCCGCAAAAGATGCGCTCGGCAAGCCGTTTCCAAAACCGGTGCCGGGCCAGGTCGGCAATGCTATCGGATTTGCGATCCGCGAATTTCTGAATCGCGAAGTCCGCGTCACCGTGCTTGGCCACGTTCAGCGCGGCGGCTCGCCCAGCCCGTTCGATCGCACTCTCGCGACGCGCTTCGGTGTTCACGCGGTAGATCTGATCGCCAAAGGCCAGTACGACCGCATGGTCTGCCTGCGCTCTTCACGCATCGAATCCGTTCCTCTCGTCGAGGCCATCGGAGCCAATAAGCTCGTCGACCCCTCCAGTGATTACGTGCGCGCTGCCCGTGCCGTAGGCATCACGTTCGGGGATCACCCGTAAATGAGGAAGCTGCTTCTCGGCTTCGCGGTTGTCCTCG
>Ga0210391_10001534_pt1 | contig 20869 bp, 24 predicted proteins | sample IncBWC12OmetaG_FD_160573 | JGI IMG/M metagenome (GOLD analysis project Ga0210391, IMG submission 160573) | Forest soil microbial communities from Barre Woods Harvard Forest LTER site, Petersham, Massachusetts, United States - Inc-BW-C-12-O ...
CCTCATCGGTGATCGAGAACCAGTACTTGATGAGCCGGATGCCGGAGCGCACCAGCATGCGTTCGAACTCGGGCACCGAGCGGTAGAACTCCTCGTATTCCTCGGGCGTGCAGAATCCCATGACATGTTCGACCCCGGCGCGGTTGTACCAGCTGCGGTCAAAGCACACGATTTCCCCGGCCGCCGGCAGGTGCGGCACATAGCGCTGGAAATACCATTGGGTGCGCTCACGGTCGCTCGGCGCCGGCAGCGCCACAACGCGGCAGACGCGCGGATTGAGCCGCTGGGTGAAGCGCTTGATCGCCCCGCCCTTGCCGGCCGCGTCCCGACCCTCGAACAGGATCACCACCTTCTCGCGGGTGGCCACCACCCAGTCCTGCAGCTTCACCAGCTCGGCCTGCAGCCGGAACAGCTCCGAGAAGTACTGGCGCCGGTAGGCCTGTTCGCCACTGTCGGGGCTATTGGCCGCCACCCCCGGCGGCAGGTGCTCCCGATCCTCGATCTCCATCTCCAGTTCTTCATCGTAGCTGTCGGCCAGATCCCGGCTGAGACGGCGGATCAGGTCTTCCTGATCGATCGAGGGCATATCAGACATTTGGCAATTCCACGCGCTAACCGAGGCTTCACATTTAGAGTGCCAGCTTTGCAGTTATATGACGGGGGGTTTGATTTTCGCGGCCGCCTTGCTTAGGCTGCGCTCCCAGGCTGCAAACCGAGGGGACTCCAGAACCGGGTGCAGCACGGACGTATAATAAAATCAGCATGTTAAGACATGTTGTGATGGATGTGCATCAGGGCAAGGGAGTGTCATGGCACTGCAATTAGCATCCGACCCGGCCGCCGTTTATGAAGCCCCCACCTCGCAACCCGAGGATCAGATCCTATGGTTGTTGCAGCGACTGGGCATGACCCCCGCTGAAGCCGCCCGCGATCTGGAAGTGCCGGCCGATCAGGTGCATGCCTGGTGCTCAGGGGCATCCAGCCCGCCGAAGATGGCCATCATGGCGCTGCGGCATCTGGCCGACCGCCTGCGCTGGATCGACTAGGCGTCCTCGCCTTCCCGATGCGCCCGGTAGGCCCGGCGCAGCGCGCGCAGCAGTTGCGGGCTCAAGTCCTTGACCCCGAGGAAGGCGGCCGAGCCCTTCATCTCCGGGTTCATGCCCAGCTCGTGGGCCGCGGCGATGAATTCCTCGTCGGCCGCTTCCAGCAGCTCCCGTTCCAGCCCCTGGATCAGTCGCTCCAGGCCCACATCAGGCCGTGCGCTCATGCTGCTGCTGCCGTCGTCAGGCCGGCGCGTATCAGGGCCCGCCGCATGCGCCGGCGTGCCGAATCATAATCGGTCTTGCTCAGTCCCAGCGTGCGGCGGATTTCCTCGGCCGTGAGACCATCGCCGAGGCCGGCGATGATCTGCAGCGCCACCGGATCCAGCGCGAATAAAATTCCGATGGTCTGAAGCTCCTGGGCAGCGATGACCCAGCGCTCAGGATCCGGCTGCGGGTCGCAGGCTTCCTCACTCTCGGGCAGCACCACCTGGTACTCGGTGGCCAACACCGGTTGCTGCTGCGTGGCCCGGCGCCTGCGCCGCCAATGCTCGGCCTTGATGCTGCGCATGACGCCGGCGAGGAACGCCACGGCCGGCACGCCGACCGGGATGGCCCGGGAGCCATCCAGCACCCGCGCAAAGGCCTCCTGGAGCAGGTCGGCCCAGCACAGGTCCGGCGGCAGACTGCGGCCATGGAGCCTGGCGATCACCTTCAGGCGCAGCAGGTCGCAGTTGGTGACCAGCTTGATGGCCAACGCGCGCGCCGCGGGCGGCTGCCGGGGCGCGAGCTCCCCGGCCTTGAGCTTTTTAAGATGGCTGTTCACGCCTTGATATGCGCAACAGGGCGGCGGGCGCGGACAAATCCCGATATCGTGTCGCCCCCAGTACTGCCGCAGGAGACATAGCGTTTGGGCATGCCATTTGTGGTCAAGGGCCTGATGATAGGCCTGTCGATTGCCGCTCCGCTGGGGCCCATCGGGATCCTCTGCATGAATCGTACGCTGAGCGAAGGCCCGCGCCTGGGATTCATCTGTGGACTGGGCGCGGCCGCGGCCGACGGCCTGTATGCCCTGGCCGGTACGGTGGCGCTGTCGGCGATCGCGCAATGGATCATCACCGATCGGGTGGAACTGCGCATCATCGGCGGCATCTTCCTGGTGTATCTGGGTGCGCGGACCTTCATGCGCCCGGGCAACCTCCTGCCCGCCAGCGGCAGGCTGCCCTTGCTGCTGCCGCCGGGGTGGCAGGCCGCCTTCATGTCCACCTTCCTGCTGACCCTGGCCAATCCCATGACCATGCTCAGCTTCGCGGCGGTATTTGCCGGACTTGGCGTCACCTCGGTCGGTGTGCTCAGGGGCGCTGATGTGGCCGCCGCTGCGCTGGTGGTGGGGGTGTTCACCGGTGCAGCGCTGTGGTGGCTCATCCTCAGCAGCTGCATCGGGCGTCTGCGCCACCACATCGGCGCGCGCACACTGACGCTGATCAATCGCCTCTGCGGCACGGTCCTGACGGCCTTTGGGCTGTACGCCATCGCCACCTCCCTGGTGCTGCTGCGCTAGACACGGGCCGCCGCGCGGCGCGCCCGGCTGCGACCGCGCTGGGTCATGCCCAGGTTCAGTTCGCGGCGCAGTTTCTTCAGGGTGGCCGCCAGCACCGCCGCATCACCGGATTCAACCGCGCGCTCCAGATGCAGGAACACACCCAGTGCGCCGGCCAGGAAGGCGTTCTGCGCGGACTCGGTCTGCCGCGGCGTCGCGGCGCGCGGCAGGAACGAACGGGATACCTGTGACCACAGTTCCACCAGAGTTGCATCGCGCATCGGCCCTCTCCCCATCATCGTAGCCTCGACAGCATGCCCTAAGGCGTTGTAACTGGCATCCGCCCCCGGCCATGGTTACCCTGCACCCATGTCAATGAGGGGGTTGCGATTTCCACCAGCCGCGCTGGCCGCACTGCTGGTCGTGGCCGGGCGCGTTTACCCGGCCGCGCCCACCCCGGATTACCAGGCCGTGCGCCAGCAGTTCCTGCAGGCCATGAGCAACGCCGCGATCGGTGGCGAAAGCGGCGATGATGGGTCGCTGCGCGCTTATCCGCTCTACCCTTACCTGCAGGCGGAACGCATCCGCCAGGCACTGGCCAATGATGCGACGGTCGGGGCTGCGGACCGTAGCGCCGCGGGCTTTCTGGCCACCTATGGACTGCAGCCGGTGGCTGCCGAGCTGCGGCGCAGCTGGCTGGAGAATCTCGCGCAACGGCAGCAGTGGAGCACTTTCCTCGAGGTCTTCCGCGATGCCGGGGCCACCGATGCCCTGCGCTGCCAGGCGCTCAGCGCCCGAATCGCAACCGCTCAGACCGCTCTTCTGGGGCCCTCGCTGGTACGTCAATGGCTGACCACGCGCGAAGTTCCCGAATGTGACCCCGCGTATGCCTGGGGCTTCGAGCACGGCGTGATCACCGCGCAACTGGTGGAACGCCGGGCGCGCATGGCGCTGGAGGCCGGCAACAGCGCATTGGCCAAGCCGCTGATCGCGCGGCTGCCGGGCCCTGAGGCAGCGCCGCTGCGTCTCTGGGCGCAACTGCTGGACAGCCCGCAGCGCACCCTCGACCTGCTGCTGAATCAGCCCGGCACCGAGGTGCTGCCGGAGGCCCTGCGGGCCGGCTGGGCACGGCTGGCCCGCCAGGACCCGGATGCCGCGGTGGAGCGCTACGCGCAGCTGGTACGCAGCCGCAATCTGACCTCCGAAACCGCCAGTGCCTTTGCGCTGGATCTGGCCTTGCCGCTGGCCTGGCAACGCGATGCGCGCGCCGAGGATTTCTTCGCCCGGGTCAGCACGCATGATCTGGATGACAGCGCGCTGGAATGGCGCGCGCGCGCGGCGCTGTGGGTTGCGAACTGGCCGCTGGTGACGCAAACCATCGCAGCCATGTCCGAGACCGGTCGGCAAAGCGCGCGCTGGCGCTACTGGAGCGCACGGGCCGCCGACCAGTCGGGTGATGCGGCGCTGGCGCACCGACTGTTTGCGGCCCTGGCGCCGGATGACAACTACTACTCGGGTCTGGCCGCGGCGCGGCTGGGCATCAGCGTGGCGCCGCATCCGCAGCCGCTGGACCGGGATGAGGCCATCCGCGCCCGCCTGGCACAGATCCCGTCCCTGGTGCGCGCGCATGAACTGCTGCTGTGCGAGCTGCGCGGCGCGGCCCTGTCCGAATGGCAGTTCGCCTACGATGATCTCAGTCCCGCGGAACGCCAGCAGGCCGTGCCGCTGCTCGCCGACTGGGGCTGGTATGACCTGGCGGTGACCGCCGCCACGTCGCTGCGCATCTTCTACGACTACCACCTGCTGTATCCGCAGCCCTACCAGACATCGGTGACGGCCGCCGCCCATGCGGCGCAGCTGCCTGTCAGCCTCATCTACGGGATGATCCGCCAGGAGAGCCTGTACCGCACCGATGTGGTCTCCAGCGCCGGCGCCCGCGGCCTGATGCAGCTGGAGCTGTCGACCGCCAGGCCCACCGCGCGGGCCTTGAAGCTGCCCGCGCCGCACATGGGTGATCTGTTTGACCCACAGCTCAATTCCACTCTGGGCGCCGAGCGCCTGCACATCCTGCTGGACAAGGTTGACGGCCAGCTGCCGCTGGCCCTGGCCGCCTACAACGCCGGCATCGCGGCCGCCAGCCGCTGGCTGCCCGCGAGCAGCATCGCGCCGGATGTATGGGTGGAGAACATCCCGTACAACGAGACCCGCAATTACGTGCAGCACATTCTCTGGCACAGCGTGGTGTATGCGTGGCTGCGCTCCGATGGTCAGGCCCAGGACACCGCATCGTGGCTGATGCCGATCCGTGCCATGGGTCCCACCCAGGCACGGATCGAGCCGAACTGATCAGTCCTTGGGGCGCTCCGGAATATTCAAGCCGCGCGCCACGGCGGGGCGCGCCACAAAGGCCGCCAGCGCCCGGCTCACGGCCGCGAACTCGTTCATGCCCACCAGCTCCCCTGCCTCATAGAAGCTGACCAGGGTGCGCACCCAGGGAAAGATCGCGATGTCGGCGATGCTGTACTCATCCGAGACCACCCACCTCTGGGCCTGCAGCCGCCGATCCAGTACGCCGAGCAGGCGTTTGGATTCGGCCACATAGCGATCACGCGGGCGCTTGTCCTCAATCTCCTTGCCCGCGAAACGGTGGAAGAACCCCAGCTGTCCGAACATCGGTCCGATGCCACCCATCTGGAACATCAGCCACTGCAGGGTGTGATAGCGCCCCGCCGGATCCTGCGGCAGCAGACGCCCGGTCTTCTCCGCCAGGTACACCAGGATGGCGCCGGACTCGAACAGCGCCAGCGGCTCACCGCCCGGCCCCTGCGGATCGATGATCGCCGGGATCTTGTTGTTCGGGTTCAACGCCAGGAACTCCGGGCTCATCTGATCATTGCGATCAAAGCGTACGGCGTGCGGCTCGTAGGGAAGGCCGATCTCCTCCAGCATGATCGACACCTTCACCCCATTGGGCGTGGGCAGCGAATACAGCTGCAGCCGCTGCGGATGCTGGGCCGGCCATTTTTTCGCCACCGCAAATCGGGACAGATCGCTCATGGTTGTACCTGCGCTGTGGGCACCCACTGGGAACTCATCCAGTACGGTACGCCGGTGAAGATCGCCTCGATCCGATACAGCTGCCCGTGGCGGATCTTGAACACTTCCATGACGGCAATGGTGCTCGGCGATTTGATGGGGTTCTTGGCGGCCTTGCCATCGGTCGTTTGGTAGTCCTCGAACTTGGCGCCGTGATCGAATGAGGCCTGGGCCATCACCACCCCGCGCGCCTCGTCCACCAGTGTGAAGCGCCGGTCGCGCACCCGGTCCACGAAGCGGAAGGTCCCCAGTTTGAACTGCGCCTCGCAGCCCTGGGCGTCCGAGCCGAAGCTGCCATTGGTCGTGATCTGGCCGTTTTCCTCACGCGCGCACTGGGGATCAAAGTGCGTATGCAGCACGCCGTCGTTTTTCTGAATGGTGCTGAAGTAGCCATCCACCAGGGCAATCATCACCTGGCGCGAGCTGCGCTGGGTTGCGGGCAGTTCCGTCGCAAACGCCGGGTCATGGGTGAACTGCGCCGGATCTGCCCACGGCCCCGCGTCGCCCTTGCGATCCACGATCGCCTCGACCTCGGATACCTGAGCGTGCTGGACCTTCAGGCGCATCACGTAGTAGGACAGCTGGCCATGTTCGGCCACGGTGCCATACCAGCCCACGTTGCCGGTACTCGGATCGGCCACCAGCAGCGGCTTCGGGTCGCGGGCGCTGGCTGCGCCCCAGATGCCATCCCCGATCATCATCGACACATTGTTCTCGGTGTAGCGCACGCTCGCAGCCCAGGGCACCCGCGTGGGATCATGGGCCACCAGTGCATCCATGTAATTGTTGGCCGCCGCAAACAGGCAGCTGCGATCGCACCGATCACTCGATTTCGCGGGCTGACGGCTCAGCGCCGGTGCGCTGAAGGCCGGCGGCGAGGCGTACGGTGAGTGCATGAAATACGGCACGTAGGTGAATACCGCCTCGACCCGGTAGATCATGCCATTGCGGATCTTGAAGGCCTCCATGAGCGAGATGGAATTCGGCCACTTCAGCGCCGTCGCATGCACCTTGCCGTCGGTGGTCTTGTAGCTGTCGAAGCTGTTGGCGTGGTCAAAGAAGCCGGTGGCCACCACCACGCCGCGCTCCTCATCCACAATGGGAAAACGCCGCTCGCGCACCCGTTTGTTGATCCGGTAGATGCCAAGCTTGAACTGACTCTCGCAGCCCTGGGAGATCGCCGCCGCACCCTGGGAGCCCCTGGTGGTGCTGATGCCGTTCTCGGTGCGCTGACAGTCAGGATCAAAGGCGGTGAAGATCTGGCCATCATTCTGCTCGACGGTACTGAAATAGCCGTTGGCCACGGCGATCAGCCGCTCGCGCTCGCGACGCTGTTCGGGGGGCAGCACCTCCTGGAAGGCCGGATCGTGCTCAAGCTTCGCCGGATCGCCGAAGGGAGCCGGGTGGATAGGCTTGCGCTGCACGATGGCTTCGGCCTGCGTGATCTTGCCGTCGGCCACTTGCAGCCGCAGCGCCAGGAAGGCGCCATCGCCGTGCTCCTGCACCGTGCCGAACCAGGCGGCATTGCCGCTGGCAGGATCGGCCACCTCAAGCCCGCTCGCCGAGACTGCGCCAATGGAACCCCACAGACCCTCACCGAGCGGCATCTCGACATTGTTCTCGGTGTAGCGCGCGTTGCGGGCGAAGGGCGCCAGGCCCCGATCCTTGTGGCCCAAGGCGTCGAGGTAGCTGTGCAGCATGCCGATCAGGCAGGTGCGATTGCAGCTCGGATACACGGCGCTGGGCTCACCCGGCGCCTGCGCCCGCACCCCGCAGCTGATCAGGACCGCGAGCAGCAGCGCCGCAACTCTCATGCCCCTTTGCCATCCTGGAAGGATGCCTCCATGGACAGCACGCCCTGCACCACGCGCGCGGCGGAGGCCGCGCCATTGTCCATGAACACCACTTTGCCCGCGCCGTGCTCGGCCACGTACTTCATCGCATCGGTATATTCAAGGAACAGCAGAAACTCCGGATTCACGCCCGCGCTCTTGAGACTGTCGGCGGCGCCCTTCATGCCCTCGGCGATGTTCTTGCGAAACAGCGCCAGGCCCTCGCCCCGCAGGGCCGAGGCCTTCTTCTCCGCCTCGGCGCCGATGGTGCGGTAGGCCGCTTCGGCTTCGGCGTCCTTGGTGCGTTTCACCAGCAGGGCCGCGCCCTCATTGGAAGCCGCCGCCAGCAGGTTCTTGGAGGACACCACGCGCGCCATGGAGTCGATGATCTCCTTGTCGAAGGTCATGTCGGTGATCTGGATGTCGCGCACCACATAGCCCCAGGCGAGCACCACTTCGTCGAGATTCTTCTTGGTGTGATCGACGATTTCGGCGCGCATGCCCAGGATGTCGGACTGCTTGGTCGTGGCCACGAACTGGCGGATGGAGCCGTCAATGGTCCGTTGCAGCGCCAGTTGGAATTCCTGGCCGGTGGCGAAACTGAATACCGCCTTCTTGACCGATTCCTCATCGGCCGCGGCGACCGCGTACAGCACCATGGTGGCGAACTTCACATTCGCCTGGTCCTGGGTGATGGCCTGGAATTCAAGCTGCAGTGCACGATTCTGCAATGACAGCCGGTAGGCGAGCTTCTCCCAGGGCAGTTTGAAGTTCAGCCCCTCGCGCATGATGCGGTGATAGCGCCCGAACATCGTCACCACGGCGACCGTGGCCTGCGGCACGGTGCGGAACATCGATCCGACCAGGTACAGCAGCACGATGAGCACGACAGCGAGCAGCGGATAGGAATACATGGGAGCGCAATCCTCGCAGGTGATGATCGGGCCGCAGTATACGCCCTTGGCGCGAACGCTTAGCGGCCCGGCACCGGTACCAGGACGGTGATGCGCAGATCCGGGCGGCGCACCACCCGCAGGATGTGCTGTTCGAAGTGCAGCACGCCGCGGCCGGCCCGAAAACTGCGCCGCCCGCCATCGCGCGCCAGCACCCGCTGCGAGCGCCAGCCGGCCGCGAACTCGCGACTGGAGTGGCTCAACTGCTCCACCAATGCGGAGCGCTGCGGGTCATCGCGCAGCCGCGGCATGTCGGCCCGAAACTCGGCGACCAGGCGTCGCGCCCGCTCCTCCCAGTCCAGCAGGAAGGTTTTGGCCCGCGGCTGCAGGAACACATAGCGCAGCAGGTTCGGCGCCGGCATGCTCAGCCAGTCGCGAAACAGCTGCGCGGCGGCGCGGTTCCATGCCAAGGCGTTCCAGTACCGGTCCAGTACATAGGCCGGCGTGCGGATGACCTGCACCAGCCCCGCCAGTTCCTCGCCGTCGGTCGCCGCCGGTGCGGGTGGGGCGGGATCCACGCGTCCGGCGATCTCAAACAGATAGGCACGCTCGGCCTGGGTCAGCTGCAGCCCCTGCGACAGCGCCACCAGCGTCGCCGGCGAGATTGCCGCCGTGCGCCCCTGCTCGATCCAGGTGTACCAGGTGGGACTGATGCCGCACAGCTGCGCCACCTCCTCGCGCCGCAGTCCGGGGGTGCGCCGCCGGCTGCGCTGCGGCAGCCCCAGCTCCAGCGGCCGCAAGGACTCGCGGCGGGCGCGCAGGAAATCACCCAGCAAGCGGGATTGTGGCATAACTTATAATAGGATAAGTGACCCACTGCTACCCGTATAAATATACGCGCACACTGCTGCCTGTCACATCGGAGTCAGCATGCGCAGCCACACCGAAGCGGTTACGAAGCAGTTCGATCCACAGGCCCGGGCCTATCTGACCAGTCCCGTGCACGCCGCGGGTCCTGATCTGCAGGCGGCGCGCGCGAAGCTTGCGCAATACCTGAAGCCCGATGCCCAAATACTGGATGTGGGTGCCGGGGCCGGCCACCTGAGCTTTGCGCTGGCGCCGGCCGCCGCGCGGGTGGTGGCATTGGATCCCTCCCCGGCAATGCTCGCGACGGTGCGCCAGGCGGCCGCGGCGCGCGCGCTTGTACAGATCCAAACCTGCGAGGCAGGCGCGGCTGCCCTGCCCTTCGCGGCCGCCAGCTTCGATCTGGTGGCCAGCCGCTACAGCGCCCATCACTGGCTGGATGTGCCGCGGGCCCTTGGCGAAATGCGGCGCGTCGTGCGGCCCGAGGGTTTCATTCTCATCATCGATCTGCTCGCCGAGGATGAGCCACTGGTGGATACCCACCTGCAGAGCATCGAGCTGCTGCGCGACACCTCTCATGTGCGCGACCGCGGCAGTGCCGAGTGGCGCGCGCTGCTGCAGGCAGCCGGCTTCGAGCCGCTCGAGCACTGCACCTGGAACACACGCCTGGAATTTCGCTCCTGGGTTGAGCGCATGCGCACCCCGGAGGCGCTGGTGAGCGCCATCCGCGTGCTGCAGGCAGGCGCACCGGAGGAAGTCCAGCGCGCGCTGCATATCGAGCCGGACGGCAGTTTCACTGCGCGCACCGGCCTTTTCTGGGGCCGCCCCGCCGCCTGAGGTCAGCACTTCACTTAAGTATCGGCAAGCGCCAGTACTTAAGTGCATGCCTAACCCATCTACGGCTCTGGACCTGGCCTTTGGCGCACGGTCCGATCCGGCGCGCCGCGCCATGGTGCAACGTCTGACACGCGGACCGAGCTCGGTCAGCGAACTGGCGCGACCCCTGGCCCTGGCCCTGCCGGCGGTGCTGCAGCATAGGGCGGTGCTGGAGGACTCAGGCCTCATCCGCTCGCACAAGCGCGGACGCGTGCGCACCTGCCGGATCAATCCCGACACCCTGAATCTCGCGCAGCAGTGGATCATCGCGCGGCGCGGAATGGTCGGCCCGGCCGGATCGGCTCGGGCAGTAGCTGGATCAGGACATCTGACGGCCGCCCGCTCAGGAGCTGCCATGTCGAACCTCAGCGCCGCATCCGCCGCCCCTTCGGTGGTGCACGCCGAGTTTCATATCGAGCGCACCTTGGCCGCCTCCCCCCAGCGGGAGTTTCGCGCCTTCGCCGATCCGGCCGCCAGGGCGCTGTGGTTCAGCGGCACGCCTGGAAAATCGGAACTGCTCGAACGGGTGATGGACTTTCGGGTCGGCGGCCGTGAAGTGCTCAAGGGCAAGTGGACCGGTGGCCGGGTGAGGACCGTTGATGCCGTGTTCCACGCCATCATCCAGGACCAGCGCATCCTCTGCAGCTACAACACGTTCATGGAGGCGCGGAAACTGTCGGTATCGCTGGCCACGATTCAGATCCGTGCGGCGGCCGGCGGCACCCCCCTGAAGGGGTCCGAACAGGGTGCCTTGCTGGATGGTTTTTGACGATGCCGGAGCACGCGAACGCGGCACCGGCTCGCTGCTGGACAGCCTGGAGGCCTCGCTGCGCTGAACGGGGTTTGCATTCCGGCGATGATTGCGAGATGATATCACTTTGGTATCTACCTGGAGTGTCCCGCCATGCCCTCATTCAGTCCCGCCACCGCCTCCCAGGAGCGCCCGCTGCATGCGCTGAGCGGCTTTCCGATGTTGCTGGTCAATCTGGTGCTGCTGAGTGCGCTGCCGGTGGCGCTGGCGGCGACCCCTGAACCGCGGCCCGCGGGGCTGATGTTCGTGGCGCTGCTGATCAGCGCGCTGGGCGTGCTGTCGCTGCGCGGACATTTTTCCCTCCAGCCCAACGAAGCGCGGGTGCTGATCCTGTTCGGACAGTATCGCGGCACCGTGCGCGACAGCGGCTTTCACTGGGCCAATCCCTTCTATGCGCGTTATCGCGGACGGGTGCCGAACAAGGGCGGCCAGTGGCGGCCGGACTCGGTGGCCAACACCCGTATCGGCGGCCGCTCCACCGTCGGCGTGGCCGGGCAGCAGTGGTGGCCGAGCAAACTCTCGCTGCGGGCCAACAACTTCAACAGCCCGACCCTCAAGGTCAACGACAAGCGCGGCAACCCCGTGGAGATCGCCGCGGTGGTGGTGTGGCGGATCCATGACACCGCCATGGCCGTTTTTGATGTCGAGGACTACGCCAGCTACGTGGAAGTGCAGTCCGAGTCCGCCCTGCGCAGCATTGCCAGCCGCTTTGCCTATGACCACGGCCATGAGAGCGAGCCGACGCTGCGCGGCAGCGCCGATGAGGTTGCCCAGGAACTGGCCCATGAACTGCAGCAGCGCCTGGCCAAGGCCGGCGTCCAGGTGGAGGAAGCCCGGCTCACCCACCTGGCCTACGCGGCCGAAATTGCGCCGGTCATGCTGCGCCGGCAGCAGGCCGAGGCCATCATCTCCGCGCGCCAGATCATCGTGCAGAACGCCGTCGGCATGGTGCACATGGCGCTCGAGGAGCTGGAACGGCACAACACCGTCAAACTGGACGATGAGCGCAAGGCCGCCATGGTCAGCAACCTGCTGGTCGTGCTGTGCGGCAACTCGGATGCCTCGCCGGTCATCAATACAGGCACCCTGTACGCGTAGCCGTGGCTAGCGTCGACCGCAAGGCCTTCCTGCTGCGCCTGTCGCCGGAGCTGTGGAAGGATCTGGAGCGCTGGGCCGCGGATGACCTGCGCAGCATCAACGCACAGATTGAATTCCTGCTGCGCCAGGCGGTGAATCGGCGCAAGGGCGCGGCGAAGTCGCAGGAGGAATGAGGCATCGGCCGACTTGCCTGTCACGCCAGGCTCTGCTCTAGTCCCTGGGTCGACTCAAGTCGGCGGCCTTTTGAAGGAGGGGCAGTCATGGCGAAGAAATCCAAACGCACTCGTAGCGCGGTCAGCCGGGTCAAACCCAAGGCCAGGGCGGCCGCCAAAGTCAAAGCCAAGGCCCAAGCCGGCATGAAGGCCAAGGCGACGAAGCTGCTCGCACGTATCAGTGCCAAGGTCGGCGCCGCTCGCGATGATGTCAAAGGCCGCGCGAAAGTGGGCACCCGGGCCCTGGCCAAGGCCGGCGCCAAGGCCAAGGCATCCGCTCGGCGCACTTTCCGCAAGGTGACCAAACAGGAACAGTCGGTGGCACAGCAGCTGGCGCACAACAAGAAGCTGGTGCTGGATTTCTATCACCAGCTCATCGGCGAGAAGGACTATGAAGCGGCCCGCGCCTACATGGGCGCCGAATACCGCCAGCACGCGCCCTACGCCACCGATGGCCACGCCGGTATCGCCGAGTGGGTGCGCAAGTTCAAGGAGGGCTTCCCGCAGCACCACTATGAAGTGAAGAAGGTCGTCGCCGAAGGCGATCTGGTGGTGCTGCATCTGCATGGCAAGAACGGCCCGAATCCGCATGGCGAATCCGTGGTCGACATCTTCCGCATCAAGGACGGCAAGGTGGTCGAACATTGGGATGTGATTCAGCCCATCCCGGAGACCGCGGACAACGCCAACACGATGTTCTGATGCGCGTACCGATCTTTCAGGTTGATGCCTTCACCACGCGGCGTTTCGCGGGCAATCCGGCCGCAGTGATGCGTCTGGACAGGTTTTTGCCCGACGCCGTGCTGCAGGACATTGCCGCGGAAAATAATCTGGCCGAAACCGCCTTCCTGGTGCCTCAGGAGGGAGACTATGCGCTGCGCTGGTTCACACCCGCGGTCGAGGTACCGCTGTGCGGCCACGCCACGCTGGCCAGTGCCGCCGTGGTCATGCAGCGACTGGAACCGGAACGCCGGCGGGTGGTTTTCCACACCGCCAGCGGCGCCCTTGGCGTGAGCCGGACCGACACCGGCTACGTCATGGACTTCCCGGCAAGGCCCACCGCCGCGGTCGCCGCGCCGCCGGGATTGGCGGCAGCGCTGGGCGCCCCGGTTCTCGAAATCGAGGCCGAAGCGCACAACTACCTGGCGCTGCTGGCTGACCCCGGGACGCTGCGCGCGCTGGCACCTGACTTCGCGGCGCTGGCGCACCTGGAGCGCGGCGGCATCATCGTGACCGCACGGGACTCCGGGCAGCCCTACGACTTCATCAGCCGTTACTTCGCTCCCGCCAAGGGCATTCCCGAGGACCCGGTAACCGGAAGCGCGCATTGTTCACTGGTGCCCTTCTGGGCCCGACGCCTGGGCAAAACCAGCCTGCGCGCCTTTCAGGCCTCGGCACGCGGCGGGGAGCTGCAGTGCCGGCTGCTGGGCGAACGGGTGGAACTGGCCGGAGGCTGCGTCTTTTATCTGGAAGGGGTCGTGGAGCTCTAGGCGTACTGGGCTTCGCCGTTGCCGAACGACCAGTTCTCCTTGTTCACCTCCACCAGGCTGATGAGCACATCCTCGCGGCGCATCCCGGCACGCTCGTGCAGGCCATCGGCCACCTTGCGGTAGAACTCACGCTTCTGATCCACGCTGCGCCCCTCATTCAGGGTCACCTGAATGACGATGCAGGCGGAGGACCGCTGTACGCCCAGGTAGCTTCGATCCAGCAGCAGATCCTGGGCATCATGCTCGCTGATCACCTGGAACCTGTCGTTGGCGGGAACCTTCAAGGTATCGAGCATGGATTCATAGACCACATCCCCGACGATGCGCCGGAACGCCGCAGTGCGGCCACGGGGAACGTCGATTCGGGCCAATGGCATGAAGCGTCCTTTGTGGAATCAGATGGCGCGCAGCGCCAGGGCCACCGGGATCCTGGCGGCGCGGATCGCCGGCAGCAGACCCCCGATCAGGCCCACCACGCAGGCCCAGACGATGCCCAACGTGAACAGCGCCGCACCGATATGCAGGTGGAACACGATCTGCGCCAGACCACCGTTACTGGCCAGGCTGCTCACCGTGTTGCCGTCAAACACGGCCCAGGCCAGGCCGGCACCTGCGACGGCGCCCAGGAGCGACAATACCAGCGCCTCGACGATGACCGAGACCACCACGCCGCCGGCGCCGTAACCGATGGCGCGCAAGGTCGCGATCTCAACCGACCGGGTGCTGACCGCGGAGTACATGGTATTCAACGCGGCGAACACCGCACCGATGGCCATGATGGTGCTGATCGAGCGCGCAATGATGGTGAGGAAACTTGCAAAGGTCTGTGACTGGCGCTCGTAATAGGCGCTCTCCAGATTCACCTCGACCGACAGGGTCGGATCGTGCAGCAGCGCCGCGCGCAACTTCTCCAGCGCGCCCGGACCCGCCAGCTTCACGATGACGGAGTTGTAGGTGGTGCGCTGGTAGGCGGCCAGTGCGGTGTCGGCGTCACCCAGGACTTCCGAATCATGCGCCCCGCCGCCGCTGTCAAAGATCCCGACCACCGTCCACTGGTTGCCACCGAAATTCGGCTGACCGCCCAGGCCTAAATTGGCGTAGCGCTCCGAGGCCTCCTTGCCCACGATGATCTCGCGCAGCCCTGATTCGAACATCCGCCCTTTCACCAGGTGCAACTCGGGCCGCAGCTGCAGCAGCTCAGCTGAGGACACGCCGCGCAGTATCAGGGAGCTGAGCTTGCCATTGTCCAGGCGCGGCAGATTCACCGAGGCGAGGGCCTCGGCCGAGCCGATCGCCCGGTGGGCCGCATCCTGGGCAATGCCCGGCGCATCCAGGATGGTCGCAATGGAGTCATGCGCCAGGGTGCTCCCGACCTCATTGGTCGCCTGGGCGTGCAGCACGATGGCGCGATCCGGACTGCCGGTTGAACTCAGCGCACCGGAGAGGCCGGTCGCCAGCGCCAGCACCGACAGCAGCACCGCCACCACCCCGGCCGTGCCGATGACAATGACCGCCGAGGAAGCCGCCCGGCTGGGCAGGCTGCGCAGGCTGATCGAGGAGACCGCGAGCAGTTGGGTCATTAACTTCATGGCACGGCCCTAGCGTCCGGACAAAGCAGCGACAATGTTCAGGCGCCGCGCGCGCACCGCAGGTGGCACGCCGCTGATGAGCGCCAGCAGCAAAGCCACCACCGCCGCCGCCGCATACACCAGAGTGGGCACATGCATGGCACCAATGCCCTGCGCCGAGAGCGCCGGGCCGGAGGTGAGCCAGGGCAGCACGCGTGAGGACAGCGCCACGCCCAGTGCCGCCGAGACCATCGCCAGCGCCAGCGCTTCGGCCAATACCAGCCATTGCACGCCCGCATCGGTGAAACCAAGCGTTTTCAGTACCGCCAGCTCCGCCGTGCGTTCGCGTACCGACTGCGCAATGGTGTTGGAAGTCAGGAACAGCAGCGTGAACAGCACCGCGCCGACGACGCCATTGACCAGGAAGTTGATGTTACCGATCTGCGACAAGGTGCTCTCGATGGAGTCCTTCTCATTGGCGGTATTGGTCTGATCGGGTGAATTGGCGAAGCGATCATCGATGGCTTGGGCGATTGCCGCGGATTTGGCCGGATCGCTGATGCCGACGTAGAACAGCACCGACTGGTTCTTGCCGGTGGCCAGGGCCTCGTTGATGAAATCATAGTTGCCCCAGATGCGTGTGGCCCAGTCCGGCTGCTGCAGGGTGTAGGTACCCACGATGTCAAATTGCCAGTCGCTGGTGCCGTCGGCCTTGGGGGCGATGCCATGTATGGGAATGCGATCGCCGACCTTCCAGCCATACTGCTTCATGGTCGTCACGCCGACGATGACGCCATTGCGCGTACGGCGCAATGCCGCCGCCTGTTCGGGCGCAACAATGAGATCGGAGCTGATCTTCAGCATCGCATCGAAGTCCGAGCCGATGATGATCATCGGATTGTTGGGCCGCTGGTAGGTACCGATGACGATGGTGAAGGGCGCCACCGCCGTGACGCCCGGAACCGACTCGATCTGCACCTCGTGGGCCAGCGGCATGGCGGCGCCCTGGTTCACCCGGCTTTGCACGATCAGGTGCGAGACGCTCAGGAGCTTCTCGATATTGGCGATACCGACGTTGATGCCCTGCAGGGTGCCGAACAGGAAGAACGCCGTCACGATGGAGAAGCATGTGAGCAGCGTCCGCGCCGGTTTACGCCGCAGCGCCGCCCAGATGAGCGGCAGGTACTTCATGCAGCGGTCCTTGACTCGTCCCGAGCCAATGTGCCCTTGTCCATGTGCAGCAGGCGGCTGGCATAGGCCGCGGCGCGCGGGTCGTGCGTCACCATGACGATGGTCTTGCCCTGCTTCTGGTTGAGGATGGTCAACAGCTGCAGGATCTCCTCGGCGCTTTCGCGATCCAGGTCACCGGTGGGTTCATCGCACACCAGCAGCGTGGGATCGGCGATCAGGGCGCGGGCGATGGCCACGCGCTGCTGTTGTCCGCCGGACAGCTCGGTGGGCTTGTGGCTGGCGCGGTCCGACAGACCCACCAGCGCCAGCGCCGCGGCGACATTGGTCTTGCGCTGCGCTCGGGACAGCTTGGTGAGCAGCAGCGGCACTTCGACGTTGCGCTCGGCCGAGAGCACCGGCAGCAAGTTGTAGAACTGGAACACGAAGCCCACGTGACGGGCGCGCCAGGCGGCCATCTGTGAACCGGACAGCCGGTCCAGACGCTCTCCGGCGACGGTGATCTGGCCCTCGTCGGGCTTGTCCAGGCCGCCAATCAGGTTCAGCAAGGTGGTCTTGCCGGATCCCGAAGGCCCCATGAGGCCCAGAAATTCTCCGCTTTGCACTTCCAGGTTCAGCGAGTGCAGCACCTCGACACGCTGGCGTCCGCGTGTATAGCTCTTGACGACATTCTGCAAAGAAACAACAGCAGCCATGGAGCCTCCCCTAGTTCAGTTATGTATGCGTATTCAAAAATGACACCCGCGCGCCCATTTCCGGCAGGATGCGCGGATCCTTCTGTTTGAAGCCGACGCGCACCATCACCGTGGCCTTGGAACGATCCGCGGTTGGAATGATGGCGATGACCGAGCCCGGAATGGTCCAGTCCGGATAGGCATTCAGGCGCACGGTCACCGCTTGGTTGACACTCACACGATTGATAAAGTTCTCGCTCACGTCCACTTCGACTTCCAGGGAATTCATATCGACGATGGTACCGATACCGGTGCGCGTAAAACCGCCGCCGGCCGAAATCGGTGAGACGATTTCCCCCTGTTGCGCGGCCTTTACGGTGATGACACCGTCATAGGGAGCGCGCACGGTCATGTCGTCTTCGTTGCGCTGCGCCACCTCGACATTTGCCTGGGCCACTTCCACCATGCGCTGCTTGACCAGCAGGTCGGACTGCACGGCGTTGAAATTGGACTTGTCGGCGTCGAAGTCCTGGGCGCTGATCACCCCGGCGGCCCGTTGCTTCTGATTGCGATCATAGATCGGTCCGGCATCATCCACCGCAACCTTGGCCGCATCCAGGCTGGCCTGCGCCTGAGCCAGCTGGGCCTTGGCAGCCAGCAAGCCCGCACGGGTATTGGTGTCATCCAGGCGCGCGATGATTTCGCCCTCGCGCACCCGCTGACCATCCTCGATGCGCAGTTCAACCACCCGTCCGGTGGTCTTGGCCGAGACCGTCGCCTGGCGCTGTGCGACCACGTAGCCCGAAGCATCCAGGGCCGTGGTCCCCAAGGCTGTGGCGGTGGGGGCTGCGCCCGAATCAGCAGCCGCAGTGACGCCGGAAGTCCCGGCCGCGGCGCTCGCCGAGACGGCCAGAGGACGCAGGAAAAAGGCACTGCCAAGGCCCGCCACCATCACCAGCAGGAGCAGGTAAACCACCCAAATGGGTACCGAACGCCGGGAATCCGGTGGCGAACGTGCGGCTTCTCCGCGATCGATGCGCAGCTGCTCCAGCAGCTTGGTCTTGTCGTCCATACGCCTCGGATCCCCCGGATTGGCGCCAGTCTTGTGATGGTGTTATATCACACCATATCAGTTTGGCAACAGGGACGCGGGCGTCTGGACTTACTGGTCGGCGCGATACCCGCCGCTGAGCAGCGCATCCACCTCTTTCTCCGCCACCAGCCAGTCCTCCGCCTCGCCTCCGGGGGGGAAGCCGCGACTTTCCCCGCGCAGGTACGCCGCGCGGGCAATCAGCGCGCGGCGCTCGTCGGCGGACAGCACGGGTACTGCCGTCGCGGCGAGCACCGACTGGGTGGTACCGGCCGTGGGTTTAGGCGCGGCACGCTTGACTGACTTTTTTACCGGTGCAGCCGGCTTGATGGCAGGCTTTACCTCGACCGGCGTTGCGGGTGGCCGCGCGGATCGGGCGTTCTGGTCGGCATCGGATATGCGGCGGCTGGCCATGAGAAGTTCTCCTGCGTAGGAACGCAAACAATACTCCTCAAGCTGATGCAAGCGCAGTGCCCGCCGCTTATCCCTTGCGTCCGGCTTTGCCGGTCCTGGCAGCCTTGCCGGATGTGCGGCCCGCCCGGCGCGCGACCTTGAGCGCTGGTTTGGCGACAGTCTTGGCAATGCTGTTGAGGTACCTGCGAAAATCCGCGCCCAGGGACGGATGGCCCAGGGCGTATTCCACCGTGGCCTGCAGATAGCCCAGCTTGCTGCCGCAGTCGTAGCGCTTGCCACTGAAGCGATAGGCGTAGACGGCCTCCTCGCCCATCAGCGCCGCGATCCCATCGGTCAGCTGGATCTCTCCGCCGGCGCCGCGACCCAGGCGCGCCAGGTGCTCGAATATGGAGGCCGTGAGCACATAGCGTCCGACCACGGCCAGATTCGAGGGGGCCTGCGCCGGTTTGGGTTTTTCCACGATGCTGCGCACCCGGCCGGTGCTGGACTTGTCGGCCTCGATTTCCACGATGCCGTACTTCTCGGTGTCCTTGTTGGGCACCTTCTCAACACCCAGCACGCTGGCACGCTTGGCGGCATAGACCTCGGCCATCTGCTCCAGGCAGCTGGTCGGATGGCCGCGGATCAGGTCATCGGCCAGGTGTACGAAAAACGGCTCGGCGCCCACCGCCGGCTGGGCACACAGCACCGCGTGGCCCAGGCCAAGCGGTGCCGCCTGGCGGATGTAGATACAGGTGGCATAGGAGGGCAGCACGCTGCGGATCTGGTTCAGCAGGTCGCTCTTGCCCTGCGCCTCCAGCAGATGCTCGAGTTCCTCATCCGAATCGAAATGATCCTCGATGGCCCGCTTGGAGGCGCCGGTGATGAACACCAGCTTGCGCGCGCCGGCCAGCAGCGCCTCCTCGACCGCGTACTGGATGAGCGGCTTGTCCACCACCGGCAGCATCTCTTTTGGGCTGGCCTTGGTGGCAGGCAGAAAGCGAGTGCCGCGGCCGGCGACAGGGAATACCGCGGTCCGGATGGCCGTCTGTGATCTCATGCGCAAACCTCGAGGACGCAATGAAAGGCGAAGTGTAGCGGACAACCGGCCGGGTACCGCACCTGTGGATATACGCGCCGCAGCGTAGGCGGCGCCCCGCACGGCGGATTTGAAGGTCAGTCGCGGATCGGCTGATCGGCGCCGTCATTGACCCGCTCGCGCAGGTCCTTACCGGGCTTGAAGTGCGGGACGTACTTGCCCGACAGCGCCACGGCTTCCCCGGTCTTGGGATTGCGGCCCTGGCGCGGCGGCCGGAAATGCAGCGAGAAACTGCCGAAGCCGCGGATCTCGATGCGCTCGCCCTGCGAGAGGGCATCGCTCATGATCTCCAGGATCTGCTTCAGCGCCAGCTCAACGTCCTTGGCCGGCAGGTGCTTCTGCTTGGCGGTGATGACTTCAATCAATTCCGATTTGGTCATGAATTGCCTTTGCTGGATGCGCAAGAGTTGCCGGGTGGTACGGACACCCTATGACGGGCGGCCGTACCACCGCAAGGCTGTTTCAGCTGCGATCGCCGATCTGTTCCTTCAGCAGGTCGCCCAGGCTGGTGCCGGTGGTCGAGGTCTGCTCGGAGCGGTAGCTTTGCACCGCCTCGGCTTCTTCGTGCATTTCCTTGGCCTTGATGGACAGGGAAATGGTCCGCGTCTTGCGATCCACGCCGGTGAACTTGGCGTCGATCTCCTGACCGACCTTCAGCACCGTGCGCGCATCTTCGACCCGATCACGGGCCAGATCCGAGCCGCGCAGCTGGCCTTCCACGCCATTGCCCAGGTCAATGATGGCGCCGCGTGCATCCACTTCCTTGACCGTGCCGCGAACGATGGTGCCCTTGGGGAATTCGGCGATATAGGCCGAGAAGGGATCCTTCGCCAGCTGCTTGATGCCCAGTGAAATGCGCTCGCGATCCGGATCGATCGCCAGCACCATGGCCTCCACCTGCTGGCCCTTCTGGTAGTTGCGCACGGCTTCCTCGCCGGGCATGTCCCAGGAGATATCCGACAGATGCACCAGGCCGTCGATGTTGCCCGACAGGCCGATGAAGATGCCGAAGTCGGTAATGGACTTGATCTGGCCGCTGACCCGATCGCCACGATTGAAGTTCTCGGCGAACTCCTTCCACGGGTTGGCCTGGCACTGCTTCAAC
>Ga0210391_10001535_pt1 | contig 20867 bp, 19 predicted proteins | sample IncBWC12OmetaG_FD_160573 | JGI IMG/M metagenome (GOLD analysis project Ga0210391, IMG submission 160573) | Forest soil microbial communities from Barre Woods Harvard Forest LTER site, Petersham, Massachusetts, United States - Inc-BW-C-12-O ...
GCTGTGGCCCGTCAACATCCGCGATTCCAGCGTCTCGTTGGTATCGAAAAACGAGGCGTTGACCTTGATGCCCGTTTGCTTCTCGAACGTCGCAATGGTGTCCGGCGCCAAGTAATCGGACCAGGTGTAGAAGTTGAGGACATTGCCGTCCTCGCCGGGGCCGCCGGACCGAGCTTTGCGCGCGCCCGAATCGGGGCTGCCGCAACTTAGGGTCAAAGACACCAACACGCAGAGCATCGCAATCATCGATAACTTACGCGGAAACATCGTCGGTCCTCTAGCTGCGAATGCGCACCATAGCATTGCACGGGGCGCGGACGTTCCCTCCTGATCGAATCGAAGCTCGTTATCGGTCGAGCCCGGGCCTCCGGGTGTGGCGCCTCATACTGCTATGAAAAGCCGGATCATCGCACTCGCGGCGCTCGGATTTGCGATCGCAGGCTGCGGGAAAACGGCGGCCCCACCCGCCGCCTCGGTGGCGCCGACCGCGAAACCGGCCGCAGCCGTCGATGGGGCACGGCTGATCGCGGCCGACACGGAGCCCGGCAACTGGATGGCCCCGGGGAGAACCTACGGCGAGCAGCACTTCAGCCCCTTGAACCAGATCGACGCCGGCAATGTAAAGCAGCTTGGGCTAGCTTGGTTTTACGATCTGGACGCGGCGCATCGCGGTCAGGAGTCGACGCCCTTGGTTGTCGACGGGGTGATGTACGTCACCAGCGCGTGGAGCAAGCTATTCGCGCTGGATGCGAAGACCGGGGCGCCGCTGTGGACCTATGATCCGAAGGTTCCAGGTCAGGTGGGAGTCAATGCCTGCTGTGACGCGGTGAATCGCGGCGTGGCGGCATGGAAGGGGCGATTGTACCTGGGCACGCTCGATGGGCGATTGATTGCCCTGGATGCGGCCACCGGCAAACAAGTCTGGGAGACGGCGACTGTTCCTGCGGGCGCGCGCTACACCATCACCGGCGCACCGCGCGTGGTGAAGGGTATGGTGCTGATCGGCAACGGCGGCGCCGAGATGGGAATGCGCGGCTATGTCACGGCGTACGACGCCGATACCGGCCGGCAAATCTGGCGCTTCTACACGGTGCCCGGTGACCCCGCGAAGCCCTTCGAAAGCCCTGCGCTCGAGAAGGCGGTCAAGACCTGGAGCGGCGAGTGGTGGAAATTGGGCGGCGGCGGTCCGGTGTGGGACTCGATGGCGTACGATCCGGCTCTGGATTTGATCTATATCGGAGTCGGCAACGGCACGCCGTGGAATCGATCGAAGATTCACGGCGATGCGCTGTATCTGTCGTCGATCGTGGCGCTGAAGGCGGACACCGGCGACTACGTCTGGCACTACCAGACGACTCCCGGCGATGAGTGGGACTACGACGCCTGTTCGCCGTTGATCTTGGCGGATCTCGAGATGGGCGGAGTCAAGCGCAGCGTCGTCATGCAGGCGCCCAAGAACGGCTTCTTCTATGTGCTCGACCGCACGACCGGCGAGCTTCTGTCGGCGGATCCCTTTACAGTCACGAACTGGGCGAAGCACGTCGACCTCAAGACGGGCCGCCCCGTCATCGAGAGCGCCGCGCGCTACAGCGAGAGCGGCAAGCCCTTCGTCGCCATGCCGGGACCGGGCGGTGGACACAGCTGGCAGCCCATGTCGTTCAATCCGGCGACCCAGTGGGTGTACATTCCGGTCACCGATCTGAGCTTCCCGTTCTTTCCCGACAAGAGCGCCAAGCTGCACGAGCTGGCCTGGAATACCGGGGTCGATTTCAATTCCGGAAGTCTGCCTCAGGATCAGAAAATCAAAGCGCTGATCAAGAGCGGTTTGAAAGGGCATCTCGCAGCCTGGGATCCGGTTGCGCGCAAGGAGGTGTGGCGCGTGGAACTGGGGCGCCCCTGGAACGGCGGCGTGGTCTCGACGGCGGGAAATCTCGTGTTCCAGGGAGATGGCATGGGCGAGTTCGTCGCCTATCGTGCCGACACGGGCGAGCGCCTATGGTCCGCCGAGACTCAGGCCGGGGTTCTGGCGGCGCCCATCAGCTACTCGGTGGACGGCGAGCAATATGTGGCGATCGAAGTGGGCTGGGGCGGCGCCTTCGGCCTCGCCGCCGGCGAACTCGCGCGTGATTCGCACGTGGCCTCGAACCTGCCGCGTGTGTTGGTCTACAAGCTCGGCGGCAGCGCCGCGCTCCCGCCCTTGCCGGCCGCAACCCCGGCCGTTCTCGATCCACCGCCCGATACCGCCGATGCAGCGGCCGTGACGGCGGGCAAGGCCCTTTATCACTTGTACTGTTCCAGCTGCCACGGCGACAGCGCAACCGGGTCGGGGGTGCTGCCGGACCTGCGATACTCAGGCTTGATCAAGAATCCCGAGGCCTTCGACATGACGGTGCGCCAGGGAGTACGAACCGACAAAGGCATGGTTGCGTTCAAGGACGAAGTCTCGCCGCAGGATCTGGAGAAGATTCGCGCCTATGTGATTCACCGCGCCACCGAGGACAAGAAGGCCGAAGCTGTCGCCGCGGCGGCGGGCTCTCCCGCAGCCGCGGGGTCCCACCAGTAGATCGCAATGGCCGAACGCCGGGCCTGTGCCCGGCTCACACCAGAATCTTGCGCCCTGTATCGACTGTGGTCTTGTCCTTCTCGCCGACGTCGCCCGGCGGAGGAACCGCGCGGCCGCGCCGAACCGCCGGACGCTCGCCCACAACGTTCATCCATCGGATGAGATTCGGAAGGCCGTCGAGGTTGACGCCGGACCATTCATGCCCGTGGATCCACGACCAGTGCGCGATGTCCGCGATGGAGTACTCGCCGCCGGCGACATACTCATGCTCGGCGAGCTGGCGCTCGAGCACCTCGAACAAGCGGCGTACCTCGCGCTGATACCGGTCGATGGCGTAGGGGATCTTTTCCGGCGCGTAGCGCAGGAACACATTGGCCTGGCCCATCATCGGGCCGATTCCCGCCATCTGGAACATCAGCCATTGAATGACCCGCGATCGTCCCTTGGGATCCTCAGGTATCAGGCGGCGGGTTTTTTCCGCAAGATAAATGAGAATGGCGCCGGATTCGAATACGGCGAAATCGCCGTTGCCGCGGTCGACGATGGTAGGAATGCGACCGTTGGGATTGATCTTGAGGTACGCCTCGGCCTTTTGTTCCTGCTTCGAGAAAGACAAGGCGTGCACGGTGTAGGCAAGGCCGAGCTCTTCGAGCGCGATGGAGATCTTCCAGCCATTCGGCGTGGCGGCGGTGTACAGATCGATCATTGCAATTCCTCGGAATGGCAAACTCCTTGGATTGTCCGGGGGAAGTTCACGCGACGCAATCGGGTAATCTCCTGCGGGTCTCGAGGTGCGCTGCAAGCTTCGCTCCCCGTCTAGTTTTGCTTCTGGGAGAGTAGAGCGGCTGGGTGGGCCAGCCTCAACAGTGCCTGGATTGCCGGAGAGATCGTTATGTAACGCGCATCGAGGGTGCGGCATGCAAGCTCTGTCTTTCAAGAACACGCCCTTGTTCAAGCGCGGAATTTGGCTGAGTGCCTCGGCCTTGACGGCGTGTGTGGCCGTCCCATTCCTGCTTGATTCAGATCTTCGGCAGAATCCGCTTCCGAACTTGTTCGGTGTGTGCGTTCTGAGCGTATTTTTTGGCTATTACTTGTGGAAGGCGCGGCTGCATCGTCTGGCCGATGAAGTCATCGATTGTGACGACTGTCTGAAGGTACGCCGCGGCCGCACGGAGGAAGTCATTCACTTTTCGAATATTGCCGGCGTCGAGGTATCGACCGGCGCAGGCATCCATCGATTCACCCTGCGCCTGCGCGAACCCACCCGGTTTGGGTTGCGGATAGAGTTTCTCCCGCAGGCCAGTCTGTGGGCCAATCCGTCAGGCTTGCAGCGACTGGCGGCGAGTCTGAGCGAGCGCGCGAATCAAGCAAAGGCCGCGGCCGGTTCCGATCGTGCCTGACGGCGGCGACCGGAACCGCGCCTGCGGTCGATCAGCGAGCCCAGTGTCCTTCGCGCAGCCGCCAGCCGCCGCCGGCGTGTACCCACTGATGCGCAACCCAGTGATATCCGGGGCGCGGAGCTTCCCAATGGCCTCCGACCCACACGTGTCGTCCGCCAACCCAATTCCAGTAGCCGCCGAGCCACACGTAACCGACTGCGGGTGGCGCGCCGTAGACTTCGACTTGAGGAGGCGGCGGAGCCACATTGACGGTGCCGCCGACATAAACCACGGGTGGTGCGGGAACCGCAACGGAGCCGCGAACGACGCAGCCACCGAGCAGAGTCGCTGAGGCCAGGGCTGCGAGTAGTATTGGTTGAGCCAATCGATGACGATTCATTGGTGTTGGTATCCTTTCAGTCTATTCCGACTATCCCGTTAGACAACGGACCAAAGCGTCCGTGGTTGACCGCTGAATCATAAGACGCGGCGCGCAGCGGTGCGACGGCGTTGTGGTCGCACCGCGACTTGGCTCACAATTTGGTCGCCCGACCATACCTCGAAGGAACGATGACCATGAAGTACGAATTACTCGGCCGCGCGCGCAGCACCCTGCTTGCATCCGCTCTGGTGACGGGAGTCATGATCTGCTCGGCGCAGGCGCAGACCCCCGGAGCGTTCACTCTCACCAGCTCCGATATTGCCGACGGCAAGAGAATTCCCGAGGCGCAGGTGTTCAACTCCTTCGGGTGCACCGGCCGCAACATCTCTCCCGCGCTGTCCTGGAGCAATGTTCCCACGGGCACGAAGAGCTTCGCGCTCCTGGTGTACGATCCCGATGCGCCCACCGGCAGCGGCTGGTGGCATTGGGTCGCTTACAATATTCCGGCGAATGCAACGTCGCTTCCCGCGGATGCGGGAGACCCAAAGAAAAACTTGATGCCCGCGGCGGCAGTGCAGGGCCGCACCGATTTCGGTACCCCCGGTTACGGCGGACCGTGCCCGCCCCCGGGCAAGCCTCACCACTATTACTTTCGCCTGTACGCGCTGAAGGTGCCGAAGCTCGACGTGCCGGCCGACGCCAGCGCCGCGCTGATCGGTTACAACGTGAACTCGAACTCGCTCGGCATGGCGCAGATCCTAGGACTGTACGGACGCTGAGGTTGGCTCACAGGCCGAACAGGATCTCGGCATTCGTTTGGAAGAACGCCTTCTTGTCCTGCGCGCTCATGGCCATGGCATCCTGCGCCACCACTTCGTCGGGTTGGTATTGATAGGGATAGTCCATGGCATACAGGATGCGATCGGCTCCCAGCGTCGATTTGCAGAACTGGATCGCGGGCTCCCACGCCATGCCTGAGAAAGTGACGAAGATGTTGCGCTTGAAATAGCCCGATATGGGCAGCTGCAACGGCTTCAGAAAATCATAGCGGCCGGAGCGGATGCCGGCGGCATGCATGTAATCCAAGCGATAGGCCCAGTACGGCAGAGCCTCTCCGCCATGCCCGACCACGAATTTGAGTTTGGGAAACCGGTCGAACACGCCCATGACGATGAGGCGCAGCAGGTGCAGTCCGGTATCGACTCCAAACCCGAACACCGCGCCGTCGAGGCCGCGCTCGAGCAGCGGACCGATGAGGCCCTTGGACGGGCCTTGCGGGTGAAGATAGACGGGAGTGCCGAGCGCTTCCGCTGCCTCGAAGATCGGCCAGTATTTCTGATCGTCGGTGTATTCGCCGCGGACGTGACCGTTCAAGATCACCGCTTTGAATCCTTGTGCATGGCCGCGTTGTACTTCCTTGGCCGACCAAGCCGGATCCTGCGGTGCGATTGCGGTCATGCCGATGAATCGGCCCGGGTGGCGCCGGCACGCCTGCCCCAGTTGATCGTTCGCGTCGATGGTCAAGTGCCTGGCTTCGTCGGCGGCAAAGACGTGGGTGCCGGGCGCGGTGAGTGCGATGATGGCCTTGTCGATCCCGGTCGCGTCCATATCGGCCAGCCGGCGCGCTCCCAAATCCTGCAATCTCTCCCGGACAGTCGTGGCGCGGACCGAAGGGGAGGCGGAATAAAAACCCCACAGGCTCACGAACCCCGGGTCATCGACGCCTGCTGCGATCAGGCGCTTGTAGGCCAAGAGCACTTCGGCGGTGATGAAGGCTTCTTCGGTGGCGATGCGCAAGTAGCCTTGAGCGCCGCCGGTCTTCAGTTCGGTCATCGTTCACCCTTGCCACTCAAGCCTGATGAATGGCCTTGGTCACCAGGCACGCTTCCAAGCCCTCGGGGCCGTCCTCCGAGCCGTGCCCCGAGTCCTTCACTCCGCCGAACGGCGAGTCCGCGCCGCCGACCATGGTGGTGTTGATGCCGACCATGCCGCTCTCGATGGCATCTCCCAACAAGAGCGCGCGCCGCCCGTTTTCCGTGAAGCAATACGCCGCCAGTCCATAGGGGAGCCGATTGGCCTGTTCGATCGCCTCGTCAAAAGTCTTGAACGGGCGCATCAGGGCAATCGGTCCGAACGGCTCCTCATTCATGACGCGCGCCTCGAGCGGGACATCGACCAGCACCGTGGGCCGGAAGAAGAAGCCATTGTCATGGGTGCCTCCGCCGCGTTCTCCACCAATGGCGATACGCGCACCGACTTTCAGCGCATTGTCGACGAACCCCGCGATGGCTTCGGGGCGCCGCAGATTGGCCATCGGCCCCATGTGATGGCGGGCATCGAGCCCGTCGCCTACGGCGACCTTGGCTGCCCGGGCGCTGAACTCCTTCACGAAGTGCTCGTAGATTCCTTCCTGCACGTGAAAGCGAGTCGGCGAGATGCAAACCTGGCCGGCATTGCGAAATTTGTGCGCCACCAAGAGAGTCAGGGCGCGATCCACATCGGCGTCGTCGAACACCAATACCGGACCGTGTCCGCCCAGCTCCATGGTGGTGCGCTTGGCGCCGTCGGCGGCGAGCTTCATCAAATGCTTGCCGACGGCGACCGAGCCGGTGAAGCTCAGCTTGCGGATGATGGGGGAGGCGAGAAGGTGCCGCGACACCTGATCGGGCACGCCGAACACGCAGCTCGCAACCTCCTTCGGCAGGCCCGCGTCGAGCAGGCAGTTCAGCACCTCCAGGGCCGACGCCGGCGCTTCTTCCGCCGGCTTGATGATGATGGAGCAGCCGGCGCCGATGGCCGCGCCCAATTTACGCGCCGGGTTGCCGATCGGAAAATTCCAGGGACAGAAGGCGGCCACGGGACCCACCGGTTCCTTCATGACCCGCGACAGAGTGCCCGCCGGGCGCACCAGCACCCGGCCATACACGCGCTGTACTTCGCCCGCATAGAAGTCGAACAGGTTGGCGGCCATCATCACTTCGGCTTTCGATTCGATCAGCGGCTTGCCCTGTTCCGTGGTTGCGATGGCGGCGATGCTGTCGATGCGTTCGCGCAACAATCGAGCCGCTCCGCTCAGCACACGGCTGCGATCAGCCGCGCCGCGTCCACGCCATAGCCGGTAGCCGCGCGCGGCCGTATCGAGCGCCCGATCCAAATCCGCGGCGGTGGCGAGGGGCAGCTCGCGCAAAGTCGCGCCGGTCGCCGGATTCACGACCCGGTGAGTGGCGCGGCCGGCGGCGCCGAGGCGCTCGCCATCGATGTATAGAGTCAATTCAGCGGGGTATTCGTGCGCCACTTCGGTTAGGCGACACCGGTCTTCTCGCGGCGATACTCGCGCGGAGTCACATTGTATTTGGCGCGGAACACCCGCCCGAAGTGAGTCGGGCTGTTGAAGCCGTAGTCGAAGGCGATCGCAGTGACCGTGCGGCCCCGCTGAGCGCCGGACTGCAGTGCGCGCGAGCATGCTTCGAGGCGGCGGCGCAGGATGTAGCGCGCCACGGTCTCATCTTGATCCGAGAACAGATGATGCAGATAGCGGGCGGTCATTTTGCAGGCCTCGGCGATGCGCGTCGGTGTCAGATCCGGATCGTTCAAATGCGCTTCGATGAAATTGATGATGCGGATGCGGTGCGCCGTCCCCAGCGAGGATCGGTCGGCCAGCGCTTGCGGCATATCCGCGTACGCCGCGCCGATGAGATCGAGAATGGCCACCGCGACACGGCCGCCGGTCTGTTCATCGAGCCCTTGGTGGTACTCGCTCCAGTACTTGCGCAGCAGCTGAGACAGAAGACCGCTGGCTCCGCGGACGCCCGACATCGGAATCGCGGCGAGACACTCGGGGCATCCGATCTGGCGGCGCAGCGTGGTGTTCGGTATGCCGAGTACCAGCATGCGGTTCGCCCCAGTGAATATCATTTCATAGCGGCGTGTGCTGTCGCACAGCGTGAAATCTCCCTCGCGCAGCACCGACTCGCGTCCGTCCTGACGGCTGACGCTCTCGCCCTCGAGCTGCAGGTGCAGGAAGAACATGGAGTCCTTGGTGCGCGCAACGTGCGAGCGGGTATGGTGGACCACCTGGGCGTCGGAATAGACCTCCGCGAGGGTCATATCGCCGATCGAACCGCGCACGATGGAACCGTTGAAGACGCGGATGTCCTGGGGCTCCGACACCAGTGGTGAAAAGCTCTCGCTCGCGCGGTCATTCCAGAAGGCGAGCTTGCGGCGCGGATCGAGGCCAAACGTAGAGAACGACTCAATGTGTGCCATATAACTCCCCCCGTTTCTTAGCGGGAACCGATCTTGTTGTGCATCAAAGCCTACACTTGTTGTGGAGTTAGTTATACGTAACAATCAATTCGCGAAACCAATTCTTTCGGCTTATACGTGCTATATCGCAAATGACGAGTCCACCCCTGAGCACGGCCTGAAATAAGGCTAATAATCAATAACATGCGAGATGAGTTCAGTACCGGGACCAGAGGCTCGCTGCTCGAAGCGGCCATTCCGATGTCACTCTGCGTCGAGTTTTTCGCACGTCGGCGCGGCACCATGCGCGGGGGGAAGAGGCGCGAGCGTCGCACGAACGGAGCCTTGAAAATGACGCCACTCAGCGGCTACGTGGGCTACGCTTTGCGGCGTGCGCAGGGGGTGATTTTTGCGGACTTCAATCATGCGCTGGCCGAGCTCGGCCTGCGGCCCGGTCAGTTTGCCGTCCTGCTGATGATCGATCGAAACCCGGGCGCCAGTCAGTCGAGCGTCTCGGCCGCCCTCGGTATTCAGAAGGCGAATTTCGTCGCGACCATCGCAGACTTGGAAAAGCGCGGTCTGGTGCGGCGCCGCAGATCCCACACCGACGGCCGGACCTACTCGCTCGGCCTCACGCCGCGCGGCCGTGCGCAGCTGCTGCGTGCCGCCGAACTGCAATCCGTCCACGAGGCTCGAGTCACCGCGCAAATCGGCAACGAGGGGCGTCAACAACTGCTGGCATTGCTCGATCGATTATCTTCGCTGCCGGTGCATGGCGGCTGAAGTGGATTTGGATCCACGCGAGGTCATCGCCAAGAACCCGATGAGCGGAATTCAGATCGCGGTGGTCGCCATCACCGTCGGTCTCAACGCCCTTGACGGTTTCGATGTGCTGTCCATCAGCTTTGCCTCACCGGGCATAGCCCGCGATTGGGGCATCGATCGCGCGGTCTTAGGGATAGTCCTCTCCATGGAACTGCTCGGCATGGGGATCGGCTCGATACTTCTCGGTGGCGTTGCCGACAAGCTCGGACGGCGCCGCACCCTGCTCGGTTGCCTGGTTGTGATGACCTTGGGGATGGCGATGGCGACCCGCGCCAGGGGTGTATACGACCTGTCGATTTGGCGCGTGTTCACCGGCTTAGGGATCGGCGGAATGCTGGCCACGATCAACGCAGTGGCCGCCGAATTCTCCAACGCGCGGCGCCGCAGCCTCAATGTATCGCTGATGGCGATCGGCTATCCCATCGGTGCGGTGGTCGGCGGATCGATTGCGTCACTGCTGCTGAAGCAGAGCCAATGGCAGGTGGTGTTCGCGTTCGGCGCGGCGGCGACGGCGGCGTTCATACCTCTGGTGTTCTGGCTGGTGCCGGAGTCGATCTCCTGGCTGTGCCGGCGGCAACCGGCCGGCGCACTCGATGCCGTCAATCTAGCGTTAAGCCGCATGGGCCACACGCCCGTGGCCGAGCTGCCGGAAATTTCCGCGGCGGCCCGCGGGCGTTCGGTGGGCGACATTTTCAGCCCGCAGCTCCTGCGGGTTACGCTGCTGGTGACGCTTGCGTACTTTCTGCACATCACCACTTTTTACTTCATTCTGAAGTGGGTGCCGAAGATCGTCGTGGACATGGGCTTCACGCCGTCGTCCGCCGGCGGAGTCCTGGTGTGGGCGAATGTCGGCGGCGCCAGCGGCGGCGCGATCCTGGGTTTGCTGTCGCTGCGCTTCGGTCTCAAGCATCTCACGATGTTCGCCTTGGTGATGTCCACCCTCATGGTGGCGGTGTTCGGCCGCGGCCAGGCAAATCTCGCGCAGCTGTCGCTGATTTGCGCGATCGCCGGTTTTTTCACCAACGCCGGGGTGGTCGGTTTGTACGGCATTTTCGCGCAGGTGTTTCCCACGCACGTCCGCGCCACCGGCACGGGATTCGCGGTGGGATTCGGGCGCGCCAGCGCTTGGGCTTCACCCATCATCGCCGGCTATCTGTTTCACGCCGGTTACGGCCTCGGATTCGTGTCCATTGCGATGGGGGCGGGGTCGCTGGTCGCCGCACTGTCGCTGTGGCTGCTGCCGTTCAAGGCGGAGCCCGCCGCAGCGGTCTAGTTGCGGCGTTCAACCCCAGCGCGATGCTTCGACGCCGGGGACGAACTGCCGCTCCGGGTGCGGCGTCCGCGCGCAACGCAGCGCCGCACGCACCGATTCGCGCGCCGCAATGCGCGCGAGATACTCGATGATGCGCGGCGTGGCGTCGGCATTGACCGCGGCCGGAGCCAAATCGGGCAGCACGCAAAGCATCGCGTAAGCGTCGATGTCGGCCACGGAGAAGGCCGGACCCGCGAGCCACGCACCCTGCAGCAGCGCCTTTTCAACCCGCGACACAGGCGCCGCGAGCTTGGCCGTGACCGCCTGCAAATAGCCTTCGGTGTACGATCCGTCGCGCAGCGACTGCCAGCCCACGCGCCGCTCGATCGGTTCGATCGCTGCGATGCGCCCATCCACCCAGGCGGTGTCGAGCGCCGCGAGATGGGGCCGCAGATATTTCGCCGTGCCCAGCACCGGAACGGCCGAGCCCAAGTGCGCTCCGAGGAATTGCCCCCAGCCACGCGCACGATAGGCATCGTAGGGATCGGACGGCATCAGCGAGGGTCCGGGCAGAGCCTCGGAAATGTATTCGAGCATGAAGAACGAACTGCAGATGATGGTTCCGTCGTGGGCCAGCAGCGGCCCTTCGCGCTCCAATTGCAGGCTGGATTCCAGATCGGTGGGGAAATTGCCGGCAAATTGCTCGAGGCCGGCGGCGTCGAAATAATGCGTGGTGAACGCGGCACGCTTCTCGGACAGCGCGATCAGCGGCTTGAGGAAGAAGGTGTTCGGCTCGGATGTGTAGAGTTCAAGCATGAGGAGCACCGGGGCTGCGCTCCAGCATCTTGATCCGCGCGGCCATGGCCGTGCGGCCCTTGGCCCAGGTCGCGCGGGCCGCGGGGCGCTCATAGATGCGCCGCAGCCACTCCATGATGTGCGGCGTCTTCGCGTCGTTGCAGTGATCCGGCTGCGACAGGGGCAGGGCGTAGCCCAGATTGAAGCCGTTGATGTCGCCGAGCGAGTAAACGTCGCCGGCTATCCAGGGGAAGCGGGCCAGATGCCGCTCCAGTGCCAGCGTCGCGAACAGCACGCGGCGTTTCGATTCGGCGAGCTCTTCGGGGGAGAACTCGTTGAACATCGCCTTGCGCCAGGCAATGCGCCGCGCCTCGAGCGGAATCTTGTCGATGGCGGCGCGCAATTCCTCGGGCGGGCGGCTCCTGACGGCGGGGCCGATGAAAATGCTCCAGCCGATCATGCTGAGCGACGGGGCGAAGTAGGCGTCGAAGAAGCGCATCCACCAGCGCATGCGCCAGCGCGCCACCGGGTCGCGGGGCTTGAGCGGCGGCCCCGGGAACTCATCGTCGACGTACTCCATCATCGGCGTCGATTCGGTGAGCACCCGCGAGCCGTGCACCATGGCCGGTATGGTGCCGTCCGGGTTGACGGCGAGATACGCGGGCTGGTGCTGGTCGAACTGCAGCAGATCGAGGTAACGGCTCTCGTATGCCACCCCCTTCTCGGCCAGAGTGAGCATGGGCTTGCCGGAATTCGCGTTCGGTTCCCAGTGATAAAGGATGACTGACATGGGACGCAAGGCTGCCCGTGATGGCGCATTGCAACTCTACGGACGGGGAAACGCAACACGATGCGCGGCGAACGGAAATAATGTTATGCTTCATAACAGTTTCCTCGAGGACCCCGTGAGCGAACTCAAAACCAGTGGGCAGACCGATCTCGCCGGCCTCGACAGCCACATCGGCTACATGCTGCGCCGGGCGCAATTGGCGGTGTTCGGCGACTTCATCGCCTGCCAGCGCGGCGCGGTGACGCGCCCCGGCCAGTTCTCCATATTGGCCGTCATCGACCGCAATCCCGGACTCAGCCAGTCGCGGGTCTGCGCCGCGCTCGGAATCAAACGGGCCAATCTGGTCGCGGTCATCGACGAGCTCGAATCCTCGGGGTTGGTGCGCCGCGACGCCTCGACCAAGGACCGGCGATCCAACCACCTGCACCTGACGCCGGCGGGACAGCGCGCATTGCGCACCGCGCTCGACGGCCAGGACGAGCATGAGGCACGCATTGCGCGATTGCTCGGAACCGCCGGCCGGCGATCCTTGCTCAAGCAGCTCGCCAAACTCTGTGAGCTTCGTACCGTCGAGAGGATCGAATGAACCCAAATCCCGTGAGCCTCGCCATGGACGATGGCGTCGCCGTCATCACCGTCAATAGCCCGCCGGTCAACACCATTACCGCGGCAGTGCGCCAAGGGCTGTTCGCCGCGGTCGCGGACATTCGCGCGCGGCCCGGCGTCGCGGCCGTGGTGCTGGTCTGCGAAGGCAGTACCTTTTTCTCCGGCGCCGATATCGGCGAATTCGCGGGTCCCCCCAAGGAGGCCGAATTCCGCGACCTGTTCCGGCAGCTGGAGCAGTTGCCGGTACCGGTGGTCGCGGGAATGCACGGAGTCGCCCTGGGCGGCGGTCTGGAAATTGCGCTCGCCTGCCACTACCGGGTCGCGCTGCCGAGTGCTCGATTCGGCTTTCCCGAGGTTACTCTGGGCATCATTCCCGGCGCCGGAGGCACGCAGCGCATGCCGCGGCTCATAGGGGTCGAGCGGACACTGGAGATGATACTGGCAGGGAGGCCGGTGGATGTGGCGACCGCGATCGCGCAGGGTTTCATCGATACGGAAGTCCAGGGCGATTTGCGCGCCGCCACCATTGCCTACGCCCGCGCGCTGGTGCGCGGCGGCGGCGGGGTGCGGCGCACCTCGGATCGCGGCGTCGATCCGGCCACCGCCACGCCGGCCATCATCGAACGGTTGAAAGCTCAGGCGAAGAGCCAGTATCCGAATCGCGAAGCTGCCCTGACCGCGATCCAAGCGGTGAGCGCGGCGGCATCGATGCCCTTCGAGGCCGGTCTCGTGTACGAGACGGAACTCGCCAACCGCTCGAAGGCCACCCCTGAAGCGAAGGCACTGATCCACGTCTTCTTCGCCGAACGGGACACCCGCAAGGTGCCCGGTTTGCCGCAAGATACCAAGGGACGCAACATCTTGAGCGCCGGCGTGATCGGCGCGGGAACCATGGGGGGCGGCATCGCGATCTGCTTTGCGAACGCCGGCTTGCCGGTGACCGTGATCGACGGCAGCCAGGAGGCGCTGGACCGCGGTTTGACCGTCGTCGGCAAGACTTACGACACCATGGTGAAGCGCGGCCGGCTGACGGTGGAGGAGAAGGAGAAGCGCCTGGCGCTGATCCGCGGCAGCCTGAACTACGCCGACCTCGCCGGCGCGGACGTGGTGATCGAAGCGGTGTACGAGAGCCTCGACCTCAAGAGAAAGATTTTCGGCGCGGTGGACAAGGCGGCGAAGCCTGGCGCCGTGCTCGCCACCAACACCTCGACCCTCGACATCGCAGAGATCGCAGCGGCCACGCGCCGCCCCGAAGACGTCGTAGGACTGCATTTTTTCGCGCCGGCCAACGTCATGCCGCTGCTCGAGGTGGTGCGCACCGATGCCACCGCGCCGGCGGTCATCCGCACCGCCCTGGATCTGGCCAAAAGCCTGCGCAAGACGCCGGTGCTGGCGCGCGTGTGCTACGGCTTCATCGGCAATCGCATGATGGAGGGGTATGCGCGCGAGGCGCAGCGCATGGTGCTCGAAGGGGCAACCCCGCGCCAGGTCGACGGCGCGCTCGAGGCCTGGGGCATGGCGATGGGAATCCTCGCGGTCTTCGACATGGCGGGAGTCGACGTGGGGGTCAATGTGCATCGCGCGAACGCCGATCGCTACCCGCCGGATCCGGCCTACTATCAGGCGGACTTCGCCCTGCACGCGGCCGGCCGGCTCGGCCAGAAGAGCGGCAAGGGCTACTACAAGTACCTGCCCGGGGACCGGGCGCGCCACGACGACCCGGAGGCCGTGGAGATACTCAAGGCGACGGCGCGCCGGCTCGACATTCCGCAACGCGCTCACAGCGCCGATGAAATCGTGGAGCGCTGCCTGTACCCTCTGATCAACGAGGGCATGCGCATTCTGGAGGAAGGCGTGGCGCTGCGCGCGAGCGACGTGGACGTGGTCTGGTGCGCGGGCTATGGATTTCCGCGCTATCGGGGCGGACCGATGTTCTACGCTGATAGCATCGGCCTCAAGACCGTCCTCGACGGCATGCTCAAGTATCGGGATCAGTTCGGGCCCATGCACTGGCAGCCGGCGCCGCTGCTCACGCGCCTGGTGAGCGAGGGACGCACGCTAGCCCAGTGGGATGCGGCGCGACTTTCCCTGGGAGAAAAATCGTGAACGTGAAGGATCTCGTGGCGATCGACGTGCACACGCACGCCGAGGTGTCTTGCCGGCAGCCGGTGGATGAAGTCTGGAAGGAATACGAGGACGCGGCGTCGAAGTACTTCAAGGCCGGCAAGCGCCCGACCATCGCCGAAACTGTCGCCCGTTACCGTGAACTCAAGATCGGCCTGGTCATGTTCACCGTCGATTCGGAACATGAGCTGGGTGCGAAGCGTATTCCCAACGAGGAAGTTCGCGACGCCGCGCGCGAGAACAGCGACATCATGATGGCGTTCGCCAGCATCGATCCGCACAAGGGCAAGATGGGAGTGCGCGAGGCACGCCGCCTGCTCAAGGAGGGCGGCATCTCAGGCTTTAAATTTCATCCCACCGTGCAGGGATTCTTCCCCAATGACCGCATGGCCTATGGTCTTTACGAGGTTATTGCAGAGCACAAGCTACCGGCCATTTTTCACAGCGGGCACTCAGGCATAGGCACGGGGATGCCGGGAGGCGGGGGTATGCGTCTCAAGTACTCGAACCCGATTCACGTCGACGATGTGGCGGCGGATTTCCCCGACATGAAGATCATCATCGCGCATCCTTCCTGGCCCTGGCAGGACGAGGCCTTGTCGGTGTGTTTGCACAAACCCAACGTGTACATCGATCTGTCCGGCTGGTCGCCGAAGTACTTTCCCCCGCAGCTTGTGCAGTACGCGAATACCCAACTGAAGCGCAAGATGCTGTTCGGCTCCGATTACCCCCTGATCGCGCCGGACCGCTGGATCAAGGACTTTCGCGAAGCGGGCTTCAAGCCCGAAGTTCACGAATTGATTCTGAAAGAAAACGCAATCGCCGTACTCGGCCTCGCTTAAGCCTTACGCGAGGCCCAGCCCTTACGCGAGGCCCAACCGGGCATCCCGAGCTCGCGAGCCCGGCTTTACGGCGCCGGCTTGTCGCCGTGGCTCGACTTTTTGTTCACGGTTGGAAGAGTTTGACGGCCGGAAGCGCGCCTAGGCTTGCACAACCGTAAAACGCCGCGGGATCGCCGGCATCGACGTTGTAGAAACGCATCATTCCGGCACCGACGGCGTACGAAGAACAGGCATGTCAGGGCCACTGGGGGGGCGATTCTCATGAAATCGACAGTTCAAGCTTCTGTGCGTCGGATGTTAAGGCCCTGGGTTTTGTCGGCCTTGGCGGCTACAGCGGTCGCAGGGCAGGCGGCCGCCGACCAGGCGGCGACACCATCGGACACTCTCGAGGAGATCGTGGTCACCGCGCAGTTCCGGCAGCAGAACCTGCAGGACACACCCTTGGCCATTACCGCGATCAATGCGGAGATGATGGAACAGCGCGGCCAGACCTCGCTGCATGATCTTGGCCAACAGGCACCCAATGTGCAGCTGGTAGAAACCGGCGGTGCGTTTGGTCCCGGCATGACCGCCTCGATCCGCGGTATTGGACAGGCCGACTTCGACCCGGCCTTCGCGCCCGGCGTCGGCGTCTATATCGACGATGTTTACTATACCAGCCTCACCGGTTCGAACTTCGCTTTGCTGGACCTGGACCGCGTCGAGATCCTGCGCGGCCCGCAGGGGACGCTGTCGGGGGCGAATTCCGAGGGTGGCTCCATCAAGATCTACTCGGTCAAGCCGCAGGGCGATGACACGGGCTCCGTCAAGGTGAGCTATGGTCAGCGCAACCTGATCGACGTGCAGGCAATGGCCGATGTGCCGCTGATCAGCGACTCTCTGTTCATGCGCATTTCCGGAATCACACACCAGCAAGACGGCTACGTGACCCGCATCGACTACGGCTGCGCATTTCCCACCTCCGGCATCCCGGCGGTCGGCGGCCTGCAGCAGGATTGCGTGGCGGGCAAGGAGGGCGGCAAGGATTACACCGGTGGCCGTATCGCTCTTCGTTGGTTGGCGAGCGAGAATTTTGAGGCCAACCTGACGGCTGACGTAACAATCGACAAGTCGGAGACGGCCGCAGTGACGCTGATCGCGGTCAATCCGACGGCGAACGGAGTCGTTCCGACAGAGATCAATTCTGGTTTCCCGCCGGGCAACGCAGCAGGCGTCGCCTATGACAGCCGCTTCGTTCCGACCAACCCCTACATCAGCTATGCGTCGTTCTGCGCGGCGGGTCTGGGCGGCAACACCTATTGTTTCTCACCGGATACGTACAACAAACAATGGGGTACGAACCTGAACCTGGATTGGAAGATCGGTCCGGATCTGGCGTTCAAGTCGATCACCGGCTACCGCGAGTTCGACACCATGTGGACCGAGGACAACGATGTCTCGCCGCTGTACGGATCTTTGGGTGCAGAACATTTGGAGAACCACACACTGACCCAGGAACTGCGCCTCAACGGCAAGGCCGGCAGTGTGCTCGACTACACCGTGGGCGCCTTCTACCTGGATCAAGTCACGACGTATCCCACGCATCAGATCTTGGACTACGTGATCCCAGGCCTGAACTTCGAGTTCCTGGGTAACGATCCGATCCAGGAGACCGACTATGCGGGCTTTGCGAATGCCGACTGGCACATCGCCGAAGCGCTGGATCTCAACGCCGGCCTGCGCTACACGCACCAGGAGAAGGACTACACCTACAATCGCTACAATCCTCCGAACATCGGCGGCGGCGGCAGCATCTTTTTCACGCCATGTTTCTCCGGAACCCAGGGCAAGTATGCGGGCGACAAGACCGACTATCGCGTGGACCTGGACTATCGCTGGAGCCCCGAGCTCATGACCTACGTCGGCGTATCGACGGGTTTCAAAGGCGGTGGCTCGAACCCGCGTCCTTTCATCGCCTCGCAGGTCGTACCGTTTGGCCCTGAAACGCTGACCAACTACGAGATCGGTGCCAAGAGCGACTGGTTCGATCACCGCCTGCGGATCAACATGGCCGGGTACTACAGCAAGTACAAAGATATTCAACTCGTCCTTTTGAGCTGTCCGCAGTTCTCCCAGGGGGTCCCGCCTCCGCCAGCTGGGCCCGGCCCTGCGGGCGAACCCTGCGCGGCGCCGGTCAATGGCGGCGATGCCAATATCTACGGTGTCGAATTGGAAAGCGAGTTTCGCTATGGCGGGCTGTCGATCCAGGCCAGCGGTAGCTGGCAAAAATTCGAGTACACCTTCGTCGATCCGGGAACCGGCATCCCGCCCGATTCCACGGAGCCGGGCTTCCAGCCGAAGAAGTGGGCCCTTGGTACGCAGTATGAATTCCGTGCACCGAACGGCGGCTCATTCACCCCGCGGCTGGATTGGATCTACGCGAGCGGTTACCAGACCATCGCTGTCCCCGATCCGAACAGCTATCTGCCGGGCTATCACGAGCTCAATGGGCGCATCACCTTCCGACCGCAATCGAATAAGTGGGAGCTCTCGGCGGTCGGTACCAACCTGACCGGCAAGCTCTGGTATACGCAGATCTTCGATCTGACCGCGCAATCCCAGTCCGGCGCCGATTACGGCATACCGGCGGCGCCGCGCACGGTCTGGGCCGAGTTCAAGTACAAGTTCGGCCCGCCGCCTCCGGCTCCGCCGCCCGTCGTCAAGGAAGTGGTCAGAGAGGTCGTGCGAGAGGTCGTGAGAGAGGTGCAGGTGCCCGCACCGGCGCCCGTGCTGCCGCCCGCACCGAAGGGCGACATCGTCCTGCGAGGCGTGAATTTCGCCACGAACTCGGCGGATTTGATACCGGAGTCCACCAGCGCATTGGATAGACAAGCCAATGAGCTCAAGCAGTATCCGAACCTCGCCATCGAGGTGCGCGGTTACACCGATAACCGAGGATCGGCGGCCTACAACTTGAATTTGTCGCAGCACCGCGCCGAGTCCGTGATGCATTATTTGCAGCAGCACGGCGTAACCAACCAAATGACGGCAAGGGGGTTCGGCAAAGAGGACCCCATTGCGGACAACGCCACCAAGGACGGACAGCTGACGAACCGCCGTGTGACCCTGCACGTCGTGGGCGGTGCGCCCTGATCGCGCTGACCCCCTCGCGTCGCCCGACGCGAGGGGGCTAGGCTTTAGAACATGCCGTTGGAATTGGCAGTCTTTTCCGGCACCGGCTGAGCCACATCCCAGTGCTCTGCGATCTTGCAGTGCTCGACGCGCAGGATGTCAATCACCGCGAGCCCGCGCTCGTCCGCCGTGAACTTGGCATGCGAGTGGACCGCGACGAGATTGCCGTCAGCGATGATGCGCTTGATCGAATAGGACGCGTCCGGATGACTCTGGAAAAAAGGCTCGAGGAAGGCGATCGCCGCGTCGCGGCCGGTCGCCGCCAACGGGTTGTGCTGGATGTAGCCGGGCTCCACCCAGGTCTCGAACGCCTCGCGCGCCCGTTTCTCGAGATAAAGCTCGGTGATGAATTTCGTGACCACCTCCTTGGGGGTCAGGCGGCACTCGGCGGTGTGGGCAGGCGCCGCCGCAACAGTCAGGGTCGCCGCAGCAAGCATGAGGGCAAGTGGACGCATGAGAGTCTCCTTGTAGGCAACACATACAAATATCTCGCGAGGCGAGGGGGACTTCAACATGAATGACATTGCCGCGCTGACCGCCCGCATCGACAAGCTCGAGCACGAGCTTGCCATCCAGCAGGATATTCACCAGATCCGCCGCGTTCAGTACACGTATGGATACTTTATCGACAAATCGCAGTACAACGAGGTGGTCGACCTGTTCGCCGACGACGGCGACGTGTGGTTTCTCGGCGGAATCTATCGCGGCAAAGCCGGCGTGCGCCGCCTGTACATCGAGCGCTTCCAGAAGCAGTTCACCCAGGGGCACAACGGTCCGCGCTACGGCTGGCTGCTCGATCACCCGCAGCTGCAGATGGTCATCGACGTGGCAGCAGACCGGCGCACGGCCCAGCTACGAGGCCGCTCGACGATGCAAGCGGGTCTGCACCACACGGCCGAGGGCATTCAGCGCGCCTGGTGGGAGGGCGGCATCTACGAGAACGACTACGTGCGCGAGAATGGCGTCTGGAAGATAAAGGCGCTGCGCTACTTCCCTTTCTGGCACGGTAGCTTCGCCGAAGGTTGGCAGAAGACCCCGATCGATTTCATCCCCATGGCCAAGGTGTGCTATCCGCAGGACCCGCTCGGCCCGGATGCGCTCATCGAGCCGCCGCCGCGCCTGTGGCCCGCGACCGATACGGTGACGTTCCATTACCCGCATCCGGTGACCGGCGGGCCCATCGTGCTGGACAACAGCCGCGCACGGGAGGGGTTCAAGGACAAATGAGGCAGGCGCCCGGCCGCAGGGCAACGCCTGCTATTCGTGAATCCGGGTGAGCAGCTCGATCAGCTTGGCGACTTCCTTGTCGCTGAAGCGCGCCTTGAGCCAGCGCTCGTGCTGCCGGATGGCAGTCTTCGCCGTCGCCAGGGCCTTGCGCCCCCGAAGGGTGAGGTTCAACGCCTGCTTGCGTCCGTCGGTGCGGGATTTCTTGCGCACGAGGTAGCCCTTCGCCGCGAGCCGGTTCACGATGGCCATGGTCGTGGCCCGGTCCATGCGCATGCGCTGGCAAAGTCCGGTCTGCGCGATGTCCGGGTGATCGCCGACCAACCAGAGCGCGGAGACCTGCTTCTGTGTGAGGTCGAGTTGCGCAAAGGTTTCTGTGAAGTGCCGATAGACGGCGCCGTGAGCCAGCCTGATGTGAAAGCCCACGATATTGCGGATCTCACCGATGTCCTCGTCGCCCACGACGTGAGGCGTCGTGATGGCGAGAATCTCGTGTCGCCGCGGCATCGGCCTCAACCCGGAGAGGAGACCGCGACCCCGCGCTCCGCCTCGAGCTTCTCCAGCCGCTCGACCTCGCGGCCATAGGGCTTGACGCCGCGCGAGATCGTGAAGGCGGCCAGCGGCAAGAGGATGGAGGCCGTCAGCAGGATGCTCTTCCACAGGTCTGCG
>Ga0210391_10001540_pt1 | contig 20827 bp, 15 predicted proteins | sample IncBWC12OmetaG_FD_160573 | JGI IMG/M metagenome (GOLD analysis project Ga0210391, IMG submission 160573) | Forest soil microbial communities from Barre Woods Harvard Forest LTER site, Petersham, Massachusetts, United States - Inc-BW-C-12-O ...
CCGTAAATCCGGAACTGGTCAAGCCAGACTCTCCCACGCAGCGAGTGGGCGGCAAACCGCGGGAAGGATTCGTCAAAGTTGCGCACTCTTCGCCGATCCTGTCGCTGGACAACACCTATAACGAAGACGAGTTGCGTGCGTGGGAGCGTCGAGTCCACGAGCTGAGCGGAAGAAACGACGTCGACTACGTTTGCGAGTTGAAGCTGGATGGTATGTCGCTGGCTCTTATTTACGAGGAAGGCAAACTTGTGCGCGGGGTGACTCGCGGCGATGGCGTGGTGGGCGAGGACGTCACGCTGAATGTGCGTACTGTTCGCTCGGTGCCGCTTTCGATTCCAAAGGAGAAGCTGAAGAAAGCGGGCATCCCCGAGGATTTCGAGGTTCGCGGAGAACTGCTCATGCCGCTTTCGGCCTTCAAGAGGATGAATGAGGACCGCGAAAGCCGGGGTTTGTCGCTGTTTGCGAATCCGCGGAATGCTACGGCAGGCACCGTGCGGCAGTTGGAGTCGAGAGTCACGGCTGAACGGCGGCTCGATTATTTTCCCTACATGCTGCTGGAAAATGGCAAAACCTGTTTCGACCGGCATTCGAAAACTATGAATGCGCTCGACGCTGCCGGGTTCAAAGTCAATCAGAACCGGAAACTCGTGCATGGAATCGATGAAGCATGGGAGTTCATTCGACAGTGGGAGGCGAAGCGCGATTCTCTGCCCTACGAGATCGATGGGATCGTGATCAAAGTCGACCGCACTGCCTTGCAGGAGGAACTGGGCTTTACCGGCAAGGCGCCACGCTGGGCAATTGCCTACAAATACGCGGCGCGAGCGGGAATTACAAAGCTCGAAGACATTCGCGTGCAGGTGGGCCGCACGGGCAAACTCACGCCGGTCGCGATGCTGGCCCCGGTCTTGATCGGCGGAACGACGGTGAGAAATGCCACGCTGCATAACATGGACGAGATCGAACGGCTGGGCGTTCGGATCGGAGACTGGGTTCAAGTCGAGCGCGGCGGTGATGTGATTCCAAAAGTCGCAAAGGTCATTGAAGACAAAGATCATCCGCGAGGGCATAAGAAGTTTCAAATGCCGGAAACTTGCCCGGTGTGCGGAACGAAAGTGGTCAAGACTGAAGGCGAGGTCGATTACCGTTGCGTGAATGCGAACTGTCCGGCAAAGCTGCGCGAGACGATTCTGCACTTCGCCTCCCGCGGAGTGATGAATATCGACGGCATGGGCGAGGCGCTGGTCAATCAGCTTATGGAGCGCGGCCTGGTGAAGGACGTCGCCGACATCTACAAGCTGAACAAGAGCGACCTCCTCAGCCTGGAGCGGTTCGCCGACAAATCAGCGCAGAATATTCTGGACGAGATCGAGCGCTCAAAGAAGCTGCCGCTCGAGCGCGTTATTTATGGACTGGGAATTCGTTTCGTGGGCGAACGCACGGCGCAATTTCTCTCCGAACATTTTGGATCGATGGAGGCCCTTGAAAATGCCAATCCCGAGGATTTACAGGAGGTTGACGAAGTCGGGCCGCGCATCGCCGAGAGCATTGCCGAGTTCTTTGGCATTGCGGCGAATCGCAAGCTCGTAAAGCGGCTGCGTGAAGCTGGATTAACCCTGACGGGTCAGAAGAAGCAACGCGGCTCAAAGCTTGCCGGTAAGACCTTTGTCCTGACAGGGACGCTCACGCATTTCACTCGCGATGAGGCCAAGAGGATGATTGAAGACGCCGGCGGGAAAGTCACCGGTTCGGTCAGTAAAAAAACCGATTACGTAGTCGCCGGAGCCGACGCTGGTTCGAAGCTCGACAAGGCGAAAGACCTGGGGGTGAGTGTGATCGGCGAGAGTGAAATGGAGAAACTTCTGCGATGAACCAATCGGCGATGGCGCTCGATTTCAATCGCTTCGATGTGCTCACCTTCGATTGCTATGGCACGCTCATCAATTGGGAAGAGGGCATTCTCAATGCGCTGCGGCCGATTCTTGCCAATCATGGGAAAGCTGCCGATGAAGCTACCCTGCTGCAGCTCTTCGGCGATTTCGAAGCCGCCGCGGAACAGCGTGATTATCGGCGCTATCGCGAAGTGCTGCAGATGGTTGTGCGGAGCTTTGGTGAACACTTTGAATTCGCGCCTTCCGATGAAGAAATTCGTTCGCTGCCGGAGTCGCTGCGAAATTGGAAACCGTGGCCGGACACGATCGAAGCCCTGCGGCAATTACACAAGCGCTTTCGATTGTGGATTATCTCGAATGTCGATGACGATCTCTTTGCCGCCACGCAGCCTCAGTTGGGCGTTAACTTCGATGGGATCGTTACGGCTCAACAGGCCGCCGCGTACAAGCCGTCAATGAAGATTTTCAAGCTCGCGCTGAGCCGCATTGGAGTTCCGCCCGCGCGCATTCTTCATGTCGGACAGAGCGTTTACCACGATGTGATTCCCGCGCAGGCGCTGGGTCTTTCGGCCATCTGGGTGAATCGGCCATCGGCGAGAAGCGGCGTAGGCGCGGTCAAGCCAGCTGAAGGCCGTCCTGATCTCGAAGTTTCCAGTCTCGCCGAACTCGCCGCGAACATTGCTGGCCGGCAGTCGACTAGAAGTTGACCGGCATTTTCAGAACTCTCTTTTGAATCGCCCACATCACCAGTTCGGCTTTATTGTGGATACCCAGCTTCCGCATGAGATTGAACTTGTGAGAATCGACGGTTTTGCTGCTTAAACCTAAAACCGTAGCCGTCGTCCGGACTGTCTTGCCTTCGGCCAGCAACTTCAGCACCTCGCGTTCGCGCACGGTTAGAGTGCGGCCTGCTGGAACGGGAAGGGCATCCGCCCGGGGAGGCTTAGCCGAGCCGGATATTTCCGAAATCTTCATTTTGCTGCCGCCGCAAGAGTTGCGCACCATGTCAGCCAACTCTTCGGCCGAAGTTTTCCGCACGTTGCAACCCTCCGCTGCACCCGAGGTGGCGAACGAATCGTTGGACTCGGTGCTCAGGAAAACAATCTTTGTGTTGGGAGATTCGCGGGAAAAAGAACGCTCCGCCTCGAGTGCGGGTAAACCCAAGGTGCGCGCGTCGACCACCACAACATCCGGCCGGAACTCGTAGACTTTGCGCAGGCACTCCGCGGCGTTGCCGGCTTCGCCGACTACATCGATATCCGGCTGGTCTTCCAAAAGCCGGCGCAGACCTTGCCGTAATAAAACGTGATCGTGCGCGAGCACGCACCGAATTTTTCCGCTGGGAAAAGTAAACTCCATTGCATCCGCGCGGGATGACACTAAGCTGCTCCTTCTGGCCAGATTGAGGATGCAAAGTGACGGGAGTTCAAGCTACACAAGGCGTTTACCCATTTTAGCAATGATTGAGGGCTCTGCGCAAAATCGATGGAACAACGGATCTCCCGAATTCTGGTTTACCAAAACCGCAACTTCTTGCATACAAGCGCGGGGAAAAGCCGCATCAGGTAAAATCGAGCAACTTATGCTCCGCTACTTCACCGCCGGAGAATCGCACGGCGAAGCCTTGGTCGCCTTTCTTTCGGGCCTTCCCGCGGGATTGAAGGTAGAGCAGGAATTTATCGACTGCGAACTCTGGCGGCGCCAGCAAGGCTACGGACGCGGCGGAAGAATGAAAATTGAGCGTGACACGGCTCACATTCTCTCCGGCGTTCATCACGGAATCACCATCGGCTCGCCAATATCGATTCAGCTTGAAAATAAAGATTGGAAAAATTGGCAGGAGGCATTGCCCGTGGAAGCGGGCGATCCAGCGCGGCACAAGCGTGTTGCCTCGCCCAGGCCGGGGCACGCCGACCTGGCAGGCGCGCTGAAATACAACTTTCCAGAGGCTCGCTATGTTTTGGAGCGTGCGTCTGCGCGAGAGACCGCGGCGCGCGTTGCCGTGGGCGCAATCGCGAAGCTTTTCTTGCGCGCACTTGGCATTGAGGTTCTTAGCCATGTCGTGGCGGTTGGCGGCATAACCCTGCAGGGCGAGGTTCCGTGGAAGGAAATTCGGGAGCTTCATCGCCGCGAAGAAATTCTGCTGAACTGCTCCGATGGCGACACCGAGCAGAAGATGAAAGGTGAGGTCGATAAGGTTCTCAAAACCGGCGACTCGGTAGGAGGGATTTTTGAAGTCGTGGCTCGCGGCGTTCCCCCGGGGCTGGGAACTTACGCCCAGTGGGATGAAAGGCTGGACGCACAGCTCGCGGCCGCGGTGATGTCGCTGCAGGCGGTAAAGGCGGTAGAGATTGGCTCGGGCATCGCCGCTGCCACTTCTCCCGGATCGGCCGTGCATGATGCAATCGGCTATGGCGAAACATCTAAGTTTACGGCTTTCACCCGGCCCCACAATCACGCCGGCGGCATCGAAGGCGGCGTCTCCAACGGAGAAGAGATTCGAGTGCGCGGCTATCTGAAACCGATTTCCACGCTCCGGCGCCCACTGCAATCGGTCGACTTCGCCACCCGTGAGCCGGTGAGCGCCGCATATGAGCGTTCTGACGTTTGTGTTGTGCCTGCGGCCGGAGTTGGGGGCGAAGCCATGGTCGCTCTCACGCTGGCGCGCTGCGCTCTCGAAAAATTTGGCGGCGACTCGATCGGCGAGACCTTGCGAAACTTCGAAGGATACCGGGAGCAGTTGCACAGTTATTGATCATCTTTGATTGCCATGCGCTATTAATTGTCCTTGTTCATGATTTACCAAATCGTAAAATTCGGAAATCCCGTCCTGGAAAAACCCGCTGAAAGCGTTTCGGTTTTCGACGAAGAGCTCAAAAAGCTGGCCGATGACATGTTTGAGTCCATGTACGCGGCGCGGGGCGTGGGGCTGGCCGCGCCACAGATCGGCATTTCGCGGCGCATCGCGGTAATCGACGTCACTTTCAAAGAGGATCCGAACGCGAAGATTGTGTTGGTCAATCCGGAAATCATTCAAAAGCAGGGCCGCCATTCGCAGAGTGAGGGATGCTTGAGCATCCCGGATTTCCGCGAGAATGTTTCGCGAGCGCAGGTAGTTACCATCCGAGCACAGGATTTGAATGGGAACTTTTTTGAGAAAACCGGCGACGAATTGCTGGCGCGCGCTTTTCTGCATGAGACCGATCACCTCAACGGCAAGCTCTACATCAGCCACATCAGCGCCCTCAAGCGCGACTTGATCAAGCGAAAGATTCGCAAACTGGTCAAGGCCGGAGAGTGGTAGAGCGATTGAGTCATGTGCGGTTGGGGTGATTGAGCGATTTGATTAATCGGCTCAATAATTGAATCATGGAGCGTGATGGCGCAATCCCTCGATCTGGTTTTTTGCGGCACTCCGCGATTCGCCGTTCCCACGCTCGATAAACTGGCCGAGGCGGGATTCACAGTTCGGCTTGTGGTCACGCAGCCAGATCGGCCGAAAGGACGCGGGCTCGAGCTGGTGCAATCCCCGGTGAAGCAGCGCGCTCTTGAATTGAAGTTGCCAATTTCCCAGCCCGAACGGATCAAGAGCAACGAAGAGTTTCGAGTTCAGCTAACGTCGCTCAAGCCGCACGCGACCGTAGTGGTTGGATATGGCCGAATCCTGCCGCAGTGGATGCTCGATCTGCCTCCCCTTGGAAACATAAATCTGCATGCCTCGTTGTTGCCGAAATACCGTGGCGCTGCTCCAATTCAATGGGCGATTGCGCGCGGAGAGACCGTCACCGGCGTGACCACGATGAAGATCGATGCCGGTCTGGATACCGGTGACATTCTCTTACAGCAGAGGGTCTCGCTTTCTGACGACGACACGGCCGAAACGCTGGCGCCGAAGTTAGCGGGACTAGGAGCCGATCTGATAGTCGAAACCTTGCGCGGACTCCAGGCAGGCGCGATTCGCCCGCGACCGCAGGATGACTCCGAGGCAACTCTTGCGCCGATTTTGAAGAAAGAAGATGGGCTGGTTCGTTTTTCGCAGCCGGCGCAGGAGATTGTAAATCGCCTGCGGGCCTTTCAACCGTGGCCGGGGGCCTACTGCAAATTCCGCGATAGGACTCTGCAGATCTGGAAGGCCGCGAAGACCGAGCAAGTGCTCGCACCAGCCGAGATAGGGACACAAGGCAATCGCCTTTTCGCAGGCTGCGGCCAGCAAAGCAGCATCGAAATTCTTGAGCTGCAACTCGAAGGCAAGAAGAGAACTTCGGCCGCCGAATTTATTCGAGGATATCGTCCTCAACCCGGCGAACGCCTGCGTGTGTAAGCTGTGGCTGCACGATCTGGCTCTACTCGGGCGCTTCCGCCATACTGGCAAGAGTGAAACCGAAGTCTCACAATTCGCGCGGATCAGTTTCGCCGGCGCGAGCCGCAGCGTTCGACATTCTTATGCGCGTGGAGCGGGAATCTTCTTTTGCCTCGGAGCTTCTCCATTCGACGACGCACGGCCGCCTCTCCCTGGCCGATCACGCTTTGACCACCGAGCTGGTCATGGGCGCACTGCGGTGGCAGTCGCTGCTGGATTCCGAAATTAGCGAAAGTTCTTCGCTGCCGATCGCGAAGCTTGATCTGGAGGTTCTCACAGCTTTACGGCTTGCGGTTTATCAGTTGCGCTGGCTTGACCGCATCCCCTCACGCGCGGCTATCCATGAGAGCGTAGAACTGGTTAAGTGCGCACGGAAGCACTCTGCTGCGCCATTTGCCAATGCTGTCCTGCGCAAGATTTCAGACAATTTATTTCGTCACAATGTTTCGAAATCTAAAATCGCCGGGACTACTGCTGAAGTAATCTCGGCGACCGCCTCCCATCCACTCTGGCTGGTTAAGCGCTGGGTCGATTCGTTTGGCGGCGAGACTGCAGCGAAAATCTGCGAATATGACCAAAGCGCCCCTGTTGCGGCGATTCGGTTTCGTCATCCTGATGCGGAAAAGGAACTTCGAGCTGAGGGGATCGAACTTGGCCGCGGCGCCCTGCTCGCATCGGCAGCACGGGTTGGGCGCGGCAACGTCAGCCGCACTGACGCTTTTGCAGAAGGCATCGCTGTCATTCAGGACGAGGCTTCCCAATTGGTCGCAGCCCTGGTCGGCCGTGGCCAGACAATCCTGGATTGTTGCGCCGCTCCGGGGGGCAAGACAGCGGCAATCATGGATCATAATTTGAATGCAGATATTACCGCCGTGGAATTGCATCCGCACCGCGCACGTCTGTTGCAGAAGTTGCTCGACACGCAACCTGCGAATGCGGCGCAGCGCAAAATTCGCGTCGTCGCTGCCGATGCGCGAGACTTGCCGTTCGCTGAAAAGTTCGAGCGGGTTCTCGCCGACGTACCTTGCTCTGGAACCGGAACTCTCGCTCGCAACCCGGAGATCAAATGGCGGCTTCGCCCTGAGGATATTTCCGATTTGCAGGAACGGCAGCATGCGATTTTGCAGTCAGCGCTGAATCGTGTGGCGCAAGGTGGGCGGCTGGTTTATTCGACATGCTCGCTTGAGAGAGAGGAAAACGAAGACGTTGTCGAACGCGCCCTGCTGGGGCATTCATCCTTCCGGGTAGTCGATTGCAACCTGGAACTGGAGCACCTTGCAAGCGCAGGCGAGTTGGTCTGGCCTGACCCGGTGTCGCTTACGCGCGGACCGTTCCTGCGAACAATTCCTGGTGTCCATCCTTGTGACGGCTTCTTTGCCGCGATCATCGAGAGGACGGGATGAATTAATTTGGTGCAGACAACGGCAGCTACCTTACTTCAAAGTTCACCACTGCGCCGGCCAAGACCTTCTGACCTGCTGGCGGAGTCTGGGCGACGACGATGCTGGCGGGCGACAGCGCTGAAGACACTGGAGCGGGAGGAGAGGCAGAAGTTGCCGCCGCAGTAGATGGCGCGGATGCCGGTGCGTTCGGCGACGGCGCGACCGGCAGCGGTGGCGCCACGGTCACGTTACCTACTTTAAATCCAGCGTCTTGCAGTGTGCGGCTCGCGGTGCCGAATGGTTGACCGACAAAACTCGGCATCACGAATGACGGAGGGTCAGCGGCAGCGCTTAGTAAAAGGCTTGTCTTCGGCGCCGCTACCTGGCTCGCATTGGCTGGAGGACTTTGCGCCACTACCTGATCGACCGGCTTGCCTGACAGTTGCAGTTGGGCGGTTGACGATAATTCCAGCCCCCGGCGCCGAATGTTTAGCTCCGCAGCGCGCTCACTCTCTCCGGTCACGTCAGGAATCGATACGCGCTGCGGGCCCATGCTTTGCGCCACACGCACTTGCCAGCCGCGGCGTACTTTGGTTCCCGGCATTGGGAGCTGCGTCATGATTCTTCCTTCAGGAATCTGCGGACTGTAATATTGGCGCTCTACGTCGAGTTGCAGGCCGAGCACGCCCGCTGCGCGCTCCGCTTCTTGAGGCGTCATGCCCACGAGCGTGGGCACTTTGACTTCCTGGCCGTGAATGGCGAAACGCATCGCCGTTAGCGCTGACACCATGGCCACGAAGACCATGACGAGCCCGACCATCACGATGCGGAAGAAAGGTTTCATCGCCTACTGTGTTTCGTCTGCGCCCGCCGCGGTGTCCGTCGTATCCACTTTCTGTGCGTAGCTCACTGGTGTATTCGGCGTCGGCTGGAATTGGCCAGGATCCTTGCCGGCCATTGCCGCAGTCATAAAATTCATCCAGATCGGCAAGGCCGCGTGCGCTCCGGTTTCCTTTGGTCCCAGAGATTTCTTTTCGTCGTATCCGACCCATACTCCACAGGTCATTGTCGGCGAGAATCCCATGAACCATGCATCGGTGAAGTCGTTTGTCGTGCCGGTTTTACCGGCGACGGGAAACGGCAGCTTTGCGGCGGCCACTCCGGTGCCGTGCAGAACGACTTCGCGCAGCATCGCAGTCATAACCTGGGCGGTGCGCGCCCCGATCACATCTTTCACTTCCGGATAATCTTCCTCCAGGACGCGGCCTTCATAATCCGTCACACGGGTAATGTATCGCGGAATCACACGTACGCCATCGTTGGGAAAGACGCTGTAGGCGGAAGTCTGTTCCATTAAGGTAATCTCCGCCGATCCGAGCGCTACCGGCAGATACGGGGGCAAATGCGCGGTGATTCCGAAGCGCTGCGCGTAATCGATGACCGTATTAATGCCAATTTTGCTTGCGAGCTTTAGCGCGGGAATGTTGCGAGATTGCGCCAGTGCGCGCCGCAGCGTGATAATTCCTTCAAATTTTTCGTCGTAGTTATGGGGCGAATATGGCCCGGAGCCGCTATCGAAGGTGACCGGCTCATCGAGAATCGTATCGTCGGGACTGCCGCCGCGGTCGATCACTGCCGTATAAACATAAGGCTTGAACGACGATCCCACCTGCCGCAGCGATTGGGTGGCGCGGTCAAACTTCGATTCGTTGAAATCGCGCCCGCCAACCATGGCCTTGATGCCCCCCGTGGCGTTATCGATCGCAAGCAGCGCCCCCTGCGCTCCAGAGTCTTGTTCCAGGCTGACGCGAGCCGCCCCGTTAGAGTTTAGCGCCAGAATTTTGACATAGCAGACGTCTCCCGTGTGCAGCAGATCCGGAATTTTGCTTTGCGCCCACGCAACATCTGCCTGGCCAATCGCCGCGAGGTACCGCCCGAACTTCAGCGTGGCAATGCCGACACCGGATGACGTCACCACCGCGTGAATGTATCCATTGACTTCCGGTTCATCTTCCCAGTCGGGATTCTGATATTTGTCGAGGGCGATGCCTTCCCCAATCACATTCTCTAAGTGTCCCTTCCATCCGTGGCGGCGCTCGTATGCGGCGAGGCCGTCGAGCACTGCCTGGTTCGCAGCTCGTTGCATGTCAACGTCGAGAGAGGTGTAAACCTTCAGGCCGCCCTCGTGAACCTGATCGGCTCCGTATTTGTTCTCTAGATAGCGGCGTATCTCTTCCACAAAATACGGGGCAAGCGAGTTTGGATCGTGCTGCAGCCGCAAAGCCACTGGAGAGGATCGAGCTTGCTCGGCCTGCGCAGAAGTAATTTTTCCATCCTCCAACATCGCGTTGATGACCAGGTTGCGTCGCTTCAGTGCGCGATCCGGATGGTTGATGGGCGAATAAACCCCCGGGCCCTTGGGAAGACCGGCCAGCAGCGCGGCTTCAGGGAGGGTCAGGTTGCGGGCCTGCTTGCCGAAATAGAATTCCGCAGCGGCCTCGAAGCCGTAGACGCCGTGGCCCAGGAAAATCTGGTTGGCATAAAGCGTAAAGATTTGCGGCTTGGTGAAGCGGCGCTCGATCTGAATAGCGAGCATCGTCTCCTGCACTTTGCGATGGAAAGACCGGTCGGGAGAAAGAAAAAGATTGCGGGCCAACTGCATGGTCAGCGTCGATGCGCCCTGCACTCTTCCGCCCGATCGAATGTCGCGATAGGCGGCACCAGCGATCCGCCAGAAGTTGATGCCGGAGTGGCGGTAGAAATCCTTGTCTTCAATCGAAATCAGAGCGTCACGCAGGACTGGGGCAAAGTCGTCGTAACCCGCTACGACGCGCCGCTGCAGTGCGAAGGAGCCGATGACCCGACCGTGATCGTCATATAACTCGGTGATGGAACTGGGGCGGTAAGCTTCGAGAGCGTCGACTTGCGGCAAGTCGGTGGTATAGACGAAAAGCAGCCCGGCGCCCGCTCCGGCCAGTGCCGAGGCGACGAGCAAAAGGCCGATCAGGACGCGAGTGATCAGCTTGCCGCCGGCTATATCGACCGGAGCAAGATCTGCATCGAGCAACATCATGGCGAGATGGCTTCAGGATAGCAGGGCGCAGGGAGGCTCGGTAGTCACGAACGCGGCTCAGACGCGGATGAACGTCCGTGAGTACTTTAAGCGCAAAAGAAATCGCGCACCTTACGGTGCGCGATTGAGCTTGAGAACCGGAGAAGATTTAGCTTGACCGGCTCTTCAGAACCTCGACCGCTTTGTGCAGTTGATCGTCGGGCGCAGTTTTCGGTTTGGCTTCTTGTTCGTCCGCGGCTGCGGGTGGTTCCTCACCGTCATCGTCGGAAATTATGCTGTCGCTATCGTCCGCAACCAGCACATTCGGCGTGACCGCAGTTTCCTGAATCGCTTTGCCGCTCGGCGTGTAGTATTTCGCGACCGAAAGAATCAACGCTCCGCCATCGGGCAGATCGATGGTCTTCTGCACCGAGCCGTCGCCGAAAGTTTTATCGCCCACCACATCGCCGCGGGCATTTTCGAGAAGGGCCGCGGCCACAATCTCCGCCGCTCCCGCCGTTCCCTTATTTACCAGCACCGCTACTGGAAGCGAAGTAACCGCCTTCGCCGGATCGGCATTGAACGCCTCGCGAGGAAACTTCTGCCCTTGAAGATAGGTGATGGTGCCGTGGTTCAGAAAAAGATTCGCGGTGGCGATGCCTTCAGTTTCTTCTCCATCGGAGGTATTGCGAAGATCGAGAACCAGTTTCTTCGCTCCCTGTTTGTCGAGGGACTTGATCTTCGTCGCGATCTCCAGCGATTTGCCCTTGGTCAGAGCGTCAACCTTGATGTAGCCGATGCCGTCTTCCAGCATTTTGTCGGAGATCGGAGGAATTGTGATCACGTCGCGCGTGATCGACATCTTTTGGGGTTCGGCGCGTCGTGCCCGCACCACCGAAAGATTTACCGATGAGCCGGGGGTTCCGGCCAGGGCGGCGCGAATCTCGGGCAGCGACATGTCCCGCGTACTCTGGCCTTCGATTGATTCGAATATGTCGGTTGCTTCGATGCCGGCTTTATCCGCGGGCGAACCCGGCAGAACCGAAACCACGTCGGCATACCCGAAGCGCTTCGAGATGGTTGCGCCGATTTCGCCCTTGGCCTCGGCCTTGTGAGCCTTGAAAGATTTATACGCCTCAGGAGTCAGATAGCTGGAGTTTGCGTCCAGCGACTCGACCAGCCCGTGCAGCGCGCCGTCGGTCACCTTCGGAATATCGGGATCGACCACGTACTCGTTTTGCACGCGCGACAGTACTTCGCTGTAAACCTGCATCTGCCGGTATGAGCCATCGTTCGAAGAGGCGTGCACCCCTCCGAGCGAGCCAACCACCACGAACATCAATACCGCAAAAGACGAAACCAGTACCGCTGCTTTAGTTTTCATCGACATCGAATTCTTCTTTTGAAGGGACTCACTTCCTGAGAACGCTTGCGACCATTATATCTTGTAGATGCCAGTTTCCATCTGCCGGCTGCTCTGTTTCAGGCTGCAGAGGTAACCCCGTCTCCCAGCAATGGTTAGGACGGCTCAGCGACTGTTTCGTAACCTGACTTTCCGATTCTACGCTGGCGGCTTGAAATTCAGCGTAATCACACCCTGCACCGCCACTGCATGCCCGTTCAGCGAATAAGGCTTGAAATGCCATTGCTTTACCGCGTCGATGGCAGCGCGCGCGAACATGAACGACCCCTGCAGGAATTTCGCATCCTGTACTGTGCCATCCCGTCCAATGAGCACCTGCAAAACTACGCTGCCGCTCTGGCCGCTGGCTTTGGCAGCGGCTGGATACTCGGGATCGGCACTCTGTCCCGGTGCCAGCTGTTCGCGCACTGCACTCTCAGGCAGCTTTACTGGCTCGATCGATGACATTGCGGCGTCAGATGGCTTTGTCCCGCTTGCGTCGGGGGTAGTTGAAGCGGTGACGGATCTGAGGCTCGTCGGTATGCCGACGTTGGCCGGAGCCGAAACTGCCGGTGGCGGCGCGGTAGTGCGCAGAGGTGGAGCGGCAAACGTCGGTGGCGGAGCCGGAGTGGACCCAGGCTGCGCCGGGGACGATTGAGTTTGCTGGACTTGAACCGGTGGCGCCGCAGGTGCCGCTATGGGGGCAACTGTTGGAAGCGCGCCAGCCGGGGCTGTGTTGGAACCTGGCGATCCCTCATCTTTTGGTTGGGCATTTGCCACTTGGCCCGGAATCGTCTGAACTGGCGCCGCGGGAATCTGATCGCCGGACCCATTGGCGGTTGTCGCACCCTGAGTTTGGTCGCCTCCGGGAGCTGTCGCGGGCGCGAAGTCCGCATGTTTATCCGGTTTCGCAGTCGGGTCGACCACGGGAACGACCTGAATTTGCGACGCGTCGGTTGTCGAATCCGGAATATTGGTCGCAGTCGGCAACTTGTACTCATCGCCGGACTGACCGAAGCTGTCGTGCTGCGTCACAGTTGGCGGCAAAGTCGCTGGCGGAGGGTTCAGCCAGCGCTTACCCGCGTGGACGCCGTTGCTGTATTGGATGTACGCATTTTTTCTAGCCCGCGGCACGCCCGCAACGACAATAATCGTTAGTGCCAAGGCGCCCAGGAAGACAAACTTCGCGGCTTTCGAGGGCGGACCGGCTGGCGCCGGAGATTGAGCCTGCTCATCTTCAGCGTTCGAGCCTCGCTTCTTGGACTCTCCCTCCATGTAGTCGAAAAGGGCTGCTTCTGGCTCGGCTGAGGTTTGAGCATTTCTGCCTGTATTCGGGCCGGCTTGAGGAGTCGCTTCAGAAACCTGTCTCGGTGTCTGCAGGGAGTTCGCAACATCATCAAAGGAAGCGATCTCGTTTTTCGGGGCCGGATCTTTAGCGGGCAACGGCGCCGATTTGGTCAGGCGTGCTTGTAATGCGGCCCATCCGGAAAGTGGCACTTCCGGTTCGGGCTTTTGCTCCGGAGCATCCTGAACGGCTGATGCCATGGGCTCGAGATCGGTCAACGGATCGACCTCGGTCGCGGTCACCTCCAGATTTTCCCGAACATCTTTTTCCGTGTCGAACTGCGCCCCAGGCGCGGTCGTCGCGGATTGCAGAAAATCCCCAGCACGCAGCTTTTCCGGCGCCGAAACGACAGAAACTGGAGCCGGAGCGGCCGCCGCTGCACTTCCTGAACTGCCGCGCGACGCCGCTACACCGGTCGATGCTGGCGATCCAGACGCACCGGGCGCAACCGCCGCGCCAGCTTGCAGTTTCGACTGCAACAGCTGACAGGCAGTGCTCATCGTGTCCCGCACCTGCTCAGGGCGAACGGGCCGCAGCAAAATGGAATTCGCGCCGGCCTGCAATGCCAGGGGCCGCGCTTCTTCAGAAACGATCGCGAGGGTCAGCGGACGCACGGCCGCTTTTAGATCCCTTGCTGTCTTCAAAAGAAAAGATGCCTCCGGCTGATCCTGCCAGTCGGTAATCACGATCTGGAACAGGTGTGTGGTGACCTTTTCTACCGCATCGACCGCATCTTTGCAGTGCTCCGCCTGGACCCCCAGGGCCGCGAGCACTTCCAGAATGGGGGCGACTGCCGCCTCATCCGAAGAAAACAAGAGACATCGCAAAGGCATACGTCTTCCAGACTAGGGAAGCCGAGTAACCCCAGCAAGTTACCGAGGTGGAGGGCTGGAGCATGTCGCCGATCCTTGAACGACCTGGACGGACATGTACCTCCACGAGGAATCGCGGTTCCATCGCGCGAGCACTGCAAGGTGGCTTGGCGGCGCAAAACGCGGACCCTGATAAACTTTCGCCAATGAAAGCCTTAGTGATTACGAAACAGGGTGGTCCGGACGTGCTCGCGATCCAGGAGATGCCGGAACCGATTGCAAAGCCTGGACAGATTCCGGTGCGCGCAGTTGCAGGAGGCTTGAATTTCGCCGATTTGATGACCATGCAGGGGGGCTATCCGGGTACGCCATCACCTCCTCTGATTGCCGGCCGCGAATTTAGCGGCGTGGAAGAGAGCAGTGGCCAGCGCGTGATGGGCTATCTGCAATGGGGAGCCTGCGCCGAAAAAGTTGCCGCCTATTCGAACATGATTTGGCCGGTACCTGATCACTGGAGCTTCGAACAAGCCGCCGCTTTCCCCGTCAATTATTTCACCGCGTATCTCGGATACTGGCAGGCGGGCATGACGCAGCCTGCCGCATCCGGCCGCACCCATCGAGTTTTGATTCACGCAGTAGCCGGTGGCGTAGGAACGGCCGCCGTGCAGGTTGGAAAGATCCTCGGCGTCGAAATGTACGGGACGTCTTCATCGGACGAAAAGCTCGATCGCGTAAAAGAACTCGGCCTGCAGCACGGCATCAATTACAAACAAGACGACTATGAAGAGGCGGTGAAAAATCTTACCCGCGGAGATGGTGTCGACGCCGTCTTCGAGATGCTCGGCGGCGAGCACACGGCCAAAAGCTTGCGCTGCCTGCGCGACTTCGGACGCGTCATTCAATATGGCACGGCTACGGGGAAACCTCCGCAGCTCGACATCCGTGCCATGTATGCAAAATCGGCCAGCGTTCAGGGTCTGTGGCTGACTTATCTTTCGCAGAAGCTCGAGATCATGGAACCGGCGTGGGCCCAGCTTTTGCAATGGATCGGCCAGCGAAAGCTGACTCCGGTGATCGGCAAAGTCCTCCCGCTGGCGCAGGCCGCGGAAGGCTACAGGATGCTGCGCGAGGGCAAGAACTACGGCAAGGTTGTGCTGAAAATAGCATAGCGGTATGATCGCCTGGATGTTGGGTGGGCGCACCAGTGAGCAGTGGGTATCGCAGTATGCGACCAGCCATCGGCATCCCATCAACCGGGCCTGCCACACGTTAGGCATTCCAACGATCCTGCTTTCGATTCCGCTTCTTATCGCCAGCATTTGGTTTCATCGCCTCTGGCCTTACGCGCTGATCTTGTTCATCATCGGATGGGTCTTCCAGTTCATCGGCCACGCCTTTGAAGGCAAGCCGCCCGAATTTTTTCATGACTGGCGCTTTCTATTCGTAGGCGTTCGCTGGTGGTGGGCGAAGATTCACGGCAAAGCTTGAGCCGAAGCGACTGCCAATGCCAATGAGTTGACGCAAGGCGTGGCTTACCAAATCACCCGCACACACGACGCGCGTTATGCGCTGGTGCGCTAATAATCATCTGCTTGCGCTGGCGCGGCTTTGAATCTATTCTTGCATTTAGTTTTGAGTGACTGAGTTCTCCCGGTAACTGTCCGGTTTTCACGCAAACATGCATCGCCTGACCGCCAGATTATTGTTGCTGTTTGCGCTCGCAGGAAATCTTTTTCCGCTGGCGATGGCAACCGTGCCTGCGGCCACGCACGCCTGCTGCATCCGCAAGGCTCACCAATGCCACGATTCACTTTCTTCCGGCGCCGCACAACCTGCGGTTCGCGACGCTAACTGCTGCGATCACCATTGTTGCCACGCCGCAACCACGGCACATTGGGGTCATCCGGCGAGCGAGACAAAGCATTTCCGCGCCGCCGCGATAGAACGATTCGTCAAAGACGCCCACTCCATCTTGCCCAGCGCGAGAGTAGCCAACTCTCACTCCTCGCGCGCACCTCCTGGATCCAGCATCGCCTGAAATAAGAACTCTCAACAGGTTTGTTTGGGATTGAGTCTCGCGAACGAGCGTGAGGCTGTTTCCAGTTCAGAGTGTCTTCCGAGGCGCTGCACAGCGATTCTCCCGAGGCGACTCGACTCCTGCGTCATCAGGCTTCACCAGCCGACATTCTTGAAGGAATCTTATGCGCGTCATTCCTGCCACGCTGCTCGAAGCGGCATCGATAAGGCATTTCGCTTACCCGCCGCTGGCCGTTCTGTTCCTGGCTTCATTCGCATTTGCCTCAATCTTCGGCTCGGTTCGCGGCATCGTCCACGATCCGCAGCACCGTCCAGTTCAAGGCGCCATGGTAATGCTGAAGGCGCAGAACTCCGATTGGAGCCGTTCAATGGACTCCAACGCCAATGGAGAATTCGAATTTACTTCGGTGCCCATGGGAAATTACTCCGTCGTCGTCTCGGCGCCCGGCTTTCAACAAATGCAACAGAGCCTGGTGGTTCAATCCGACACCACGCCGGTCCTGCATTTCCAGTTGGATGTAGGCAGTCTCAAGCAAACCTTGTCAGTCGTGGGAAGTCCCGTGGAGGCAACCACGCAGACGGTCACGCCGACCACACTGCTAAGCCGTGAAGATATTCGGCAAACTCCGGGCGCGGACCGAACCAACGGGATGGAGATGATTACAGACTTTGTGCCCTCGGCCTATGTCACGCATGACATGCTTCACATGCGCGGCGGCCACCAGGTCGAATGGTTGATCGACGGCGTCCCCATCCCGAATACGAACATCGCCACAAATCTGGGACCGCAGATTGACCCGAAGGATATCGACTACATGGAAGTGCAGCGGGGCAGTTACGACGCCGACTACGGCGACCGCACCTATGGGATCTTCAACATCGCGCCCCGAACCGGCTTTGAACGCGACCGCGAATGCGATCTGGTGATGAGCGCCGGGAATTTCTACCAAACGAACGACCAGATCAGCTGCGGAGGACATACCGCCCGCTTCGCCTACTACGCCAGCCTGAACGGAAACCGGAGCAACTACGGACTTCAGACTCCGATTGCGCAAGTGGTTCACGACGCCGACAACGGCTACGGCGGGTTCGCCTCGTTCATCTTCAATCCCAACTCCAAGAACCAATATCGTGTGGTCGGATCATTGCGGCAAGACTATTACCAGATTCCCATCGATCCGGATCCCAACTCGATCGGAAATTCTGTCTACCCGAGCTTCGGCCTGCGCGATGCCGAGCGCGAGCCCGACGGCTACGTGACTTTTTCGTGGGTGCACACCTTCAATGCAAATATGGTGCTCACGGTATCTCCGTTCTATCACTACAATGCAGCCGACTATAAAGGTGGGCCAAACGATTTTCCCGTCATCTCGACGGTGAATCAGAATGCAAATTATGGCGGCGCGCAGGTGGCCTTCAACGCGACTTTCTGGAAGAACGACCTGCAGGCGGGAGTCTACGGCTTCGGCCAGCACCAGTCGAACTACTTCGAAAACATATTTACCGACGGCACCCAAAACTTTCCCGCGTCTTCCATCGGCGTCAATGGGGGCGTCACCGCGTTATTTATCAACGATAAGTTCAAAGTAACTCCCTGGCTGACATTGATTGCCGGCGTTCGCCAAACCGAGTTTGATTCTTCCTCCATTTCGGAAAGTGCAACCGATCCCCGTTTTGGCGTGGCGGTGCGGGTTCCGCGCCTCAATTGGGTCTTTCGCGGTTTCTACGGCTACTTCTACCAGGCTCCGCCGCTCGTCACAGCAACGGGCGCGCTTCTCGATTTGGCAGACAGCCAGAATTTCAGTTTTGCTCCGCTGCGCGGTGAGCGCGATATCGAATGGCAGTTCGGTGTCACTATTCCGTTCCACGGCTGGGACCTTAGCGCCGACAACTACCAGACCAAAGCAACGAATTGGCTGGACCATAACAACATCGGCGAATCGAACCTCTTCTGGCCGATCACTTGGGATGCCGCTCTGATTCAAGGTTGGGAACTCACGCTGCGCTCGCCCACCGTTTGGCGCCGTGGCCAATTTCACCTCGCATATGCGAATCAAATCGCACGGGCCACTTCGCCTATCACCGGCGGACTGATCTGTCCGGCTCCCGTCACATCGGCTTGCGGACTGGATATTCCGCCCGGCTATGCCCCCGTCGACCACGACCAGAGAAATACTTTCAACGTCGGCTTCACCGCGACCCTCCCGAAACAGGCCTATGTCTCAACTAATGTTTACTATGGCTCAGGTTTCACCAACGGATTACCTGGGGTTCAATATCCCGGAGATTATTTGCCGGGCCATACAACGTTCGACCTGGCGGCGGGAAAAACTTTCGCCGAGAAATACACGATTTCAGTCGACGCCCTGAACGTTGCCAACCGCCGCGTGCAGCTTGACAACAGTCTCACCTTCGGCGGATTTCACTGGAACGATCCCCGGCAGATTTACGCGGAGTTCCGCTACCGGTTTCACTACTGAAGCAGTGGCCCAATAAAATTTGGAAGCATGACCGGAGATTGATGCCGATCGGAGATAATGAAGATTGACTATGTCTCGAGGACACAACTCATTCTTGGGGAGCATTGCGCTGACCTTGCTGGGCGCCGCAGCGGTCATCGCCTTGGCCTGCAACCGCGGACCGTCGGAAGGACCGAGCCCGAAGCGCTATTCGCTTAAAGGAACGATCATTTCCATCGACAAAAACGCCGGAACGGCAAACATTGACAACGAGCCAATCAAAGGTTTCATGGATGCAATGGTCATGCCTTATGCAATCAAACCGGCGTCGATGCTCGACCAGTTGCAAGCGGGCGATTCCATCGCCGCCGATGTGGTTGTCGAGCCGGACAAGTACTGGCTGGAGAATGTGAAGGTCGTCGCACATTCGCAGTCTCCGGCCGCAAAGCCCGCGTCGAGCCTCCACATTCCGCAGCCGGGAGACGACGTGCCCGACTTCAAACTCGTCAACCAGAATGGAAAGCAGGTATCGCTGCGGCAGTATCGCGGCGAGACTTTGCTGCTTACTCTGATTTACACGCGCTGTCCCTTCCCTGATTTTTGTCCGCGGGTGAGCCACGAATTCGCCGAGGTCGATCGCGCCGTTCGCGGCGACCAGGCGCGTTACGGCAAAACGCACCTCCTGAGCGTCAGCTTCGATCCGGCTCACGACACGCCGAAGGTGCTGCGCGATTACGCCTTTTCATGTGCCGGCGGCAAAGATGCGGCGCTGTTCAACCACTGGGAGTTTGCCGCGATTCCACAGTCTGAGTTGCCGCAATTTGCCGAGTACTTCGCGCTCACCTACAAAGAAGAAGGCGGCCTGATTACGCATTCGTTGAGCACGGCAATCGTTTCCTCGGACGGAAAAATTTATAAGTGGTATCACGGGGCGGACTGGCAAGCGTCCGACTTGCTGCAGGATGTCGCCGCGGCTTCGCATGCGACCAGTTGACTTGCGCTTGAGGAGAGATCGATGAAGTACCTGCTCGTCATACTAGCCATCTTCGGAATGGTCGTTTCCGCGCTCGCTTTGCGCGAGCATTACCGCACCGAAGGCGATTCGCCGTGCAGCATCAACGAACGCTGGGATTGCGGCATCGTCAATCACAGTCCATACGCTATGCTGGCCGGGGTCCCGGTCGCAGTGATCGGCATCCTGGGATATTTTCTGATGGCGGTGCTCGCCGCGCGCCGCGCCCATGCGGTTGTACTGGCGATGGCCGTCGTCGGTCTGGGCTTTTCTCTTTATCTCGCGCACATCGAGAAAGATATCCTCGGCGTGTGGTGCATCTACTGCGTGATCTCGCTGGGGATCATTTCTCTGATGACCCTGACTTCGCTGGTGGCTGCTCTCGCGTCGTTTCGGCGAGACCCTGCCCGCATCTGAAAGCGCATCTCCAGGCCGGCAGTCGCTCCGCCTGCAAAATGCAGCTTAGACTTTGAAATTGACGATTCCGCGTGTTGCCCCTAAGATTACTTGGCTCGCGGTTCCCCGCCGCGGCGGCTTTGCATCGGTCGATCTTCGGGCCAGCAATATTCGGGAAAGCTAATGATCGGTCAGACCGTCTCCCATTACCGCGTTCTCGAACTGCTCGGCGGCGGCGGCATGGGTGTGGTTTACAAAGCCGAGGACACGCTTCTCGGCCGCTTCGTCGCGCTCAAATTCCTGCCCGCTGATTCCTCCCAGGATGCCCAGGCTCTCGAACGCTTCCGTCGCGAAGCCCGCGCCGCCTCGGCGCTCAATCATCCCAACATTTGCACGATCCACGAAATCGGACAGCACGAGGGCCAGCTTTTTATTGTGATGGAGTGCCTCTCCGGTCAGACTCTGAAGCACGTGATCCAGGGCCGGCCCATGGAGATGGAGGCCCTGCTTACCATCGCGATCGAAGTTGCCGACGCGCTCGACGCCGCCCACAGCAAGGGAATCGTCCACCGCGACATCAAGCCGGCGAATATCTTTGTCAGCGACCGCGGCCATGCCAAGGTTCTCGACTTCGGCCTCGCCAAAATCAACCGCGCAGCCAAATCGGCCGGCGGCGAC
>Ga0210391_10001542_pt1 | contig 20789 bp, 21 predicted proteins | sample IncBWC12OmetaG_FD_160573 | JGI IMG/M metagenome (GOLD analysis project Ga0210391, IMG submission 160573) | Forest soil microbial communities from Barre Woods Harvard Forest LTER site, Petersham, Massachusetts, United States - Inc-BW-C-12-O ...
GGCCTTATCGGCGCTCGCGCACGGCGCCTCGCGGCGCATGCCCGCCGATCGGCGGCAGCTATCCGACTGGCTGGAGGACGCAACGCCGCTGCGCGCGCAGGCCGCCGATCTTGCACGATGGCGCGCGGCCGTATGGCTCACGCTGACCGGGCAGGGCGAATTTCGCAGGCGACTCACACGGAACGAGGGCTTTACTCCGCAATGCGCCGACCATGCGCCGATGGCGGATCTTTTGGAGGAATTCAGCCGCGATCCGCATGCTCGGCAAGTGCTGATCGACATTCGCGCCCTGCCGGAGCCCGCCTACAGCGACGAGCAGTGGGGACGGGTAGGGGAGGTGGCGCAGGTTTTGGTGCTGGCTGCGGCGCAATTGGATCAGGTGTTTCGCGAGCAGGGCGCGGCGGATTTTGCGGCGGTGTCGCTGGCGGCGCTGCGCGCATTGGGGTCCGCAGAGGCGCCCAGCGATCTGGGCTTGCGCCTCGATTACCGCTTGCAGCATATCCTGGTGGATGAATTCCAGGACACCTCGAGCGCGCAGCTGGAGCTGGTGCGGCTGCTCACTGCCGGATGGCAGCAGGGGGACGGACGCAGCGTGTTTTGCGTCGGCGATCCGATGCAATCCATCTACGGATTTCGCCAGGCGGAGGTTCGGGCGTTCCTCGAACTTGCCGAAGACGGAATTGGCGAAGTGCGTTTCGAAGTGCAGCGGTTGCGGGATAACTTTCGCTCGGGCCGCAGCCTGGTGGACTGGGTCAATGCCTGTTTTGCGCGTGTCCTGCCGCGCATCGACGATCGCGACCGCGGCGCCATCGCGTTTCATCCGAGCGAAGCCGTCATCGCAGATCCAGAGGCCTCGCGGGCGGCGTCTGTCGCGCTGTCCGGTTACGCGACGCGGGCCGAGGAGGCGGCGGCCATCGCCGATATGGTGGCGGATGCGGCCCGCCAGAATCCGAACTGGCGGATCGCCGTGCTGGTGCGCGCCAGGACCCATGCGCGCGAGATTGCCGCAGGCTTCCGGGCGCGAGGCGTCACCTTTCGCGCAGTGGAAATCGAGCCGCTGCAGGATCGCGCCGTCGTCAGGGATGTGATCATGCTGACCTGCGCGCTGCTGCATCTGGGCGATCGCACGGCGTGGTTGGCGGTTCTGCGCGCACCGTGGGCCGGAGTTTCGCTCGCCGACCTTCTACAGATCTCCCGGGCCGCGCCGCTGGTGTGGGAAGCATTGGGCGACGAGGCGGTGTTGCAGCGGCTCAGCGAAGATGGCCAGGCGCGCTGCCGGCGGTTGTACTCCACATTGGAGGCCGCCTTCCGCGTGCGCAGCGACGGCTCGCTGGCGCGCTGGGTGGAGAGAACCTGGCTTGGGCTGGGCGGTGCGAGCTGCGCTGCCTCGCCGCAGGACCTCGAACTCGCGGACGCCGCATTCGGCCGGCTGCGGGACCTGGAGCAGCGCGGCCTGCCCGATGCTGCCGACCTGCCCGAAAGCTTCGCGGACTTGTATGCCGATCACGGCGCGGTAAGCCACGTTGAGATCATGACCATACACAAGGCAAAGGGGCTGGAATTCGACATGGTGGTATTGCCCGCGCTGGATCGCCACGTGCCGCACAGCCGCGATCGATTGCTGCTCACTCATCAATTCGCACGCACGGGCCGCGACGGTATGGTGATGGCGGCGCGCCCGGGAGTCGGCGCGGACGACGATCGGTTATTCGAATTTTTGCGCCGGCAGCTTCGCGAAGCGGCGGGTCTCGAAGCGCAGCGCCTGCTGTACGTGGGCTGTACCCGGGCGAAATGGCGGCTGCGGCTGACGGCAACCGTCGGCGCGCCGGAAAAGGCACGGCCGCCGCGGGCGGGAAGCCTGCTTGCGGTGATCTGGCCGGTGTTGAGTGCGGAATTTGCCGTGGCGGAACATGCAACGGGGCCCGAAGCCGAGGCGCCCGGGCGCGATTCGGGCGCGCCGCGTGGCGGACCTCTGGCGCGAGTGCCCAGGAATTGGGCGCCCCGCATCGAGGGCGGGCCTTTTTCTTCGCCGCCCCTGTCGGCACCGCCGGCATTGCGTGAGGAGTTGCCGGTATTCGACTGGGCGGGAGAAACGGCGAGGCGCGTCGGCACCCTGGTGCACGCCGAGCTTCAGGCAATGAGTCCGACGGGAAGCGCTGCCTCGGGGCTTCGCGCGCGCGAACCCCATTATCGCCGCTGGCTGGCATTGCATGGGGTACCGGCGGAGCGCTTGCCCGAGGCCGCATCCAGGGTGGTGGAGGCGCTCATCGCCGTCGATCAAGATCCACGCGGCCGCTGGATTCTGCAGAAGGCACGCCAGGAGGTGCGCGAGCACGCCCTCTCGGGTCGCCTGCAAGGTGAGGTGGCAAGGGTGGTGTTCGACAGGAGCTTCGTCGACGACCAGGGCGTGCGCTGGGTCATCGACTACAAAACCAGCCGGCACATCGGCGGCGGCCTCGAGGAGTTTCTCGACCGCGAGGTCGAGCGCTACCGTCCGCAGCTGCAACGCTATGCACAGATGGCCCAGAAACTGGGTCCGGAGCCGGTGCGCCTGGGCCTGTACTTTCCTCTGATGAGGGCCTGGCGTGAGTGGGCGGCCTAAGTTCGGGCGGGTCCGCGGCAGGTGTTGACAGCGGGTGTTGACAGAGGCGCCAACTGTATATATAAACAGTATCTCGCGGAAACGATCGAGAGCCCCTAAGGGGCCCCCAGGACGTTTCCGCGGAAACGTCCAAACATCCATACCAACGTAGAGGGGGCACAACAATGATTGGTTACGTGACACTGGGTACCAACGACCTGCCGCGCGCTGCCGCGTTTTACGATGCGCTTCTGGGCGAAATTGGCGCGAAACGCATGATGGAAAACGACCAATTCATAGCCTGGTCGGTGACCGACAGCCAGCCGGGTCTTGGGATTACCAAGCCCTTCGACAAGAAATCGGCGACGGTGGGTAACGGCGTCATGGTGGCGCTGATGGTCGACAGCAAAGCCAAAGTGGATGCCTTGCACCGCAAAGCCCTGCAACTGGGCGCGAAAGATGAGGGGCCCGCGGGGCCTCGCGGCGAAGGTTTCTACGCGGGGTACTTCCGGGACCTGGATGGTAACAAGCTAAATTTCTTCTATATGGGTTAGTCAGTTACGATCGAATATTGATCTAAATTCGATCAGCTGCTCAATGAATTGGCGAGCGCTTCGAATTCGGTCGGAGCGCATCCGCCTCAGTCGGTAGGCTAGAGCCTGAACTCCAAATCCACCGGAATCCGGCCCTCACGGTCTCGTCCGCGCAGCTGCGAGAGATTTTGGAGCTGGCTCACCAAGGCCGGCGGTGCGTCGGGGCGTTCCCGCACCGTTCCGCTCAAGTTCGCCACACGCTCCTTCGCGGCGTAATGGATCGTAGCCCGAACCTCCAAGGGACCTCCGGTGTCGGCGAGTTGGGCGCTCACAGTGCCGTCGGCGCCGCTGGGGTCTTGCGTGAATCGAAGATCGTAGCCTCCTAAATCGACGCCGTCGGCCACCTGCGGCGCCGCGAGATCCGACACCTGGATGTCTCCGGAGGCGGCGAACGGTTGGGTGAAAGTGCCCTGCAGTGCGTCGAGATGGATGTCGGCGGCGCCGCGCCATCCCGCCGCGACCCCAAGTCCGCGCAGATCTTCGATGGGGCCGCCGCCCTTGACGTCGCGCGCAACGAAACCGTGCCGATCGATCTTCACTGCGCCGTCGATCACGAATCCCACTTTCACCCAATGCAGGTCCGCGCTCAATGCCATGCCGAGCAGTGCCGCGGGATGCAGCCGCCATTCGAGCGCGCCCGCGTCGCGTCCGTTCACGGTGATTCTTCCGGCGGAGCCGTGCCAGAGGCTCCCGGAAAAATCCTCGGCGACCACTGTGGGCGGCAGAAAACGCGCAACGATCGACGCAGGCAGGACGGCGACGATTGCAACGGCGATCGCCGCCATCCCGATGAGGATGAGCGGCCAATGCGAGCGCGACTGCGCAGGCGGTTCAGCGCGGAGGCGGGGTGAACGTGATGCTGGCATTCACCAATCCCGGCTTGGCCGTGCGATCCAGGGTGATCGATTCGACCGCGAGCCCATAACGCTCATCGAGCACAGCCAGCCATGCGACCATGGTGTCGAATGGAGCGGCCTCCAATTGCACGCGTACGCCGCTTCCATTCGGCTGGGTCCCGCGCAGCGCGCTGGCAAGACCGTGTTCGCGCGCCACCCGGTCGACCAGTACCACGGGAGCCTCGCCTGTCGCCGCGGGCAGCTGACTGCCGGCGGCGCGGACCTCCGGCGCGTTCACCTGCATCCACGTGAGATCCTCGCGCTTGGTCTCGTTGCCGTGGACCGCGCTCGAGAGGGCGGAATGCAGGGGCATCAGTATTCCGAACACCAGGATGAGTACGGCCACGCTTGCGCCGCCGATGGCGACGGTGCGCTGCTCGCGCTCCTGCAAACCTGCATACCAGGCGCGAAGCTTGTTCATCGGCGGGTCCCCGCGGATGGGCTGTGCAGTTGGATGTGTCCTTCGACCCCGGCGGCGACCGGTGTGGACGATTGAATCTCCGTCTTAAATCCCTGCTTGTCGATGTATTTCGTCAGCTCCGACAGCGCGGTAAGGCTCGGCGCGCTCACCTTCATATCGAGGGCTTGCTCGCGATAGCTCAAGGCATCGATCTCGGTTTTCGGGGTCATCGCCAGACCGCCGCTCAATGCCTTCAAGGCACGCAGAAAGTACTCCGGGCTCGCTCCTGCCTTGCGAATGCGATCGAGCCGCGCCTGCATTTGCCGGCGCGGCTCCTGCATGACTTCGGCGGGCATCGCACCCGAGAACACACTCGCGATTTGGGTGTCGAGCGCGCCGGTTTCGTGCCTGGCCTGACGAATTTGCAGCCACTGGCCGGCGACATGTACGGCGAGCAATGCGGCCGCGAGAAGTGCCGGCGTGCGCCATTGAAGCCAGCGCGCGGCAAAGTCGGTGGTATGGGCAAACTCGCCTTGCAGAAGATTGACCGCATCGGCGGCATCAGTGGCTTCGAGAGAGCGCGCGAGCCACGGCAGGGGTCCGTCGGGCAGAAGTTGGACCTTCAGCGACTCGAATTTGCCGACGAGCTGGCCGAACTCGCTTTCGCATTGCTCCCAGTCCTCACTCGTGACGTAGAGCATGGCGTTTTCCGGTACCTTGGGTTCCGCGGCAGTGTCGAGCGGATCCGCGATGACGCCGGCGACTACCAAGGCCTCTCTCACCGGCGAAAGCTCGACCGCGAAGGGCAACGCCCCGGGGCGGCGCACGGCAAGCCGCGAATTCTCCAGCCACAACACGGTTTGCCCCGGGTTGTCCGGCATCAAGGAGATGTCCGGGTACATGGCCACAGGCGAAAGACCGGCTGCGGTCAGGCGCGACAGCCACTCTTGCAGCACGGTGCGCGAAACGGCGGCCACGGGCGTACCGCCTCCGCTGCGGCGCCGGCCGATCGCAAAGCTCATTTGATCGACGTCTTCGGTGAGCTGCTCCTCCAGGGCGAAGGGCACGGCCCGAGCCAGCTTCACGTTGCCGCCGGGGGGCAACACCGGCTCCGCCAGAAGAATCTGCGTGGCGGGCGCCAGCGCCACCACCTTGCCGGAGCCCGACACCGCCGCTGCCAGCGTGAGGGGTCCCCGCTGTCTCGCGGATTGCGCATCGCCGTCCTCGTTGAGGGTCACCCACTCGGCCTCTTCTTGGTCGTTCGAGGGCAGGCGCAGGAGCAGTGTTTGCGGCATTAAGGTGTTCCGAAAGAGCGCAACAGCGGCGTTACCTTGCCGCCGTTCCCACGCAGCAAAAGACTGTACAAGGTGAACTCCGTAGTGCCAAGCGTAACGCGCGTGGTCAGCCGGAAATAATTGCTGCTGGTGCCGAAGCGGCCGTTGATCGCGGCGAGATTCTTGGGCCCGACGATATTCCTGAAACTGTTGATATCGGGAAAACAGCCGGTTTTGCGGCCGGCGGTCAGCGCTTCCGGATTACCCGAATATTCGCCGTTCAAATTGTCGGCCAGGCTCTCGAGCACCACGGCGGGCGCCGTGCAGATATTGATGATCGCCGTCGCTGTGGGCAGGGCGGTGACATACGGCGCGATCTTGCGATACCGGTCGGCCCCGAATCCCGGCAAATTCATCAATTCGCTGGGCGACATCATGGGCCAGTTGCCGGTGCGATAAGGCGGAGTCTGGGAGGTGTAGACCTGATCTTCGGCGCCGTCGGGGGAGCCCGGTATGTCGTCGGCGTCGATCCAGTCGCGCGCAATCGCCGCCCACTTGGGCTCGACCCCGACGGCAGCCAGCAGCCGTTGGAATTGCTCCAGGGGCTGGGGATCCTGCACGGGGCCCTGGGCCGCAACGCCCGCCGTCTGTGCGGTGCCCTGAATGATCCTTCCCAGGTTGTTCAAATTGAAGCGCCCCTGCATGTCTTCCACCGCGCCCTGCAAGGTACCGATGGGTTCACCTTCGGGGTTGTCCTCCGGCGTGATGGGAAGCGGCTGGGTGGGTTGCGCCCAGGGCGCGGCCAGCGTGGTTTGCTGCGGGCTGTTCTGCATGTCTCTGGCGAGCGCATCGGCCGCGAGCGCCTCGGCGCCGAAGCCGAAATGCAATGCTTGCTCCGCGGCGAGCACGCCGATGGCGCGCCGCCGTTCGAGAAATCCGTCGAAGGTGAGCTTGGTGGCCAGTATCGTGGCCAGCGCCACCAAAATGAGCGCGATGATGAGCGCCACACCGCGCTGCCTCCGAGGGCCCCGAGATCTTCTCCTCTCGGGCGGGGTCGCCGCGACCCCGTTGACAGTTGCGCGAAGCGCATGACAATAAATCATCCGGCGACCTCGACCAGCCGGCGGATTCGTCCCCAGTCCTTGAACTCGATGATGATCTCGACGGCCACCGGCCGCGTCGTGAGCCCTTCGGGGAAGGGCAGCGTTGGCGGCGGCCAAAGGCTTTGCCAGGTTTGGTTGTTGTCGAGATAGCGTAGCTGGATCGCCTTCACGCCGGTGAGCAGATCTTGCACCACCGGCTGATTGCCCTGCACCGTGTCCAGGTTGATCTGGTAGCTGCGCTTTAGTACATCGTCGACCAGCGCATAGGACACTCGCTGCAATGTGCCGCGCTGCTGGCCGGCGGTGTTCGACCACCCGGCCCGCGTCAAATCGACGAGCGAAGCCACGCTCGCGCTGCTGCTGCCGCTGAGACTTGAAGAGGAGCCGGAGTTGAAGCTCTGGTTCGTGAAACTCTGGCTGGCGAAGCTCATCCCGGTACCGGATCCGGAACCGGAGGTGGAATTCGGCAGGGGGGTGAGTGTGCCTATCCCGCCCGTGCCCTGCAGCGCCGCCAAACGCGTCTGACCCATGATATCGCGTACCGGGCGCGGCACGGATTCGGCAAAATCCTGCATCATCACGCGCATTCCAAAATCGATTTCGCGCGACCGCTTCATGGACTCTTCCGCGCGTTCGGCGGAGATGCGCGCGGCCCGGTAGGTTCCATAACCCAAGGCGGACATGATTCCCAGAATCAACAGCGCCACCAAGATTTCGATCAGGGTGAATCCGGCGATGGCTACGCCGGCCGATGGGCGCCGTGATCTGCTCATGGGGTCGACGGCGAGGTGGTCGGAGGAGGGGTCGGTGGGACTGTGATCGGCTGCCCGATGCCCGGCGTCGTTCCGGTCGAGGTCCCGACGGTGGTGCCGGGAGCCCCGGCGGTGGCGGCGGTGCTGCCGGTGGTCCAGTCCACGTTGGAGCTGCCGGGCACGGCGAGCGCGCTGCCCAGGAACCCGGTGGATTCCGCGATGGGGTTACCCTTGGTTTTGGCGTCGCCTGCGTACACCCGCACGACCACGCGCTTCATGGTCGCGATACTGGTGTCGAAGTAGCGGGTGTCGTAGTGCCAGGTCCTATTGGCGAAGTTGAGCTCGCCGGTGTCGGTGTTCTGTCCGAACTTGTTGAGGTTCAGGCGCACCTCGGAGAGCCGGTTGAGCGCCATCCACTGCGCAACAGTCTTGTCCCGCAGATAACCGCTGGTGCGCGCCGTACCGCTCACCGCGGTCATCAGGGCGGCCAGGCCCATCGCGACGATCATCAGGGCAACCAACACCTCGACCAGCGTGAAACCACCATGGGAGCCGCCGCCGCGGCGTATGCCGCGGCTCATGAGCGTTTTTCCAAGGAGGGTTTCTCCGACTGATCCGAACCCACGCGGCTGACCTTGCCCAGGGCGTCGCCGCCCACCGAGGCCTTCGCCGCCGTCCCATCGCGCAATAGCGTCAGGCGAAAAGGCGTCCCTTCGCCGCTCGCCGCAATGGCCACCTGCGGCCCCGGAGGGGCCTCATCGCTCGAGAAGCTGCGGTCGATGGGTTTGATCACCACGATCTGTGAATCGAGCTCCAATTGAAAGCTCACGCCCTTCGGCAGCTCGCGGCGGCGGAATTCCGATTCCTGGCTGAGCGTCGACCAACGATCGCGTCGCGTGTCGTAGACCACGAATTCATAGGCCGTGGGCTCGATGCGCAGGCCGAAATCCCGGCCCTCCAGCAGGGCGCGATCGTGCAGCAGCCCGATCAGTCCTTCGATGCGCCGGCTCTCTGTATCGAGCTGGGGGTCGCGCCCCGTGGTGCCCATCGACAGCACGGCGAACGAAATCACGATGGCCATGATCACGACCACCACTAAAATCTCGACCAGCGTGAAGCCCTTGCTGCGCATACTGCGGCAGCGCCCTGCGGTGCGCTTATTTCTCGAGAGTTGCGGTGCTGATATCCGCGTCGTAGCCTTCGCCGCCGGGCTTGCCGTCGCGGCCGTAGCTCGTGATTTCGTAATCACGGCCATCGGGCCCCGGACTCACGTATTGATAGGGGTTGTTCCACGGATCCTTCGGCAGCGATCCCAGGTAGCCGCCCGAGCGGTAGTTCGTGATCGTGGGATCGACCGGTTGTTTGACCAGGGCCTGCAGTCCTTGTTCGGTGGTGGGGTACTTGAAGTTGTCCAATCGGTATAGATCCAAAGCGGTTTGAATCGCCCGAATATCGCTTTGCGCGCGCGTGACGCGGGCCTTATCCACATTCTCCAGAATTTTTGGCACCACAAGCGCGCCCAGCACTGCGAGAATGACCACCACGACCATGATTTCGATGAGAGTAAAACCGCGCTGGCGAGTGTGCATAGTGACCTCGATAATTCGACGAATGATACCAAAATAGGGGGCATCGATGCTTCGTGACGCCGCAAATCGCCTCGCCGAGATCGCTGCCGCACTCCAGTTGGATCGCGGCCGCTGGATTTGGTTGCTCGCGATTTTGCTGGCGATGGACGCAGTGTTGGGGCTTGGCGACAATGTCAACCAGCTCTTGCGCTACGACCGCGGTGCGATTGCCGCCGGCGGGTGGTGGCGGTTGCTGACGGCCCACATCGTGCACCTCGATGTACATCACTTGATTCTGAACGAGCTCGGCTTGGTGCTGGTGTGGTCCTTGTTCGCGCAGGACTACGATGCGGTGGAGTGGTGCGCCATCGTGCTCTCCGGAGCGCTGGCAATCAGTTCCGGTCTTTGGTGGCTGAGTCCTCGAGTGAGCTGGTATGTCGGTGCGTCGGGAGTTCTGCATTCGGTGATGGGCGCGGGTGTCGCCAAGCACCTGGCGGAGCGGTCCTGGGACCGCTGGATACTCGCCGTCGGCCTGTGCGCCAAGCTTGCCTGGGAGCAATGGGGCGGATCTGCCGCACCCTTGATCGTCGTCGACGCGCATCTTTACGGAGCAGCGTGCGGATTCATCGTTGGCGGCGCACTCTGCCTCCGGATCGCTATAATTCGCCGGCGTTCCCGCGCCTAGAGGCTTTCGACATGTCACTTGCGTTCGTATTCCCCGGCCAAGGTTCACAGTCCATCGGCATGATGAGCGCCTTGGCGCGAGTTTCGCCGCTGATCGAGGCCACCTTTGCCGAAGCTTCGGCGGTGTTAGGCTACGATCTGTGGCGGCGCTGCCAGGAAGGTCCCGTCGAAGCGCTGAACTCGACCGAGTGCACCCAACCGGCCATGCTGACCGCCGGCTTCGCGACCATGCGCCTGTGGCGCGAGCGCGGCGGCCCGCCGCCCGTCCTGATGGCCGGCCACAGCCTCGGCGAATTCACGGCGCTGGTCGCCGCCGGCACCCTGGATTTCGCGACCGCGGTCGAATTGGTGCGCTATCGCGGCGAATTGATGCAGACGGCGGTTCCGCCGGGGCAGGGGGCCATGGCTGCGATTCTCGGGCTCGAGGAGGCCGATATCGAGGACGCTTGCGATGAGGCCTCCGAGGGCGGCGAAGTGGTGGAGGCGGTCAATTTCAACGCGCCCGGGCAGGTGGTGATCGCTGGCGCCGCCGCCGCCGTCGCGCGCGCCGTCGAGATCGCGACCGCCAAGGGAGCGCGTCGAGCCCTGGCCTTGCCCATCAGTGTACCGGCGCATAGCTCGCTCATGCAGCCGGCGGCGGAGCAGCTTCGCGTGCGCCTCGAGAGCACGGCGTTCACGCCGGCTGCGGGCGTCGCGGTCTACGGTGTCGACGTCCAGACGCATTCCACCGCGCAAGGCATTCGTGCCGGGCTGGTCAAACAGCTGTACACGCCGGTGTATTGGGCCGCGACGGTGCGCACCATGATTTCGGCGGGCGCCACCCATATCGTGGAATGCGGGCCCGGCAAGGTATTGACGGGATTGAATCGGCGCGTCGACAAGAATCGGGATCTGAAAATGATGGCGCTGGAAGATCCCCAGAGCCTGGACGATGCGCTGGCGGCGGTAAAGGCTTAAGCGAGGTAGCAGATGTTGAATGGAGAAATTGCCTTGGTGACCGGCGCTACGCGAGGAATCGGCGCGGCCATCGCCGATCGATTGAGCCGCGAGGGCGCCCGGGTCATCGGCACCGCGACCACGCCGGAAGGGGCCGCCCGGATCAGCGAAAGTTTGGCGGCGCGCGGCGGGCGGGGCGCGGTGCTCGATGTGGTTAAACCGGACTCGGTCGCGGCGCTGCTCGAGGACATCGAAGCCAAGGAGGGGGCCATCGGCATTCTTTGCAACAACGCCGGCATCACGCGCGACACCCTGCTGTTGCGCATGAAAGAAGAGGATTGGAACGCCGTGATCGATACCAACCTAGCCTCGGTGTTTCGAATGTCCAAGGCGGTCTTGCGCGGCATGATGAAGGCGCGCAAGGGGCGCATCGTCAGCATCACCTCGGTCGTCGGACTGACCGGAAATCCGGGCCAGGCAAACTATGCCGCCGCCAAGGCCGGAATCATCGGCTTCACCAAATCGCTGGCCCGGGAGGTCGGCTCACGCGGCATCACCGTAAACGCCATCGCGCCCGGCTTCATCGATACCGACATGACCCGGGCTTTGGCCGAGGCGCAGCGCGCCTCCTTGAATGCCCAGATACCCTTGGGCCGTCTGGGCCAGCCGGCCGACATTGCCGCGGCGGTCGCATTTCTCTGCTCCGCGGACGGCGCTTACATTACCGGCGAAACCTTGCATGTGAACGGCGGGATGTACATGCCTTGAGGGCCTTTGGGCCCTAACTCAGCCGGGTTTGTCAATACGAACGTGGGAGGTCAGATGTCAAATATGCGTTCAGGTAGCCGCCGCCCCCATGTTCACATAAAATACGCGCCCGATACCCTAAGGCTGGTCGCGGGCTTTTGTCAGTTTAGCGCGTAAATAGCAATTCCGAGAGGACACCATAACGATGAGTACTGTTGAGCAGCAGGTTAAGAAGATCGTGGCCGAACAGCTGGGCGTGAAAGAAGAAGAAGTCACCAATGATGCCTCGTTCGTGGACGATCTAGGCGCAGACTCGCTGGATACGGTTGAACTGGTGATGGCGCTCGAGGAAGAATTCGAGACCGAAATTCCCGATGAGGACGCAGAGAAGATCACCACGGTTCAGCAGGCCATCGACTACATCAATTCGCACAAGGGCAAGGCCTGAACCCCATTGGGTGAGTCGACGTTGAGTAAACGACGCGTCGTCATAACCGGGCTTGGAATCGTCTCGCCGGTGGGCAACGATGTGTCCACCGCCTGGGCCTCGATCCTGGCGGGCCGCAGCGGCATCGGCGCGGTGACGAGATTCGACGCCGGCAGTTTCCCCACGCATTTCGGCGGCGAGATCCGGCAGCTCGATCTCGAGTCCTTCATGAGTGTGAAGGACGCGCGCCGGATGGATGCGTTCATGCAGTACGGCGTCGTGGCCGGCATGCAGGCCATGCGCGATTCGGGTTTGACGGTGACGCCGGAAAATGCCGACCGGATCGGCGTGCTGATGGGTTCGGGGATGGGCGGCCTCGAGTCGATCGAGGTGACCTACGACAAGTACCTCGAGACGCACTCGCCCAAAAAAGTCTCGCCGTTCTTCATTCCTGCCAGCATCATCAATTTGGTGAGCGGCCACTTGTCGATCGCCTTCAAAATCACGGGTCCCAATCTCGCCGTCGCCACCGCCTGCACCACGTCGACTCATTCCATAGGGTTGGCGATGCGCTTGATTCAGTACGGCGAGGCCGATGCCATGCTGGCCGGCGGGTCGGAAATGGCGACCTGCGTCACCGGGATGAGCGGCTTCGCCCAGGCCAAGGCCTTGTCACAGCGCAACGACGATCCGCAAGGCGCGAGCCGTCCCTGGGACAAGGACCGCGACGGCTTCGTCATGGGCGACGGTGCCGGCGCCATGATGCTCGAGGAATACGAGATGGCAAAGGCGCGCGGGGCGAACATCTATGCGGAGATCGTCGGCTTCGGGATGAGCGGCGATGCCTTCCATGTCACCGCTCCGCCGGAAGACGGCGAGGGTGCTCGAAGGGCGATGTCCAAGGCGCTTAGCGATGCGCGCCTGAATCCGGATCAGGTGCAGTACATCAACGCGCATGCGACCTCCACGGAATTGGGCGATCGCGCCGAGACCACCGCCATTCGCCGCGCTTTCGGCGCCGCGGCGGATAAGTTGGCGGTCAGCTCGACCAAGTCGATGACGGGTCACTTACTGGGCGCCGCCGGAGCCGTCGAGGCGATCTTCTCGGTGCTTGCGCTGCGCGATCAAGTCGCGCCGCCGACCATCAATTTGCACACCCCGGGCGAGGGTTGCGACCTCGACTACGTTCCCAATAGCGCGCGCCAAATGTCGATTGAATACGCCCTCTCCAATTCATTCGGATTCGGTGGCACCAACGGTTCGCTCATTTTCCGCCGATCTTGAACCGCTGAGCCTCATCGAGAGGTTTCCGGCATCGTATCCAGGGCTTCTGGAGAGCGGTGCAGGCATGGCGGCGGCCAGCAGCGGCAGCCGGTTCGACATTCTGCCCATGGCCGGCGGCGAGTGCCTTCGCTTGAGTTCCGATGGCCGGCTGTCGGGTCCGCACGCGGGCGCGAAGGGCTTTCTTGCCGCTCTCGAGGATTGGTGGGCCGCACTACGCCTACCCGAGACGGAGTCTCTGCTTCCATTCACGGGCGGTTGGCTGCTGTACCTGGGCTACGAGTTGGCATCGGAGGTGGAGCCGCGCCTGCGGCTGCCGCACAGCCCCGACCCCGTGGTCGCGCTTGCGATCCGCGCGCCCGCCGCCTGGATTCGGGATCGTGCGACGGGGCGGGCCTGGCTCACGGCCGAAGCCGGATATGAAGGGCTGCTCGATGAGTTCTCGGAACGAGTCTCGGCACTGCGCCCGACGGCGGCCCCGACCGGTGCTGCGTTCGTGGTCGACGAGGACGAACCGGAGATCTTTCTCGAATCCGTGCGCCGGGCCCTCGAGTACATCGCGGCCGGCGATGTGTATCAGGCCAATCTGTCGCGCGGTTGGCGGGGTCGGGCGACCCCGCCCGCGGATCCCGTGCGGGTGTATCAACGCCTGCGCGCGACCAACCCCAGCCCGTTCGCGGCGCTGCTGCTGATGGACGATTTCGCAGCCTTGAGTTCCTCGCCCGAACGCTTGGTGTCGATTCGAGGAAACACCGTCTCCACCCGCCCGATCGCCGGTACCCGGCCGCGCGGAGCGACGCCGGAGGCCGATGCGGCCCTCGTACGATCGCTGTTGGACAACGAGAAGGAGCGCGCCGAGCACGTCATGCTGATCGACTTGGAGCGCAACGATCTGGGGAGAGTGTGCGCGGGCGGTTCGGTACGGGTGGATGAGTACATGAGCGTCGAGACTTATGCGCACGTGCATCACATCGTGTCGAACGTCAGCGGCCGCCTGCGCAACGATGCATCGCCCATCGATGTGATTCGCGCATTGTTTCCCGGCGGCACGATCACCGGCTGTCCGAAAGTCCGCTGCATGGAAATCATCGCCGAGCTCGAGGGAGTGGGGCGCGGAGCGTATACCGGTTCCATCGGCTATTTGAACCGCGACGGCAGCTGCGATCTCAATATCCTGATTCGCACCATCACGGCTCAAGGCGGAGTCTTCAAGTTTCGCGCCGGCGCCGGCATCGTCGCGGATTCGAGCCCCAGGCAGGAACTGGCCGAGACGCGGGCCAAGGCGGAAGGCCTGCTGCGCGCGCTGGTTAGCCCAAGTTGAGCACGTGGATCAACGGCCGCAGGAGCACGCGGATCGACTCGCGCGATCGCGGTCTGCAGTACGGCGACGGCTTGTTCGAGACCATGCGGGTTCGCCGCGGTGAGGCGCGGTTCCTCGACTATCACCTCGAACGGCTATTCGCCGGCTGCCGCCGGCTCCGAATCGCGGCTCCGCCGGGCGGCGAGTTGCGGCGCGAGCTCGAGCACATCGCCGCCCGGCGCAAGGAAGGCGTGTTGAAGCTGATCGTCACGCGCGGCGTGTCCAGCTTGCGCGGCTATCGGCCCACGGGTCGCGAGCGCTGCACGCGCATACTCGCGCTGCATCCCCTGCCGCCGGCCGCGCGGGCGGATCCGGCGTCACCGATTCGAATACGGCTGTGCGCAACCCCGCTCGGGATCAATCCCGGTCTGGCCGGCCTCAAGACTCTCAACCGTTTGGAATCCGTGATGGCTCGCGCGGAATGGAAAAGCGAGCGCATTTGGGAAGGACTGATGCAGGATGTGGACGAGAACATCGTCTGCGGTACCATGTCCAACCTGTTCGTGAGACGTGGATCCGCTCTGATGACACCGGTGCTCGATCGCTGCGGGGTGGCCGGGGTGATGCGCCGCTGGATCCTGGAAAATGCCGCTGATATCGCGCTTCGCCCGACCGAGCGCCGCTTGCGCTGGCAGGATCTGCGCGAAGCCGACGAGGTGTTCGTGAGCAATGCCGTCGTGGGATTGAAATCGGTCGGGGCGATCGAGCGCGGCAGGGAGCGGCTGCGCCCCGGCGCCTTCGAAGCGGCAAACCGTTTTCGCGCGCGCCTGGAGCTGTCGTGAGACGAATGTGGCGCTATCTCGTTCCATTGTGCCTGCTGCTGTTGGGCGCGGCTGCCGCCGGTCTCGTGTGGGTCGGTGCGCGCAGCCTGGATGAACCTGTGCGCCTCGCCGCGCCGGTGCGCTTCAAAGTGGCGCCCGGCACGAGCTTCGCACGCATCGCGGCGGAATTGGCGGCACAGGGCGTGATTGCCCACCCGCGGGCATGGGTGTTGTTCGCGCGTCTGCGCAACCTCGCGCCGGCGGTCAAAGCGGGAGAATATGAGATTCAACCGGGAATTACGCCGCGGGAGCTGCTGACCAAAATGGTGAACGGTCAGGTGCTGCTGCATTCATTCACCATCGTCGACGGCTGGACGGTGCGGGAACTGCTCGAGGCGCTGCGGCGCAATCCGGACATCACGCTCACGCTGGCGGACAAAACGCCCAATGTCATGGAGAAGCTAGGGGTCCCGGGGCTCGAATCGGAAGGCCAATTCCTGCCCGAAACCTATCGGTTCATCGCAGGCACCACGGACGTCGAGTTGCTGCGGGTGGCGCATGCCGCGTTGGTCAAGGAATTGGAGTCGGACTGGACGGATCGCGATCCCGGCTTGCCCCTGCAGAATTCCCGGGAGCTCCTGATCATGGCATCGATCGTCGAGAAGGAGAGCGGCCTGCCGCAGGAACTCAAGATCATTGCCGGCCTGTACCTGCATCGTTTAAGCATAGGGATGCGGCTGCAAGCCGACCCCACGGTGATCTACGGAATGGGCGATCGCTATGACGGCGATATCAGGACCGTGGACCTGCGCACCGACGGGCCCTACAACAGCTACACCCGAGCCGGTTTGCCGCCTACGCCCATTGCGCTGGCCGGTGCCGCGGTCATTCGAGCCACCGCGCATCCTGAAAAAACCGACGCCATCTACTTCGTCGCCTCACCCAAGGGCGACGGAAGCCACGTATTCTCGGCCACTCTGCAGGAGCACAACGCGGCCGTTGCCTCCTATGTGGCACATCAACGCCGCAAGTCGGTCGGGGACGGCGCGCGATGAGCGTGATCCCAGGTCGCTTCCTGACCATCGAAGGGATCGAGGGCGTCGGCAAGACGACCCAGCTGGCGCGCCTGTCCCAGGCACTGCACGAGCGCGGCATTCCGCATGTGGTGACGCGCGAGCCGGGGGGCACTCCCTTGGCGGAGAAAATTCGCGACATCGTGTTGAACGCGCGGGATGAGACCCTGCCGCCCAAGGCAGAATTGCTGCTCATGTTTGCCGCGCGCGCCGTGCACCTTCAGAACCTGGTGGAGCCGAATCTCGAGGCCGGCCGATGGGTGCTGTGCGACCGCTTCACCGATGCAACCTACGCGTATCAGGGCGGCGGCCGCGGCATGAACGGCGACGACATTCGTGTGCTGGAAACCTTGGTACAGGGTACGCGACGGCCCGACCTGACCGTGCTGCTGGACGCGCCGGTGGAACAGGCGCTGCAGCGGGCGCGGCAGCGCAATGCCGGCGCCGCCACGGACCGCTTCGAAAGCGAGCGCGCCGAGTTCTTCGAACGGGTGCGGCGAACCTATCGCGCACGCGCGGCGGCCGAGCCCGGCCGCATCGCGTCGATCGACGCCGGCGAATCGGCGGATCTGGTCGCGGCCCGCATTCTCGAACTACTCAGGATGCGTTCATGGATTTCTTGAGCGCCGATTCCCTGCCATGGCTCGCGGGCGCGCAACAGCGCCTGCGGACGGCGCTCGCCGCCGGACGATTGCCGCATTCCTTGTTGCTGCTGTCCGTTCCCGGCCTCGGTGCGGAGCAACTGGCGAATTGGACCACCGGCCTTGCTCTGTGCGACTCAAGCAGCGCGCAGCCCTGCGGCGTGTGCGCATCGTGCCTGCTGCTGCGCGCGGACAGTCACCCGGATTACCACGTTGTGCGTCTCGAGGAAGACGCGCAGCAGATCAAGGTCGACCAGGTGCGCGACTTGATCGAGTCGCTCGCGCTCAAAAGCTATCGCGGCGGCTTTAAAGTCGGGGTCATCGAAGGCGCCGAGGCGCTCAATGCCAACGGCGCCAACGCCTTTCTGAAGACATTGGAGGAGCCGACCGCGAACACGATGTTGATCATGATCGCGAGACCGAGCCACCGATTGCCCGCCACCATCGCCAGCCGATGCCTGCGATTGACGCTGCGGCCCCCTTCCGCCGAAGCGGCGGTGGCGTGGCTGGACGCCGCCGCTCCTCCCGGCGCGCATTCATGGGAGGCTGCGTTGGAGCTGGCGGGAGGCGCCCCCTTAAGGGCCTTGGAATTGGACTCGTCCGGGTTGGCGGTGCTGGACAAGGACATGCTCGAGTCCTTGAGGCGGCTCGGGGAAGATTCGGTGGACGTCACCTTGCTGGCGGATCATTGGATGAAATCCGATCCGCAGTTGCGCCTCGCCTGGCTTGAGAACTGGATCACACGGCGCGTACATGCGGCCCTCGGCACCGCTGTTTCGCGTCAAAGTGCGGAACCGGTCCGCTTGCCTGCGGCTTTACTTAAGCCCAAGATAAGAGCCCTATTCGAGCTGCTGGATGCCGCCCGCGATTTGAGGCGTCTTGCCTCGACCGGCATGAACCAACAATTGGCGCTGGAGGCCCTGCTGCTCGGTGGACGCACCGCGCTGGCGGAATAAGGTTTCCCGTGGGAATGGCAGGAATTGCGAAGTCCAAGTAACAAACCGGGTTTGCTGACGCTTACGATCAAGGATAAGAGCGCGCTGTATCTCGCCTATATGCCTTTCGTGAAGAACGGCGGGCTGTTCATTCCGACGAACAGCAACTATCGCCTGGGCGATGAAGTATTCATGCTGCTGAATCTGATGGGCGAGGAAGAGAAGCTGCCGGTGGCCGGTCGGGTGATCTGGATGACGCCCAAAGGCGCCCAGGGCAAACGCACAGCAGGCATCGGCGTGCAGTTCAGCGATCAGGATCGCGGCAACACTCAAAAGAAAATCGAGAACTATCTGGCCGGCGCTCTCGGCGGGGACAAGCCCACTCACACCATGTAGCGCTCGCCTGATTTCGCGCTGTTCTGCGCCTTTGTTTCGGCATTCAGCGGGACACGATGAGAGACTACGTAGCAGGTCGAGAGCGGCACTGGCTGGCCCGCGTGGAGACCTTGCTCGTGGTGCCCTCAAGCCCCGCCAGGCCGTCGAGACCACTGGCTCGCAGGCAGGCCTTGGTGGCCATTTCCCGCGAATGCTGGCGCGCCTTCACAGTCTGCCGCTCACGCGCTCACGCGCGATCCATTGCGCGCCCACCCGCTGGCGTTACACCACCACTACACATATCGGTCCCTCCGAAAGTGAGAATGCTGCGTCGCCGCAAGGAACCAGATCATATTTGAGGGGTCCATCATGGTATGATCGTGACACTACCCGTAGTGTCATACGCCAGTGAATGTTGACGAAGCCCTAGATGTCTTTCAACGCAAGAAGCGAAGCATGGGTTGCTCTGAACTGGAGAGCCTGTTGGAAGCATTTGGCTTTAAGATTCGTCGCTGTTCCCGTGGAGGGCATAGGGTAATAACGCATCCGGGTCTGCCCGGGTTTCATGGAGGTAGTTTCGATGGGGGTCACGGAGCGGACAGCCAGATACGGCCTTGCTACGTGCAGACCATCGCGAGAATCTTTGCACAGTACAAATCGGACCTAGACGAGTTAATGGAGAGAAAGAAATGACCGAGGCGGAACGTTATGCGATTACCGTTCGCAAGGTGTGCGTCGAAGACGCGGACCTATGGCGGGCCACAGTTCGCGAGCTTCCCGACGTTGCCGAATTTGCGGATACGCGAGACGAGGCAATTGAGATCATCCTCGACACAATTAATAACTTGAGAGCCGCGGCCAGTGAAGAGGGTCGATCGTTCCCAGAACCTATCGAGGACGAGGAAGAGTTCAGTGGACGGGTCACTCTGCGGATGCCCAAGTCGCTACATAGGGCGGTGGCCGGTCGTGCCCAGGAAGAGGACGTCAGTATCAATTCGTACATTGTCACAGCGTTGGCCACAACGCTCGGGCAGGCTAGCTATGTGACAGATATTGCGACGTCGTGGGCAGCACCAGACGTAATCTTCTCGGTCGCGGGTGCGGGAAACATCGGGATCAATACTGGACCAGTGTGTTCGCTTTACGAGCAGCGCGACGTCATCCCGCAACAAAATAAATACGGAATGATGGTAGTGCAGCTCGAGGTTGACGACACTCCCGTAGCAAGTGTTCCGGCCGGGCAAATTTTGCGTCACCGGCAATTGAGGCAACGAGCGTGACTACTAAACTGCCCACAAAAGCGGGTGTAAAATTCATCCTTGCAGAGGATATTCGTGCCGAGGGGCAGGGAAGATTCTCTCTATTGGGAGTTTTTCCGGCCGACCGGTTTGCGGTTGGAGGTACTGTTCCCCCAGGCTTTGAGAACGCTGCATTTGTGCTCCCTTCACTTGCGTTCCTACTCTTAATTTCTGGCGGAGAAGGGACATTCTCCGCCAGATTCAAGATCATTGCTCCTGATCGCAAAACGATCTTGAACGACGTTCCGCTCGCGCCCGTGACAGTCCAGGCTCATCTTCCGTCGGTGGTTGCGAACGTTGCGAAGCCCTTCGTCGGCCCAGCTTTCGGTGTGTACACGATTCAACTAGAGATCGATAAAGCAAAATTCAAGTTCCCAGTGCATATCGAGCAGGCGTCGGCCGAATCGGTCGCGCAGGCATTTGGCGCCGTCAGGCCCGCTCGAATGAAAGGCGCGCTTGTTCGGAAGCCGAAGAGAAAGGCTGCTGGCTGAGGAAGATACCAGTCTTGATGAGAATGCGACAGCAGGTGTGACGACATGACGTCCGCTTCCGATCTGCTGAACCTTTTGGCGGAAGACCCGTGGGAGAGTCTGAGCGCCGAGTAATTCTACGGTCCCATAGTGATGGACCGGCGCACCGGGGCCGCTGCGCCTCCATTCAAGCCAGCGTCGTAGAGTGGGTCCGCCGGATATCAGCCGTCGCTGTGCGCAGCGCCACATCCTTACGATCGTTGGAGAGCCGCTTGCTTCCGTCCGATTTCCGAACCTAAATTAGCCACCGAATATCGGGCCGCGCCGGTGTCGCCTCAGGGATGGTCTTAACGAGGTCCATTTAGATTGAAGCAGAATTGCCGCGTCAGAAGATAGCCGGGTGCCAACAACGCTCTTGATCATGCTGTCGTTCACAGGCTGCCCGGTGATACGAGCGAACGCATTTTCGGCTTGGACAATGATCTTGTCACTGTTTTTTAGAAATCGCGTCGGATCGTAGCGATGTTCCGTATCTGCTGCGAGGATAGCTTGGATATTGAAAATGCTGGCGATCATGCGTATCGCGGGCAACGGGTGTGTCACCGAGTCGGCATTCCACCATTGCCACTCGTTG
>Ga0210391_10001543_pt1 | contig 20789 bp, 10 predicted proteins | sample IncBWC12OmetaG_FD_160573 | JGI IMG/M metagenome (GOLD analysis project Ga0210391, IMG submission 160573) | Forest soil microbial communities from Barre Woods Harvard Forest LTER site, Petersham, Massachusetts, United States - Inc-BW-C-12-O ...
ACGATCTAAAGCGTCGGCTAGCGTCCACGCGGTGGCCGGAGCGGGAAACCGTCGGCGACTGGTCGCAGGGCGTCCCCCTCCAGAAGGCGCAGGCGCTCGTTGCCTACTGGCGCGACAACTATGACTGGCGCCGCTTTGAGGCTCGCATCAACGCCTTCTCGCAATACCGGACCCAGATCGACGGGCTTGGCATTCATTTCATTCACGTGCGTTCCCCTCATCAGAACGCGCTACCGATCATTCTCACCCACGGATGGCCGGGATCGGTCGTGGAGTTCATGGAGGTTATCGGCCCGCTCAGCGATCCCACCCGCTACGGCGGAAGGGCGGAGGACGCGTTCCATGTCGTCGTGCCGTCGCTCCCAGGTTTCGGCTTCTCCGACAAGCCGGTCGAGACGGGCTGGGATGTGAACAAGATCGCCCGCGCATGGGCATCACTGATGCCACGCCTTGGCTACGAGCGCTGGGTCGCGCAGGGAGGCGATTGGGGGGCGGGCGTAACGCACGCCTTGGCGCATCTGCGGCCCCCGGGGCTGATAGCAGCCCATGTGAACTGGCAATTCGTCTTTCCCGAAAAGCTGCCGGAGAAACCCACACCTGCCGAGCAGCGAGCTATCGACGGGGCATCGCGGTTCGCCAACGATTGGAGCGGGTATTTTCGTGAACAGGCGACGCGCCCGCAGACCATTGGCTACTCGCTTGCGGACTCGGCCGCGGGTCAGGCGCTCTGGATCTACGAGAAGTTCCAGGCATGGACCGACAATCACGGCAATCCCGAAGATGAGCTCTCCACCGATGCGATGCTCGACGATATCAGCATCTACTGGTTCACCGACACAGCTGCGTCGTCGGCTCGCATCTACTGGGAGAATACCCGCGCCGGCATGTCGGGCGTGTCTGGCGGACGAATCGAGCTGCCAATGGCGGCGTCGGTCTTTCCGCACGAGATATTCGTCCCGCCAAAAGCCTGGGCTGAGGCACTGTGGCCAAACCTTTTCTACTGGAACGAGGTCGACAGGGGCGGGCACTTCGCCGCGTTCGAGCAGCCAAAGCTCTTCACCGACGAGCTGCGAAACGCCTTCAGGTCACGGCGAGCCTAGCGATCTGGCTGTGGTCTGAACCCCGCGCAAGTGCTCCGCAGCCCACAAAATTTGAAACGGAGGATTGGAGCAACTCATGATAGCCGGTTTAGAACACAGAGCAGAGATAGCAGTACCCGTCAGCTCACGGCGTAACTTCATACGCACCGCGGCTGTAACCGGTGGCGGCGGTTTGTTGTTAGAGGGGCTCGGGCCTATAAGGGCCCAAGAGAGCGGCAAGAAGGCCCCGTTGCTCGTGCTCCCGGCGGCGACAAAGGACCTCTCACCCTTTACCGTGCACGTACCGCAGGAGGCACTCGACGATCTCAAAAAGAGGCTTGCCAACACTCGGTGGCCGAACAAGGAACCGGTAACGGATTGGTCCCAGGGTGTGCCGCTGGCCAAAGCACAGGCCCTCGTTGAATATTGGCGCACGGGCTACGATTGGCGTCGTGTTGAGAGCACGTTGAACGGGCTGCCTCAATTTCGCACACAAATTGACGACCTCGGGATCTACTTCATTCACGTCCGATCGAAGCACCAGAACGCCCTGCCGATCATCCTGACGCATGGATGGCCGGGATCGATCATCGAGTTTCTGCTGGTCATTGGACCTTTAACAGACCCGACGGCCCACGGCGCCAAGGCGGAAGACGCCTTTCACGTTGTTATCCCCTCCCTGCCTGGGTTTGGTTTTTCTGACAAGCCCACCGAACCTGGCTGGGGCCTTCCGCGGATTGCCAATGCATGGTCAGTTCTGATGGCTCGTCTGGGTTACAACCGCTACGTCGCACAAGGAGGCGATTGGGGTGCCGGTGTGACGAGTTGGATGGCCAAGCAGCATGTATCAGGGCTTGCCGCCATTCATCTAAATCTTCCGATTCTTTTTCCGCCTCCCCCACCGCCGCCCGGAGGCTATACAGATGCAGAACAGCCAGCGCTTGCTCAACTCGGCAAGTATGGGAGCGATGGAGCCGCTTACGGTTTGATTCAGGGAACCCGTCCGCAAACACTCGGGTACGGTCTTGCCGATTCACCGGTTGGGCAAGCAGCGTGGATATACGAGAAGTTTCAGGCTTGGAGCGACAACAAAGGTGATCCCGCGGAGGCGATCTCGGTCGATCACATGTTGGATGACATAAGCCTGTACTGGCTGACCGACACCGCCGCGTCCTCTGCGCGCCTCTATTTTGAGAGCTGGGGCAAGGACTTTGGCCGCATGCCGATCGACCTACCAGTCGCAGTGAGCATCTTCAAGGGTGACTTCTTTACGCCGCCAAAGGTATGGGGCAACGAGACGTATTCGAAGCTCTTCTACTGGAACGAAGTTCCGAAGGGAGGCCACTTCGCTGCTTTCGAGCAACCTGAGCTGTTCGTTGCGGAACTCCGCAAGAGTTTCGCCCAGGTGCGTTGACTGCAGGATCCAGTAACGGCAGGTCGCCCAGATTCCTCCAAGGACGGTACGTTGGGCCGATATCACGGCGCGAAGCCTTCGAGAACCACGCGCGGGTCGACGATTCGAGTGCCGAACATGGAATCGGTCGCACTCAACGTAGCGCGTTCCAATCGTTCGTGGAGAAAGGCTGAATGTTCTCGCGCTCTGTGGTCTTTCCCATCGCGTCTGTCCTTCTGGCGGCTTCGTTAGCAACGGCACAAACCTCGACGCCAGCTCCTCAGCGCAGTTATCCTCTGCCGACGTATGACGAGAATTGGCAATTTCTAAGCGATCCGAACCAGCGCACCGATCGATGGGACGTCGTCAAGTACATGCGGTTTGGTGATGGAATGTTCGCCTCACTCGGCGGGGAGGCGCGCGAGACATACGAGAGGTTTGGCAACCAGGATTTTGGCTTAAGTGTTCCGAGTCCAAACGGATACCTCTTGCAGCGATACTTGCTGCACGCGGACGTTCATTTAGGCTCGCGCTTGAGACTGTGGACCGAGTTGAACAGCTCGTTCGAGAACGGTCGCGTCGGTGGCCCACAACCTGTCATCGATGTAGACAAGCTGGACCTGGAGCAAGGGTTTGTGGAACTGGGGCTCATACAACGAGCTCGCGTCAACGTGAGCGTGCGAGCGGGACGTCAGGAGATCGCGGTCGGGTCCGGACGGCTGTATGCGTTACGAGAAGGCCCGAACGTTCCCGCAGGCTTCGATGGAGTGCGCGCGATCGCGCAGACGAAATCATGGCAGTTCGATACTTGGGCAGCACGCCCAGTGACGACGACACCTGGAATATTCGATGACTCGTCGCATCACGAATTTAGCGTTTGGGGTGCCTACGTTACACGCACCGGCCACAGGCAAACCTCGCTCAGCGCTTATTACCTCGGCTACGACCAGCGAAATTCCAGCTTCAATAAAGGGGTCGCCAACGAACTGCGTCATACCGTTGGAGCGCGGGTCTGGAGGGATGGAACATGGTCGTACGACTTTGAGGGTATGTACCAATTCGGCAACTTCGGTACCGGCAATATTCGCGCCTGGAGGGGCGTGGCCGAAGCATCGCGCGGATTAGCCGGTCGATGGAATCCTCGCGTAAAGATCGATTTCGACGATGCGAGTGGGGACCGGAACCAATCAAGTCCGACTCTCGGCACTTTTAATTCCTTCTTTCAGAGCGGTGATTATTCCGGACGAGCGCAACTGCTCGGAGCGAGCAATTCGATTCGACTCGAACCGACATTGACCCTGGCTCCGCGACGAAATCTTTACATTTCAACTGGCTGGGGCTTCTTCTGGCGCGAAAGCGTGCAAGACGGTTTGTACGGAATTCCTGGGAACCTCATCGTTCCGAGCAATGGAGTGCTAGGGCGCTACGAAGGGAGTCGTCCGATTGCTGAAGTTCGATGGACGCTGACTCCGCACCTCTCCATTCATTTTGACTACATCTTCGTGTTCAATGGCAAATTCGAAGAACAGTCAATCCACGCAACGGCATCTGAAAGCTACATCAGTCCATATATTACTTATCGCTTTTAGTGAAGACGCTTAGAACGTCTAACAAAACCTCATTTCTTCTGCAACCCGTGACAAGCGACGAAACATCCCTTAGACAGGGATTATTCAATGGCCATCGAATTGTTGCCTGACGAGTTGTGGAAACTGGTCGAGCCGTTTGTCCCTGTAGCCAGAGCGAAGCCAAAGGGCGGAAGACCACGCCTGGCGAACAGGGCCTGTCTCACGGGCATTGTCTTCGTCCTGCGCAGCGGTATTCCGTGGGAGATGCTGCCGCAAGAGATGGGCTGCGGCTCCGGAATGAGTTGCTGGCGACGACTGCGCGACTGGCAGCAGCGTGGTATCTGGCAATTGCTCCATTTCGTTTTACTGGACTGGCTGGCCCGTTGCGGACAGATCGACTGGTCACGGGCCGTCGTGGAGGGAAGTTCCGTGCGAGCAGTTTTTGGGGGCTTCAGACAGGTCCCAACCCCACTGATCGAGCGAAGCTCGGCAGCAAGCGTCATGTAGTTTGCGACGGACACGGAGTTCCGCTGGCGATCCAGCTCACCGGGGCCAATCGCAACGACTCACAGCAAGCGCTCGCACTGGTTGATGCCATCCCCTCCTTGCAGGGCAAGCGAGGGCATCCGCGTCATTGTCCCGATTGCCTGCTAGGCGATCGTGGTTATGACGCGGAGGCGATCCGGCAAGGTCTGCGCGCCAGACGCATCGTCCCTCTTCTTGCGAAGCGCAACACAGAAAACGGCAGCGGGCTGGGCCGATGGCGATGGGTTGTCGAACGGACTTTCGCTTGGTTGAATCAATTCCGGCGGCTGCGAGTTCGCTACGAAAGGCCAGCGGACATTCACGAGGCATTTCTATCTCTGGGATGTGCTTTGATCTGCTGGCGCTTTCTGCGAATAGTCTGGGGGCCGGATTGAGGCAGCTGAGCTTTCATTTTGCTTCGCGGTGCGTGAATGACTGTGTTCGTGCGGATACTTTCTTTCTCTGCTGCATTCGCGTCCGAGTACCGAGGAACTGATCGCCGAAGCCCGGCGCCAACGCTACGTGCGGACATAACGTAGTCCTCAGCTGCCACAGGCTGTTACGGAAACCGGAATTACTGCACTCCCCGGCCCATTCTTTGGCAAATGCGATTCCGGACGAGTCGTGACGCCACAAAGGTGTTGTTTTCGATCCGTGGACAGACGGCTGCCGCTCCTTCGCAGATAACACCTCCGATCATTTTGTTGTTCCGCTTTCGTAACAGGATCGAACGTTTCATAATTTCCACAGACTGTTTTTCTATCGTGCGTAGCATCAGCGCCGGTGAAGGTTGTTCGGGAAAAGAGCTGGGCAAGGGTGTCTCGTCCACTACCTCCTCCGTTCGCGTGCTCGGCAGGGAGCAGAAATGGCTTCCACCCGGGCAGCGGCGCAATAAGAAAGCGTCGCTCTCGCCTTATGTGGGAGCGCAAGGAGGAAGGTCATGGTTCAAGCGTCTGCAAGCGCGAATGGTGCTCGTTGCTTTCTGGCGTTATCCTGTTCTTGCACAGAATACCCCAAGGTTCGCTGCGGATCGAGTGCAGTATCCGCGCTCGCAGCGACGATTCCGGAGAATCGACGTGTTCTTGCCGCTTCCCGGAACTGAAGACAATTAAGACCTTGAACGGAGAACAATATGCCACTGCTGAAATCGTTTGTGGGACTACTTCTTTTGTCGGCTAGCTTGACTCAGCCACTATTCGGTCAACAGCTACCCAAAAGAGCGCAGCACCGCGATGCTGAAGCAATGGACATCTTGACGCGAGTTCTTCAAGCGGCTGGCGGCGCTCAGGCGATAGCTGCCATCCATGACATGACGGAAAAAGGCGAAATTGCGTTTTATTGGGGAAAGGATGTAAAAGGTCCCGCTACGATCAAGGCCGTCGGTGGAAGTCGCTTCAAAATGGAAGCCGACCTTCCGGACGGAAAGAGTATCTGGGTTGTAAGCGAGGGCATAGGTTCAAAATGGAAATCGACGGAGGAAGGCGAGAAGATTTCTCCCCTCTCCACTGAGAATGCGGCCAATCTGGCTAATCTCACCTTTCCGATAAACCATGTGACGGCGGCACTGAACGAATCAGACACACAGATATCTTTTGTGGGAATCGAGAAACGTGAGGGCCGCTCAATTTACCGAGTACGAGTAAAGGGTCGGCTCGGCGTGACAACAAGAACCACGCCCGCCGGCTCGGTATCCAAAGATCTTCTAATCGATGCTCTGACATTCGACATTGTTAGCGTCGAAGACCATCCCTATCGAACCTATGGACCCCATGGACACGCCGACGAAATAGCACCCCGAGAGATCGATTTCGCCGATGTCCGCACCGTAGACGGGTTACAAGTGCCCTTCTCGATTAGCACCAAGCTTCACGGGCAGCGGGCTCTGAGCGTTCATCTGACTCAAGTTACCGTCAACAGCAATATCGGGGATGAAGAGTTTCAGATTGCGAAGTAGTCGGGTTGCAACAAGTGAGCGTAACCGTGCCAGGAGGGCCGATTCCAATGCGAACTACAAGTAGCCGCCTTTGGGTGGAACCAACTGTCAATTTGATTCCTGTTGGCTCCCTGTTCCTCCGCTTTGCGGCATGCCTTATGTTTGTCTTGGCTTCCCTGACTTCTGTGCTCCAGGCGCAAAGCTATCTAACGAGCACGGGCAGCCCGAGTTTTGCGGCGCCCTACCCTGTTGAAATGGGAACGGTTGACGCAGCATCGGGAAATCTCCACCTGGAAATCCCGCTCGGATCCTTCTCGCAGAGGGGGGCTGGCGCTCTAGTCCCGAAGCTGCTTTATGACAGCCACATTTGGATGCCCGTGCCGGATGGGACAGTTTCTGTGTGGACAACCCAAGGAAGTCAATATGGTCTTGCCTTTGGCACATGGGGTTTCATCGAAGGTGGCAATTCTGGCGTCTACTACATCGCAGCAAGCGGGCAGGGATGTAATGCAGATTATATGCTTTGGAGCGATGCCGGGGTCAAACATTTCTTCAACATACCGGGAACGCTAAACGGAAGCACGTGCTCGGGAGGAACCGCCTACGCTGTGGACTCTTCTGGCTATCAGATCCGACAAACTGCATGGAACAACCAAGGTCTGAACGCGACCATATCCGTGTACGCGCCCGATGGTACCGAAGTGTGGGGTACCGACCTTTATTCGCAAGGCATCGCCGCTAAAGACTCTAATGGCAACTATCTCGGTCTGACGTCTGCGACCGTTCTACCCCCCGGAATCAACAACCCAGTCATCGACACGCTAGGACGTAAGATTGCCGCTCCCGTTGCCTACGGCAATCCCATGACCATCCAGGTTCCGAATTCACAGGGTACAACCTCTAACTATGTCGTCACGACTACGGCAATATCCGTCAATACCAACTTTCAGGAACCAGGGGTGCTCGAGTGCAACAGTAATTGCACGGTGACCGTCATCTCCAGCGTTGGCTTGCCAGACGGAACCAGCTACACGTTCCTTTATGACTGTCTGACAGGGTCGAATCCAGTTTGTAATTCCCCTGCCAGTCAAACATACTACTACGGAACCTTGACCGGCATGACAATGCCGTCCGGCGAAGCCATAGCATATAACTATTCAATGTTCGGAGGCGTTAGCTGGGGTAGCAGTCACAACGAATATCCAAGCCGCTGGGTCACTTCCAAAACAACCAGCCAAGGGACCTGGACGTATACTCCACTGGCGACCGCGGGAGCGGGTCCGCAAAACATATGCCTGCCAGGGTATCAGGTCGGTTGCCTGCAGACGACAGTAACGAGGCCTGATGGCTCAAGCGAAATTACCTCATTCATTGTGGATCCTTACGGCGGATCGTGGCCTCAACGGATCCTGTCATACGACACCAATGGAACGACGCTGCTTTCAACCGTTACTAACACCTGGGACTTTTCGACCGTGTGTACTCTAAATATATGCAACGGCCTGGGGTATCAGGATGTTCGGAAACTCAGCACCTCGACAACCGTACCGATACCTGGGGGTAACCTCACTAAGCAAACCACGCTCGCCTATGACAGTCCACAGACAGGCAATCTGACTGCAGTTAGTGACTGGAGATATCAAAGCGGGACGAACCCGACGTTCCCACCGGTTCCCGATAGAGCGACCTATATCACCTACCACGCGAGCACGGAGTTTGACAGCCCGAATATCATCGACCGCCCATTCACGGTCGCACAGTGCAACAACACTGGCTCGAACGCTTCCTGCCCTGGGGGAGGGAATCTGGTAGCCCTGAGATCCCTGACCTATGACAACTATGGATGTTCAGGCTGTGGAACGCTCCCTCTGAGTTCTGTGACTGGGATTGAGAACCATGATGACACGAATTTTGGTGTGTCGCATGTCCGACGCGGAAATTTGACTAACAACTACTACTATACCAGTTCCACAACTGCCTTTACTGGGCAAAATATCTCGTTTGATACGACTGGTCAAGTAATTCAGACCACGGATTTCAACACAGGGTCCACAGTTGGGAATCCCACGTCATATTCCTACGCCGACAAGTTTTTTAACGACACCGGCTCGGATTCTCTGAGTAGCTATACTCCGCCAAAGCCCACGAATTCGTACGTGACGAGCACGACGGACGCAATCGGAACGATGACATTCGGTTACTACTATGGTAGCGGACAAATCGCAGAATCGATCAATTATGACGCCGTCGCGACTTACTCTCACTACATGGATTTGTTTGATCGTCCGACGCAGACGGATTATCCGATCGGTTGGGTGCTTAACCAATATCACGTGCCTGTGCAGGGCCAAACGGAGGTCGATTCCTATGAGGCCGTCGCCGACACGACTGGGTCCTCAAGTTGCACCAGCTGCGTTCATACCCAAGCCATTCTTGACCCGCTGGGACGCGCGGTAAAGCAGAATCTCGTAAATAATCCCGCTGGGGAGGTCAGTATTAGCAGTGCTTATGATGGCCTTAATCGTATTGTCTCGAGCTCACATCCAAACTTTGGCCCTGGTGACCCTAACGATGTCATGGAAGCTCAATCTTATGATGGGCTTAGTCGCACATTGAAAGTTGTACATCCTGACGGACAATCCGCCCAGATGGCATACGGACCGGCCGTGACAACGTTAGGAGGTGTTGCTACGCAGCAAGGCTCTACTGGAACCTACGGATACGGCTTCCCAATAGTGTCCCTCGACGAGGCAGGAAATCTAAGGCAAGAATGGGTCGACGGCTTCGGTCAGGTGATAGAAGTCGATGAACATGGCTCAGGATCGTCTGTCAACCCAACGTACTATACCTATGATGTATTAGGAAATCTTACGAGCGTTACGGAGGGGGCGCAGGTTCGAACTTGGCAGTACGATGGGTTAAGTCGTCTAACGGGGGAGAGCACACCTGAAGGGGGCACGATATCCATATCGTATTTTACGACAGGGATCGCGGTGTGCAGTGGCAATCCGGACAATCCGTGTTCCAAGACCGCGCCCGCGCCCAACCAGAGTGGGAGTGGAACCGTAACAACCACTTATACCTACGACTCTGCGAACCGACTCAAACAGAAGACTCACTCCGATAGTACCGGCACGGAAACATACACATACAAAACTGGAAGTTATGGAAAGGGTTTGTTGTCAACGATGAAAGACCCGTCGGGATCAGAGTCTTACCAGTACAGCAAGAATTTGATCGTCACAAGTGTGACGAAGGTGAGTGGAGGCACCACCTATAGTCTCGGATATGGCTACAACGCTGGCAACCTGTTGACAAAGCTCGTGTATCCATCGGGGCGATCTGTATTCTACAACTACGACAAAGTAGGCCATTTATGCCAGGTCGCAACGACGAGTTCTACCAGCGCCTGCAACGCTGCAACCATTTATCTTAGCCTTCCAAGTTCACAATACGATGCAGCAGGACGACCGCTCAGCGCGACCTATGGCAATGGGATCGTTGCCACGGCAGCGTATGATCCTAACAGCGTTGAGCTTACGAACCTCAGTTATGCAAAAGGCGGCGCGACGCTCTTCGGTCTGAAATATTACTATCAGAAGGACTCGACAAACTGCCCAACGGGCAATGCTGTAGGCAACAACGGACAGATACAGTGTATTCTCGATACCGTACAGCCAGGACGAAGTGGAAGTTATACGTACGATGGGTTGGGGCGTCTGCTCAGTGCGAACACGACGGGGTCTACTCAATATCCCGTGTGGGGTCTTTCGGAAACGTATGACCGATATGGGAATCGCACCACTCAGACGGTCACAGCGGGTAGTGGATACAATGTTTCGTTGAACATTAATCCCGCGAACAACCAGATCTCAACGTTCACCTACGACGCGCCTGGCAACATCATCAGCGAACCGACTCCAACTCTGAATTACGCATACGACGCGGAGGAGTGCAATACCGCGTATTCGGGAAATGGGAGCGCTGGCACCTACACCTGCGACGGCAATCACCTCAGAGTCCAAAAAGTGGTCACAGGTGTCGGCGCTGTCAGTACGGTGTATATTCGCTCCGGCGGGCAGGTAGTCGCGGAATACGACAACGGCGCGGCTGTGGCATCTCCGACGCGCGAGTACATTTACGGAAACAATCTGCTGGCGACGGTGACTGGCAGCACAGGTGGTTCGGGCGGAACGATCATCTATCAACAGCGCGACCATCTTTCGCCTCGTCTATTCACCGATGTGAACGGCAACGATGTGGGCGAGCAGGGCACTTTCCCATTCGGAGAGCCGTGGTATACCAGCAGCGAGTCCCAGGGCTTGGTGTTTACCAGCTACGAGCGAGACGCGGAGAGCGGAAACGACTACGCGTTGGCGCGCTCTTACGCCAGCACTGACGGCCGATTCCTGTCGCCCGACCCCTTAGAGGGCGTGGTCGGCGACCCGCAGTCCTGGAACCGCTATGCCTATGTCGAGAACGACCCGATCAATCTGTCCGATCCCGGCGGCCAAGGTTGGTGGGACGATTTCTTAAGCGACATCGAATCCTTCTTTACCGCTCTGTTTGCGGGTGGTGGATCGAATCTTGCGAACGAAGGGGGCGACGGTAATCCACCGTGCGGGAACGTGCAGTGCGTCGGCGGAATCATAGCGGGTTTTGCCGTTTGGTATTACGATGTGGATACTGGGGAGTGGCATAAGGTCACTCCAGGTAATGGGAACGGACCCATTGATGTTAACGCTGGGAGTAACGGACCGCCTCAGGGAGGCCCCGGAGCTGGCACCACACAGGACAGCGGAGCTTCAAGCCAGGGTCCAAACAGTGGTGGCGCCACTACGACTGCGTCTGGCCCGACTCCCTCCCCCGGCGGAGGGACCATTTCGAACCCATCCGGTGGAGGCATCTGGAACGAGAACCCCGGCCCCACTCCCCTGTCGGTTCCGGTGGCTATGGATATTGGCACCATAAACCGAGCTTTCAGCAAGTCCGTTGCACTTATGAACGCCAGAGGACAGCGGTTTGGGAAAGGCACCCTTGGGGGCACATTGAACCAATTTAAAAGCGATTACGATATGCTAACGAAAGGAGTAAACAACACTAACCGTGTTCTTGGGTGCGAGGACCAATGCAACCAGTTACAGTTTGCTCTAGCCAACCTCAAAACGAACAGTGGCTATACGTTCCAAAATGTAGTCAGTCATGAGCCGCCTCTTTTTCTGAGGCACGTTACGGTGCTCGGCACTCCAGCGCTTGGTAGCGGAGCGCCGCTTGTTCATCTAGACCCACTTTATAATACTATGAAGATAGACTGGTGATGATGGCGATCACGTTCGAGCGGCGTGACTGGTTCTGGACAACGGGGCTAGCCCTCGTGTTCAGTGGGCTCGACAAGCGAGGCTGGTCTGAGCCCCGGCCCGCGTTAGTAGGTGCGCTGTTTGGTGCGTGTTTGGGGTTCCTAATTTCGCGTTTAACCAGGAGAAGGAATCCGAGGTAACCAACAATTGGGTCAAATACGAAGAATCGAGGGGCGCAAATTGGCCACTATCCTAATGTGCCTGTTTATTCAATACAGGTACATCCGCGCCCAAGACGAACCTAGGGATCATACATACTCCAGCCAGGAACTCGCCTTTCGCTATATGCCTCCTGGTCAAATGGAAGACAAGACGCAACACTTCCGAGAAGAGATTCAGAAGAGGGCAGAATCTTCACAAGCACGAAACAAGCTACACGCGCTCCTAGCGATGTCGACTGGCGGCGACGACACTGATCGCAACTGGGGTTCAGTGACGATCGAGACGTATCCGCGCAACGCCGTCACAGATCAAGATGACATGCAGGCCGAGGCGAAAATGAACTCATGGGTGGCTCATAGCCAAGAGCCATATCCGGTGGCGCGGCCTGTCGTTATTTCGGGCCAGCAGTTCGCCGTCTCGGTCTTTGGAGTTCAGGAGGGGACCGTGACAAAGGGCGCCGTAGTGTGGACGACTATCCGCAAAGGGAAACTGTTGTCGTTCGCCTTCGCCGCGAACTCTCCCGAGCACCTGAAAGCCTTGGCCGAAAGCATGAAGAGCGTGCAATTCTTCTGACGAATCGATCAGCTTTAACATCGGGAACAGGGGTTAGCACCATTTGCCGAAGCATCAGTGGTATCGGGGGCGTCACCACCTACATGTGATGGCAATCACCTGCGAGTGAAGAAGGTGGTTGCCAATGGCGTGCCACGGTATCCGTACGCTACCAGTCCTTGTACTTAGTCCCATCAAGCCCCGTCCCGTCCGACTTGGTGTAGACATCAAACACGCTCTGCCCACCCCATGAGTCGGAATCTGGATCGTCCTGCATCGACCGTAGTCCCCACTCCTTGCTCCTCGTCATGGGATCGGTTGGGATGGAGCGCAGGAATCGTATCTTCTTGCCGCCTTGCGCTTCTACACCCTTCACCAGCGTCTCCAGATCCGGCGGATAGCCTCCGCTGTCGGCTTTGATCTGAAACGCGCCACGATCGCCCGCATCCTTGTATTTGTCGATAGCGTCGCGCATCTCCCACAATGCCCGCCGCAGTTCCTTCTCCTTCTCACGCTGGATGGTCAACCTCGCCAACGGCAAAGCCATCATCGTCAGAATCGACAAAATGGTTGCCGCGACGATTAGCTCCATGAGCGTAAAACCCCGCTCAGGCTTCGCCCTCGGTCCGCGGTGTTGGGTTCTCAACTTCATTACTTTCCGTAGCGTTCATTTTATCGCGAACGGTGCTCTCCGCCATGCAGTGGCCGGACTCTCGAACGCTGCCGACGCGAGCAGGTTTTGTTAGGGGTTCTTAGGCCAAAAACTGATGCTGAGCGTCGAACATTTATCAGTACATGGCAAGACGAGAGGGTCGTGATCGCGATCAAGGCTCTGGCGCAAGAAGTCGGTTTGTCGGCCAACCTAAAGCTCCCCAGAAACGGGCTTCGAGGAAGTTGGCCAGATTGGTAACGGTAAGTCGTCTTCTCGCCAGCGGGCCGCACAGAAGGATATGCTTGATTTGGTGCGTCCTGACAGTCGATGCGACCGAATGGGCTGAAGTCGCGTCATCGAGAGCTAGGCCTGGCTATATCATTGAAAAGAAGCGTTTATGTGTAACTATTGCGTTCCAGATGCTTCCCGAAGTAGCTGGCATAGATGCCAAACGTTCGTACACGATGAATATTCTCCACATCACGGACCTTCATTTCGGTACTGATCGATCTATAGCAGAGCGTGACGAGCGCCACTTGGCACTCGAAGAATTGATCGTTACCGCGCAGGAACTGGACCCGAGTTGGGTACCCTCCGTGGTCTGTGTATCTGGCGATCTGGCATTCGCTGGGCGGCCCTCGGACTACTCGCAATTTGGTGACTGGATCAAACGCCTCCTGACGGCGCTCAATCTCGGCGTGGAACGTCTCGTTGTGTGTCCCGGGAATCACGATATCGAGCGAGCGGTGGCGACGACCTTTGCCCGTCCTGGCACACCTGAGGAGGCGGATCGTTGCCTGTCGGTTCCTTTGGCACCGCATTACGAAAAAGCCTTCCAAAACTACACAGAGTTCTGCAAAGCGCTGGGCATTCCAAGCCTCGCATTTGGAGATCAGGAAAGCTACCTCACCGGAGTAAGGGTTCTCGATGGCGTTCGCTTCGTCTCCATGAATTCGTCGTGGTTCTGCCGAGACAATACCGACCATCAGCAGCTTTGGATCGGCATCCCGCTCCTTCGCCACTTGGAGGCCTCAAACCAGTGGCCCAAGCAAGAGCTTCCGTGCATCGGGTTGCTGCACCATCCGCGTGAGGACTTTAATCTTCAAGAGATTCATGCCTACGGCAATCGACCTAATGTCTACGATTACATCTGTGAGCGTTGCGACATCCTTCTAAGCGGGCATACGCACGGCGAGGTTAGGGAGCCTGACCAAATTGCCGGTCGTGCTTTGGTCTTCACAGGCGGGGCCACCTATGCCGGCTCCGACTACAACAATTCGTTCCAGATTCTTCGTCTTCAAGGGAACTCCTTGGACTATAGGGCGTTCGTCTTCGATCCTCGCAAGAGGAACTGGACGTCCGCCGGCGAGGCCAAGCATCGTCGCTTAGGGAGTCCGGTAGGCAGTTCCAGCTTGGACGCGCCTGCACCTGCTCCCATCGAAGACTGGCGTTCGAAAGCCGCAGGCGATGCGCGGCGTGTACGTGATTCAAAGTCAAGGGCGGCGAGTCCTGGCGGAAACCTTCCCCGGCTCATCCAGCGGGGTGTCACGATCCTCAGGGTTGAAACGAAAGGGCTCTCCCCAGAGCAAGCGAAGGTGCCGGATCATTCTGAATCCTTCCCGCTCTATAACGCTGTACGCACAACGCCCGGCCGGAAGGTCTTGCTTCTTGGCGACATCGGTAGCGGGAAGAGCACGCTTGTCTGCGAGTTTGTCGAACGCAGCTTGTCGGAAAGCCCCACGTCCCTAGCCTTCATCGTCCCCGCTACCAGTCTTTCGGTGTCTCCCAACTTGACGCTCAAAGCTCTTCTTGGCCAGGTGAGCGCATATTTCGGCGAGCAGATTGCACCAACCTCTGAGGCTCTCGATGTTCAATCCGTCCTGAGGCAAGGAACGGAGGTGACGCTGGCAATCGATGGCCTCGATGAAATGAGTGTTTCGTCCGCATCGCTTCTGCTCAGTAAGCTCGCCACGGCCACCGAACATTGGTCAAATCTTCAAATCGTGGCGACCTCGCGACCGATTGAATTGCAAGGCATCGATTACCAAGCGTGGAACGTGCTTTCGACGCTGAGCGTGAATGCAGCAGAACGCCGAGAACTTCTGCAAAACGAACTCACATCGCTCGGCAGCGCACGCAACATTTCCGAAGAGGCTGACGAGCTTGAATCGCAAATTGCTCGCAGTGAGACCGTGTCAGCCCTGTTCTCCTCGCCTCTGGCCATCCGTCTCTTCACGCCTGTACTGAGAAAATCAGGGATCTCCGCAACGGTGACTCTCGGTGAACTCCTGCTTGATGTGCTGCACGAGCGCCTATCCGGCTGGAACCAACGCGATCTCAAGCCTCATCAGTTCTCCGCATTGGAAGCGGCGTTGCCATCTCCGGATTCTCGCCTCTGTCTCCTTGGGGAAGCTCTCGCCTCAACTCCTGAAGAATCAGACACACGCCGGGACGCGTTCATCTCCCGATTCGAAGCGTCATCAGCCCTCGCAGCGAATCCTGCAAAAGGGGCCGTGGCAAAGGAAGCCTTCGAGTCCTTTGTACTCGCAGGCATCCTTTCAAGCGCGAATGTTGTGAGCTTTCCTCTCCAAGCATTTCGCGAGATGTGTGTCGCCTGTTGGCTAGTTCAAAGGCTTGAAGAAGGGTCTGTGCAGGAGATCATTGACAGCCGCTGGCGAGACGTTTCTTTTGCTGCAGCCGTGCTTCGGCGCTCCACGTCCTTTTCGAAATATCGAGACGTTTTCGAGCGTTACATCGCATCCTTGCTCCAGGATGTTTCCGGAGTCTTCGCCGCTGCAAGCGTGGTGCTGGAATCGCAGGACCAACATCTCGCTCTCGCTTTCATCGAAGGCCTCAAGAAGCTAGGCCAGCATCCGTTCAATCGGTCTGGTGGAATCGACCGAGATGATTCTTCGAAAGCCGTGGCCGCAAGCATGCGCCTTGCGGGGAACGCTGGTTTCGACTGGTTTTTCAGCGAGTATCTTGACCCTCGCTACCCTGTACGTTTCGCCGGCAGCGCAATCCTGGATTGGGTGTTCGCTGAATGGCTGGCCCAAGTTCGAGACACCCTTACGGCGAATCAGCTCGACAAATTGAAAACGCTGGCCCGACCGCATATCGATGCATCCACCTTCCAGGTGCATGGGATTATCGCTCGGCTGTCGACAGTTGTCCCCGAAGCGTTCAGCTCCGAAGAACGCGTATATTTCTCATCGACTCTTCTCACGGATATGCGGTACCGAGCTCGCGCTCTCGAAGCGATCGAGCGTGAATTTGCGATCGACCCTGCAACCACCGACTCTCTGCTCGTGGGTCGAATCAATCAGGGCTTTAACGATGGAGGTCTCATCGCTGCCATCCTGATTGATCGCCAGCCGGGTGTTCCGCCATTGGATCTTATCCGCGCTGTTCTGCGGTCTGCTACAAGCTCCAGGGTTAACAAAACCATCGAAGCGGCATTGGCCAAGATCGAAGATCGCCTCACAGAACCGACCTGGCTGAGATTGTTGCGCTGGCTGACGTTTGACTCCGATCGTTCTGTCGGGGCATCAGCGGCGATCTTCGCGAACGACATAGAACAGCAGCCTTCCGCGCTTATTCGGAAGCCACTACTTGACGCTCTTCACGATGGAGCCTACGTCTGGAGGGCCGAGCCTCTTCTCCGGAAGGCTGTTGATGAGGGAGAAACGGGGCAAGTCCATTGGCTCGCCAACGAGATAGCGCACGCCGATCGCATGATGGGGGGATATTCTGGTTGGTGGAGGATTTTTCTTGCCAACCTTGAGAAAACCGGATCCGATGCGCCCGTCGTTCTGGCGGATTCACTCGGTGGACTTGGTCCGTTTCTTTTGGCTCGAAACCCCGAGATCCGGCAACGTTTTAAGGAACTCCTGCAGGGCGTTCATGGAGATGCGTACCGAACTGAGTTACGTTCTCAGCTAGATGCAGTTGAGCCGCGTGTCCGCTTGGCGGCCGCAGCGATTCTTACGACTTGCGATCCCAAAGGCGAAGCGAGGGCTCTCCGCGTAGCCGTGCGTGCGCAAGACGAGTGGCGCACTCATGATTGGCATGAGTGGTTCGATATGGCTCTGACATTTTCGTACGGCCCAGGCCCACTGACCGCACTCGAAGCTGAGTTGCCTCGATTCGGTGACTCCGCAAGAAGCTATGCGTTCCGCCTGCTATTCCAAAACGACACCGGCATCGAAACACGTCAACCCGATGCGCTTGTACATGCACTGCTCAGCTTTTACTCCACAACCGATAAAGAGCGTGCGTTTCTTCTGTCCTCGCGCGGACGGCTCGAAACGGCTCTCGCAAGCCACGATGCGGATCGCACGAAGAGGGCCGCGGTACTTTTGCTGGAACTTGGGCAACTGTCGCTTGAGACCGAGGCCCGTGCCTGGATAGCGATGGCGGAATCATCTCTCACACAGCCAGCTTTCGAAAAGGCAGCTACGCGCGTTCTCAAAGACGACCCGTTCGCTCAAGCCGTGGAAAGCGAGGGTAGTCAATCCATAGGCGAAGGGGCAAAGCCTCCCTTGCTCTTGTTGTCGCGAGCCATTCGAGGAACCGGTTCATGGAAAGACGTTCTTTGGCGCTTCTTTATGTCGTCTCAGCTCTTGTTGAGCCATGAAGAAGAAACGTATGGGCTATGGACACTTCGCTTCGGCAAAGAGCACCCGCAGCAGGGAGCTTCTATCGGTCTTGCTGCAAAGGAACTTCTCGCTGACTCCATGCTTCGACAGAGCCGAAGCGGCGAGTCGGTTCAGTGGATCGCGTTGCTCGCCGACGAATTCACGGGCATCAGCAAGACCGAGCTTGAAAAGGCTCTTATCACCGGCCAGACAATCGACAAACAGGCCGCATGCGCTGTCATCGCCAGGCTTGGATATGCGCCACAGCAGTTTCGTGGCCGCAGTCGCGAACTTTACATCGGGCGGGGTATGGTCCACTGGCATTCGAAGTCGAAACAGGAAGTCGTCGAGACACTGATTCGCTACTCGCGTCCCACCGAAGTGCTACCAAGTAACGCTTGTGATGCCATTCTCGAAGCCCTGCTCGGCGAGCCGCCGACAGAAGCGGAATTCACGCTGATTCGCGGGGGGGGAGAGAACGGCGCGATTCTCAAGGTAGCCTTGGCCTTCGGTTTCAACCTGCCACCAGACATCGGCGCATTGTTGAGCTCGATGGGCAGGGGCATGAGCATCTGGGAGCAGCAAAGCGGTTGCTTCCAGACTCTGGTGAGCATCTGGAGGTACGTCCTCGGTAGCGTCTCCATGACCGGTTCGCCCCACAATGAGGAACTCGTTCAGGGGCTGGAATCGCTCCTTTCCCAAGGACGCGAAAGAACTCATGCCGCGACCGCGCTACTACGGCTCGGTAAACCTCTTCCAGGCGACCAGTTACTGCCGTTGATGGAAGATTTCGTTCAGAAGCCGGGTGCCTCTGACGACTTCTTGGACGCGCTGATCCCTTGGCTTCAGTCCCCAATCGAGCCGGAAGTTCGGCAACAGCTTTCCAATGCAATCGATCATGCTCTTCGTCTGCTAGATCAAAAGAGCTGGGATTCAACCGAACTCGGCAATTACGACTACCGTCGTTTCCTAACCTTGCCGTTATGCTCGGCCTTCCTCTCGGGAGAATTCACTGCGACCGCGCGTCAGGTGTTCTACCGTGGAGTGAAGTTTGCAACTGCCCATCCTCCACGGCCTGGGTTCGGCGATTTCAGCGCTCTCCTCTACCAACTCAGCCCACTCTTGCCGGCTTTGCCACAAGCAGCCGTCGGCCAGCTTCTTCTCAACGGCAAGCTCCACCAAGATCCGATCGTTCGTTCCGTGTGTGCCGTCCTCTTGACAGCAGGTAAAGCTGCGCTCTCAAACGGTCAACCCGAGGACGGTCGAGAGGGACTCTGATGGCAGAAGGAGGTTCCGAGTAGTCCTCATAAGCGTGCAACTGGCGTTTGCCAGACAGGGTGCAAAGGAACAAGGGGAGAGCGATGATGATTGGCACCGGTCGGATGACAGCTACAGCCCGCGCCGACACTGGTGCTTCAGAAGCCCGACGATAAGCGTGGGTCCGAGGTTTGCGTACAGACGTGTGATGACGCTCGTCAGCTCTGACGACGATCTCGATTGGGAGTTTGCTTTTGATTCGCGCCTTGGGCATCCGGCCGGTCCTCGGAGGAGCCAATGGCGAAGAGAGCAAAGAAACGGTGCGAGCAATTGCCCATCTTGCACCCAGATGCAGCCGGCATCGATGTAAGTGCAAGCGAGTTGTTTATCGCAGTCAGCCCTGATCGTGATCCCCAACCTGTCCGCAGTTTTCCAACCTTCACCCGCGATCTCAATGCACTTGCGGACTGGCTTCAGCAGTGCGGGATTCGTTCAGTAGCAATGGAGTCAACGAGCGTGTACTGGATTCCCGTGTATCAGATCCTCGAGTCCCGCGGGCTAGAGGTGTGCCTCGTCAACGCGCAGCACGTAAAGAATGTTCCCGGCAGGAAGACCGACGTGTCCGACTGCCAGTGGCTTCAGTACCTCCATTCTGTGGGTCTGTTGCGAGCCAGCTTCCGTCCTGCTGGCTTCATCTGCGCTATTCGTTCTCTCTGGCGACACCGCAGTAGTCTGATCCAGATGGCGGCAGAGCATGTGCTGCACATGCAGAAAGCGCTTGATCAGATGAATCTCCAGATTCACCGCGTCCTGAACGACATCACCGGGATGAGCGGTCTCCGGATACTGGATGCAATCCTCGCTGGCGAACGAGATCCCGTGACCTTAGCTCGGCTCTGTCATGGCGGCGTAAAAAGCAGTGAGGACACGATCGCGAAATCGCTTGAGGGTGACTATCGCCCAGAGCACTTGTTCGCGCTCCGACAGTCACTGGCTGCGTTCCGCTACTACCAGCGGCTGGTCGTTGAGGCGGATCAAGAGATTCAACGTCAACTCGGCACTCTGAAGACAGCGACGACTGCGGAGCCAACAGTACCCAAACGAACCAAGGCGTCCGCCTATCAGCGACGCCGGTATGAGCCGAAGACGTTCGACCTCCGCGGTGAGCTGTATCGAATCTTCGGAGTCGATCTCACCAACGTGCCTGGCATCAGCGCGATTACAGCCCAAACCATCCTCTGCGAGATCGGCACAGATGTGTCCCGGTTTCGCAATGCTTCCGCCTTTGCATCCTGGTTGGGACTCTGTCCTGAGAACAAGATCAGCGGTGGCAAGGTGCTCTATACCAAGAGTCGCCGCGTCAGGAGCCGCGTTGCCACGGCGCTACGAATGGCGGCCAACTCGCTGCATCATGCAAAAGATTATCTCGGCGAGTTCTTTCGGCGCATCACTCGGAAACTCGGCAAGCCCCAGGCAATCACCGCCACCGCTCACAAACTCGCACGCATTGTGTATCACCTGCTTGGCACGAGGGAAGCTTACGACGAGAGTGTCTTTCACCGCTGCGACGAAGAAGCTCTAAAACGCGCACAATTTCGGCTCCGAAGGCAAGCAGCTCAGCTCGGGTTTCAAGTCATCCCCCTACAGAACGGGTGATGTTCCTTGGGAGTCGGC
>Ga0210391_10001546_pt1 | contig 20748 bp, 14 predicted proteins | sample IncBWC12OmetaG_FD_160573 | JGI IMG/M metagenome (GOLD analysis project Ga0210391, IMG submission 160573) | Forest soil microbial communities from Barre Woods Harvard Forest LTER site, Petersham, Massachusetts, United States - Inc-BW-C-12-O ...
TGCCTGGGTAGAGTCGCGGTGCGGAACTCGCGCCGATTCGATTACAGACTCAAAACCCGGCAAGTCCGGCCTCAATGCTCGTCTGCGTCTTGTCACGGGAGTGGAGACCTTCCACGCCCTGCATGGGAACACTCTCGCGCTCACAAACGAGCTACAGGAGGTGCTGTCGGCCCTGAGCGTGCGGGTCGCCATTGCCATGCGGATTCAATCGGAATCCGTCTCCGCTCGGACTGGACTGTCCGCCGATCCCAGAATTGGGCACTCACCAATTCCGACGGCCGCAAGGTGAACCACATGCGTCAGCATGAGCACGAGAGAAAAATACTGGATGATCTGCTCAGCAGGACAATCGAGGCAGAGAAATTCGACTTCGGTCCGCTGGAAACGGTCCATCTTGAATTACAACTCGGATATATCTGGTACCACGCCTACACGGAGAGAAATAGACTGGACCTCGAGAGCGGAACGGAAAAGCAATCGCAGCACCGCTTACAGTACAGAAGCTGCATTTTGTTCGTATCGGAAGATGCTGCCATGCTAAAAAGGGCGCTCCCTGGCGGACTCGCGTTACATGCCAGGTTGCGTAAAATCCGCGAGACAATCAAGGACGCCATCAGGAGCATCGAAAACCTCAAATCCGGTCGCCGATGATCGTGTGCAGCGGAGTCGTCAGTCGCTCCGGTGGTGACCCCACTCTCCTCGCTTGAGACATTCCGGGTAAGTCTCCGGCAACTCAGAAGTTGCGAGGCCAGGGCAGCCTGCCACCCGGCTCCTTCCGGCCAAACTCCCCGATTGCGGACTAGGATTCGGCAAGCTTGCGGCGATCCCGGCCGCATGGGGTACGGTGATACCCGTCACAGTCCATTCATACGACCTCAGGCCAGGATGGGCACATGGACAGAAGCAGGAATTTGCTCTGGGTTGAGAAGGTGTATTTCAGGGGCTGGATTTGCGGCGAATGCCTCTGGCGCAGTTCTGCGCTGCGGGCGAGCGGCGCTGTTGGTTATGACATAGCCAGAAGTGCGTTCGATACGCACGATTGTTCGCAGCATCAGCAAATATCTTCTCTGTCACGGCTCGAAACACTTCAGTTGTGACGCGACTCGGCCTGCCGGTCCGCCAGACAGCGGGCTCTTTCCTTTTCAAACTGCGCCACTACCAATTTTCCGAATGAGGCATCCGAATGCAATGTGCATTATTTCTTCATTTCGGGGTGATTGACCGGTGAACCGGAATTGGCGGTTGCCGGGATCCGAGTATTCACCGGCCTTGCGCCCTGGTCATCAGGCATTTCATGCAGGGTCCCCAGTGTCCTCAAATGCGGCAGCCATTTCTCGCGCCGAAGACGCGCTGGTGATCCCTGTCACATCATGCGACTCAAATTCGGACCATGCTTCTGTTCATCCGAACCCCGTGAGCAAACTATGGAACACCCCTCGACCCCTCTGATTGCCGAACTCGACGCAATCGCCGTTCCCGTTGTGCTGGCAATGGGAGAAGTTCTGTTTCAAACCGGCGACCCTGGCGAAGGCGTCTATTTGCTCCGCACAGGGAGGATCGCGTTCACACGGACGGAAGATCAGCGGCATTACTCGATGGGAACGCTCGGTCCGGGGAGCATGATCGGGCTTCCGGCGGTATTGAACGGAACCTACAGTCTGACCGCACAGGCGCTCGAAACATCTGCTTTGGGGTTCGTTTCGGAAAGCCAGGTCATCAGCCTCCTCGCTTGTTATCCGCGCCTCCGCCTTGAGGCGATGAAGGCATTAGCAAAAGACCTCGCCAGTCTGCGCTCAATGATCGCGGAGAACGAAGATCACCAACACCGCGCGACACTCGATTAGACGTCAATGGTGATCGTCCCCCGGGAACGGGCCTGCGCCTCCACTTAAAGGCGTCTTGGGGGTGTCACCGGCACACCACATGAAACCGTAGCTCATTCTCGCCGATCCCCGATTCGGGCCCAAAACTAATTAATATGGAGCCCGAGCCGCCCGCCGGCAGCCCCCCTGGGACTGACCTGCCCCCCCGAAAAACCGCCAAAACATACGCCGAACAGCTTCACTATCGTTGAAGTCCGCGTATAAACGATCCACAGGCCTGATAGCTTTCGGCCCTCATCCACCATCGCCCAGTGAGAGGACTATGACCCCGATCAGCCTGGATTCCTACGACGATCTTGCCGAGTATTATCACCTGATCTTCGAAGACTGGGACAGATCGATTAAACGTCAGGCCGGGATCCTGAACTCTCTTTGTCAAAGAGACAGGTCGATCCTCGGTGAACCTGCTTGACTGCGCATGTGGGATCGGAAGACAGGCAATTGGGTTTGCGCAAGCCGGTCATCGTGTCGTGGCCTCCGATTTAAGTCGGGCCGCCGTGGCTCGCGCAGAGCGCGAAGCGCGACTGCGCGATTTGGACATTTCGTTCTTTGTTTCCGACATGGCGTCTCTGGACGAGATCGCAGGAGGTGGCTTCAATGTTGCGGTTGCACTGGACAATGCATTGCCGCACTTGAAGCCCTCCCACCTCCGGCGAGCCGTGCGAACGATGGGTTCAAAGCTGGAACCTGGTGGAGTGTTCATGGCGAGTATCCGCGACTGCGACAATCTCATCCTTCAACGACCGGCGATCCAGGCACCCGCTTTCTACGGCGAGCGTGGGGCGCGGCGGATCGTTCATCAGGTTTGGGACTGGATCGATCACGAGAGACACACGGTTCACATCTACATCACGATGCAATCCGGCGAGGAGTGGACCGCGCATCACTTTGCAACTGAATATCGCTGTTTGCTCCGCGATGAACTCGCGTCTGCACTGACATCTGCCGGTTTCGAGCATGTGAAGTGGCTAACACCCGAAGAGAGTGGCTAAGTCGCTAGCCTCAATGCACCCAGGCATTGCGGTGTTTAAAGCCGCCGCTGCTGTACCCCACCTCGAAACTCATGTTCAAGGTCTCGCCTGGGGCGTGGGGCTTGTCGAGCGCATACACAGCGGCTCAATAACAACCAACGGAACACCGCCGGTTAATCTCCACACTCGCCCCAGCTTCGGCTTCCTCTGGCTTCTTCAAGAGGAGTGGCCAATCCGCTCCTGCATGTCTTCAAGCTCGATCCCCTTTGTCTCGGGAAAAACAAACCAGACGACAACAAACTGCACGACCATCATGGCCGCGAAGAATTCAAAGGGAGCTGGTTTGGAGCGAGCAGCCAAAACAGGAAAGACCGCAGAGATGAGCGCATTCATCACCCAGTGCGCCAGGCTTCCGGCGCCGAGCCCGCGCGAGCGGACTGCGTTGGGAAAGACCTCGCCGATGTAGACCCACATCACCGCTCCCTCCGAGAACGAAAAGGATGCAGCGTAGCCGATCAGAATCCACAGCAGCCAGCTCTGGTGGTGGTGGGTCGAGAAGAGAACGGCAACGCCAGCCAGTGCTGTGGCCATCGCGACGGATCCGATGAGCAGGAGCGCCCGGCGTCCGATCTTGTCGATCACGGTCATCGCCAGCAGCGTGAATACGAGATTGGTAGCGCCTACGGCGACCGCCTGCAGGCCGCCGGAAAGATTCGCGAATCCGGCCGCGCGGAAAATGTCGTTGAGGTAATAGAGAACGGCGTTGATGCCGGAGAGCTGGCAGAACATGCCGAGGCTGATTGCGAGGAAGAGTGGCTTGCGGTAGCGTCGCGAGAGAATGCGCTCCCCGCTGAATTTGCGCTCCGATGTCAGAGAATCCCAGATGCGGGCGACCTCTGTATCCGGATCCGGGTCGCCGACCGCGGCCAGCGCCGATCGGGCTTCGGGCAACAGGTTATGGCGGACCAGCCAGCGCGGGCTCCGTGGAATGAAAAAGAGAGCAACCAGGAAAATCACCGCGGGAATCCCCGGAACTCCCAAATCCCAGCGCCACTCAGCCGCGCCGAAATTGCGCAGAGCAATGCAGTAGTTGGAGAAGTAGGCCAGCAGAATACCGATCACGATGTTGATCTGAAAACAGCAAACCAGGCGGCCCCGCCACGCCGCGGGAGCGATCTCCGCAATGTACATGGGACCGAGGACCGAAGACGCGCCAATCCCCAGGCCGCCGACGATGCGAAAGACGAGCAGCGAGTGCCAGCTCCACGCGTAGGCGCACCCGAGCGCAGAAACCAGATAGAGGACCGCGCAGATGCGAAGACTGTCGCGCCGCCCCAGGCCTTCGCCGAGAGGCGAGGCGATTGCGGCCCCGGCAATGGTGCCCCACAGTGCGCTTGAGACGGTAACGCCCAACATGCTCGGTGAAAGATGGAATAGAACGGACAGCGCATGGGTGGCGCCGGAGATCACTGCGGTATCGAAGCCGAAGAGCAAACCGCCCAGCGCAGCCACGGCGCTGCTGACGATCAGGACCGGCGTAATGCGCGGCCCCTTTGTTTGCCGCAACAGGAACGGGGTCGGTTCCGGGAAGGCATTCGCGCGCTGTGTCGATTGCATCTGCATTAGCCTCAGAAATATTTGCGATTTGTACGCAGGACGGGCGCAGCAAAGCCCAGAGTGCGGGCGGCGATCAACCCAAAGCAAAAGGCAGACGGCGTCCTGAAATACGGCTGGACTGGGGACAAAGACTTCTCCGAGCAGGAAATCGTTGAGGACGGGCCGGGAACCGCCTGGATACAGGGTGGTTCGGCGCTCAGCCTAATACGCGCGAAACACGTTTTTCCTCATCGGAGTTGAGCGATTTGTGTACTCAATTGGCTGCATGGGCCACTGCCAGCTGGGTAGCTCGGCAAATCATGCTGTTAAGCCCGGATACGCGTGTCGATCCTTTCCGTGTCGATCCTTTCCGTGTCGATCCTTTCCGTGCGCGTCTCATGGGGCTCCGGGATTTCAACGTCAGCGTGCGACTGGAACTGCTGGCGCAGAGTACGAGGGCCATACCCCTTGATCCTCTTGAACTGGCGATTGAAGTTCGAGTAATTCCCGAAGCCGACCTGGAATCCGATATCGAGGATGCTTTGATCGGTCGTGGTCAGCAATTGAGCAGCGGCTCCGACGCGCAATTCGTTGACATACGCCGTCATGGTGCGCCCGGTTGCGCGCTTGAAGAAGCGGCATAGCGAAGCTTGATCCATGTGCAGTTTGGCGGAGAGCTTCGCGTAGTTGATCTCTTCGTCGAAGTGAGCGCTCAGGTGAGCGCACACTGTCTCGATTCGCTGCTGATCCTCGATGCGGCACATGGGCCGAACGCGATCGGTTGACAGCAATTCGGGGCTCGATTCAGCGGCAAGCTGCAGGAGGACTTCCAGCAGTTCAACGATGCGGGCCGCGGGAGACAGCGACAGGTAATCGCGGAGTTTGGCAGCAGCCGCGCGGCCGGTCCGCGTGTGGCCGAAAGACATGCCACAGGCGCAGCGCTTGAGCAGCCGCTGGATCGGCTCCATCTCGGGAATGCGGAAGAAGTCCGGTCCGAGAAACTCTTCGCGAAACTGGATCACCACGGCGCGGTGGCACTCCTTTCCCGGCATTCTCACCGGACCGGATCGCCAGCTATGCGGCAGGTTCGACCCCAGAAGAACCAGATCGCCTGGACCGTAGTCTCCAATGCTGTCGCCGACCAATCGCTGTCCGGAACTGTCGACAATCAGAGTCAGCTCAAACTCCGGGTGATAGTGCCAGTAAAACGGGAATTCCACATCGACCCGTTCAAAAGCCAGCAATGATGCTGACCCTGAGGTTACCTTCTCAAAACGCGCCCGCATGGGGGGAATTTAACCACATTTGCTGAATTGTCTGCAGATTTTTTAGAAGGGCAGCAATGGAGTATAGAAACGTGCTAATCCCTAAGAGGACTTCCAAAAAGCGTCCGGGATATGCTCCCCAGAACGGCCGGTGCAGGAGACAGAAGCCTCCGGACCAGCTTCATGCAACAAGGAGACCCTCAAATGGACCCACAATTCCCCCGCAAAGAGCAGGTGCCGATGAACGTGGCGGACTACAGGGGCTACGCAAACCTTCCGCCGCTGGTAGGCCTGCAGTCGATGAGCGAAGCCGTGTCGCGGGGACTCACCGTTGCACAATCGGTGGCTCGGCAGTTGCGGCTGCACTGGTCGCTGCGGCGGCTGAACACGATCCTGGTATCCCGCATTGCGGCAACGCCGATCTACGAGCTCAAGATGGCCTTCAGTCTGCACGCCCATCTCTCAGCGGAGCATGTGGAGCCGCTGGCCAGCCGTGTAAGGGAAATGCGGCAGCCACCCTATGGGCTCGAGGTTTGTCCTGACGCGGCTCTGGATGCTTTCTTCGACGAGATACAGTGCGCGAAAGAAGTTCCGGCCCTGGTGCTGGGGCTGTACGCCTATGCGTTCCCCGCCATCGTTCGCGCGCTCGAGCGCGTCCTCGCCGACACGAATAAGCTTTTTGATCACCCCACCTGGCGCATTTGCCGGTTCTCTCTCCTCGAAATACAGGATGTTCTCGAGTTCGGCCAGCAGGCGGTCAGCTGTCTTGTCGACGATCAGGCGCGCGCGTCGCTTGCGCCGTGGACAGCGTTGCTCGAAGAACTGCTGGCCCAGGCCGGCGACCTCGATGGCACGCAGCCAAAGACCAGCGGCGATGTGCGCCGCATGTTCTCGGCGGTGGCTTGCCCTTACGACGGCGTGCCCCAGCGGGACGAGCGCTTTCGCGATTCCTACAACATGGGCGTCAACGCGGAGGCGTTCCTCTTCGATCCGCAGATCCCTGCGATTCCCAAGTCGATCATGCTCTATTTCAAGCGCCTCCGTGAGATCGATGTTCCCGAGATGATGTCGAGCATTCTCGTGGAGACGCCGGGAAAACCCTGGGCCTACTACCGCGATATGACGCGCCAGCTTTGGGACGAGGCGCGTCACGCCATGATGGGTGAGATTGGCTTCGTTTCCATGGGTATCAACTGGACGAAGATCCCCCTGAACTTCACCTGGTCCCTCGGCTTGAATACGCAGCTGACCCCGCTGGAGCGGCACGGCGTCCTCTACACCATCGAACAGGGACTGATGCCGAAGAAGACTGGCAAAGAATACGAGTGGCAAGTGGCGCTGGCGACGGCCAACCCGCTGACCTCGATGATGCAGGACTACGACTGGGCCGACGAAATTTTGCACGCGCGGATCGGCCGCGACTGGCTGGTGCCCGAAATTGGCACCCAGAAGGAAGCCCTGGCGTTTGGCGATCGCGCCTGGTCGCTGATCTTGGTTGACTGGTCCCGCTGGCGCGAGCAGGGGCTCACCGAACACCGCAACTGGTGGCCGGACGTGTATCGCGATGCGTGCCGGTACTGGGGTGTCGAGCCGGATCCCGCTTTGCTGGCGTACGACACCACCTATGAGAACACGCGTGCGGATCTCAAACAGGTTGCCGGATAGCCGCTGAAACCCGCGACTCCTCAGAACGCAGCAAGGAGATTTTCATGATCGTCGCGAAGGCCATCGTCACGGACGGCAAAGGCGACTTTGCGCTGGATGAGGTGCACATCGACGCCCCGCAGACGAACGAGGTGCTGGTCGAGATCAAAGCCTGTGGCGTGTGCCACACGGATTTCGACTCGATGTCGTGGGGGCGCTCCTGCATCATGGGCCACGAGGGCGCGGGCGTTGTGCTGGAGTGCGGCCCCGGCGTAGAGCACGTGCAGCCCGGCGACCGGGTCCTGCTGAACTGGGCGATTCCCTGCGGCGATTGTTTCCAGTGCCGTCGCGGCGCCGAGAACATCTGCGAAAACAAGCCCGTCGTTCCTGCGGAAAGATTCCTGCATCGAGGTGTGCCGATCACCACGTCGTTTCAGTTGGGCACCATGGCCTCGCACACTGTGGTGCCGAAGCAAGCCGTCGTCCGGATCGACATTGAAATTCCGTTTCCTTCCGCAGCGATCCTGGGCTGCGGGGTGATGACGGGATTCGGTTCGGTGGTGAACGCAGCGCGGGTGGAAAAAGGCGCGTCGGTGGTTGTCCTCGGCTGCGGAGGCGTAGGCCTCAGCGTGGTGCAGGGCGCCGTGCATGCTTGCGCACCCATGATTATTGCAGTGGATCTGAACGCCAACCGCCTTGCTCTGGCGCGGCAGTTTGGCGCGACGCATACCATCCAGTCGCAAAAGGAAGACGAAGGATTGCTGCGTGCCGCGGAGGAAGTGCGCGCGCTCACCGGGCGAGGTGCGGATTATGCCTTCGAGTGCACGGCGGTTCCAGTGCTTGGCGCGTCGCCGCTGGCCATGGTGCGCAACGGCGGCACAGCGGTGGCCGTCAGCGGCGTCGAAGAGGTGGTGCCGGTCGACCTGCAGCTCTTTGAGTGGGACAAGCGCTACATCAACCCGCTCTATGGGCAGTGCCGTCCGTTTGTGGATTTCCCCGTACTGCTATCGCTGTACCGGCAGCGCCGGCTCAAGCTGGACGAGATGGTGACGCGGACGTATCCGCTCTCTGCATTGGGCGAGGCGTTTGCCGACATGCGGCGCGGCGTGAACGCCAAAGGAGTGCTGCTGCCTTGATTTCAAAATCAACTACCGCAGAGGACGCAGGAAGATGAGCCACACAGATCGTCGCGAATTCCTGAAAGCACTCACGGCGTGCAGCCTCGCTGTGCCGCTGCTGGCGGGCGCAATCGGAAGACACGGCATCGCAGCAAGCGAAGCTTCGAGAAAGACCATCGACATGGGCGATACGCCCTGGCTGTTTCTTAAGGACGATCCTTATCCTGCCGCGCAGAAGCCGGAATTTGACGACGCTTCCTGGACCGAGGTCGGTGTGCCGCACTGCTTCAACGACACGGATACGTATCAGAATCTGGCACAGAACCAGGCATTTCTGGGAACCGCGTGGTACCGGAAGCATTTCTCTGTCGACGGCCGCGATCGCGACAAAAGATTTCTGCTGGAGTTCCACGGCGTGGATATCGCGGCAACAGTTTACGTAAATGGCCGCTTCTACAAGGGAAATACTGCGGTCCCGCAGCCGCAGGAAGTCACCCACGTCGGCGGCTTCATTCCGTTTGCCCTCGACATTACCGATGACCTGCGCTACGACGCCGACAATGTCATCGCAGTGCGCGTCTCGAATGCGGAAAAGAGCTTTTATACCTGGCCCGGCTTCGGCGGATTCCTCGGTCTCGGCATGGGTTTCGGCGGCATTGTTTCACCCGTTTATCTGCATATCGTGCATCCACTGCATATCCCGCTCAATGCCTGGTCGCCGATGGAGAAGTGGGGAACGTATCTGGCGACGGTGTCCGCCTCAGCGGATCGCGCCCAGATCCGCGCGCGGACGAACGTGGAAAATCACAGCGCGGCCTCCTGCGAAGCAACCCTGATCACAAGGCTCATCGATGCCGAGGGCCACATCGCGCTCGAGATGAAGGCTACCCAAACCATTGCGGCCGGAGCCACGATCACCTTCGACCAGTCCGGCGAAGTACACCAACCGAAGTTGTGGTATCCGAACAACAGCGCGGCCGGCGAGCCGTATCTTTACACCGCCGTGAGCACGGTGGAGATGAACGGCGCTGAGGTGGATCGAGTTGGAGCTCCCTTCGGAATCCGGACCCTGCAATGGGACAGCGATTACGGGTACGTGAACGGCGTGAAGCATTTGCTCAATGGTTTCGGGCAGCGCAACACCTATCCGGCACTCGGCTCGGCCGTGCCTGCCGCATTGCAGTGGAACGACGTGTCGCTGATCGCCGCCTGCGGCGCACGCACGGTGCGCGTGGGCCACATTCCGGCAACGCCGCACACTGTCGCCGCGTGCGACGCCTATGGAATCCTCGTGATCCAGGACAGCGGAGACAATGAGTGGACCCTGTTCAACGAGCCGGCGCTCACTTACAAAAAGGAATACGACCGCGATACGGTCCTCTACTTCCGAAACTCCCCATCCGTCGCAGTCTGGGAATCCAATAACGGCCTTGCATCAGTGAAGCACCAAACCGATGTCTATTCGCCGCGTGCCACGCAGGAGCTGGCTGATCGTTTGGATCCCGACGGCGGCCGCATCGTGGAGAGTCGCGATACTTCGGACTACTGGCCCACCGGCAAAAAGATCATGATTGGCTACACCGCGCACTACTCGAAGGTCGCGGGTTCTCCCTCCATGAACATGGAGTGCTATTACCGCGGCAATGCCCGCTTCGATTACGCGCATGAAAAAGAGTCAGCGGACTTCTTCACCAAACAGTACGTCTCCAACATTCAGGATCACGCCTGCGGGTGGATCTTCTGGATGCTCGCGGAAACGATGGAAAGTCCGTTCATGCCCTATTTGAACGGCATGACGAATCAGAGGTCGCTCGGTTCCTGCGCGATGGATGCCAACAGGTTTCCAAAACTTCCGTATCGAATCTTCCAGAACGCATTGTGGCTGCCCTATTCGAAGAAGCCCGGAGTCGCGTTGCAGAGCAGTTGGAATCTTTCCGGAATGCAGAGCGTAGATGCCTGGAGTAACTGCCCGCAAGTGGAACTCTTTGTGAATGGCGTCAGCAAAAGTATTCGCACACCCGATGCCGAGATGCGCTGCACGTGGGAGAAAGTCGCCTGGGAAGCGGGAAGCCTGAAGGCCGTTGGCCTGGATCAGGCAGGCAACGCAGTTTGCGCTGATGAACGGCGCACAGCCGGCAAGCCAGCACGCATCCTGCTCAGCGCCGAGCCGCCGGTAACGAGACCGGACGGCACCCGATTCCAGTTGCTTGCGAATGGCTCCCACGTAGCACTGATCACCGCGCAGATTGTCGACCGCGGGGGAATTGCCTGTGTGGATGCCGACAACAGCATCCAATTCTCTGTTGCCGGTCCCGGAGACTACCGCGGCTCCAGTAACTTCTATGCTGTCCCCGATAAGCCCGCGACGTGGCACGCGCCGGGAGATCGTGAATTGCAGGCGGAAGGCGGTCTAATGCGTGTTGCGATCCGTTCCACCTTCCAGCCAGGCCGGGTGCGTGTCACAGCAACATCGCCGGGCCTGCATGAAGGGCATGCCGAGTTCCGCACGGAGCGCCCCAGCCGCTAAATGCCTCACTCACTTACCAGCAGCAAATCCAATACATAAAGTAGTCAATACCAATGAGGACAATCGCGCAGGTAACTTCATAGAATGTTTGGCAATAAGACCTGTTCACCCGCTCAGAACTTCGCTCAGAACAAGGTCAACAAGGGAGTCAGCGCGATGAATCAAAGGTTCCCCGGACCTCTGCGCCTCCTCGTCGCGCGCTCCATCTGTAAGTGAGACGACTCACGCCCTTACTACGATAGGGCGTGAGTCGTTCTGCGCAGGATTGCGGCATTGCCAAGTGGAACCAGCTCGACTTCCGCCCGCTGACCATCGCGCGTGCGCACCATGGAGCCCCGAAGGACGACGACAGGATCGTCGAATGGATACTCGACCGTGCTGGGCGGCTTGATCTGTTGCGGCTGAAATTCGAACGCCTGCCACTGCGATTCCGCAGGGAAAGTCATCTCTTCGTACTTCCCGACACTAGGTTCATCGTAAGTGTCCGTAAAACCGGCAAGCGGATAAGTGCGCAGCACCGTGGATGTGGATGGGATGGGCCGGGCGAAGACGAGAGCGCCATATTCCAGGGCTACTTCACCATTCACAGCGGTCAGCTGGCGAATCTCCCGATGGAACTGGATGTGAATAACATCTCCGGCAGCCCATTTCTTGGTTACCCGCCAGTAATCGTCCTCACGGAATATGCGGGCATTGTCGCAACTCACTTCGGTGTTGCGGGACCATTCGGGTTCGCGGAGCAGAATAGTGAATTCGGCGTCCCGCTGGGGATGGACGGCGATGGTGACAACATCGTCGAAGGGATAAGCGGTCTGTTCCCCGATCTCGACCGGGACGCCGGCGATCTGCGTAGAAACCCGGCACGGCCCGTACAGAAGGGCGGCCAGCGTGTCGGTGCCGTGCCGCATCCACATGCCGCGAACGAAATGACCCGCCACATTCGTCGCGTTCGGGTTACAGCAGACGGCGGCATCCGCATGGGTAGGGGAGAATTTGTTGCGAGGGTCGGCCCGCAGCTGGTCTGGCGTGAGGCCATCGCAGCGCAGGCGATTGTCGGGAGTCAGGTAAGTGATGGCTCGCCCGTCCGATGTGCGCGCACCCTGTGCGGCATTGAACCACACTTTCTCGGCCATGTCTCCGTAAGCTGCAACCCCGGTTTTCTGCAGCGCGGATTCACAGGTTAGCTGTACTTCCTTACTGGCGCAGTACTCATACTCCGTGAAGGTTGGGTCGGGCGCCAGTTTGCTGATCATCTCCTGGCTCACAGCAGAGCCCCCCGGCTCGATGTAGTGGCTCAGTTTCTCCATGGCGTTACGAGATGCCTGAGTCAAATCCCTGCGCCCGGTGGCGCTGGCCAGCCATAACGGGACGCGCATAGTCTCGTACACATGCACGCCGTGCTGCGAGAAGGGGGCGTTGCGATCCAGCAGCGAGGAGATGGTGGTATCCGCTGTAACATTGCGGCTCCACTCATCGTAAAACCACACGGAGAAGTTGAGATAGCGAGGGTCACCGGTCCGCTCGAACAGGCGCTCCATCACATCCATGATCATTAAGTCGTGGTCTTCGCCCCAGGGCACAGGAGTGTTGCCAGAGCCGTAAGTCGAGACGATGAGATCTGCGCAGCGCTGTACCGCGGTTTGTACTGCGGCGTTGCCGGCCAAGTCGGCGTAATCCAGCAAACCTCGGAGCAGGCAGGCCTGCGTCCATAACTCACCCGGATGCACCCAGCGCGAATCCGCTGCGAAGATACCAAGATAACCGTCGCTATCCTGCGAGGAGAGAATGTGACGCACATACTCGTCGGCTTCACGCATAGTGTCGGGATCGCCCGTGAGATAAGACATCATGATGAAGCCGGCGCGCCAGTTACCCTCGCTTTCGCCATTCCACCACGCGGAACCGAAGCTGTTGGTGCTGTTCTGCGCATGCAGGGAGTTTCGGTTGGTCACGAAGATGTCAGAAGACGCTTCGTGGCACAGCTTCCCGAGGCACCCCGCAAATCCTTCATGCAGATCGCGAAGCATCTGTACCTTGATCCAACCCGCCGGCTTCACCGCTCCAACGCGCAACCAGGTGAAAACAGCGTCAGACCGATAGGTTGCAGCGTCGGACTGATCTCCGCCAGCCGAGGGATGTTGAAGAGCCAGGGCTCTCCGCGGCGATAAAAAAGCCGAGCCCGCTGCGGCAGCGAGTAGTTTGATCGAGTCGCGACGATTCATGTTTACTCCACGTTGGTGTTGAGTTTGCGTATCTGGGTCATGGGTGAGGGTTCACAGTAATTCTGTGCCTGGCACGTTCACAGGCACCGTCCGGCGCGGGAAGGAGCCGCGGTCCACACTTCGAACCGCGGCTCCACCTTCAGGATACAAACGCTCTCTATTCTCCACTACTTGATTGCCTAGAAGAGCACCTTGAGCGCAAATTGCAATTCCCTCGGTCCGCCTGGCTGGTATTGAGGAGAGCTCTCTCCACCCAGATCGGAGTCAAGGCTGTTAATCGCCTGACCAAAAGTGGTATCGGGCAGGTAACCTTCAACAGCTCCGAACGTCTCGTGGTTGAACAGATTAAATGACTCCGCGCGGAATTGAAGGTGCAGGTTCTCATACACTCCGAAGTCTCGTCTTATGGCAACGTTCCACTGGTCTTCCCCGAATCCCCGAAAGTAATTCTGCGGAACATCGCCATTCACCCCAACGGCTGCAGCAGTGAACGCCGCAGGATTGAGTTGCTTGCCACCCGGAATCCTGGTCCCGTTATAGCTTCCGTGGAGATAGAGCGGTTCGTTCGGCACGAAGTTCAACCCCGGCTCAACCTGCTGCCCATCATCGGCTGCATCTGCCGTCTCAGGGCCATTCAAGGTAATCGGGAATCCGCCCCTCACCGACCACCGCACATCGGTGCCCCACTTCTCCGTAATAGCCTTGATAACACTGTTATCTGGGTGTCCGTTAGGTATATCCCACGTAACGGTGGCATTCAGGTTATTCCTCAAATCTCCGCTCGCGTTCCCCTTCTGATACGGAGTAAATGCGTTCAGCTGGTTCTGCCCAATGTCATGCGCCCAGGTGTAGCCCACATAGGCGTAAAGGCCGCTGGAGTAGCGGTGATCGAATACTACCTGACCTGCGTTATACGCAGACCGCAAAAGGTTCTGAGCGAACTCCACAAACTGGAAATTCGGATTGTACGGATAGACATATTCGTCGAGGATCGAGACGCCCTTCCGGTAAAACGATCCAATATAGTTAACGACGAGGGCATTGTTTGCGCCCACGTTCTGCTGCAGCGCCACATTCATCTGCAGATCGTATGGATTGGTAAAGTGCGGAGCCACGGCAAAATACGTCGACGTAAACGGTGGCACGGGCGGATTCTGAACCGGAGTGTAACTATACTGCGGCGGCAGCGGGAAGGAATACTGGCCGTCGTAATTGCAATAGGACGCCGGGCAGAACGTATTGACCCCGCTGAATCCCGGCGAGCTCAGGCCAATTAATCCATCGCCCTGGTTGTCTGCGGCGTCATAGACCACCCCCGCCCCTGCACGCAGTTGCGTCTCATAGCCAGGCTTCGCCCTCACAAGATAAGTGGCTCCCAGGCGAGGCCCGAAGTCGTAGTAGGAGGACTTGTACGGAGCGCCTGCAGGTCCCAGAGCAAGTTCGGATAAATCGTTCTGGTTGATCAGCGTGTCCGGCATGCCTGTGTGTCTCTGCGATGGCGGAGGCGTGACATCCCAGCGTAGTCCGTACGAAAGACTGAGCCGCGGGGAGACGCGCCACTGATCCTGAGCGAATGCGGCAAACGTTGCATACGTTGGGTAGGTCTTGTTCTCGCTTTCGTTGATGATCTCGTAGGGCTGGTTTGCAATTAAGCTCGACTCCGAATCCCACAAATAGTAGAAAGTTGGGCTGTCAGGATTGTTGGTTGTAGTGAGACGCCTGAAGTCGAACCCGAAGGTAAATTGATGCCCTCCGTGGACCCAGGTCAAATTATCCGGCAGGTCAAATTGTCGTGTCTCGTTAAACCCCTTCCAGACTGACATCCAGAATCCCCCGATGCCCGGGTAATAGTCGATCCCACCTCCATAACTGGCAAGAGTATCTGGATACCCTGATGCGGCAAGCAGGTCATAGGAAGAATTCATCGGAGGCGTGATCTTCCCGATCTGATCCCCGGTGCTCTCGGAGAAGTTCGCGCGAAACTCGTTCGTGATAAAGGGAGTGAACGCACTTGTCAGGCCGATAGTGTACGTGCGTGTATCCTGGCTATCGTAGCCCGTGGCTTCCATCTGCTGATTGGCAATACTCGATGTTGCATTGCTGACTCTTACAAATAACGCGTTGTGCTTCGACAGTGCAGCATCCAGGCGCAAATTGTAGGTGTTAAGCGCATTGAGTGAGCCGAAGCCAGCGATATATTCGCCTTCTCCGTCTCCGACGTCAGGACCGTTGGGCATTGGATATGCATTGATGGCTGCTGCGACTGGCCCCGTGACAGCTGCACGCATAGCCGCATCCGGAACATAATTCAGTGAGGCGGCGGTCGGAAAGTGAGCCCTGAGACCCTCATAGTCAAAGTAGAAGAAGAGTTTATTGCGCCCGTCGTAGAGGTGGGGGATCCAGACCGGACCGCCGAGGGTTCCGGCAAAATCATTCTGTATCAGGCCCTGTCGTGCTATGCCATAGTAATTATTGAAATAATCGTTGGCGTCAAACACTGTGTTTCTCAGGTAATCCGAAGCGCTCCCGTGAAATGCGTTCGTGCCGGAGCGCGTCAGGTAGATGAACTGCCCACCCGCATAGCTTCCGTATTCTGCCGGGTAGCTGCTGGTGAGAACTCTGAATTCCTGAAGGTCATCGACGGGCACCAGAGCCTGAGTCGATCCGAGGCTGGTCCCGGCCGGCAGGCCTCCCGCGCCGCCGATTCCATACGCGCCGCTGAAGCCGCCGTTATTGCCCGCCCCAAAATCGGCGCTAACCCCGTCCACCGTGTAGGAATTGGACAGGTCGGAGTTACCGTTGACGGAAATGACCGACAGGCCGTTCTCACCGATGGACGATTTCGATTGCGGTTGCCCAGCCTGCGGATTCGGCGTTGTCACGCCCGGAACCTGAAGTTCCAGATCCTCAAAGCTCCTGCCGTTGAGAGGGACATTCGCCACTTCCTGCTGATTGACGACCGTGGAGACCGCTGCAGATGTGGTGAGCAGCTGTTGTGCAACGACTGTGACCGTCTGCGTGGAGGTGCCGATTTTCAGCTGAACCGGAAGTTGGTTGTGTGCGCCGACGCTGAGGACGATGCCATTGATTGTGGTGGATTCGAACCCAGCGTGGTCGACGCGAAGCGAGTAAGTCGACGGCGAAAGTTCCACGATAGTGAACACTCCACTGCCGTCGGTGATCTCCGTGCGCGCAACGCCGGTTGCCGTGTTCGTGATGGTGATCTGCGCCTGCGGGATGACCGCACCGGTTGGGTCGGTAATGCTGCCCTGTAGCGTGGCTGTAGCCGTTTGCGCCATTCCCGGCGTGCTAGGCAGCAGAAAGGCCAATGCCAGAAGAGAGGCCAGAATCACGGCTAAATGTGCGCTCAACTTCTTTAAATGACTCATAGACTTGCCTCCGCCCTAAGATCTCCCATGGATCGCTCTATCTGCTGCGCCCGGCATTCCATAGCTGGAGCATGCCGCGCTGGTGCAGCCTTCTTACTGGGAGTTAGTTGTGAACTTCAGAATGTCGAGGTCTGGGGACCATGGACACCTGCAAATTCTGTATCGGAGACCGAATATACGTTGGCGATTGCGCCGTAGTCCTCATCGGGATTGACTGGATTGGGTACTGCGTTTGCACACTTGGCCCTGCATCTCCCGGCATTTTTGCAAACGGCTAATTGTATTGCCGGAAAAAGGCAATAGGGGATCGCAGCGACGATGTGCGCCGCCAGGGCGTCTCCATCGCTCGAAGCCTTGATCCTGCACCGAGCCTCTCCCGACGGTGCCTGCGCCTATCTCCGGCTATGGGCCGTCTTCGGAATTGGCGCCATTGATTTCATCTTGCGTCCCGCAGGAGTGCTGCCCGGCCACTTCGTCTTACTCTGCGCCCTGTCCGCGGGGGTCAGTTTGTATCCGTTCTCCTGCATCTCACTCACGACCAGCACTAATACGTTTATCCCTAATGAATTGCCGTGAGGCGCGCCCCGAGGACCCACAGGACCCCGGCGGAAGTCACGTTAGTGAATCGTGATCTCACGTTGAAGCGGCAGATCGCGCGATGAGCCCCCTACAAGAACCCTGTATTTGCCGGCCGGCGTCTTCCATTTCCTGGCATCGGCGTCGTAAATCGAGAAGGCGCGCTGATCGAGGTTAAGGATGACCGGCTTCGTTTCGCCGGGCTGGAGATCGACTTTGCCAAACGCACTGAGCTGGTGCGGTGGTTCTCCGTTCGCGGCAGGCTGCTGGACATACACCTGAACCACCTCGGCTCCGGCTCGCCTGCCGGTATTGGTCACAGAGACCTTCAACGTAAGGTTCCGCCAGGAGGTTCCTCCCTGGTCGCGGCTCGGCGTGACCGACAAATCGCTCAGGTGAAACGTGGTGTAACTGAGACCAAATCCAAACGCAAAGAGTGGGTCCGTGTGAGTCGCGTCATACCAGCGATATCCCACCTCCAGCTTTTCACTGTACTCGGAGCGGCCGTCGACGCCAGGCCATCGTTGTTGGCTGGATGTTGGAGTTTCGTCGGCGCTGCGCGGAAAAGTCAGAGGCAATCGACCCGAAGGATTCACCGCGCCGTAGAGGATCGCCGCGGTCGCGTTGCCGTCCTCCTGGCCCGGATACCACGCCTCGATCACGCCCGCAACCTTGTCGATCCACGGCATGAGCACCGGGCCGCCCGTGTCGAGCACCACGATGGTCCTGGCATTGGCGGCGGCGACGGCAGCGACCATCTGATCCTGATTCGAGGGCAGCACAAGGTCCGGCCGGTCGCTTCCCTCCGTCTCATCGGTGTGCACAAAAACAATGGCCACCTTTGCTTCGCGAGCAGCGCTCGCCGCCGCGGCGAGATCTGTCCCGTCCGCATAGGTGATCAAGGTTCCGGATGCAGCCGCTTTGCGCAGACCGTCGACGGGGCTAACAATATAGGGCGCGACCACGCCGGAGCTGCCCGCGCCTTCTGCCTTCGGTCTGGAGCCGCCCGCCTCGCCAATCACCGCAATCGATACATTCCTGTCCAGCGGCAACAAGCCGCCGGTGTTCTTCAGCAGAACGGTTCCCTGCTCGGCCGCCTGACGCGAAAAGGAGGCGTGTTCAGGAGTCTGGACATTCGCGGTCCAGCTGCCCGTGTTCGGCTTGTCGAAGAATCCCTGCCGGAACATGGGAGTCAGAATCTGGCGGACGCGCTCGTCGATCACGCTGCGGCTCACCTTACCGGACTCGACAGCGGCCTTGAGCGCCTGGCCAAAGAACTTCTGCCCCGGCATCTCCTGATTCAGACCATGATCGACGGCATCGACGGTCGAATGCGTCGCTGTCCAGTCGCTCATCACAAAGCCGTCGAAGTGCAGTTCGTTACGCAGCATGTCCGTGAGCAGATCACCGCTTTCGCACGAATAAGTACCGTTGGTCTTCACGTAGGCGCACATAGCGGTTCCAACTTGCCCCTGCCCGATGGCTGCAGCAAACGGCGTCAGATAAATCTCGTGCAGAGTGCGCTCATCCACAATGGAGTCTTCCTTAAACCGGTTGCTCTCCTGGTTCATGGTTAGATACATGTTGGCGTTGGCGATGGGTCCCTCGCTCTGAATGCCTCTGATTTCGGCCTGCGCCATTTGCCCGTTGAAGTAAGGATCTTCGCCATAGCTCTCGAAAGTGCGGCCCCACTCCGGTACGCGCACCACGTCGATCGACGGAGAAAGCGCAAGGTTCGTCCCCTTGTTCCATTCTTCGTTACCGAGAACCTTGCCAAAAGCATTGAGCAGAGCGGGATCCCAGCTGGAAGCGGCAGCAATCGGAGCAGGCAGCAGCGTCACTTGAGTCGCTCCATTTCCTACGCCGGCGCGTCCATCGGTCTCGGTCAGCGCGGGAATGCCGAGGCGCGGTATGGGCGGAACATAGCCGACATACGCCTTCACTGGGATGGGCTGGACGCCGTGCATCATGGCGATTTCCTCGTCGAGCGTCATCGCTTTGACGAGCAACGCAGCGCGCTGTTGCGGCGAATCCGCCGTATTCATCCAGGGTCGCTGCGTTGCCGAAGGGATCGCTCCTTGCGTCCACCCTGGCACGCTGAAAAGGAGGCTGGCAGCCATCACGCATACCGCACTCCTGCGAAGAACTGGGAATGCACCAATCAATTTGGGGATTTCCGAAAGTCGATTTAGTCCGCAGGAATTCATGTGCTTTTTGCCGTCATTAAGACTATTTGCTCTTTTTATTTTCTGTCAATCGACGTCTTTACACTTTCTTGTTCCGGGCTTCTGCTACCGGCAATCGGCTGTCTTTGGGCCGAATCTCTCAGCTTGAGATGATCGATCTCCGAATAGTCTCCATCCGGGCGCACACGGAGGAGTCAGACCATCTGAGGCGGAGGTCGCAGGTTCGAGTCCTGCCGGGGCCTTTCAGGCAGCGTCGGAGTCTCGCCGCTCGCTCTACCTGTGAGTTCAGAACTGACTGACATGAGCTTTTCCTCTCGCTGTTTAGTATTTGTTGGGGAGGGGTCTGGCCAAGGTTGATACGAAGAGAGCGATTGCTGCCGCAGTGATTCCTGTGAGTTCTGGCAAGTCGCCTGATCCTTCGAGCCGGTCTTCAAAGACTTGCAGGCAGCCTTCTGCCGCACCCTGGGCTGCTCGTTCGTCATATACTCCGCTTGCGGAACGCCCACTTAGCCGGTCACTCGTCCAAATGCAGTCGTTCACTATTGAGAAGCGTGCTTCGCAGGACTTGAGACCTGCCTTCGAATCCTCTCGTCGAAGCCTTACGTCAAGCATCAGAAGTCCAATCAGGAAGGCGCAGAAGTGCAGAGGTCAAGGTACTGGCGGACGAGCGTAATCATTCTATGGGCTACCGTCGCAGTGCTCGGGGTCCCATCGTTACCGCAGCACCGCTACCATCTGGCCTACTGGTGCGCCGCATTCCTGCTGGAAGTGATTCTGATTGCTGTTCCTTGGCCATTGGACCGGACCGGACACTAGGTCCTCGCGAGTCGGCTTATGTTGGCCGACCTCGGCGCTCTGAAGCTGCTTCAGAGCCGGATGAATAGTCGGCAATACTTCCCTTTCGAAGGCCAGCGCCCCGGAACTGGACCCGGCTGGCCCGTAACGTCCGGGTTGTTTGAATGCTAAGTCGAGGAGGAGCACGAGGTGTTACAAGAAGCTGAACTCAGCGGGCAAGCTGATTCAGAGAACAACCTCGGAGGCTCCTCAGAGACGACATGTACTATATCGGACTTGATGTTCACAAGAAGACGATCAGCTACTGCGTGAAGGACGCGGCTGGTTGTGTGCAGCAGGAAGGAAAGATTGGTTCGACACGGCGCGAACTGGACGCGTGGATCATCACACTTCCTCAACCCCGGATGATCGCCATGGAAGCGACGATCTTCACCGGATGGATTTACGATCACCTGCTTCCGCATGCGGAGAAGGTGAAGGTGGCGCATCCGCTGATGCTGCGGGCCATTGCAGCGGCGAAGCGGAAGAACGACCGCATCGACGCCGGCAAAATCGACGACTGCCTGCGCTGCGCGC
>Ga0210391_10001552_pt1 | contig 20718 bp, 18 predicted proteins | sample IncBWC12OmetaG_FD_160573 | JGI IMG/M metagenome (GOLD analysis project Ga0210391, IMG submission 160573) | Forest soil microbial communities from Barre Woods Harvard Forest LTER site, Petersham, Massachusetts, United States - Inc-BW-C-12-O ...
AACCATCTTGGTTACGGCTATCCCGCGTGGCATTGCATTCGTTTACCATGGCCCTGGCACTTTGATCTGGCGCTGCTTCCTGAATCGATCCCACAACGCAACACGGGACCCAATTCCCACTTCTTGCGCTGATTAACGCCGACGCGGATAGAATTGGGTTCGCTCCTAGCTCAGAAACGATAAATGAGGACCACTTGTTAACTTATTTGGTTACGGCGATTTGTCCGGGAGCTCAGCTTGGGCGACGGGCTATGAGCAGGATGCGGGAACGGGATTGGGGGATCGGGGTTGGCTCGGACCAGACCAGGTCGGGAAGAGCCGAGTGTGGCTGCGTTTGCTGGGCCGAGCTGATCAGGAGGGCCAGGCGACCGCCTGGTGCGACTAGTGCCGCGGCTGTGGGGAGGACGGATTCGAAGCGTTCGACGGCGCGGAGGGTGACTGTGTCGTAAGTGCCCGGGGGAATGGATTCGGCGCGGACGTTTTGTATATTTACATCCGTCAATGTTAGGGCGCGAGTGACTTCGCGGAGGAAGGCGGCTTTTTTGTGGTTGGATTCGATCAGGGTGAGGGAGATGTCAGGAGCCCAGAGTTTGATGGGGAGTCCGGGGAATCCGGCACCAGAGCCGACGTCGGCTACGGACACCGGAGCTAAAGCCCCTACCTCTTTGTGGCCGGTGACGCGGCCCTGAAGGGCCGCTCTTCCACGAGCACTTCCACCAGCGCTTCCGGCTAGAGGGAATAAATGGCGTGCGGCGAAGAGGCTTTCACCGAAGTGGCGGGTGACGATCTCTTCCGGGTTGCGGATGGCGGTGAGGTTGATGCGGGCGTTCCAGCGGAGAAGTATATCGATGTATGTCGATATACTTTGCAGTTGGGCGAGGGACGGGACAGCAGGTTCCTCACCGCGCCTTTGGCCCGGTTCGGAATGACAAGAATCTGTCGTGGAGGCCGGTCTAAGGAAGGGTTCGAGCAACTCGGAGATGCGGGCGGTGTCCATTGCGCAAGTCCGATTGTAGATGGCCGATTGGCGAACGAGGAAGCCAGGAACCCGAAGGGGCTACTACCACTGACCCGTTCTCAAGACGGATTTGGGTGGTAATGAATGTTAGCCGCGTGGGAAGATTGTGCATCTAATAGCCTATGAAGAAACCAGCCGTGGCGATCTTCGACGAGCAGTATCGGGTGGTGGCGGTGCAGAGCGATTGCCTGACCATTCGAGGAGTTCGCAGCGGCAAGGTGTTGACCATCGTGAATCCTGACCCGGAGACTCCCCTGACGACGGCGGATTATCCGCCGGGGAAATTGATTGCGCTGAGTGATCCTTCGGCTGCGCCTTTGAATTAGGGGTTCTCCTTTTTCGCTCACGTTCCTCAAAAGCCAGTTCCTTCCAGCAGATCAAAGACACCAAGGTCTATCCACTGCGCCGTCGCTTCGCTCCGGCTCCCGGGATGGCATTTCTTTCTTGGTGGACCTGCGTCTGTTCGATTGCTCCGGCAGTGGCGGACAGGAGTGTCCGCCCCACATACAACTTCCAAACGTCCACACGCGGCTTGACAACCGGCATATCATTCTGTATATTCAGTTCGTACTGAAAGAAACGTTATGAGTGAACTCACTGGAGTACAGAAGCAGTACATCCTTCACTGGGGGGAGATGGGGACGCGGTGGGGGATTAACCGGACGGTGGCGCAGATTCACGCGCTGCTGTATTTGTCTCCGAAGGCGCTGCCGGCGGAGGAGATTGCGGAGGCGCTGGGTGTGGCGCGGTCGAATGTGTCGACGTCGATCCGGGAGCTGGAGACCTGGGGGATTGTGCGCGCGGTGCATGTGCTGGGCGATCGGCGGGAACATTATGAGTCGATGAAAGATGTATGGGAGATGTTCCGGTTGGTGATTGAACAGAGGAAGCGGCGGGAGATTGATCCGACGCGGGAGATTTTGCGGACTTGCCTGGCTGACTTGGATCCGAAGGAAGCGGGAGCGGACTACACGCGGGAACGATTGATGGCAATGGCGGGATTTTTTGAGGCGGTGACGGAATTGTATGACCAGATGAAGCGGCTGCCGACGGGGACGGTGCGGAAATTGTTGCGCATGGGGACGAAAGTGCGGAAGAAGGCGGGGTAGGGCCCCTTTTTTGCCCAGTACATTCTGTTGATACAGAACTGTCAGACAATAGAGGTCTAGAGTGAGAATTCATCGGGTGGGGGTAGGGATGCTTCGGCTGCGCAAGGAGGATCGCTTCGCTCTCCTCCCTGCTCCGCTCAGCATGACAAAACCCAGTGGCGCGGCGTTACTCGCGAACAACAGGTCGTTCCACTGCGCTCGCGTTCGCTCGCTTCGGCGGGATCGCAGATCTTCCGAAGGACAGATTTCCGGATGAGGAATCTGGGCATGACGAATTGAGGAGGCGAACATGAACGCGGAGTGGATGATGCGGGCGATTTGGGGGGCGGGGTGCGTGCATGTTGGGATCATGGCGGCGAATGTGCCGTTGCCGGGGCGGTTGCGGGTGCGGGAGAGGCTGGCCGGGGTTCCGCGATTCGTGCGGCAGATTTTCTATGTGCACTGGGTGTACATCGTGATTGTGCTGGGGATGTTTGCGGCGCTGTGTTTTGGGTTTGCTCGGGACCTGGCGGGAGCGAGCGCGCTGGGTCGATTTCTGAGTGGGTTCATGGCGGGATTTTGGTTGCTGCGGATTGTTTTACAGATTTTCTATTACGACCGCGAGATTCGGCGGGAGAACTGGGGACTCGACCTGATGTATGTGGTGTCGCTGATTGTGCTGGTAGCGGTGTTTGGGGTGGCGGCGGTGATGCCGGTTCGGTGAAGGCAAAATCCCCATTTCTCGCGCAAAAGGCGGGCGAGAAATGGGGCACCCGGTGGCGAGGGAGGTGAGCGGTGACGAAGACAGATTGGCGGCGCACGCAACAGCAGGTTCCTCCCTTCGGTGGGAATGACAACGGAGTGCTTGGTGGGAATGACAACGGAGTGATTGGCTCGAATGACGAGCAAAGCTCTTGGGCGCAAATTTCCGCTACCGCGGGAGCAGCGGTGTGGGCGGGGATGGCGGTGCTGGCGCGGATGGGCGTGGCGCGGATTGGGGCGATTGAGTTGATGTTTCTGTTTGCGCCTCTGGTGATTGCTCCGCTGGGAATCGAGTTGGGGAGGAGGATGGCCAGCGACGGGCGACTTGGAGCGCTGGCGCGGCGCTTGCAGCCTTTGGGCGCGGGGCTAGCCGTTGCAGCAATTTGTCTACCTCCGGGGAAACGGGCGGGGATCGTGGCGCTGGGGTGGTTATTCGTCTGTTTGCTCATGGCTGGAGAGGGGGTGATGCGGTTGCTCCGAACTCCATGGAAAGACGCTGGCAGAGCCTGCCCTGAGCTTGCCGAAGGGAGTGCTCGCGCCACACTGGTTCGAACCACACTGGCGGTTGCACGGATTGATCTGGCGGTGGGTGGGGCTTGGCTGGTGGCGTCGCGGTGGGGGATGCGGCCGATGGGGATTCAGGAACCGATTGGGTTGTTGACGGCGGTGCACTTTCATTTTGCGGGATTTGCCACGGCGACGATTGCGGCGGCTACGTTGCAGTTTGCCGAACGTGGTGGGGAAGTTCGACGGTGGCTGCGAGGGGTGGTGGGGCTGGTGATTGCGATGCCTTTTGTGGTGGCGGCGGGATTTGTGATTTCTCCGGTGTTGAAGATGGGGGCGGCGATCTTATTTTCGGCGAGCGTGGCGGGGCTGGCGATTGCGGTGCGCGCTTGCGGCACGAAGGCGGAAGACCGTACGGCGCGGGTGCTGCTGCAGGTGGCGGCGGGCGCGGTGTTTGCGGGGATGGTGCTGTCAGGGTCATATGCTGTGGCGGATTACTTGGGCAGCGAGGTGTTGACGATTCCGCAGATGGCGAGGACGCATGGGGTGCTGAATGCGGTGGGATTTTGTCTTCCGGGCTTGGTGGGATGGTTGGTGGAGAAGAGTCGTGGGCAATAGCTTTGGCGCTGGGGCAGGTCAGAGTCAGAAGTCAGAGGTCAAAAGTCAGAAGTCAGAAGTCAGAAGTCAAAATTCCCCACCTCTCTCGCATAGAGCGCGAGAGGGGTGGGGCCGGGTGATCGGTCCATAGACGGGCAGGTGGGTGACCGTTACGGTAACCGAACAGGGGCGGTTTTCGGAACGGAGGGGACTGGGGAACCTGTACACTGACTGCAAGACAGTGAACAATGCCGGACCTATGCCGGCTGGTTTCCATGACGCAGGAAAATCCTCAGCGGAACAAATTAGCGGAAGCCGGCGAGGCTTCCAACAATTCCGGGGCTCAAGGGCTTGGCGAGCCGTCCGGGATGGCGCCCGCGCTCGCGTTTTCCGCGAGCTCTCCTTCGGGGACTGTGTCTATTACTTCTAGTCAATCTTCTTCCAATGAGTCTTCTTCAGAAAGCGCCGTCAACCGGGAGTTGCGGCGGCTGAACCGTTCGCTGCATGCGCTGAGTGCGTGCAATCAGGCGCTGGCGCAGGCGGGCAGCGAGCCGGAACTGCTACATCAGATCTGCGACATTATTGTGCGCGTAGGCGGATACCGGATGGCGGGGATCGCTTACGCGGAGCAGGACGAAGAAAAAACGGTGCGGCCGATGGCGCATGCGGGCCAGGGCAGCGGATATCTCGAACAGATCCAGGTGAGGTGGTCGGACACGCCGGCGGGGCGCGGGCCGGCGGGGACGGCGATTCGCGAGAACCGGATTTGCGTGATTGCCGACACGGCGAACGATCCGGTGTTTGCGCCGTGGCGGGAAGCGGCGCTGCAGCGCGGATATGCGGCCGTGATCGCGCTGCCGCTGCGGGTGGCGTGCTGCGTTTGGCGTGCTGGCCATTTATTCGGAACAGGTGGGGGCGTTTGAAAGCTCGGAGGTGGAACTGCTCAGCGAGATGGCCAACAATCTTGCGTTCGGCATCACGGCGATCCGGGCGCAGGAGGAAGGGCGGCGGGTGACGGCGGCGCTGCAGGAGGCGGAACGACGATATCGGCAGCTGGTGGAGCAGGTGCCGGCGATTTCTTACATCGCGGAGCCCGGCGAGGCGGGGCGGTTCCACTACATCAGCCCGCAGGTGGAGCACATTCTCGGCTTCACGGCGCAGGAGTGGATGGCCGACGACCACACCTGGTTTAACGTGCTGCATCCCGACGACCGGGAGAAGACCATTGCCGCTGAGCACCGACGAGAGGGGGAACTGTATCGCGTGGAATATCGCACGCGGGCGCGGGACGGGCGGGAAGTGTGGCTGCGGGATGACGCGGTGTTCGTCCGCGACCTGGAGACGGGAACGCTGCTGATGCGCGGGTTGCTGGTGGACGTCACCGAACGGAGGCGGGCCGACGAGGCGTTGCGGCGCAGCGAAGAAAACTACCGCATGTTTGTGGCGCAGAGTTCGGAAGGAATTTTCTGTCAGGACCTTGACTATCCGCTGTCGATCGACCTGCCGGAAGAGGAACTGGCTCGCTGTATTCTTCGCGATTCGTACCTGGCGGAGTGCAATCAGGCGATGGCGCACATGTATGGCGTGAGCTCGCCGGTGAAGTTGCTGGGAAAACGGCTGACGGAATTGCTGGTCACGGACGATCCGCAAAATCTGGAGCTGACCCGCGAGTACATACGAAATGGATTCCGTGTACTGGAGCGGGAGTCGCATGAGATGGATGTGAACGGGAACCGGAAGGTGTTCCTGAACAGCATGTTTGGCATTGTGGAGAACGGGAAACTTTTTCGGACGTGGGGAATTCAGCGCGACATTACGGAACGGTTGAAGGCGGAAGAAGCGCGGCATAAAGCCGAGGAGGCGCTGCGCGAAAGTGAAGAGCGCTACCGGGTATTTGTGGCGCAGAGTTCGGAAGGGATTTATCGGACTGAGCATGATCCGCCGGTTCCGGTGGATTTGGCGCTGAAGGAACAGATGTCGCTTGCCCTGCAGAGCGGATACGTTGCGGAGTGTAACGACGCTATGGCGCGGATGTATGGATTGAATGAAGCCGGCGAACTGCTGGGGAAAAAGTTGTCGCAATTTCTGATTGCGGACGATCCGGTGACGCGGGAGTTTATGGCGGTGTTCATCCAGTCGGGATACCGCATCACCGATTGGGAGTCGCACGAGCGGGACGCACAGGGACGGATGAAAATCTTCCGCAACACGATGGTGGGCATCGTGGATAAGGGCTGCCTGGTGCGGACCTGGGGGATTCAGCGGGACGTTACGGAGCGCAGCCAGTTGGAGGAGCAGTTGCGGAATGCGCAGCAATTGGAGGCGATCGGTCGGCTGGCGGGAGGCGTGGCGCACGACTTCAACAATATTTTGAGCATCATTATGGGGCATGGCGAGTTGCTGCTCGCGACTTCCGGGGACGACGAGCAGGCGCGCAATGGGCTGGAGCAGATTCGGCGGGCGGCGGACCGGGCGGCGTCGCTGACGCAGCAATTGCTGGCCTTCAGCAGGAAGCAGGTGTTGCAACCGAAAGTATTGGACTTGAATGAAGCTGTGGCAGACGTGCAGAAAATGTTGTCGCGGGTGATTGGCGAAGATATTGAGCTGGTCGCGAGCCTGCATCCGTCGCTGGTGCCGGTGAAGGCTGATCCGGGACAGGTGGAACAAGTGCTGATGAATCTGGCGATCAATGCGCGCGATGCCATGCCGCATGGCGGCAAGCTCATGATGGAAACTTCCAATGTGGACGTGGGTCTGGAGTTGGCGCGCGACCTTGAGTTGGTGCACGGAGCGTACGTCATGCTGAAAGTGACGGATTCCGGACACGGAATGGAAGCGGAGACCGTGCTGCATATCTTCGAACCGTTTTTCACCACCAAGCCGATGGGCAAGGGGACGGGACTTGGGTTGTCGACGGTGTATGGGATTGTGAAACAGAGCGGGGGAAGCATTCAGGTGGAGAGTGAGGCAGGACGGGGCACAACCTTTCGCATCTATTTGCCGGTGGCCGAGGGCTCCCTCGGCAAACGGCAGGAGTTGATTGCGGGTGAGAAGATTGCGGGAGGGACGGAGACCATACTACTGGCGGAAGATGAACCGGATCTGCGCGAACTGGCGCGGATTTTTCTGGAAGGATATGGTTACCGGGTGCTGGAAGCGGGGAGTGCCGAGCAGGCGATACAGACGGCGAGTGCTTTTCCGGGGCACATTGATCTGCTGCTGACCGACGTGATTATGCCGGGGATGAGCGGGAGCCAGCTGGCGGAGAGCATTTTGAAACAGCGTCCGCAGACTAAGATCGTCTATATGACCGGATACACCGACGATATGGTGGTGCAGCACAAGGTGCTGGAGCCGGGGGTGAAGCTGCTGCAGAAACCTTTTGGCAAGTCGGAGCTGGCGTTGAAGGTGCGTTCTACTCTGGATGGGAAGTAGGAGGAGCCACTAAAATCTCTAACCATAGAGGACACTGAGTAACACAGAGCAAGCACACAGGGAGAAGAGGGATCGGGACTGTTATGACCAATTTGCAGGAGAGTGGTGCGATGGTGGACGAAACGGGCGCGACTGGCGCGAAAATCTGGGTGACGCTGAAAGGATTGCCGCTGACGATTCGGCTGGAGTGGCCGTTTCATCCGTCGACGTCGGGGGCGGACTTTTTTGTGCTGCATGGCGACCTGCGGCTGGAGGGTTCGGAGGGGCTGCACGCGCCGGTGGCAGTGAATCTGTCGCAGACCGTGCGCGAGGTGATGACGTCGCTGGAGCCGAAGGATGCGGAGGCTCCGGTGATCAACGCGCTGCGGAAGGAAGTGGACCGGCGGCAGATTGAGTTTGTGAAGTCGGGGAAATTGTTGCCGGTGCCATTTTCGAGCCGGCATTACGACTTCAAGCGGCAGCAGTGGGTGTTTGGCAAGGCCACCGATGAGGCCATGGCGGAATTCGTTGAGAGGAAAGTTTACTGGCAGACGAAACTGAGTGGGGAGAAACGAGTGTGGATGGGCGATCCGGCGGAAGCGCAGTATGTGCAGACTACGCCGACGCACTTGCTGGAAATTGCTGCGCGGCTGGTGGCGGCGCAGGGGCTGCTGCGGATCGAGGGCGAGTGGGCGGAAGCTACGCAGGGGCTCATGATGCAGGCGGAACGATTTGAGAGTGCGCGGCGTGCGGCAGTGGAAGAGTTGGAGAAGAAGCACGCTTTTGAGAGAGCCTAGTGCGGCCTCGTAACGGCCGCCGCGCAGTCGCGTCTCTGTGTTTTCGGACCGGTTTGCCCGGCTGCAGTTGAAGGTCGCAAACAACGTAAAACGTGTTAGTACCTAGGATGGAAATCAATTTCGACACTGATCTCCATGGGAATCGGTTCTGCGTCGCAGGTGCCAGGGCGGAATTTCCAACGACCGACTGCGGCGAGAGCGTGGTCGTCGAAATCCTTTCCGACTGATTGGACAACCTTGAGTTCCTGCGGTTTTCCGTCTCGGTCCACGACTAAGAGCAGCACCACCGCACCGCCAATTCCCGCGCGATCCCTGGGGTAGGTCGCGTCGGGTCTGGACTGGGCAAATGGAGCCGTTTTTTTCCCCAAACACTCGATCCGCTCGCTCGCGCCTGGAGGCGGCTTGAACAACTCGGCGTCTGGAGAAGGCTCCACGGAGAGTTCAACAATCTTGGCGTCGATCTTGCGATGCTTCTCTTCAAAGCAGGAGACCTCGCGGGGAAACTGGAAGTCGCCGAACCTGCGAAAAACTCCGTAGACGCACGAAAACGTGGTTGTATTTTTTGGCCGGATTTCAGGCGCCGCCTTCTCGAGCAATGCTCCACTCTGATCATCGAAACAAAATGCATATTTGTTTCCCCTGCTATCCGGCTTCGTGATGGCGCATTCCGCAATTTTCATTCCTGCCGAGTCCAAGTTGATCGAATCGAACTCGAACTTGCTGGTACTGGAGGGGAAGACATTCAGCAGGTCGGAGAGACGGCGCGCGATATCGGGAAAATCAATCGTCTTGTCGATCAGCCAGTGGCGATTGGGGCCTCCGACTTCGACGCGGCGCTGACCGTTCACAACCGTCTCGCGCCACCATTGCGATGACGAAACCCACACTTCGCTGTAAGTTCCCTCCACCTTGTCGAGGTCCTTTCCGATGAACGAAAAAGTTGCCTTCAGTCGAAAAGCGGGAGATCCGTTCGAGCGGATGTCGGAGAGTTTGTGGGCGCGGTCCATGAGGGCCTCCGCGTGGAGTTGGGCGTCCGACTTGGGGGGCTCTGTTTTCGGGATGGATTGGGCGGTCAGCGGAATTGAAGCGAGGAGCGCGGCCATGAGGGCAATGGCTTTCATGGGAACGGCTTATCGTACAGCGGTTGCCTGGGTTGTCAAAGCGGCGACTCGGGGAGGGCGTGTTCCAAATTACCGACGCGCTGCGCCCTGCGATTCCGGGGCTCCTGCTGCACTCGAGGAAGCGGAGAAGAAGCACGCGTTTGAGAAAGCGTATGTCTTGAATAAACGGAAAAATCGCGAAGAAGGCGGCTTCCATGCCGAAGCCCAGCACCCGCGTCCGGGCGTCTGGAATAAAAAAGGAAATCGCTGAGGGCGGCGAGGCGCTCCACGCTTTTGCCGGCAACTTGGTTGTAGAGGGAGTGCATCGAAAGGAGTCTAGCGGGTTGCCGGGCGGCGGCAAAGCGAAGATCGCTTTTATAAAGTTACAGTGCTGTTGCGACTTACGACGGCAGAGAAAGCGCGGAACAGTGATAGCTTTGTGGACCGTAGGTCGCGAGTGGGGCGGGGCCTGTGTCCTTTTGCTGGGTTGTCTCGCCATTTGTTCCGCGGCTTTGGCGCAGGACGTGCCGAACTCTCCGCCGGCGCAAGCCTCACCGACGACGAGTTCCCCGGCAGAACAAGCTCTCCAGTCGTCTCCTCAGAATCAGCAGCCGCAGAATCAAGATCCAAAAACTCCGAAGCCTGCCGATCAAAAACCGGATGATCAAAAACCTGATGATCAGAAGCGGGACGAGAAGAAAGACGACAGTGCGAATCCGGCACAAGCAGCTGTCGACAAGACCAAAGATTTGACGGCGCAGGCGGCCGAGGCCACAAAACAACTGGGACAGGCAGCGCTGGTGAAGGCGCGCGACTGGGAGAACGGCTGGTTCGTCGGCATCTATGTGCCAAGGGGCCGGGTGCTGGTTCCGATGACGGTCGAGCAGCGGCGGGAGATTTATCTGCAGCAAACGCTGACGACTCCGTCGGCGTATTTGAAACGAATGTTTGCGGCGGGGATCGATCAGGCGCGGGGAGTGCCTTATCAGTGGGACGATGGCTGGGGCGGGTATGCGGAGCGGTTTGCATCGCGCGAGGGGCAGTTCATCGCGTCGAACAGCCTGGCGGCTCTGGGAAATGCGGCGCTGAAATATGAGGTGCGCTACGACGAGTGTCGTTGCCGCGATTTCTGGGGCAGGACGCGGCATGCGATCATGCGCAACTTTCTTACTTACGACCAGAGCGAGCAGCACCTGCGGCCGCAATGGGCGCTATATGGAGGGTCGTTTGGCGGGGGAGTGATTTCGACAGCGTGGAAGCCGCATCCGCGCAATGCCTTTGCCGAGGGTGGTCGCGCCATGGCGGAACAGGCGGGATTCGGTGCGGCATTGAATCTGTTCATTGAATTCTCGCCCGATATCAACCTCGGGATTGGGGCGAGGAAGAAGTAAGAATTTTCCCGCTGGCGGCAGGCGAGTTTTCCCGACCTCAAGGTCAGGTCGGTACCTGATAGCGGATTGCCCCGAAGGTGTGTTTCAAATATAACGTGGGGCCGGTGCGGAGGGAGCCAAGCACGGGGATCGCCCCCTCGTGCCGTGGCGTTCCACCCGCTCGGCTCCTAATTTTTTCGCGCTGTTAACAATTTTCTTCGATCCAATGCACGTGCTCAGGCTGGGGACGGCTTGCGGACGAATTGCGCGATGACTGTGCCGAGGGTGAGAAGCGACATCAGTGAGATGACGCCCAGCGAAATGACGCAATAGACGCACCAGACGCCGAGGACGTTCGCTTCGATGTTGGCGAGGTAGAGCGAGAAGGCGAGTCCGGCGAAGGTGGGGACGAGCAACAGGCGGTACCAGCGGCGGAACGCGAGCGCGGCCATGAGAAGGTAGCCGGCGATGCCGAGGGTGGCGACGGGAATTCCGGCAATCATGGCGAAGGGGCTGTGATTGACCACGCCGCAATCCCAGCGTTCGTTGATGCTGCAGGGGGAGTCGCCGTATTCGCGGTAGTGCTCGCGCAGAGCGAGAGAGGAAGCGGTGAGGCCGAGCAGGGCGAGTATGATCAGAAGATATTTCATAGATTTTCCGCGGGGGCTAAAGCCCCTAGCAATTTTATCGCCTTTGTCGCGGCGCTGAACCGCCGCTCTTCCACGAAGAACACCCCACGAAGCGCAGGTCGCGAGGAACATACAGCGCTGCACAGGCCTCGAGGCATATGCCAAGAAACATGCTGCCGCGGTCTAGCGGCCAGGGAGTCACTCCCCCTTGCGCGTACTCGCCTCAGACGCGTCTTTTATTAAATCAGAAACTTGCCAATCGCTGCCGTGGTACCACTTCACGATCTTGCCGTCGGGACCGATGACGGCGGTGCTGAGGTTGTGGGTGATGAGTCCGCCTTCGGGTTTGATGGTGAGGGCAAAGAAGTCGGCGATTTTGGGCAAGTCGGCGGCGGTGGGAGCGGCGAATTCCCAGCGCGTGAAGAGTGCGGGGTCGCGGGTGTGAGCCGAAGAGAAGCCGTATTCGCGCAGGACTTTCGGCGTGTCGTGGTCGGGGTCGAAGCTGAGGCTCAATAGGTGAGTGCCGGCGAGCGCGGGATTGGTACCGGGCTGCCTGTATATTTCTGCGAAGTTGGTGGTCATGCGGGGGCAGAAATCGGGGAAGGGGCAGCGCGTGTAGATGAAGGTGACGAGCAGGGTCTTGCCGCGATACTGCTTGAGAGAAATGTGTTTGCCGCTTTGATTGGTGAACGAAAAATCGGGGACATCATCGCCGGGGGCGGGTAGGTGCGGCGTGTTGGCGGCTGCTGGCGCGGCTTCGACGTGGCCGGTGACTTTGACGTTTTCGAGCCAGTAGTCGGGTACGGCGTCTTCATTCTTGGGATCGGCTGGAATGGTCACGACTTCGGCGGAAATGGAATCGCCGGGATGCAGATGAGTCAGCGTGTCTTCGGGCTTGATCTTGTAGGACATGGCCATGGCGTCCATGAAGCCGGGGATGTCGTCGCCGTAGATGAAGGCCTGGTGGGATTGGGTGTCGATGGAAACTACGCGGCCGGTGAAGGGGTAACGCTTTGCTGCGGGCGTCTGGGAGCGATGACACGCGGACGAAAAAACCGTGCCGGCGAGGAGTAGGGCGATCAGGAAAGTGCGGCGAATAGGGTTGTTCACGTTGTAATTACTTTAACTCGAATGGTGATGGCTCGGCCACGACGAGACGAGTGCATTTGCGCACGTCGGCCTTCATAGACCTCAGCGGCTAAAGCCGTACCTCCTATGGCTGCTGACGGCACGGCTGGAAGCCGTGCCCTTCCCAACCCCACTTAGAAGCGCCGAGTGATCGTATTGTTCGCGGTGCGGGTTTTGTGAAATGCTCAGGGCGATCGGGCGTGATCCAGATTTCGTTGGCACAGATTTCACACGGCGAGGGATTTTTATGGCGTGCAATCCTGAGGTATTGAAACATGTTCCGCTGTTTGCGCTGCTGGATGAAGAAGAGACAGCGGTGCTGGCGGCGCAGGTGAGGCTGAAGACTTTTGCGGCGCGACAGCGCATTTACAAGATTGGGGATTCGAGCGGGCAGGCGTATGTGGTGGTGTCGGGGCGGGTGCGAGTGTCGACGGTGGATCAGGATCATCAGGAAGTGGTGGTTGATGAGCCGTCGCATGGCGAATTTTTTGGATTTGCGTCGATGCTGGAGCAGACGCCGCATCAGACCGAGGCAGTTGCGATCGATGAAGCGGTGTGCCTGGAAGTTGACCAGAAGGATATTGCGGTGCTGCTGCAGCGCAAGCCGCTGGCCGGGATGGATATGCTGCGGGTGCTGGGACGGCAGTTTCATGCATCGCAGCAACTGGTGCGGCTGCGGGCGAACCGGCATCCGAATGATGTGATTGAAAAGGATGCGACGTTTGGTGAGCGCATTGCCGACGTGGTCGCGGGCTTTGGCGGGTCGTGGACTTTTATTATTGCGTTCAGTGTTGCGCTGGCGATTTATATGACCATCGATGCTTCGCTGGGGCGCAAGGGGTGGGATCCGTATCCTTATATTTTGCTGAATCTGTTTTTGTCGATGCTGGCGGCGGTGCAGGCGCCAATTATTATGATGAGCCAGAATCGGCAGGACACGAAAGACCGGCTGCGCGGTGAACTGGATTACGACGTGAACCGGCGCGCCGAGGCGGAGATTCAGGGGCTGGCGCGGAAGTTGAATGTGCTGGGAGAAAAGATTGGGGATGTGGAGGAGATGGTGCGGGAGAGGGTAGCGCGGGGTTAGGCGAGCCGTCTGGGGAAGACCCCCACTTCTCGCGCAAAGGACGCGCGAGAAATGGGGCACCCGGCGGTTCGATGGGACGTTGTTATTTGACGTTGCTATTTAACGTCGGGATTGTTGTGGCGCCAGGTCCAATAAACTCCCTGCTGGCGTGTGTTCAGCTCGATGAAGGCGCGCTTCTCGTGGTGTTCGGTCTGGTAGCGCTGGTACGAGCGGTCTTCATTGTCGTCCCAGGTGTGATAGTCCTTGTGTTGCTTGTCGTAGTAGCGCTTGTGATCCTGCTTGTCTTCATGGCGCTGGTTGTCTTGCGGGATGGCCGCGGCCATCATCGTCATCGGAGCGGCGAGGGCAGCGGTCAGAAACAGCGAACTGAGAAATCGGGATCCACGATGCACGTTGTTCTCCTCTAATGCGAGACTCATAACGCGAGACTCATGTCCGGAATCCCGCTCTGATCATTCTGCATTCCGGGCCTCGCGAAATCTGATCAATACTGCTCTAGTAGTGGAAGCGGTAGCGGAGCTCTGCATAAATCTGGCGTGGGAGATTCCAGTGGAATCCGCCGAAGGTCAGGCTGTTGTCGTATTCGACGCGGCGATTGGCTACGTTGAGCGCGGTGAGCGATGCGGTGAAGTGTTCGCCGAAATCTTTGCCGAGTGAGAGATCGAAGCTGGTGTGCTGGGGTAGATAGTTGCCGGGATACGGCTGGCCGGGGAAAGCGTTGCTGAAACCGGAGCCGTAGTAAACGTTGGTGGAGGCGAAGGCGCGCCAGGGGAGAGTCACGTCTCCGCCGACGTTGAGCGTGTTGCGCTGGTCGTGGTCGAGCGGACTGAGGGCGGGGGAGAACGTGAAATCGGTGAGTCCGCCAGTGATGGTGCCGGCGCCTTCGGCGATCTGATTGGAGTAGGCGAGGTGTAGTTGTCCGCGATGGGCGATGCGGGGAGAGCGCAGCGTGAGTTCCCAGCCGCGAATCACGGCTTGCGACACGCTGATGGGGAAGAAGACGCTGGAGGCGCCGATGTTGTTGTGGTCGAGGAAATTTTGGACGTTGGTCTTGAAGTTGTCGGCGTCGAGGATCCAGCCGCGATAGGGGATGGTGACGCCGAACTGATGTTCTTCATCGCGCTCGCCGCGGAGCGTGGCAAATCCCAGACCTTGCTGTCCGGTGTAGCTGAGCAGCGCGGGGCCGGAGACGGTCTCAATCGGCGGGGCCTGGTAGTAGTGTCCATAGAAGGCGCGGAACGTCCAGCGCAGGCGCGGCACGGTGACGGTGGCTCCGAAGCGCGGTTGGATGGCGGATTCGTCGACGGGCGGGGCCGCGGAAGTTACCGCGAAATTTCCTTCGGAGAAACGGGTGGGGCGCATGCCGGCGGAGAGAGTGAGCCATGGAAAGGGATTGAAGCGGTCGTCGATGTAAAAGGTTTCTAGGTTGGCGGTGGGATGTTCGGAGTCGGCGATGGGTGATGGCACGGGATTGTAGGCTAGCGGGTTGAACACGGCCCCAAAGAACTGGTCATCGCGCTGGTAGAAGCTGAGGAAGCCGACCTGCAGATCGTTCTTGTTGTAGTTGGCGGCGACGCTGGCCTGAGCTCCGGCGTAAGTGGAGCTGCGATCTTCCGTACTGGCGACCGGATTGTCGTTGGGGTTGCTGGCGTAATCTCCGGTGTTGTGGTGGTAGAAGGGCGAGACTGTGGTGAGGAGATGCGAATTGAAAGTGTGCAGCCAGGTGAAGAGGACGCCCTCGTCGTTTTCGGTCTGGGCGTCGCGCAGGCCGATGCTGGGATATTGTGGAGAGAATCCGTTGGCGGGGATGGATCCGTTTTCGATGTCGTTGGGATTGGGATCGTAGGGAATTTGGTAGAAGTCGCGGCGGGCTGAGGTCATCAGGCGGAGCTGGTTCGAGGGATCGAGATTGTAGATGAACGATCCGAAGCCGCCGACGCCGTTTTCGGCATCGTGCACGACCTGCGGAACGGGCGGCTGCAGGCCGAGATCGCTGCGGTTGCCGTTGACACTGGCGTAGTAGGCGAAATTTTTTGTGTGGCTGCCGAAGCTGAGGGCGTCGTCGGTCTGCAGGAAACTGCCGGCGGTCAGTGTGAGTTCGGCCTGATTGTTGCGCTCGAAGCCGGTGCGGGGGACGACGTTGAACACGCCGTAAGTGCGGTCGCCGAATTCGGCGCTGTAGCTGCCGCGATTGACTTCGACGTAATCCATGTCTTTGGGATCGAACTGGGGGCCGAGATTTTGCGCGATGGCGGTGTTGATGACGGGAATGCCGTCGAGCAGCCATGTGGTCTGGTGGCCGCCGCGCATGTGCAGCATGTCGTGAGTGACGTAGGCGCCAGGGACGTAGTCGGTGATCATGGCCAGGCTGTTGGTGCTGTCGGCGCCCGGAGTGCGTTCAATATCAAGACGGCTGACGACAGTGGTGGGAGTGAAGCTGTCGGTGGCCACGACTTCGGGGGTGGCCGACACGGTGACGTTTTCTTTGGCTCCGGCGACCTGGAGTTGAAAGTGAACTACGGGTACGGATCCGGAGACAACCATGACGTTTTGTGAGACCTGCTCGAAGCCCGTGCCGGCGACGCTGATGGAATATTCGCCGAGCACGACGGCATTGAACTGGAATTCGCCGCTGGCGTCGGTGGTGGCACTCTTGGCCCAGTCCGATGATTTGGCGCGCAGCATGACCATGGCGCCTTGCACGGGGCGGTGTTGGGGATCGTGCACGACGCCGCGGATGGCGCCGTAGTCGTTGGCCAGGGCGGCGACGGATGCGATGGCGAGGAAGGCCAGATGTAGCGAGATGCGGATGGTGCGCATGAAATCTCCTAGGACCTGCTGTGCGGCGGCTTAAGAGCCTGCCGGGCTGCGCCCGGCGACCGGGTCAGATGCCCGGTCCCACACGTGCACTTTCTAAGTGCACTTATGATTGCGGGAATTTTCTGGACTGCTCAGGCGATGGAGGTTTGCGGAGGGGCGCGAGTAGATTGCAAGGAGAATCGCTTCGCGGCGGGAGTCGCGGTGCGCGATTCGCCGATGCGGGCTTCGACGTCTTGGACGAACGCAGCTGTGGTCGTCGGCTGGGCGTGCGCCCACTGAGAAGTGGTTGCGGCGCGGCAGCCGTCGTGGTTGCAGCAGCTGGCATCGCGGATGGAGCGCTGATCTGATTCCGGGGCTGAACCGTGGCACTGGTGGACGCCTTTGCGCAGGCAGCAGGCGTGCTCTGGGGCAGCGGTGGCCGCTAGCGCGAGCGGAGCGAGAGTTCCGACAAACGCCAACAACAACAGCAATCGTGCAGTCAGGCGGTGCATTTCGGTTGTGAATCAGGGTCGCGGCCAGCATAGTACAGGATCGCGAACCGGCGCAAGCGCGGCGGACTTTGGGTGTGGCTGAATTTCGGGCTATTTATCATAGGCGGGCAGACCCACTCATTTCGGAACTCAATCCTACTGGCTCCGCACTTCGGCGCTTGCGAAAACGCGTCCCTACCGTGCAGCGATCTGCCGCCCACATAGGAGTATACACGCTCGGCGCAGAGCGCTGGAATGGCGCTATGATGGCCGATCTCGGAGCATCAGGACAACTTAAGCCAATGCCGACTTGGGCTGTTATACGAGCGGGAATGCAGAGCGGGCTGCCGTTGCGGAGACCGGGCAGAGCCCGCCCTAAAGATTAAAGAGTAAAGAATAGAGTTCAGGCTTTGCCGTTGATCTTGGCCCACCACCAGCGGACGCCGACGAAGAGAAATCGCCAGTCGCTGAAGAATTCGGGGGGCTTGCCTTCAAAGGCGTGGCCGACGAACTGGAGGACCCATCCGATTGCGAAGAGGGCGACCGCCAGGAACCAGAGGCGATGGAAGAAGAATCCGGCGACCGCGACTGCGAGCGAGACTAGTATCGTGGGAATGCCTAACGTGTGGCAGAGACGATTGACGGGGTGCTGGTGGCTGGTGGAGTATCGGGCGATCCACTGCTCGCCGGTGCGGTTGCCTAGCATTGGTGGGGATGATACTACGGTTTGCGAGTCAAAATCCCCACCCTCGCAAACAAAAAACGAGAAGGGTGGGCTGCCCTTTCGTCACCGGTAAATCACATCGTGGGCGTGCTGCTTTTGGATCTCCGCGTCTTCGGCCGGTGACAGCGGTAGGTTCTTTTCTCCTTCGCGAACCGAGCCAGCCCGCATGAATTCCTCAAAACCCGGCGCAGAGAAGGTAACGGTCAGGATGATGTTGTCCTTGCCGATGTTGGAGACAGAAATCCACGTGCCGGAGGGAATGAATACGGTGGCGCCACTGTGGACCACTCTCACGACGTCTCCCAAATGAACGCGAGCGGTTCCGCTCTGCAGAAAGAGGATTTCGTCGGCGCCAGGGTGCTTGTGAGCAGCGATTTCGCCACCGGGAGCGAGGTCGGCCGTCACGAAGACAAGATGCGAAGACCCTCCGTTTTTCGGGTCGACCTTGAGGATGAAGTTCTCACCCGGTTCGGGGTGGCCGGGCCAACCGCGCATAATTCTTCTCTCTCCTTCGTCTTTTTCGAGGATGAGGGGTGCGGTGCTGGGAGCGTTGGATGCTTGCGGATTACGCGCGGACGAAACCACGCAAAAGAGCACGGCACAGAACCCGGTGACGACAGGAGCGATTCTCATGATGCACCTCGGGCAAAACCAGGGGATGATACTACGGTTCGCTGCGGGGATTGGGCATCAAAAATCGGCAACCCAACGTCCCTCCGCTATGTCGTCGCTTCGTTCCGGCTGCGGCCGGGATGGCAGGGGAATAAATGTGGGGTTGGGTATTGCACCCGGTTGAGGCGTTCGCGCTCCGCGTGGTAGCATCCTACGTTTTGGCAGGGGATGCTGGGTTGGCCTGCTGCTGTCCTCATCTTCTTTATGGCCGTTTCTTTCCCACGCCTGCCGAAGGGAGCCCAACTTGAAAGTCTATTCGGGAGCAAACATAAGGAATGTTGCGATGGTCGGACACGGGCATGCGGGGAAAACCTCGCTCGTGTCGGCCATGCTGTATGCGGCGGGAGCGACGCAGCGGCTGGGGCGGGTGGATGACGGTTCGGCCACGACCGACCACGACGAGGAAGAGATCGCGCGCAAGATGTCGATTTCCACCGGAGCTGCCGTAGTCGAGTGGACGACTTCTGCCGGCACGACGAAGATCAATATTCTCGACACTCCCGGGTTCAGCATGTTCGTGCACGAGGCCAAGATGGTGCTGCCGGTGGTAGACGCGGCGATCGTAGTGGTCGATGGCGTGGCGGGCGTGGAAGTCGTGACGCAGCGCGTGTGGAATTATTGCGAAGAGTACAAGACGCCGCGGCTGATCGTGGTGAACCGCATGGATCGCGATCGGGCCAGCGCTGAGCGCGTGCTGGAATCGCTGACTAATGCGTTTGGCCGGGACGTGATTCCGATTGAGCTACCCATTGGCGCGGAGAAAAGTTTCACGGGCGTGGTCGACCTGGTGCGCATGAAGGCTTACACGTACGAACTGGGCGGAAACGGCAAGGGAAAGGAAACCGAGATTCCGGCGGGCATGCGGGCGCAAGTGCAGGAAGCGCATGAGATGCTGGTCGAACTGGTGGCCGAAGGCGACGACAGGTTGATGGAGAAGTTTTTTGAGGCTGGAACGCTGGGCGAGGAAGATTTGATTCCGGCGCTGCATAACGCGATTCGCGAAGACAAGATTTTTCCGGTGATCTTCAGCTCGGGCCTTGGCAATATCGGCGCGGACCGGGTGATGGATTTTATTGTCGACTACACGCCTGCGCCGTCCGAGCACGAGTGGGTGCAGGGTGAGGCTGCGGGAAATGGCGACGCGCCGAAGCGGCATGAATCGGACGCGGAGCCGGTGTCGTTGTATGTGTTCCGCACGGTGTCAGACGCGTTCGCGGGGCGCATTTCGTATTTCAAAGTTTTTTCTGGCGTGTTGAAGAATGATGCGACGCTGCAGAACTTCGGGCGCGGTGGGGCGGAAAAATTCGCGCACATTCAGGCCATGCAGGGGAAGACGGGGATTCCGGTACCGGAGATCCACGCCGGCGACATTGGCGCGGTGGCGAAGCTGAAAGACACGCTGACCGGCGACACGCTGGGCGACAAGGCGGCGCCGATTCAGTATCCGCGAGTGAAGCTGCCCGAGCCGGCCATCACCTTTGCGATTGAGCCCAAGAGCCGCGCCGATGAAGACAAGCTGGGGCCGGGCATCCACAAGCTGATGGAAGAGGATGCGATGCTGCGGTTCTTTCGCGATCCGCAGACCAAGGAATTTCTGATTGCGGGCACGGGGCAGCAGCATATCGAGGTGATCGTTTCGAAGTTGAAGAAGCGGTATCACACGGAAGTTGTGCTGAAAGCGCCCAAGGTGCCATATCGTGAAACGATTCGCGGAAAGGCCGACGTTCAGGGGCGGCACAAGAAGCAGACGGGTGGGCACGGGCAGTATGGCGACTGCAAGATCCGGATGGAGCCGCTGCCGCGCGGCGGCGAATTCGAGTTCGTGAACGATATTTTTGGCGGCGCGATTCCGAAGAATTACATTCCGCCGGTGGAAAAAGGAATTCGGGATGCGGCGGCGCGCGGATACCTGGCGGGATTTCCGGTCGTGGATTTTCGTGTGGTCCTGTATGACGGGTCGTATCACGATGTGGACTCGAACGACTTGTCGTTCCAGATGGCGGGGCGCATTGCGTTCAAAAAGGCGATGGAAGTGGCGAAGCCTACGCTGCTCGAGCCGGTCATGGCGGTCGAGATTACGGTGCCGGACGATTTCGCCGGATCGATCATGGGCGACTTGAACAGCCGCCGCGGGCGCATCCAAGGCATGGACAACAAAGGCGGCAATACCGTGGTGAAGGCCGAAGTGCCAATGGCCGAGATGCTGACCTACGGCGTGGAGCTGACTTCGATGACGCAGGGGCGTGGATCATTCAATATGGAAATGCATCATTACGACGTGGTGCCGGGGCAGTTGCAGGAGAAGATTATCGAAAAGGCGAAGGCGGAGCGGGGCGAGGTGAAGGAAGAGGAGGAATAGGACTGTTTCATTTCCAGACTGCAATATCTGTACCGATGAAGTCCGTTCCTTTCGCGAGGACTGGTTCGCCGACGGACTTTGCAAGGGCGTACGAAAAACAATCTCCGAAGTTGAGCGCGGCGGGGTGTCGTCCTTTCCCGTACTTACGCCAGGCCGAGCGGGCGAGGTCGACCTGTTCC
>Ga0210391_10001553_pt1 | contig 20686 bp, 19 predicted proteins | sample IncBWC12OmetaG_FD_160573 | JGI IMG/M metagenome (GOLD analysis project Ga0210391, IMG submission 160573) | Forest soil microbial communities from Barre Woods Harvard Forest LTER site, Petersham, Massachusetts, United States - Inc-BW-C-12-O ...
TCGACCATCCCCTTCCGCGCCTGCTTGACCTCTTCACTTTCCGTGGTGACGATCATGCCTTCGCTCACCACCGTAGTACACGCGGTCTGCAGCTTCGGCATCTTCTCGATCTTGACCAGGCACATCCGGCAAGCGCCCTGCAGCGAGAGATTGGGGTAATAGCAAAACGAAGGCACCTCAATGCCCACCGTTTTGCAGGCCTCCAGCAGCAGCGTCCCCGCCGGGGCCGTCACCTTCTTGCCGTCTACCGTAAGGGTTACGTCAGCCATAAAAAGTCAGCTATTTTGTAACTTGGTAATTTTCTAACAACGTCGTTATCGCGTCCTAGGTTTTCAAATTACAAATGATCCGATTACAAAATCGGTCTCAGTGAGTTAGCACCGGCAGTTCCTCGGCCGCACCCTCTTTTTCATAGGGACACGGCCTGCCTTCCAGATGATCTTCAAATTCTTTGCGGAATTTCTTCACGAACGCGATGGTCGGCATCGCCGCCGCATCGCCCAGCGGACAAAACGTTCGTCCCAGCATGTTCTCGGCCAGGTACTGCATGTTGTCGATGTCCTTTTTCAGACCGCCCCCGCGATGGAAGCGAGTCAGCGTCTTTTCCAGCCAATCCGTTCCCTCCCGGCACGGTATGCACCAGCCGCAGCTCTCGTGCTTATAAAACTTCATGGTCCGCAGGGCGAACTTGACGATGCACTGCGCATCGTCGACCACCACCACTCCGCCGGATCCCAGCATCGATCCCGCCTTCGCCACCGAATCGAAATCCATCGCGACATCGATTTCATCGGCCGTGAGCGCCGGACAAGACGATCCTCCCGGCACCACTGCCTTAAGCCCGCGCCCATTCGGAATCCCGCCGCCCACTTCATAAATCATTTTCTTCAGGTTGTAGCCCATCGGCAGTTCGTACACCCCGGGCTTGGCGATATTTCCGCTCAGGCAAAACAGCCGCGTCCCGCCATTTTTGGGCGTGCCTAGCTTCGCATACCAGTCCCCGCCGCCAAGAATAATGTGCGGCACATTCGCCAGTGTCTCCGCGTTATTAATGACCGTCGGTCCGCCCCACAGCCCCACCACGGCCGGAAACGGAGGCCGAATCCGCGGAATCCCGCGCTTGCCTTCGAGCGATTCCATCAGCGCCGACTCTTCGCCCACTTCGTACGCTCCCGCGCCGCCGTGCCAGTAAATATCGAGATCGCGTCCGCTGCCAAAAATGTTCTTGCCGGCGAAGCCCTTCGCGTAGGCGTCCCGGATCGCATTCTGCATGATGATCGATAGGTAGCGATATTCTCCGCGAATGTAGATATATCCACTCGCCGCGCCCACGGCCAGCGCCGCGATCATCACGCCCTCGATCACGGAGTGCGGATCGTGCTCAAAAATCAGCCGGTCCTTGCAAGTCCCCGGCTCGCTCTCATCGCCATTGCAAAGCACATATTTCGGCTTGGCCGATTGCTTCGGCACGAACGACCATTTCATCCCGGTCGAAAATCCCGCCCCGCCGCGCCCGCGCAGCCCGGAGTTCTTGACTTCATTAATAATGGCGTCCGGCTCCATGCCAAGGGCCTTCTGCACGGCCTTATAGCCGTCCAGTTCGAGATAACGGTCAAGATTGGTCGCGCCCTTCCCAAACCGTTGCGCGACGACCTTTACCTCATCGGGATGAGAAACCAAATCAGCCATATCAATTCAGAAGCTAGAGCTGAGAATCCAGAAGTGACGAACCCTTTGCTTCTGCATTCTGACTTCTACCTTCTGACTTCGCTACTCGGTACCCTTCTTCCTATACTCGTCCAGAACTTTGTCGATCTTTTCCGTCGTCAGGTTCTCGTGAAAATCGTAATTCACCTGTGCCGCCGGAGCCCAGCTGCACGCCCCAATGCATTCCACTTCTTCCAAAGTAAACAATCCGTCCGGTGTAGTGCCTTTGTTCCCGACGCCCAGCTGCTTCGCGCAATGGCGCAGGATTTCTTCCCCGCCGCGCACCATGCAACTGATATTCGTACAAACCTGCACATTAAACTTCCCGCGCGGCTTGGTGGTCAGCATCGAGTAATAGCTGATCACGTTCCGCACTTCGAGCTCTGTCAACTCCAGCCGTCCCGCGAGTTCCGCAATCACTTCGGGGGAAAGAAATCCAACCTCATCCTGGGCGTACAGCAGCGTAGGTACAAGCGCCGACCGCTTGGTCGGGTAATGCGGCACCATCTCCCGAAACCGCGCCTCGAATTCGTCAGAAAACTTCATCGGTCGATTTCCCCGAGCACAATATCGATGCTCCCAATCGCCGCCACCACATCCGCAATCAGTCCGCCCTCGCACATCTTCGGCAATGTCTGCAGGTTCGCCAGGCACGCCGCCCGCATGTGCACGCGGTAAGGTTTCGCCGTTCCGTCACTGACAACGTAATATCCCATTTCGCCGCGCGGCGATTCCACTGCTTGATACGCCTCGCCGGCCGGCACAGCAAAGCCTTCCGTAATAATCTTGAAGTGATAGATGAGCGCTTCCATCTGCGTCTTCATCTTCTCCCGATCAGGAAGCACAATGCCGGGCGCATTGGCTTTGACCGGTCCTTCCGGCATCCCGTGCAATGCCTGTTGCACGATCTTGTTCGATTCCCGCAGCTCCGCCACTCGGCACATGTATCGCGAAAAAACGTCGCCCTCCTGGGCTATCGGAACCTTGAACTTAAAGTTCTCGTAGCCTGAGTAAGGCATATCGCGCCGCAAATCGATATCCACGCCGCTTCCGCGCAGGGTCGGCCCGCTCGCTCCCAGCGCAATGGCATCCTCCCCGGTCAGCCGTGCCACGCCCTTGGTTCGCATCATCCAAATCGGATTTCCGGTCAGCAGGTTCTCGTACTCATCCACTTTGCTCGAAAAATATCCTGCGAACTCCCGCACACGGTCAAAAAAATCCAGCGGCGGCTCCAGCGCCAGTCCCCCGATTCGAAAATAGGAGGTCATCATCCGCTGACCGGCGATCGCCTCGAAGAGGTTCAGAACTACTTCGCGCTCGCGGAAGCAATACAGAAACACCGTCATCGCGCCGATATCGAGCGCATGTGTGCCGAGCCACACCAGATGGGAATTGATGCGGGTCAACTCGTTCATCAGGACCCGCATCCACTGTGCTTTTGGAGGAATCTCCAGTCCCAGCAGCTTTTCCACCGCCAGCACATAGCAAAGGTTGTTGGTCATGGGACACAGGTAGTCGATGCGGTCGGTTAGCGGCACCACCTGCTGGTAGAACTTTGCCTCGCAGGTTTTTTCGATTCCCGTATGCAGATAGCCGATGTCCGGCATGATCCGCACCACGGTCTCGCCATCAATCTCCAGCAGCACGCGCAGCACGCCATGCGTGGAAGGATGCTGCGGCCCCATGTTCAGGATCATCGTTCGATCCTGCCCGGGTTCCAACACTGGCGTCGGTGTCAGGTGCGCCATGGCTAGCGGTATCCCTCCACCGGATAATCCTTCCGCAATGGATGACCTTCCCAATCCTCCGGCATCAACAGCCGTAACAAATAAGGATGCCCCGTGAACCGTACCCCGAACAGATCAAAAACTTCGCGCTCAAAATAGTTCGCCCCCGGCCACACCGAAGTCAGCGATTCCACCACCGGATTCGCGCTGTCCAGTCGAACCTTCAGCCGCACTCGCTCCTTCTTAGGAATCGAAAGCAGGTGATAGATCACCTCAAACCGCGGCTCGGCCGGATACCAATCCACGCAGGTAATGTCGGAAAGGAAGTTGAATGCGCACCCCGGGTCCTCGCGCAGCAGGACGCAGGCCTCGCGGATGTTCGCCCGATCCACATAAATCGTCATCTCCTCGCGGTCGAACTTCACTCCGATTACCGCCGCCGCATTCCAGGCCAGCAGTTTGTCCACCGCGGGATGACCCTTCAGTTGCTCAAGATCAGTGATCGCCGGCGCCAGAGCCATCAGCGTGCTCCCCGCCGCGCCGCATCCGGACCCCAATCCAGCACACCCTTCTTCCACACATAAAAAAATCCCACCAGAACAATGCCGATGTATACAAACATCTCCCACAGCCCAAAATGCTTGAGATCCCGCAGAATCACCGCCCAGGGATACAGGAAGACTGCCTCAACGTCGAACAGAATGAACAGCATGGCCACCATATAAAACTGGACAGAAAATCGCCCCCTGGAGTCGCCCACCGGCGTCATGCCGCATTCATAAGCCGCCATTTTGGCTCGGGTCGGTTTTCGCTGCCCGATTAGCCAGGAAAGCGTGATAATGGCAGTTGCGATCCCTCCCGCCAGCAAGATGTGGATCAGGAAGGGCAGGTAGCGAACGAAGTAATTGTCTGGCATAGGACAGCGTATATATAATTCGCGCGATGCGTCGTTAAACATTCTAGATTAGGTGTTGGTGCGCGCGAGTGTCAAGGGAACCACCAACAATTTGATGGTTGTGCGATCGAATCATCGGGGAATTGAAATACAAACTCCTGATACCGGCAAAAAAGTTGTAAGCTCAGGGTGTTTCACCTTTTCAATTGCGCAATTGCCAAATTACTCAATTACAAATTTCCCATGATCTTCGGCTTTAATACCGACGTCAAACACGGCGACACCATCTACCACGTGCAAAGCGAAGCGCGCGAGGGCGAAAAACTGCTGCAGACCCAGGTCTTCGTGCGCGGCCGGTGCGTGGGCAAGAAAGCCATCTCCTACGCCAACTCGGCGACGGAAGTCGGTTTTGGCGACGCTCAAAAAGAGCAGCAACTGCGCGACCAGCACCGCCTCGTGCTCGAAGCCATTCGGGAAGGGAAGTTGGACGCCGTCCTCGATCACTCCGAGAGCGAAGCCTTGGCCGGCATCAAGCAACTGGACGTGGAATGGCTCAACGCCAGTTCGATTCACGCGAACCGGAATCTGACCATGCGCCTGCGCGTCACCGAAGGCGGAGCCGCAGTCCCGGCCGCCCGTCTCACGTTCCGCTTTGCCCGCCCCCAGGTCGCGCCCTTTTATACCCAGGCTGTCACCGATTCCACCGGCAGCACCGAGATCTCCGTCGAGGTCGAGGAATCCGCCTTGCCCGACTCCTCCATCATGGTCCAAGCCAACCACGAAGGCCGCACCGTCACCCGCAAATTCGCCTTGCGCAAGAGCGACTAAGCTTCGAAGATGGCAGAGGTTTTCTTATTGCTCCTCGGAACCACTCGCTCTAAGGCATCTGAAGTCGACTGAAGCTGCCCGCTATGAATTTCACATCCGCGGCTGGCGATTCAGAATGAAGAACAGCATGAAGTGGTCCATCCTGGTTTCGATTGCGATGGCCTTGCTCTCTGTTTCAGTGTGCGGTGGCGGAAACGGCCCTCGTTCGTCTCCACCAATCCCGCTCCCAACCAATGGACTTGGGTGGGTGGTTCAAACCTCGCCAACGCCTGCTGATCGCTGGAGACGGCTGCAGCAGCAATTCTCCCGGGACACGTATGGTCGTCCGCAGGTTGGATTGACGCTGCCGGAAATCCCTGGCTCTTCGGTGGCAACGGTTACCGAGCGACCGGAGTTGACGACTTCCTCAATGACCTCTGCCGGTACACGGCAGGCGAATGGACATGGGTGAGCGGTTCGAATCCGTCTGACCAGCCCAGTGTTTATGGAACTGAGGGACTGACTTCCTCCAGCAATGTTGCTGGAGGGTGGTTTTCCGGGCGGCAGTCTGGTAGGTATGGCACTCAGAGCAAAGCTTCCCCCAAGCAGCATTCCCGGCGCTCGAGTGGTTGCCGTCGCCTTGACCGACTCCTCTGGAAATTTCTGGCCCTTCGCTGGCGGAGGCGTCGATTCCGCAGGCACTTCGGGCTACCGCAACGACCTGTGGAAGTACGAGCCTTAGATACGGGGATGTTGGAATCGTTCCCAGCCCCGCTGCTAAACTAGACACCGGTCGGCTTTCGCCACGAGATTGGTCCCGCCATGAAGCTTCACATCAACGGAGACGCCCGCACCTTCGCAGAACCCGCTTCCCCGGCCGAGTTCACCCTCGCGTTTCTCGTCGAATCCCTCGACATGAAGTCCGACCGCGTCGCCGTCGAACTCAATCGCGAAATCGCCCCCCGCGACCGTTGGCCCCAGACCATCCTCAAAGACGGAGACCACCTCGAAATCGTCCACTTCGTCGGCGGCGGCGCTTGCTGCCAGGCTTTCGACGATCGTCGGGTCAGCGACGCCATTGATTAGCCGCGCCCGTCAGTGCGGGGTAGTCCAGCAAGAGAGAACAGAGAGTCGCACCCGCGACGCCACAGTTTCTCACGCGTTCCGCTACGTCGAATCTGCCCCGCGCACTCTTCTAGTTACCCCTCGTCCTGCGAATCTTTGTTGACTACCGCCCACTGCTGTCTAGAATGTTTCAAACATTCACTTGGTAAATTGTTTCAAACATAATCGGGGACTAATGCAAGATCGCTTTCCATCGCAAGAAGTCATTGCCCTCACCGGCATCACCGCGCGCCAGCTCCAGTGGTGGGACGAGCGAGGCGTCGTCAAGCCCCAGCGGCAAGGTCATCGCCGTCTGTATTCCCTACAGAACCTCACCGAAGTTGCGGTCATCTGCGAGCTGCGCCGCAAAGGCTTCTCGTTGCAGGGGGTACGAAAGGTCATGCGCTTCCTGGAACGCGAGGTCGGCAAAGGCCTTGCCGACCTCGTCAGCCGCACCTCCGATGTTCACCTGCTCACCGATGGCACGCACCTCTATATCGAGACATCGGCGCGGCAAATCGTCGATATCCTGAAGAATTCTGAGCAGCCGATTCTGGGCGTCTGCCTCAGCGACGCCGTGCGCCACGTCCGCGCCGAGGTCGCCGCTCGAAAATCGAGTACTTCGGTAATACCGCTGGTGGAGCGTCGGCGTGCTAAAAAGGCATCTTAGCTTCACGAAGCTGGGTCTCACAAGGCTAGGTTCAAAAGGGGGAAACATGGTCGGCGAACTGGACATCCTGAATGAATGGATCCCGGAACAAATGCAGCCCGGAACCGTCTTTGTGCTCGAAAACGCCGGCGAAGTCGGCGAGAAGGAAGATCCCTACTGGGCCGTCCTGGCCTGCCCATCCTGCGGCATGCTCGGCCTGATCACCCGCCGCCAGATCAACGGCCTGGTCCCCGTCATCTGCGGCTCCGAACAATGTTCCGCGCAGTTTTTCATTCGTGACGCCGAAGTCGTCGTGCGCAAACCCTTCTGATACCGATGGCCTTTCCTGCGAGGCCGTTCGCTTCATGATTACGTTCCCAGCTGTTGCACTTTTTACCGGCTCTGACCTATTTGATCTCCCCCGAAATTCAAGGCTCTGCTTCCTAATATTTATGGGGTCTTTGTTTCTCGGAGTAGAGATGATTGTTGTTTCGCTCTGGGGTTTGTGGCTCGGCAAACCGTAATCATAGCCTGCGGAGGTGGCCAGGAATCCACGAAAGCGAAGGCCACCATGGAAAGAGCGGCGCTTCAGCGCCGAGTATAAGGATCTAGAAAACAGCGGGCTTCAGCCCCAGAGGCAGCTTTAATTGTTCCCCACTGGCAGGAGCATTTATGGCCTCGGCATCAGGGTTTTTCGCTTCCAACTCCGCTCAACTCCACCGGAACCTGTTCCACAATCTCAATCCCGAAACCTTCTAACGCCGCCACTTTCTTAGGCCGGTTCGTTAGCAGCCGGATCCGCCGCAAATTCAAATCCGAAAGAATCTGCGCTCCAATCCCGATCTCGCGCTGCGTCTGGCGCTCATTATCCAGCAGCGCGGGCAACTTCCGGCCGCGATGAAATGTCAGCGCCGTCCGCTCGCCAATTTTCTCCTTGGAAAATCCCTGCGAAGTCTGATGCAAATACACCAAAACCCCTCGTCCCTCCCGCGCAATCCGCCGCAGTGCCCCTTGCAGCGTGGCATGACATTCGCATCCCGTCGATCCAAACACGTCCCCCATCAGGCAGTGCGCGTGCATCCGTACCAGCACCGGAGTGTCGCTACCCTCCACCTCTCCGCGGATCAATGCCACATGCGACTCTCCGCCATCCACCTCACTTTCATAGGCGATCAGGCGAAACTCGCCAAAGTGCGTATCCACCAGGGCTTCGCCCACGCGATGCACATATCGCTCATGCGCCATGCGGTACCGGATCAGTTCCGCTACCGTCAGCATCTTCATGCCATGCTCGCGGCAGAACTCAATCAGGTCCGGAACCCGCGCCATGGTTCCATCATCCTTCATGATCTCGCAAATAATGCCCGCCGGAACCATCCCCGCCAGCCGCGCCAAATCAACGGAAGCCTCCGTCTGTCCCGCCCGTACCAGCACCCCGCCTTTTCGCGCCCGCAGCGGAAACACATGTCCCGGCCTCGCCAGGTCAGACGCCTTCGTCGCCGGATCGATGGCCACCTGAATCGTCCGCGCCCGATCGTACGCAGAAATTCCCGTGGTTACGCCCAGGCGCGCATCAATCGCCTCGCAGAACGCGGTTCCATATTGCGAAGTATTCTCCGCCGTCATCGGCCCCAGCCGCAGGTGATCGAGCCGCTCCTCCGTCATTGCCAGGCAGACCAGCCCGCGCCCGTACTTGGCCATGAAGTTGATGGCCTCCGGCGTAACTTTCTCCGCCGCCAGAGTGAGATCGCCTTCGTTCTCGCGATCCTCGTCGTCCACCACCACGATCATGCGGCCCGCGCGAATCTCCTCGATGGCCGCCGGAACATCAATAAATGAAGTTTGTGGGCTCATTGCTGTAGGGATTGTAACAAAGCAAATGCGAGCTCGCCCCAGGTTGAGTTGTTCTACATTCTCGAAATTCATAGCGGGACAAAAAAAGGCGGTCGGGATTGAACCAGACCGCCCGCCTCGAGTCCACTTCAGCCTTCGCTAGAAAATAACTTGCGCTTTAATCTGCAGCGCGCGCGGCGAGGCATCCGCCCCCTCTGAACCCGGGAAATTATTCGCTGTCGGTGTCTGCACCGGGATTTCAACCTGCTGAACAGAACGTGATGGTGAGTGTAGGACAGGCCAGCACGGTGAACCTTAAGCTCAACATCGCCAACGCCAATACAGCGCGAATCGGTAAGCCCCTGTAGTGTTTGTGTTCTGCATTTGTTTTGCTCCGTTATCAAGGTTGGTGAGTGTCACTGGGATATTGGGAAGCGCTGCTCCGCTCGGATCGAGCACCGTGCCCGCGATGTCCCCGGTAGTCAGCGATTGCCCCCACGCCGGAATAGTCAAAAGTGCGCATAGAATTCCTGACAACAGAAGAGAGATTTTCTTCAGCTGCATACAAATCACTCCTTAACAAATAGTCTGTCTGGTTGGCATTTTGGGCGAGCGGGCCCTTATTGCGATTGCGTTCTCAGCTGGCTTCAACCAGCCACGCGAAGGGGTAGTCTTCAACCTACCCTGGGGCGAAACTAGCCTGGCAGAATGCGTTCTTCTATTTCCGGTTCGGTCGGATTTGCACCGCGAACATTTGTTAAGACCCGTCAGTTTCTGTTATGTGTCTAGAGAAGCACGCCGCGGAGGAGGGGTTTCCTCGGTTTGTTGTAGGCGCAATTGAATTTCGGAGATAAAAATTCGCAGGAGACGATCGAATTCCTCGCGCCTAGGCCGCCGGTGGGCACTTTCCAGCCTCAGTCGCGTTTGCAGCTCATAACACTTTTCGTGAACCGGTCTTCCGCACTCGTCCGACTTGGCGCTTTCGAGCGGCACAGAATGGTTTCAGATCGAGCACATTACCGATCCCATTGCGAACCAGGAGCCATCTCCCTCGAACGCGGATTGCGGCCATTAGGATTCTTCACAGGAACCCCACTATGATGGCCGGGCTAATCGTACCGACTAGCCCCCGCTTGTCGGCTAGCGCACATAGGGGTGCTTCTGTTGTCCCTCGCACTCTCGTGTTCCCCGGTGCTACAGCTTATTACTGCGGATTCGCCGGCTGAGCTCCCCCTTGCTCGCCGCCCGCTCCCGTCTGATTTCCAATCACATCGCCCGAGACAATCATCTCCACCCTTCGGTTCAACTGCCGGCCTTGGGCGGAGCTGTTGTCCGCCACCGGATCAGCCTTGCCCATCCCGCGCGCCGCCACGTTATTCATCGAGACGCCGTTACTCACCAAAAAGTCCCGCACCGCCTCCGCCCGCTTGTCGGAAAGCGTTTGATTGTACTCATCGCTGCCCACCGAATCCGTATACCCGTCGATCTCCAGCTTCAGATCCGGGTACGCCAGCACGATTCCGGAAATCTTTGCCAGTCGCTCCCGCGCCTCAGGCTTCAGCGTGTACTTATTAAAATCAAACAACACGTCCGGCATGCTGACTATCAACCCGCGCGCCGTATCGCGCGTTTGCAACACCTGATTCAACTGCGCCAGCAAACGCGCCCGCATCGCTTCTCTCTGCTGGACGGCCTGTTGCCGCTGCTGCTCGGCCAGGTTCGCCGCCTGCTGCGCTGCCTCAGTTGCGGCTTGCGCCGCCGCCTGTTGTTGTTGAGCCTGAGCCTGCGCCGCCTCTGCCTCCGCTCGCCGCCGCGCATCTTCCTCGGCCTGCGCTTGCGACTGCGCGGCTTGCTGCTGCGCCGCGGCGGCCTTCGCCTCCGCCGCCGCCTGCGCTTCCTCGTGCGCCCGCCGATCAGCTTCGATCTTCGCCTGCTCTTTGCGCCGTAACGTCAGCACGCGCGCATCTTCGGCTGTCTGCGTCGCCCCGCGCGCCGCCGTCCCAATCGGCGTCCGCCCTTGCTTGCGCTGGTAGTAATCCTCCGCCCGTTGCAGCATGTCTTCCGCTTTCGTCAGAGTGTCCGGGGCATACTGCTGCGCGCCTGCCGCCTTCGCGATCACCACTGCATTGCGCGCTTCAAGCAGGTCTAGCGGAACCTTGATGCTCGCCCGGCTGGACGGCAATTGATCCGCCGGCACGTCGATCGTGTACTGCTCACCCTCCAGCACGTCGAACTTCGCATCAATCGGCTCTTCAAACCCCTTCGTCCCGGGGCGAATGATATTCTCCGCCACCACCTTGTTGCTGGGGTGCGTCACCGCATAATAGGGTTCCGCTGTGATGATCATTCCGAAGGCCTGCAGATCTGTGGTGACGGCGATCTTGTCCTTGCCGTTGTCCCCCGGGAGAATTTCGCCCAGGTTCACTGCCCGCCCTTCGGGCGTGATTGCCCACAGCACATAAGTGAGGTATTGCCCTCCGAACCGGTTTGCCGGCGACAAATTTTTCAGTTCCACATCGATGGCCAGCCGCCCATCTTTGCCTTCCACCTTCGCGTGACCCTCCACGTCCGGCATCAGATCTGTGCCCTTAAAATTAACCTCAGTCGACCCGCCGCGGTTCCGGTAATTTACCGCCTTCGTCGTCCGCGCACTCACCTGCACGCGAAACACCGGCATCTGATCGTTCTGCCCCGTGTTCTGATTCATGCCGTCTGGAGCGCGGTCCTGCTCCGGGTTCGGCGTCTGAGCCGGATGAGGATCCGTGGGATAGATCGGCGCTGGGTTACTCTGCGCAATCATTGCCCCCGATAACACCGCCTGCGCCAGCAGAAGAAATAGAATATTTTTGGTAACCATCTTCACCCAACCAATCCCTCGGGAATTTCAAAAACAACCTGCCGAGACATCCACCGTAGCGGGGGCTTACAAGCACATCAATACAGCACATAAGGTAGAAACCCTTGTTCCAGGCCGCAAAATAAATCGGGCCGCCCGCAGGCGGCCCATTGGTTCGAGTTAAAAGCCAGTAGCTTGGCTAGCAGCTCACTTCAGTCTCCCGCCACCGGCTCGGCAACTTTCGGCTTCGCAGCATGCGCTCCATTGCCATTGCCGTTTGGCTTACCCAGCGCTCCCAGCGGAATGAATCCGTTCTCCGCCACCGCCGGCTTCTCTTTCAGCACCACTTCGCGATAAAGCGCCGCCATGCGCGCATTGTAAGCCTCGTCATTCTTCTGCGGCCCACGATGCCCCGGAACCGGCGTTGCCGAATGATCTGTTCCCGCATTCGCCACTTCAGATCCGGCAGCCGCTGTTGCCGCCTTCGCGTCTCTCGCCCGCTTCTTCTCTTCGCGCGCGTTCTTCGCGATACCCAGCTTGTCTAGATCGTGCTGCAGTTCGTTGGTGACGATCTCTTCGCGCAGCAGCAGGGAATGCACTTCATCATCCATCTTCACTTTCTTGCCGCCGGCAAAAATCTCATGCCGTCCATGCTCCTCGTACCACTTGGTCAGCGTGGCCGTCATGTGCATCTTCTCGATGATGTTCCTCCAACCCACGCCGGTGTTATACGCGCAGAAGCTGATCTCGCCTTCCTGCGTGGCGTAGGGAATAATGCACTGCTCGGTCCTCCGGAAGTCGTAGTTGAACAGGTCCTGGAACCACATCCCCGCGATGAACAGGAAATTCCACCGGTCCTGCCGCCGCTTCATCACATCTTCAATGCTGCGGTCCGGTCCCACTTTGCCGTAGTTGCGTCCCGTGACGTTGTAGTTTTTGTCGAACTTGCTCAACAGATCCATCATCTTGAAATGCGTCGGCGCCTGGTACGGATCGTAGTTCTTCATCAGGCACAACGCCATACCAAACGCCGTCAGGAATTTTCCCCGCGAGGCATCGTTCACCTTCGCGATGTCCTTCGCCAGTTGATCCCCCGCCAGGAACGCCGTCACCGGAACCGCTTCCTTCGTTTCCTTGTCAATCATCACCGCCATCCCCGTCCCGCAGTTCGGGTGACAGCCGCAACTTAGTTGGCCCCAGTCGTTTTTGACGTCGTTGGCGTGCATCAGGTCGGCCCAGTCGCTGAAGGTGCCCATGAAGCTGATCGGGAACCAGTCGCGGCTGGGCTCGCCCAGTCCAGTCTGATTTTTTACGTCGTGCGCCAAGTGAGAGAGCGTGTAGCGCTGGGCCTGGCGGCGGTCGTCGGTGACGGCTTCATCGCGGCCAGTAAAGCTTACGGGCTGGAAGCTCAGGAAGCTGATCGTCCTCGGATTGTCGAGCGCGAACTTGATGATGCGTCCGACTTGTTCATTGTTGATGCCGTTCACGATCGTGACGACGGGGACGATCTCGACTCCAGCCTTGTGCAGATTTTCGATCGCTTTTAATTTCACGTCGAACAGGTTGCCGACCATGCGGTGCGCGTTGGCGGCGTTGCCGATACCATCGAATTGCAAATAGGCGTAGCGCATGCCGGCTTCGACGGCCTGCTGGCAGAACTCAAAACTTTTTGCGAACTCGATTCCATTCGTTGCGGCCTGAACGGAGTTGTATCCGACTTTGCGCGCGTAACGGACGGCATCGAGAAAGTACGGCGACAAGGTTGGCTCACCGCCGGAGAACTGCACGCTCATCTGACGACGCGGTTTGATGGTGATCGCGTTGTCGAGCATGGTCTTGATTTCTTCCCACGTCAATTCGTGGACGAAGCCCACCTGGTTCGCGTCCATGAAGCAGGGGTCGCACATCATATTGCAGCGGTTCGTAAGATCGATGGTCAGGACGGAGCCGCGTCCATACTTCACGGTGGAAGAGCCGTGGTGATGCAGTTTCTCGTCATTGTGAGCAGCGATGTCGCGGCCGGGGAAGACATCCTCGAGGTGCTTCGAGAAATCGGTGTCGATCGACATCACATCTTCGAAGTGGCCGTGCTTGGGGCAATCTTTCACCATCAGAATCTTACCGTCGCGCTCGACGATGGTGGCTTTGATCTCGCCGATTTTCTCGTTCATCAGCACTTCATGCGGCAGTTTGCCGTCGAGAATCTGCTGGCGGATTTCGGGTACGCACTTGGGGCAGAGCGAATCGGTGGAGCGGGGCCAGCCGAGGGGTGGCTTGGATTTTTCATAGGACTTGAGCAGAGGCTTGTCGGACCATTTGGGGGTGGGCGACGGGTTGGGCTTGATGCGGTTCAAGCGGTCGAAGACAACCCAAGCGCCTTTGGCGGCGACGGTAACTGCTTTCTCTACGTACTTGATCGGCTTGCGCATGTTAGCTTCTAGCTCCTAGCTCGTTCAGTTTTTCGGTTCTGGGTGTTCGGTTCCAGGAAAAAAACTCCGGCGGATACTTGCCTTGGCTTCACCTGAGATCCTATTCCACAAAACCAGTCCAAGAAACCCAGCAACCTGTGGCTTCCTCCCCGGGAATTGAACCGGGTTTTTGTACACTCTTCCCTGGGAGTTGTCTGAGGCCATCCTATTGGAAGCGAAGGGGATGGCGCATCTTTAAGACAACGAACGGGAGAAAAACGGGGTTTAGCGGTCAAATGGGGGATTGAGCGGTGGTAAGTTGTTGAAAGGAAAAGAGCCTATGTGGGACGCCGATCTGCAGACGGGGTGTGAAATGAGGGATTCCGGTGGCAAAGAACCGCTGGCTTGCGTAGTTGAAGCTGGAGAGGATTACTCGCATGTCGACGCAAGATATGGATTGAGGGAGGCGACGGCGAACCCGGAGATGTTGCAGCCCAGTCAGTGGAGTTTACTGGGGCGCCATCCTCCTCGCCCTGCGCTTGTGACAGGGGTGATAACCCGCCTTCGTTTTACACCCCACCATGTGGCATCCAACCTTGCCCGCGCAATTTCAACCTCCGAATCATAAGCGCCCTACCCGGAATTCATTTCGAGGCTAAAAGCGGATCGGTCCGACTGCGTTGGTTGACGACCCCCCCAGATCGTCCACAACAGCAGTCGGACACCCATCCACGCCCGGCACTACGCCATGACTCGGGAACGCAGCCGGGCTGCCCCAAACTCGTGCACCATAATCGGTTCATCGGAATCACCTGCTGGATAAATTTGATTCCGACCCGACGACGGCGAGCAAGAGGCGGAAAGCATGTTTGGGATATTGAACCGGCTTGCAGGAAGAGTCCATGGAGAGGGTCTGAAGCCGTCTGAAGCCATCTGAAGATCATCCGCGCGGGTTTTCTTGGCGGGTTTCGGCGCGAATGGAGCCGGTCCCGTCGCATCCTGCGATGATTATTCAGGCTTGATTTGGTCTTCGGCGGAAACTTTCGGGGTCCTGCGGGGATCGTCTGGATCTAGGCCAGCCGCGCACATGATGGCGCGACCGAGGTCTTCGGGAGAAATGACGAAGGGCTCGGCGGGGGCGGATTGGGAGGCATGTTCATCGGCGGTGGGGGCGACGAAGCGATAGCCGCGGCCGACGACGGTCTGCAGGTACTGGGGTTCTCCGGCGTCGTCGGCCAGGGCGCGGCGGATTTTGCGGATGGCAGTGTTGATGCCTTGTTCGACGTCGACGAAGACATCCTTGCTGCTCCACAACTCGGTGGAGATCTGCTCGCGCGTAACCAGTTGTCCCCGGCGTTCGACCAGAAACATGAGCAACTGTAACGGCAAGCCTTCCAGCCGAACTGGGATGCCACGGCGGCAGAGTTGAAAACGAGAGTAATCCAGTTGGAAATCGTCGAAGCGAATCTTCTTCTCCGGCACAGCACAACTCCTGCTTCAATGGACCGAGGTTCAGTAGGATTCTACCCGCCGGGCAGAGGCTTTACGGGTTCAGAAATTCTGTCCCGTCGTGCTTGCCGTGTCAAGCCCGTAAGTTGAGATCAAAATCCCCGCCTGTTCCTGCAACCAACGCGGGGACAGGGCGGGGCACCCGCGGGGAGGGGGCACCGTACGAACGTTTTTAGGCGAGGCTAGTTCAGCGCCCCAGAGGGAGCGGGAGCGGACTTGGCTTGGGGGCGGGGGGCTTGGGTGTGGGGGGCTTCGTAGCAGCGAGTTTCTTTTTGTTGAAGTCGCGAACGATGCGGGCGACGTAGGCTCTGGTTTCGTAGTAGGGAGGGACGCCGTTGTACTGATCGATGCGCTGCGGTCCGGCATTGTAGGCGGCGAGGGCTTTTACGAGATCGAAGTTGTAGCGCTCGAGCAGTTCGCGGAGATAGCGGGTTCCGGCTTCGACATTGGCTTGCGGGTCGAAGGCGTTGCGGACGCCGAGTTGCGAGGCGGTTTGCGGCATGAGCTGCATGAGTCCCTGGGCGCCTTTGGGAGACACGGCGCGGACATTGAATCCACTCTCGGCGCGGATGACGCTGGTAACCAGATCGGGATCGAGCCGGTAGGTGCCACTGGCGTCTTTTACGGCTTGAGTCAGATCGAAGGCATGCGGCGTGGCCGCGGCAGCACGTTCGGGTTCTGTGTGAGGAGTGGGAGCCTCGGGGATCGATTCGAAGTGGTCGATCTCGGCGGTGGGAATGTCGACGAAGCTGGATTGATCTCCATCGATGTACAGGCGGGTGATGCTGCCCATGATTTCACGGCGCTGGTGGCGGATGGAGAATCCGTTGCGGAGGATGGCGGAGTCGGCAGCAGAAGAGGAAAGTGCGGTTAGCGCAAGAAGCGCGGAGCAGAGTGCGAGTTGGAGCAGGTGTTTCATCTCACGGATTAGGTTCGGCCTCAGATGGCTGAACCCCGGATCTTTTGGTGCCCTTGCGGCGTGGCTAAAGCTGCGCCCTTTCGAAGCGCCTGAGCTAGTTCGCGATCAAATCGGCGACGGCGGCGGCGACGCCGCAGTTGTCATTGGCCAGCGTCACGCTCCAACCCCGGGAGCGGAGCTCGGCGCAGGCATTCCCCATGATAACCGGATGGCCGGCGAACTCAAGCATTTCGACGTCGTTGTGGTTATCACCGATGGCCATGACCTGTTCGCGACGGTAGCCGCGGTGGGCGGCCCAGCGGCTGAGAGCGTGACCTTTGGAGCAGCCGGCATTGAGGATGTCGATCATCGAGAGATCGCGCTCGGGATATTCGGTGCGGAGGATAGTGATGCGGTTGCCCATGCCGGTGGCCTCGAGGGCGCGCAGGGCTTGGGCCATGCGGTCCATGGAGCCGCAGAACATGGCCTGGACGGGATCGGTGACGAGGGCCTGCTCGAGGGGGATGATGAAGTCGATGTACTGCATATTTTTTTCGAGCCAGCGGCGGATGCTGATATTCAGGGCTTCGAGGTGCTCGAGAACGATGGCGCCTTTGCTTTGCTTGTCGAAGGTAAGAACGGTGTGGCCGCGGAAATCTTGCATGCCGGTGACCAATTCGCGGCAAAGCTGGCGCGGCATGAGGTCGCGGTGAAAAGTCTCGCCGGCGAGGGAGCGAGTGATGGCACCGTTGGAGCTGATCAGCCAGAGATCGAAACCAAGCTGTCTGGCGATGGGCAGGGCAAAGCTGTGGCGGCGTCCGGTGACGAGAACGATCTCAATGCCGGAGGCGTGAGCGCGGCGGAGAGCTTCGAGGTCATCAGGGGAGATTTGAAATTGGGGATTGAGGAGAGTGCCATCGATATCGGAGGCGAGAAGGCGGATGGGGCCGGGCTTCGGGCGTCCGGCTTCCGGCGTCGGTAGGGGACTCACGGTTTCTATCACGTTTCATTGTTACACAGGCTGGGTTACACGCGCTTTCGAGCTTTGCTCGAAGCCACAGCCCTTCGACCTGGCTCAGGGCAAGTCTGGCCGCTGGCCTCGCATGAATGATCTAGGCTTTTTTTCGTTTATCGAGGGCGGCGGGAAAGTTGATCAGGTTGTAGGTGGAGACGTTTTGAGCGTCGTGGAGAAGTACGCGGATGGCGGAGCGAAGTTCCGCGATTGCGTTTTCCAGTTCTTCTCCTTCGGCGACGGAGAGGAGGGCACACAACTGGCGGACTCGCTCTTCGGGGGGAATTGCCATAGGGTAGAGCATGGCAGAACGCCGGCGAAAATACTGTACAGAGTTTCGCGTAGCCGTCTACTGTATCCGCCTTAAGAGCGAAGGAGGCGCAGCGGCCTGGACCGTTCCCTCGGCGTGATATATTGCGCTTCGCATGGGATATCTCTTCTTTTTCTTTCATGGGTGGGGATTTTTGTTGCAGGCGGTGGCGATTGTGCATTTTATTCGCCGGCGACCGGACACTTACTGGATTTTCATCATTTTGTTTCTGGGAGGGATTGGGGCAGCGGTTTACATTGTGGCGGAAGTGATTCCGGATGCAGGGCTGTTGCGCGGTTCGTTTCAGGCGTTTCCGCGACGGCGCAGGATTCATGAGCTGGAGCGGGCGATCCTGGACAATCCTTCGGCGGGGAATTACGAAGAGCTGGGATTGCTGTATCTGGATGATGGAGATTTTGCACGGGCGCGCGCATGTTACGACCGGTCGATTGCGCAGCGGACGGATTCGGTAGATCCGTTTTACCGGCGGGGAGTGGCGGAGGTTGAGTTGGCAGACTTTGTCGCGGCGGTGCCGGATCTGGAGCGGGCGGTGGGGGCAGATCCGACGTATGACTTTCACCGCGGAATAGGATTGCTGGCGCACGCCTACGCGCAGACAGGGCAGGCGGAGAAGGCCGCGAAACTCTTTGAGCAGGCAACGAAGATTTCTACGAGCTCGGAGACCTACTACAACTACGCTACGTTTCTGCAGTCGCAGGGGCGAGGGGATGAGGCGCGGCAGTGGACGCAGAAAATTCTGGATAAGCGGGCGACGATGCCGGGGTATCAGAGAAGGCGGGAGCGGGTGTGGTTTCGACGGGCGTATGCATTGATCGCGCGGTTGAAGCTGTAGGCGGGGGCTAAAGCCGCAGTCCTAGGAGGCGCTAATCGAAGCGCCAAAGCGCTGCGCCACCTAAGAGCACTGATCGCGGCGCTGAGGCACCGTTTTTCCACGCTGCTGAGGGGGGCGGGCATGGTCCAGACATCCCGCACATTTGAAGTTCAAAGAAATTTCCGACGTCAGTCGTAAACAGGATCCCGCGACTTGGCAGGATGCGAATAATCCTGCTGCCCTTCGGATAACGAGTTTATTGTCGGTAGCAGGGGGCGAATCGGCGCGGTGAAGCTGCGCCGTTTCAAAGCTGAGCTTAAAAGCGGTCGTTGGTGTCGATATTGAAGCCGAGGATGGCATTGACTTCGACGGGTTGGGCGCCGCGAGTGGCAGGGCGGAATTTCCAGCTGGGAAGAGCAGCCATGATTTTCGCGGTCATGGTGGCGGGGCCGGGTTCGAGGACCTGCAGGTTTTTCAGGTTTCCGGAGGCGTCGAGTTTGCATTTGACGACGACTCGGGCGTGGGGAAGATCTTTGGGAAGATCGGTGCGCAGGCCCTGCGGTCCTGTGAGAGCACCCGAGCGCGCATGGGCGTTGGGGTCAACTTCGGCGAACTGCATGACGACCGTGCCGATGGTGGTGTCGACGTAGACGCTGTAGTTATCGCCGGGAAGCTTGCCGTAGAAATCGAAGACGCCACCCGAGCGCGAGGTGGCGACGATGGTGATGGCGGGGCCGGGATCGCCCTTCACGCTCGAGCGTCCGGGAAGATTCGGGGCGTTGCTGTTTCCGGAGCCAAAGCTAGGAAGATTGACGACGGTGCTGCCGCCGCGAACGTCCACACCTGGGGCAGCGGGAATTCCAGTGGAGGCGGTGCCTGCGCCGCCGGGGCCGGGGGTGGGAGAGATTCCTGCGCCGGCGTTGGGGTCGGAGCCGCGGCCTGCGCCGGATTTTCCCGCGCCCGGGTTTTCTCCCCTGAGGCCGCTGCCCGGGCCGGTCCCGTTTCCGATGCCCGAGCCTCTGCCGGAGCCGCCGAGGCCGGGCTTGTCGCCACCGGCGGGAGACATGGCGAGCAATCCTTTACCGCCGGTGCCGGGCTTGCCCGGTTGCGAGCCGGGGTCGGTGGATAAGACCACACCAGAATTGTCCGTGTTTCCGCCTGCGCCTTTGGAGGGCGCGAGAGCGGAACCGACGTCGCCGGGGCCACCGAGGCCAGAGCCTCGTCTGCCGGAGCCGGAAAGGCCCGAGCCTGAGCCAGCCGGCGGGGGTGGAACGACGTTGCTGGCGAGAAGACCTCCGTTGCCGGAGCCAATGGAATTGCGCGTGCCGCTGCCCCAGGCTTGACCTGTGCCGGTGACAGCTGGAGGCGGCGGGATCACGTTCGAAGAGCCCAGTTGTGTGCCTTGGGTGCGTCCATAGGGCGAACCGCCGGGGGACGAGCCGCTGCCGCTGGCGCCGGAGACGGAAGGAGGCGGCGGGACGACGTTCGGGGTGCCGTGAGACTGTCTGGAGGAAGAGCCGCCGACGGCAGAGGCGGACGCTCCGACGGAGGGTGGAGGGGGAATGACGTTTGCGGTGAGCGAAGTGCCCGATCCGCCAGTAGAAGTGCGGGAAGATCCCGCAGTGCTTGCGGAAGAGACGGACGGCGGAGGCGGGACGACATCCTGCGTGCCGAAAAGTCTTCCGATGATGCTGCTGACGAAGGACCCGTTTGCGGCTTGCGTGGGGGGAGGAGGAACGACTTGGGGTGCGGTGGAACCAGTGCTGCCGCTTTCGAGGTGGCGGAGGTCACGAGAAGAATCCGCAGACGGCGGAGGCGCAACGACGGAGGGCGCGGGCAAATTGAGCTTGGCAGTGCGGGCGGAATCACGCTCGGGCGCGGAGACGGGCGGAGGTACGACGGCGAGGGTGTTCATCTGCACACGCGAGGGAGCAACTTCCCGGGTCACGGTGGAAGGCGCGGGCGCGATCACGCTGCCGTTGAGAGCGGGAGCGGAACGAGCCTGGTCGCGGGAGACGCGGGGGGAAGCCGGAGCAATAACGGTGGAACTCAAGGAGGGTGCGTTGCGGTTGTGGTCGGAAGAGACGTTGGGTGCGGGAGCGATGATGCCGGCATCCATTTTGGGCGCGTAGAGCGTATGTTCGGAGGTCACGCTGGGC
>Ga0210391_10001554_pt1 | contig 20684 bp, 20 predicted proteins | sample IncBWC12OmetaG_FD_160573 | JGI IMG/M metagenome (GOLD analysis project Ga0210391, IMG submission 160573) | Forest soil microbial communities from Barre Woods Harvard Forest LTER site, Petersham, Massachusetts, United States - Inc-BW-C-12-O ...
TCCGATCTCTCAACCCTCCCTGTGGGAATCGGTCGCCATCCGCTTCCTGCTGCGTGGCGACATAGAACCAGGTAAGGCACAGCGGGCCGTTGAATTGTCCATGGAAAAATATTGCTCCGTAGCGGAAACGCTGCGCCTCTCCGGAACCCGGCTCACATGGTCGGTGGCCGTGAACTAAAAACAAAAAAATCATGCACCCCATTACAAAAGCTATAAGAACCCGTGTCCCGCAGACCGGCGAAATGGAACACGCCTCGCCTCTGTTTCTCACCTCGAGCTTCACTTACGAGAACGCGGAAGATATGCGCGCCGCCTTCGCCGATGAGGTCGACGCCAACATTTACAGCCGCTTCAGCAATCCTAACGTCCAGGAATTCATAGACAGGGTTTGCGCGCTGGAAGGCGCAGAGGCGGGCTTTGCCACGGCTAGCGGCATGGCCGCCATCTTCGGCACATTTATGACCTTTCTCAAGGCCGGCGATCATCTGATTTCCTGCAGCTCCATCTTTGGCTCCACGCATTCCCTGATCACGAAGTACCTGGTGCGCTGGGGTATCACTTTTACGTATGCCGACGTGACGCAGCCCGACACCTGGGAGTCCCTGATCAGACCCAATACGCGCATGATCTTCCTGGAAACGCCCACCAATCCAGGTCTGGACATCATCGACCTGGAATGGGTCAGTGCCCTGGCGCGCCGCGCGGGCGTGCTCCTCGTCGTCGACAATTGCTTCGCCACGCCCATCGGCCAGACACCTATAGCCTATGGCGCTGACCTGGTCATTCATTCGGCCACCAAATGGATGGATGGACAGGGGCGCGTGTTGGGAGGCGTGGTTGTCGGGCGGGATGAGTTGATAAAAGATATCTATTTGCTTTGCCGGACTACGGGCCCCGCCCTGTCTCCCTTCAATGCGTGGGTCCTGAGCAAGAGCCTGGAAACCCTGGAGGTCCGCATGGATCGGCATGCTTCCAGCGCCCTGTCCATTGCCCAGGCTTTATCGGGTCACCCGCTGTTGAATTGGGTGCGTTATCCATTCCTGCCTTCTCATCCTCAATATGAGATCGCCCGGCGTCAGATGACGAACGGAGGCGGTGTATTGTGTTTCGAACTGGCGCGGGGGCTCGCGGGAGGCATCCGGTTTTTGGATTCCTTGGAATTGCTGAGCCTTACCGCCAACCTGGGGGATACGAGGAGTATTGCTTCGCACCCGGCTTCCACGACGCACGCGAAACTTTCCGAGATGGAAAGGCAGGCGGTGGGAATCACGCCGGGGTTGATCCGTATTTCGGTGGGGTTGGAACATCCTGACGATATTATGACGGACATCTTGCAAGCCTTGGAACAGAGCTAGTGGTCCCGCGCGACGCGCGCCTTTCGAGGCGTGCGTCGCGCGGGTTTTTAAAAAAATTTGGAGTATTCCACCGATCCGCCATACCTTTGGGGCAGTTCTTTTCACACATCTCTTATCAAGAAAGGCTGAGGGAAATGGCCCTTTGAAGCCTTGACAACCTGCTACCCGGACGCGAGTTTGGGGAAGTAAGGTGCCAACTCCATCCCGATGGACAATTCGGGACAGATAAGTCAGTGGCAATAGATTATAACATAGGGGTAATACCTTTATAAATCAAAAGCTCATCTGACTGGATGAGCTTTTTTTTTGCCCTCCCACGGCCGCTTGCGACCCTGATGGGCCGCCCGACTTGATAAGTGGTGTCCAAAAAATGTCTACAAACATGAAAGCGACAACCAAACTTTTGCAAAGCATCCCGGTCGACGAACTGACCGGCGCCATCGCCGTGCCCATTTATCAAACCTCCACCTTCGTCCAGGAAGCGCCGGGAGTGAACAAGGGCTACGACTATTCCCGCTCGGGCAACCCCACACGTCAGGCCCTGGAAACCATCGTGGCCGAACTCGAAGGTGGACAGGTAGGCCTTGCTTTTTCCAGCGGCCTCGCCGCCATCGATGCCGTGCTTCGTCTGCTCAGCAGCGGGGACGAAATCATCGCGGTGGATGATATCTATGGGGGTGCCTTCCGCCTCTTCGAAAAAGTGTACCGCAAATTCGGGGTCTCCGTACGTTATGTGGATACGACCGACCTTACTTCGGTCTTCGATGCCATTACACCGCGGACGCGTTTGATCTGGCTGGAAACACCCACCAATCCGACGTTGAAAATATCGGACATCGCGGCTATCGCGCGTCTGGCCCACGCCCACAACGTGTGTCTTTGCGTGGATAATACTTTTGCTTCACCCGCGGGTCAACTCCCTCTTTCGCTGGGAGCTGATATCGTCGTCCACAGCGCCACCAAGTACATAGGGGGCCACAGCGATGTCATTGCCGGCGTGGTCGTTACACGGACCCATGAGCTCGGCGAACAAATCAAGTTCTACCAGAATGCCTGTGGAGCGGTGTTAGGACCCTTCGACAGCTTTCTGCTGATCCGGGGAATCGAAACCCTCCACCTGCGGGTCCAGGCCCAAAGCCGTAGTGCTCAGGCCATTGCGGAGTTCCTTTCGGAACATCCGGGAATTTCACACGTGTATTATCCCGGCCTCCCTTCCCATCCGGGTCACAACATAGCCGCCGCCCAACAGCAAACCTTCGGGGGCGTAATCTCGTTTGTACTTAAGGAGGATTCGCTCGAGGCGGCTCAATCGTTCGTTACCCAAACCCGGTATTTCAACCTCGCCGAAAGCCTGGGCGGCGTGAAGAGCCTCATCGCCCACCCTGCAACCATGACCCACGCATCCGTTCCTGCGGATCGGCGTCGGGCAGCAGGCGTCGCGGATGGCCTGGTACGCCTTTCGGTGGGGCTGGAGGATGCATCCGACCTGATCGCCGATCTGGCTGCGGCCCTAGCGGCCGTGGAGCGTCCTTTAAAAAAGATAAAAACCATACAATAAAATGGCACAGAAGCAACTGATTATTGGTTTATTTGGATTTGGCGTAGTCGGCGAAGGCCTGTACAAGGTGCTTCAACAAACCGAGTCCCTGAAAGCTACCCTTAAGCGGGTCTGCATAAAAAACCCCGGCAAGAAGCGCCATGCCCCTGCCGCCCTATTCACCACCGATCGGGAAGACCTGCTCAACGACCCCGAAATCAACGTCATCGTGGAAGTCATCGACGACTCCGAGGCCGCTTTCGAAATCGTGTCCACTGCCCTCTTGAACGGCAAGGCCGTTGTCAGCGCCTCCAAGAAAATGATCGCCGAGCACCTTCCGGAGCTATTGGCCCTTCAACAGGAAACGGGGCAACCCTTTCTCTACGAATCCGCCGCTTGCGCCAGTATACCCGTCATCCGGAACCTGGAAGAATACTACGACAACGACCTGCTGCATTCCATCAAAGCCATCGTCAACGGCTCCACCAACTTCATCCTCACCAAAATGTTCGAGGAAAAGCTGGACTTCCGTCAGGCCTTGATCCTGGCCCAGCAGTTAGGCTTCGCCGAAAGCAACCCCTCTCTGGACATTGAGGGCTACGACGCCGTCAACAAGTGGTCCTTCCTCCTGACCCATGCCTATGGCACCGTCGTCCATCCTTCTGAATTGGTCTTCACCGGCATACAACACATCCAACCCGGGGACGCCGTCGTAGCCCGTGAAAAAAACTATCAGATCAAACTCGTCGCCCAGGCCAAAAAGCTGTTGAGCGGCAAGGTAGCGGCCTTCGTCTTGCCCCAGTTCGTAAAGCCTGAAGACCACCTGTCCTTTGTAAAGAATGAATACAACGGGGTAGTCATCGAAAGCGGCTTCGCCGACAAGCAATTTTTTTATGGAAAGGGTGCGGGCAGTTTCCCCACCGCTTCCGCAGTCCTTTCCGATATCTCCGCCCTGCGCTACGAATATCGCTATGAGTATAAGAAGCTCTACCACCACCAGCCCCTGGAGCTCACCACCGATTTCCACATCAAAACCTACGTGAGCTTCGACGACTGGAAACATATCCCCAGGGACGACTTCAACTGGATCGAGGAATGGCATGCCGAATCCGAGCGCAAATACCTCGTCGGGGTAATTCCTTTCTCCCGCCTGCGGGAGGGTTCCTGGTGGAAGGAAAACAACGTCTCCCTGATCCTGGCCCCCGACCCCATTATCGAGGACGTGGAAGTCAGGCAGTTGAAGAAGAAAAGCCTCGAGTTGGCAGGGATCGTCTAGGCCTTGGTCACTTTCGCAAAAAACCTTATTTTTGCTGCCCCCGTCAGGGGTTTGGAGAGATGCCTGAGTGGCCGAAAGGAACGGTTTGCTAAACCGTCGTACGCCTTTAAAGTGTACCGAGGGTTCGAATCCCTCTCTCTCCGCCAACACGCCAGCACCAGCGCTGCCGACAAAGTCGGCAGCGTTTTTTGTTTCCGACGGCGTGGCGAACTTGTTCGCCTAAGCCGGAGGAAGCAAAAAACGGCGCCCGAAGGGCGGCGCTGGGGCGGGTGAGTTGAAGCCTCCACCCATAGGGATCACCGTAGCCGCGCCCCGCGCGGCGGAGGTAATCCCTCTCTCTCCGCTGCAACTATCGTCAATTAATTTCAAAGCCTGTAAAACGTCGTGTTTACGGGCTTAGCAACGGTGTGCCAATCGAGACTGTTTCAAAAATATTAGGTCATACCAACCTAAAGACGACGCAGCACTATGCTAAGATTTTGGACCTGAAAGTGAGCCAGGACATGAAGGCCCTGCGGGAGAAATTGAGTACAGATACGCCCATCCTTTCCAGTTAAACCGTGTGCCACGCTTTCACGGCAAGATGTACAAATGTGACACCCTGTGTCCCATTTGATCTTGGATTTGCCTCCGAAGTCGGCAAATCAATTCACTAACAGCCTGTAGAGATGTCCACGGCACCGACAGTGGAATAAGCGATCGCGGCCGGTCAGCCACAGAATAAAGCCCAGCTCCAGCCACGGCCATGATGATACGCAGTGACCACGTAATTGCTGTAAACTAGTTTTAAATTTAATACCTCGATGGGCAATTATGTGGTCGGTGCGTATAAAAAAACGTAGATTTGAAATTGAATAATATGAGTATGTCAAGCTTTCAATATTGGTCAAACAAAGTCCAACCGTGGGAATAAATTGAAAATAGGTTTCGGACTGACTTTGGAGGTTCGCATCATAAAATGGCAGAATTGGTTCAGCATATTCGGACATCGGCGCTAGCCACAAGGCTATACGGATATTCTTCTATGGACAAGCTTGTCGTAAGCATATATGAAACAATCGATCCACGAAAGGAAACTCTACACATTAAATACGAGTTGAATACCTATCAATGGCACTTTCAATATTTCGCAAAGCCCTTCGAGGAAGCCGAGTTTGTAAGAACTTACCCTGGCGATAAAGGAATAGAAAAATTCGACAATTTTGTGGAGATGATTCGATGGTAGAAATTGAATCTTTGCTAATCAATTGATTATCTATTATTTACGGATTCAAATAAGATGTGAAGAAATGCCAAATTGTTTAATCAAAGTTAGAAAATAATTAAATTTGCATAAACAAGTCGTACAAATGTCAAAGGCTATAGACAAGGAAATGTTCGCCTACTTTATGCAGCTCAACGACGCTGAAAAGAAGTCTGTTGTCGAGCTTCTAAAAGCTTTTATGAAGGGACGCAAAGGTCAATCCGAACGCATTTCCATCGAGCAATACAATAAAGATATTGATGAGGCAATGGAGCAGGCCAGCAAAGGAGAATATACCACCTTTGAAGACCTGGAAAAGGAAATGCAGTCATGGTAAAGAAAAAGCCGAAGATTGTCATTCCTACCCTCCCCAAAAGTCAGCTAAAAGAAGCCTACGAATTCATCAAGTTTGACTCCCCCAAAAACGCTGAGAAAGTTAGATCTAAAATTTTGTCGGCAATCAAGGAATTGGCGGATTATCCGGAAAGGTACTCCCCGGACAAATATCGAATGAACAACGACGGCACTTTTAGGGCATTTGAAATCTACAAATACCGTATAAGCTACCACGTTTCCCCCGACCAGATCACCATTGTGAGGGTCCTCCATACCAAAAGGGAACCCAAGACCTATTAAGAAAACTACCTACCTTCATAGGGATAAGAATTGCCCCTGCCACCAACTGGAACGCGATGGAGGCCACATGGAAACAGGCAAATTGAAATAATTGACAATCAAGGCGGTAGCGAGAAAGTTCAAAAGCCTCTCTCTCCGCCAGAGGTAATCCCTTTATTTCCCCGAAGTAGGATAATTTATCCCAGGTCCAAAGAAACACTCGTAGGAACTAATTTTCCCATCTTTCAGTTTAAAATAATCGCAGTTCCGAAATAATTTGCCTTCCGTATTATAACCGTTGATGATTACAAAGACAGCATCTCCGTTCATGATCAGTTGTTGCACATCAACCGTTTTGAACTTGCCCGCGTTGGGCCAGCACCTTTCCTTAACGGCATTTATTTTGATATGATCGTCGAGCGGGCTGGAGAAAGTGAACCCGTCTGCGAGAATTTGCGTCATCGAATTCCAATCCTTTTGCTCCCAAGCGGTATACCATGCCTTGATGATTTTTCCGTTTGGTGTATTTTCGAGTCCAGCTGTCTGGCCCGTAATAGTCTGGGCGAATCCTTCCTGGCAGGATAGGATAAGCCATACAAAAAGAACTTTGCCGAGTAGATTACTCATTTTCATGATTTTTTAGTTTTATGTGTGATGCGCTCAAAATACTTTCGGATGGTCATATCGAGAATGGGTAGTTTATTAAAATAGGGGTTTCCATGAAGATCCATCAGGATGCGAAGGGCCTTGTCGTTTTGGTGATTGTACTGCAATGCCACTGCATAATTTACCTCGGCAAACGGGCTGGGGTAGACTTTTAAGAGCGCATCATAATATCTGCAGATGGCTCCCCAGTCAGTATCTTCAAATTTGCGCGCAGCGCAGTGTACCCAGGCGATAGCGGCTTCAAGGTGGTAGGGTGAAAAGACAACATCTTCCGATTCGGTCAATAAAAAGCCGGCAAGCTGTATTAATGATTGGTCCCAGAGCGCCCGGTCCTGGTACTCCAGTTCAATGGCATTGCCTTTCGCGTCAAAGCGGCTATCGAACCGGGCGACATTAAGCAACATGAGTGCCTGTAGCGCTTTGGTCTCCGGATTGCACAACGGACTGTCATACAAAAATTTATTGAGCATAAGCGCATCTTCGCACATACTCTTTCCCTGGCTTATTTTGTCGCCTGATTGCTTGTAGCCTTCATTAAACAGGAGGTAGATTATCTTATGCATGACCGGAAGCCGCTCCATTGAATAACCATAGGGCCTGTCGGATGAGATCAATGACCCGCTTCTTATTTTTTGCCTTGCGCGGTACAGCATTTTTTCAATAGCATCCGGTTCCACTCCAAACTGCAGGGCAATATTTTCAACCTTGAGATTGGCGACATATTTAAGGGCCAGCACAATTTGCGTCTTGGGGGTCATATGGGGATGACAGCAAGCCATCAGCATCCGCAATTGTGCATCTTTGAAACCATCCTCGGAAATTTCGTCCACTGCTACCGATGCCGTTTTGGCCAGGGATAGATCTGCATTTCTGGCATTTTTTTTAAGCAGATTGATGGATTTGTTCTTGCAGGTCTGATAGAGCCACCCGGAAGGATTTTCGGGTATGCCCGTCTTTGGCCAGTGTAATGCAGCCGCCGCAAAGGTTTCCTGCACAATATCTTCTGCCCAATCAATAGACAAGAGCGGGAAACCCTGCAACATCAGCGAGATCAGCTGACCGAATTTTTCTTTATACAAAATTTCAATACGCTTCTCAAATTCATTCATTATTCGCACTATATATGGTGGCAATCGGGCGGACCTCTCTCACAGCCAGGCCGCTTTGTACCAGCGGGCAGGTCTGGGCAATGGCGGCAGCCTGTTCAATATTTTCCGCCCAGATAATATCATAACCCGATATCCCTTCGCGGGCCTCGATAAAGGGGCCATCGGAAAGAATTTGGTCCTTGCTCACATATTTGCCTTTTACCAACAGGGGTTCCCCTTTGATATAGTTGCCGGTTTCGATTAGGGAGTCAACCCACTTGAGCATCATAGGCATGTTAGCAAATCGTTCTTCATCAGTCATTTTGCGGATCTTGGCCAAATCCTCCCTTACAATCAGCATAAATTTTTCCATCATTACTCTTTTAATAAAAAGACAACATTTCCGCCAAAAACCGGACATGGGGCGCAAAATAAAAAATCCGCAAACCCTTTACCTTTTAATAATCAATTCCTTATCTAATAACCGCCGGCCAGAATTACCATCATGAGTAGGTAAATAAATAACAGGTCGCATGGAAGCATACGAAAGTATTTTGTCGTAAGTCGCCTTGGAGTCGGCGAAATTCTCATTAACGCCCGCTAATTCCCCGGTCAATACCTGCTCCTGCTTATAAGAAGTATCGCCGGCAAAAAAAATATCAACGTCGTCGGTCTTAAAAATGATGGAACTATGCCCGTTCGTATGCCCAGGAGTGGGCACATACAGTAAATCCCCGGCGTTTGTAATTGGGTAGGCTTTCTCATAGACTTCGATTCTGTCATTTTGATAATTGACCAGGTTAGGTTTAAACCATAATGGGTAGGTGGTAGGTAAATTAAATGAAGGATGTTCATACTCGAATTGATTGACGATAATTTCTGTTTTTGGGAAAAACTTCAACCCATCGGTATGGTCCAAATGAAGGTGGGTAAGCGCTACGAGGCCTATGTCGCCGGTCTTTAGGTTTATTTCTGAAAGCTGACGGTCAAGCTCGTCTTTCTGTTCGATATTGAATTTAGACGTGTGCTGAAACAGGTACTTGGAATAAGCACTTTCACCCGCCAGATGTTTCTTTAAGTCTTTCACGGCCGTAATTTCCCCGGTGTCGATGGCAATAATGCCTTCCGGATGTTCGATGATCCAAACCCAGATCGGCATATATTCTGTATAGTGCCCGTCTAAAAGAATATTGAGTTTAGCAAAAGCGCCGGCCCCCCTTTTTGCCCTGAAAGCCGTTTTTACGGCTACCATGCCTGTACATAATCCGTGTACCTTTACATCTTTCCCTTTTACCTTGACCGTAGTGGTTACATTTTGATAGCGCTCCATTTTTTAATTTTTATGATATACATGAAATTCGCTTTCCAGAAAAATAAAAAGGCATTAGAAATTTTCATGGTCCACAAAATTTAACCTAAGTTATGGTAATGAAGTCTATACGCGTAATAATTATCCTTGTTTTCAGTGCGTCAATATGCTCGGCGCAGGAAAATCGGGGGGCCGCAATACCCTGGAAAACCTACGAGGCAGAGCAGATGCATACGACTGGAATTGTTTTGGGTCCAAAATACGACCCATACCAGGTCGAGACAGAATCATCCGGGCAAAAATGCGTCAAGATGGAGGCTAAGGGACAGTATATTGAATTCGTATCGACCATAAATGCCAAAAGTATAGTTATACGTTTTAGTCTTCCTGATAACGATAACGGCAATGGCACGAAATCTACACTTGGCGTCAAAATAAACGGAAAGCTTGTACAGCAACATAGAATATCATCGCATTACTCGTGGCTATATGGAAAATATCCATTTACCAACAATCCGGCCGCAGGAACACCAAGGCATTTTTATGATGAACTTAGGCTAACGGGTTTCCAAATAGCAAAGGGCGACATTATTCGTATTGAACGGGATGATAATATCGATGATGATGCCGGTTATTGTATAATAGACCTGGTTGATCTTGAAAACCCGGCGCCACCGTTGAAGGCGCCGGTCAATTCATTATCGATTGCCGATAAAAGCTTTCTTGGAGATCACTTTACCGATGACTATACCGAAGCGTTCAAGAACTGCATAGCCAAGGCGGTGAAAACAGGGAAAACTGTCTGGATACCGGCTGGAACGTTCAAAATTACGGGGGATATCATTTTGCCGGCAAATGTGACCGTCCAGGGTGCCGGCATGTGGTACACGCAATTGGTTGGCGATGACTCGTTGTATACCAATGCAAACAGACGGGTAAGATTGAAGGGAGATGGCAGCAATATCCATCTTGCTGATTTTGCCATTATCGGTAAATTGAATTACAGAACTGATAAAGAAAGCAATGACGGTATCGTTGGATCGTTCGGAATAAATTCAACTATCTCCCGCATTTGGATAGAACATACTAAAGTCGGAATGTGGATACAAAACTCCATGAACTTGAAAATTACGGGATGTCGCATGAGAAATACAATGGCCGACGGTATCAACTTTTGTGTCGGCATGGCTCACTCGACCATTGAAAATTGTACTGCCCGGGGAACCGGGGACGACTGCTTTGCAATTTGGCCCACTGTATCCCAGGTTATAAAACAAGAATTCTCGCCGGGACATAATCTTGTCATCCACTGTTCGGGTGCACTGCCTTATCTCGCAAACGGTGCGGCGATTTACGGAGGAGACAGCAATGAAGTAAGAGATTGTTCATTTAGCGACATCTCGCAAGGTTCGGCTATTCTCGTCAGCACCACCTTTCCAACCGAAAGTAAAGACAAAAGCATCAATAATAATTTTAGTGGCACAACCATAATCGAAGACTGTGATATAAAGACCAGTGGTGGCTTCGATCACGAGTGGGGCTGGCGTGCCGCGGTAGAGTTATGCCTGGATAAACGAAACATTGCCGGAATTGAGATAAGCAATGTAAATATCGGGAACAGCTTGTCTAACGGATTAAGTGTGATTGCCAAAACTGAGACAGGTGCATTATCCAACGCAATCCTGCAAAATGTGACCATTTCAAACTATGGGATTGGCGTACAAGGTAAACATGGCCTATTTATTTCCAGTGAGGCACATGGCAGTCTGGCAATTAAAAAATCGAATATCCCTGATATTAAGAATGAATCCGAGAGCTTCAGTATTCAGAAATAGCACTACTTTGAATGATAAACGGCGGCAAATTCCTTAACAAAATCATTCAGTTTGGTATCCCCCCAAACTTTGGGATTATACCGTTTAAAATCTTCAAATAATATTCCGCTATCGATGGCCCTGCCCATTTCCACGTAAACACCCGCAATTGCGGCTGACATACCTGCGCCGGTCAAGCCCGCAAAGGTTTCTTCATCACTGAATCGTACCCAGGGTAACCCCGGCTTATCAATGGAAGCTCCCAGTATTTTAACGATTTCGGAAATTTCACGTTCGTCACTCACCACGTAACGGTGACTTTTGCCCACAAATGAGCTTTGCAATTCCTGAACCGCTGCTGCTGCGATATCTCTGGGATGCACCATAACCAGCCTGGTTTTTTCTCCGTAATTACTACCCATTATGCTCATTTTACGAATCATCCCCATATCAAAGAAGAAATTGATATAGAAAATACCAGCCCGCAGGTGTTTGACGGAGACCGCATCCAAGGTATTCAGTGCTTGTTCCACATCATATAGCCCTGCGATAGGCCCGGTGCCGTCTTCCAGGTGGGCACCGATACTACTTAAATTAACAACGCGTTCGACTCCCGATGCCTTGATGGCTTCCAGATAATTCTTACCCGTCCGGGCAATATACTGTCTGTAATTGCCGACTTCCCAATTTGGTGGCACCATCGTATAAACCGCATCCGCGCCTGCAAGGGAGCGGGTAAGGAATCCGACGTCTGAAACGGACCCGATGGCAGCCTTTGCTCCCATGGCGGCGATCGGGGTTGACTTTTGGGGGTCGCTGCTGATGATGGTGACTTCATGGCCATTGGTAATCAGCATTTCTGCGAGCGGTTTGCTAATATTTCCAATAGAGCCCGTTACTGTGATTTTCATTTGTGCTTGTTTAATTTGAAAGGCAAAGTTACCTTTACACATACTTTAATACAAGTACCTACCCCAAAGTAAGTGACCATGGCCAAAGTAAAACAGTCATCGACCCGGAACCAAAACAAAGGCATTGCAGAAATGACTTGCCCGATCACATACGTTATGAATAAGATCGGAGGTCATTGGAAGTCTATCATTCTATACTACCTGATAAGCGGCCCGAAACGGTATAGCGAACTCAGGCGGGCTATCCCGGCCATCACTGAAAAAATGCTAGCCCAGCACTTGAAGCAATTGCGGGAAGACAACCTGATCAACAGGAAGGTAATACAGGAGATGCCGCCGATTACCATTTACAGTCTGACCCCTTCCGGAAAAAGACTGGGACCCGTCCTTTTGGCTATGGCAGATTGGGCGATAAAGGATAGTAAGTTGTATGAGAATTTAAAAGCGGGGCAACATTGAATGGTCATTTACAACCTTCCCAACGATTTCAACTTGGCCGAAGAGCAGGACAAGCCGGTGATCATACGCTCCCACCAGGCAACCAGCAATTCAGCTAATAACAAAAGCATTATTCACCAAAATATGGTGGATATCGTAATAGCCGGAAAAAAAACAATCATCGATGTTTATAACATTACTTCACTGGAAGCAGGTGAACTGATGATCCTTTCTAAAGGTAGCTCGCTTATCTCCCAGGCGCTTCCGATACAAGGACTTTTCCATAATCTTGTTATCTATTTTACCAACGAAGTGCTTGCCGAATTTTGGATTAAATATAATACCAGGGGCTTCGAGAGCGAGAAAGGCATTTCCAACCAACCCTTTATTACTTACCGTCAGGATGGATTTATAAATAATTATATTGATTCCGTTCTGCTTTTATTAAAATCACCATCTAAATTCTCTGATAAGTTTAAGCAACTTAAACTGGAGGAACTATTATTATACCTGCTTCATACCGACCCTAAGAAACTGCAATCCTTGTCTGTGATAGCCAAGGATAACGAAGACATGCAATTCCGAAAGGCCGCGGAAAGCCATGTAACCACCCCTATTTCGGTGGATGAATTGGCATTTTTGTGTAATACCAGCGTTTCAACCTTCAAGCGCAAGTTTTTAAAAATTTATGGCACATCTCCACAAAAATGGTTGACTCAGCAAAAAATGCGCATTGCGGCAACCCTTCTTAAACACCCCCACGAGAGACCGGGTTCGGTATATGAGAAAGTAGGGTATGAGAATCAATCCAGCTTCATTCTGGCTTTCAAAAAACAATATGGTGTGACCCCAAGGGAGTACCAACAAGCCAATTTGAGCTGATATTTAAAAAGTTTGGACGTTTGGCATTAAACCAGTGGCTGAATACGGAATACCTTTGAAGCATAAAATTTAAATGTCATGTCAAAGAAAGTCAAGTTACCAGCAGTTATCGAATCGTTCATCAAAGCAACCAACGAACATGATGGACAAGCCTTCATCTCCACCTTTACCGATGATGCGTTAGTTAACGATTTTGCCAGAAATTTCTGGGGCAAAGAACAAATCAAGGATTGGGCTGATAAAGAAATAATTGAACCAAAAGTAACCTTTGAGGCTGACGACATAATCGAACACTACGGGGATTTTCTCATTACCTCCCTGACCGATGGAAATTACGATAAATCAAAATCCCCTGACCCGACCTATCTGGACTATTTCTTTACCGTAAAGAATGATAAGATCGTCAAAATGATCGTGATTAAAAATAAAGAGAAGAGCGCTATTTTCCCGAATTAGGATAATTTATCCCTGGTCCAAAAAAACACTCGTAGGAAGTGATTTTACCGTTTTTTAACCTAAAATAATCGCCGTTCCGAAATAGTTTGCCTTGCAGCGTCCAACCATTGGTGATGACAAAGGCCTCATCTCCGTTTATAACAAACTTATCCACTTCAAATCGCTTGATGTTATGGCAGTTTGGCCAGCACCTTGACTTAAAGGTCGCCGTATTGATATGATCGTCAAGCGGGCTGGAGAAAGTAAACCCGTCAGCAAGAACCGGCTGTATCAAATTCCAGTCTTTTTTCTCAAAAGCGGTATAATACGCCATGATTATTTTTCCGTTTGGCGTATTGAGAAGTGCTGCTTTCTGGTCCGGAGAAGTCTGGGCAAATGCCGTCTGACATGATAGGAAAACACATATCATAAGGATTTTGCCAAATAGATTAGACATTTTCATAATTTTTGTTTTGGTGTCGTGGCTATCGGCCAATGCATTAAACTAATATAATATCCCCCGTGACCCGTGAAATTTCAACGAATAGCTCGATAGATTCAACTCATTCCGTTAGTGTTGACTCTTGCGTTAATATGCATTTCCATTTGCCATCTTCCCAGCGTAAAAAGTCGGTTTGGCGCTCATGCAGGTCGTTGTAGGTTTTGCCGCCTAACTGGCCAGACAATAAGACCTTTGTAGTTACGACCGCAAAATTTCCGAACAAGCGAACCCTGGGTTCTGAAAGCTCCATTTTCGTTAGCGTCCGGTATCCGGTCCTTATACCGTTGGGGAAGACGCCAGGTCCCTCGGCTATGTCGCCGTGTGTGGTAATGACGGCCCAGTCCTTATCCAACATGCTTCTAATTCCTGCCGTGTCATTTTCTTGTAACGCCTTTGCCAATTCCTGGTCCGCCGCCAGGGCATTTTCCACCGTTGGTCCGGTCGAAAACGCGAAACCTGCGATGACGAGTAAGATCACATGTAACATCGTAATTTGATTTTTAATAAATATAACAGCGGAATCAGGCATCCCACAAACCGATTATTCAACGGGTCGAATATTGTTGGTAAGATGCCGGGAGTCACTTTTTCCCCAGGACCTCGAGAAGAAATTTTTGTTTGAAGCGCCGGCTAAGCGGGATTCGAACCTCGCCGATGGAGACCGAATCACCGTTAATCTGCCGGATATGCGGCCTGGCGACAATAAAAGATTTATGGGACTGCAGAAATCCCCGCGCAGGCAGTTGCTTTTCCATCCCTTTCAGCGTTTGATAAACCAGATATTTTCTCTGAAGGGTATGCACGATCACATAGTTGTTGGCCGCTTCCAGGTATAGTATTTCGTTATAACCGATCCTTTCAAACCTTCCGTTACTTTTTATATAGAGAAAATCTGCGGGGCCAGTCTGACAACGGAGTAGCCACCATTCCAGCGCCTTTTCGCAAGCGAGCCTTAGTCGCCCGGGTGAAACGGGTTTCAATAAATAATCCACCACTCCGTATTCGTATCCGTACAAAGCATATTGAGGATAGGCGGTGACGAGTATGACCATGGGCTTAGCATCCAGGCTCGACAGGAACTCCAATCCATTTGTCCAAGGCATTTCTACGTCCAGGAAGAGAAGGTCTGTCGGGGTCGTTTTCAGAAGCTCCCGGGCCTGCTCTGCATCTCCCGCCATACCCGCAACTGTAAACATACCCAGTGCTACAAGGTCTTCCTTAAGGCCATTCCTTGCCGGCGGTTCATCGTCTATAATGATACAACTGGGCTTCATACTGTAAGGGTAAGCGTTGTCTCGAAATGGGTCCCCTTTTCCTCGGTGGATAAGGTATAGCGATCGCGGCACACTAACTCCAGCCTTTTCCGCGTATTAGCCAACCCTATGCCGCTCCACTCGCTCTTTTTGGCTGGGTCATAGCTATTCTCCGCGCGGAACTGAAAGCGATCCTTTTCCAGGCTGCAAGTCAACGCTATGAAATTCTCCCGGTCATTGAAGCGGGAAACGTGCTTAAAGCAGTTCTCTACCAGGGGCGCCAATACGTGCGGCGGTATGGTAAAACCGGCCATCGCCCCAAAACCGGAGCAGCTGACCCTAACCAGGTCTCCTGACCTTTCCCTTTGAAGACCCACATAGTTCTCGATAAAACGGATTTCTTTTTCAATTTTCACGACAGCCTCATTACATTCATATAACTGGTACCTGAGCAAGACAGAGAATTGCTCCGTGAGTGTACGGGCGGCTTCGTTTGACCGGTCGATTTTATAATAGATGGCATTGAGGGCATTAAAAATGAAATGCGGATTGATCTGGTTCTTCAGGATTTCCAGCTCCGACCGCAAATGTCCTGCTTCTATGTCGGCTAACCTTCTGGCCGTGAGCATGCGATCAAAGGCTAACCTGAGGGCAAAACCGCCCAAAGCGACAAAAAAGATCATGAGGTAAGAGCCTGCGGCAAGGTGTGACCAGAACCAATAATAAAAGACTTCTTTGTACTTGGCTATATTGGCTTGATAATCAAATGGATTACTGCCCATAAGGCCCAGTTGAAACAGCATGTTCGCCGTTCCTCCCAAAAAAACGACAAGCCCCAGTCCAAGCCCGAAGCGCCCATATTCTGACCGGTAGAAGAAGCGCGGCAGCAGCCATTCCACCGTGCAAAGCAGGGCTGCGATATTCAGGAAGACCTCAAAGGAGGACGAACGCAAGGTCCAGCCCGCATTGTGTACCCACCCCAGCTCGAAGAGGAACCAGCATAGCGAGAAGCCAATCGTGAATAGGATATAATAGCGAAGACGGCGCTGCATAAGATAAAATACCTAAAAAAACAGGAGTATACCTCAACTTTCCGTGTGCGGCCGACTTTTGAGGGTAAGAGGTAACGACTACTCGTCATATTTCAACCACGTAACGATCCCAACGACAACGGGAATAGCCAATAACAGAAACAGCGTCAGCAGCAACCCGACTGCCGGGCAATTTTTCAAGAAGGCCGAAATGACCAGCAGCAGAATAGCAACCACCATGTTCCACCGTATCACTTGTCTAAGATAGCTTCCTGTTTGCCGGTCGTCAACAGCAATCAGGCGACCGAGGCCGCACACCGCCAGGAGGAATACGGAAAGACTTATAAAAATTATCCGGCTCAATGCCGCAGGTACAGGTGTTTCAAAATGCCCGACGAGGTCCTTCAGGCATGCGCCGAATACCCCCAAGGCGCCCAGTAACACCAAATGAATGAACACAAAGTATTGATAATGGCGGTAACCTTTCTTCAAATCCTGTTCGTTTGTCATATCGAAATAAATGCTCCAGAGTAGGAAGGCAATGCTGATAGACAAACAAAAAATAAACCATACCAGCCAACTGTTCGTGTCGGCAAGTGAGAAACCAGACACGGTACCGAGGACGCTCTCTGCTAGTACAATAAGGGTAAACTGACCGAAACGTTCTACCAGCGTGGAAGATCCTGAGAACTGCTGACCCCGTGATGACAGGATTTTGGTAAGATAACGGCCGCTCAATACCGGAGCGGACAGGTCGATAAGAATGGCCAGCAAAAACAACGGCAACACCGCCTGCCGGGAACAAAATAATGAAATAATTAAGAGAATAAATGCAGCCCCATAGCATAACAGCAACGGGCCGCTAAGCCTGATATACGATCTGTCATAGAATGAAACGCTGGCGAACAGGTAGATGATTACACCTTGAACAGTAAGAAAACTTACGGTGAGACTAAAGATATTACCCCGGAAAGCACCGGGAACTGAAATAGCCAAAAATCCAACGGCCAGCATCTGAAGAAATACGAGCCAGCGGGTGCGGACCGTGTCGTTTCCATGCAACTCGTAGTACTGCGTTCCATTTATCCACGACCAGTAAATGAAGACGAAAAGGAGGACGGCATAACCGATATTTTCCCCGTCCGTGTGCGCGGCGATTTGGCTTGTTATCTGTCCGATGCACGCTACATAAACAAGATCATAGAATAACTCAAGCCAACTGATCTTTCGATCGGTTTGCCTGCCTTCAAATCGCCGGGGTGGCTGCCACCATGTCCTTTTGCTCATACCGTGTGGTAAACAATTTAAGGAAATTTCATGTGACAGGCCGCCCTATCATTCAGTGCGGAGACTGCGGACAGGGTTCATCAGGGCCGCTTTCAGGGACTGGAAGCTGACGGTCGCCAGGGTGATCAGCAGGATGCCCGCACCGGCGGAGGCGAAGATCCACCAGGAGAGGGGGGTGCGATAGGTGTAGTTTTCCAGCCAGCGGTGCATACCGAGGAATACGAGGGGCATCGAGATGAACATCGAGATTATGACGAGCCGCAGGAAATCCTTTGATAAGAGCGCCCAGAGGCTGAACACGCCGGCCCCCAGTACTTTTCGTACGCCGATCTCCTTTGTACGTTGTTCCGCGACGAAGGAGGCGAGACCGAAGAGACCGAGGAAGGAGATGAAGATGGCCAGCCCGGCGAAGACTGCGGCGAGGTTGCCGATGCGGGTCTCGGTCGCAAATTTTTGCGCGTATTCGTCATCGTTAAAATGATAGATAAAGGGGCTGGCGGGGTTAAACTTTTTGAAGACGATTTCGATGGCGGCCAGTGCGGCATGCATTGGTTTACCGGGTTTTATGCGAATGGTGAAATCCCCCATCCCGCCGTCGCCGAGGAAGATGGCGGGTTCTATGGGCTCATAGGGCGAATTGGCCAGCATGTCGTTGACTACCCCGACGATGGTGTAGGGTTTGCCAAAGAAGGTGACGCGCTGACCTATGGGGTTTTTGAAACCGGCGGCCTTCAGGGCGGCGGCATTGATCAGCATGCTACTGCTGTCGGTGGCAAAGTCCCGGGAGAGATCACGGCCCTGCAGGACCGTCCAGCCCACGGTGGGTCCGAATTCCGGGGTGATGTTGACATTGTGGAAATTCAAAAACTTCTGTTCTTCGGTCTGCCCTTCCCACACCATGAAGTTGCCGTTTTCGAACGAGGTGGTCGGGAGGGAGGATTCTGCGACACCCGCGACCATGCCGGTAGCGAGCAGCTCATTGCGGAGGACAGCCGCCTGATGCTGCAGGGTATCGGTGTTGATGGGGACGGTGATGAGTCCCTCGCGGGTATAGCCGATGGGCCTGTCTTTTGCGATCTGGATTTGGCGGAACACGATGATCGTCCCGATGATCAGTGAGAGGGAGACCGTGAACTGGAGCGTCACCAGCACCTGGCGCGGCAAGGTCGCGCCTCGGCCGGCGTGGAAGAGGCCCTTGAGAACCTTTACCGGTTTGAATGCCGAGAGATAGAACGCAGGGTAGCTGCCGGCGAGGATGCCGGTCAGCAGGGTGAAGCCCAGGGCTATGCCCCAGAACTCGGGGTTGTCCGACGGGAAATGCATCTCTTTTCCGGCGATGCCATTGAAGAAGGGCAGGCTAATGTAGGCGAGGCTGGTGGCCAGCAGGGAAGCCAGCAAGGCGAGCAGGATGGATTCGCCCAGGAACTGGACGATCAGCTGGCTGCGGAGGGAGCCGATAGTCTTGCGGATTCCGACCTCACGAGCGCGTTTTTCGCTTTGCGCCGTCGACAGGTTCATGAAATTGATACAGGCCAGGAGGAGGACAAAGGTCCCGATGATGCCAAAGAACCAGACGAACTGGATGCGGCCGCCGTCGGGTACGCCCCATTTGAAATCGCCGTTGAGATGAATGCGGTCCAACGGGTAGGTCATCAGGTATTCTTTCACATCCGGGTCCCGCTTCCATTGGACATAAGCGCCGTGGAGAGGCAGGTCTTTGATCCGGGCGGTGGCTTGTTCGGGGGTCGTATTCCCCGCGAGCAGGCCATATAGTTGGGCGCTGTGGTTGCTCCAGTCGGTGTTCTTATTGAGCCCGCTAGCCTCGTTATTTTCCCAGGGCAGGAGGATACCGACTCCGTGGAAGGTGCTGTTCTCGGGCAGGTCCTCATAGACCCCGCCGACGAAAAATGCCGAATTGTTGTTCCGCCGGATGGTCTTGCCTAGTGGATTGGTATGACCGAAGAGGGCGCTGGCGGCGCTTTGCGAGATGAGCAGGGTCGACGGGTCTTTGAGGGAGATGGCGGACCCGGCCAGCATATGGAAGGTGAATATCTCCGGAATGGTGTATTGCGCCCAATCGCCTTCGACGGAGATGGCCTTGTCGCCGACATTGAGCAGGGAGGACCCATCAGCCGAGGTCATTCCGGTCTTTTGAAAGACGTCGTCATAGCCGGTGGCCAGGGCGGGTCCGAGGGCGGTGGAGATGGTGTACCCGGCCATGGCGGTATAGCCTGCGGCTATGACGCGTTGGCGCATGGCGCCAGTGATCTCCTGGCGGACCATGACCTGGACGATGCGACGGTGGTTGGTGTGATAGTGATCGAAGGAGAACTCGTCGGCCATCCACAAGCCGATGAGCAGGGCGATGGCCATACCGGCGGCGAGCCCGGCGATATTGATAAATGAATGGGTCCTGTGTTTCTGGAGGTTACGTATGGCGAGGGTGATATAGTTTCTGAACATGCTCGTGGTTTTGGAATGTACCAGAGTTGTAGCCAAAAAAGTACCTGTTTTTTACACCCTAATAATCAATTAATTGCAATTTTCTGACCGCATGGACTGTCCGGTTCCGCACACTTTATGTTCTGTTTTATAGCTATCTCTCTTTATCTTTATTCTTTTGAGAAAACTGGCCACCATCCTGCTGCTGATAATCTTCTGCAATAGTCTCTTCTATTACGGCTATTTCTCCATTTCCTTGCTAAAAGCTAAAATAGATGCCGAACTAGCCCTGGCAAAAACGACGGTGCAGGGCAGTGACGACATACTCAAGGTACCGGTCAGCCTCTTGCAGAAAGATGAAAAGGATGAAGTATGGTATAACGGCAACTTATATGACGTAGTTGAAAGGGATACCGCATTTGTTTTCCTCATGCAGGATGAGCAGGAGCAAAATGTCCTAACCAATTACGGTGTCATATCTGTTGGGGGGCATGAACTGACGGCGCCAAAAATGGCCGTCACGGTTATCGATACGGAGCATACCCCAAAATTTCAGCTAACGTTGTCGCAGCACGATGACAAAATCAAGAATTGCACTGC
>Ga0210391_10001555_pt1 | contig 20676 bp, 22 predicted proteins | sample IncBWC12OmetaG_FD_160573 | JGI IMG/M metagenome (GOLD analysis project Ga0210391, IMG submission 160573) | Forest soil microbial communities from Barre Woods Harvard Forest LTER site, Petersham, Massachusetts, United States - Inc-BW-C-12-O ...
GCCGTCAAAATTCCTGTACGCTTGAGAGCCATCGGATTCTCCGGCGAACGGAATTGACAAAGCGGAAAATGAACGACGATCAGGCCAATGAAGAGGCGGCCGCGCTCGCGAGCGGGACGGCCGAAGTTATTTCTCCGGCCGAGCTGGCGGCGAAGGTCGCGCTCGAACGGCCGCTGCGCATCAAGCTGGGGATGGACCCGACCGCGCCCGATCTGCATCTCGGTCATAGCCTGACGCTGAAAAAGCTGCGCGACTTTCAGCGCGCGGGCCACACCGTCATTTTTTTGGTTGGCGACTTTACCGCGATGATCGGCGATCCCACTGGACGCTCCGAGACTCGCAAGCCGTTGTCGCGCGAGCAGATCGAGAGCAATGCGGAAACTTATCGCGCTCAGGCGTTCAAGATTCTCGATCGCGAGCTGACCGAGGTCCGCTTCAACAGCGAATGGATGAACGAGCTCGGCGTGCGCCGCCTGATCGAGATTGCGGCGAAGGTGAGCGTCGCCCGTCTGCTGGAGCGCGACGACTTCGAGAAGCGGCTGGCAGCCGAGGAGCCGCTGTTTCTGCATGAGCTGCTCTATCCCGTGATCCAGGGTTACGATTCGGTCGCGCTCGAAGCCGATCTCGAAATCGGCGGCACCGATCAGAAGTTCAACATGCTGGTCGGCCGCGAGCTGCAAAGGCATTTCGGACAGCCGCCGCAAGCAGTGATGACGATGCCGCTGCTCGAGGGCCTCGACGGCGTGCGCAAAATGTCAAAGTCGCTCGGCAACTATGTCGGGCTCACGGACAAGCCCGAGGACATGTACGGCAAGCTCATGTCGGTGCCGGATCAGCTGATGGTGCGGTACTACCAGCTGTTGACCAACGCGACGCCGGACGACATCGCAGCGGTGAAGTCGGGCGGGATACATCCTATGGAGGCGAAGAAACGCCTCGCACGCGCGATCGTCGACGAGTACCACGGCGCGGACGCCGCAGATCGTGCCGAGCAGTATTTCGAGAGCAAGTTCCAGCGCAAGGAAATCCCCGCCAGCGCGCAGGTCTATCGAATCGCCGAGGATCTGTGGATTTGCGAGCTGATGAAGCAGCTACAGTTCACGCGTTCGACCACTGAGGCGCGCCGCCTTGTGAGCCAGGGAGCAGTGCGCGTCGACGGCCGCACGATATCCGACGTGAATTTTCGTTTTGTGCCGGGCGAGCACAAGGTGCTCGAAGTGGGCAAGCGCCGGGTCGCCAGGATCGAACCCTGACGGGCGCGAAAGCGCTCAGTCGCTCTTGTTCTTCTCTGCCTGCACGACGGCTTCGCGCAGCTTCTCCATCGTGCGGCCGAGCGCCTTCGTGTAGCGCTGCTTGGTCCACGTCTCCTTGGTCCGCATCTTGAGCCATCCAAGCTTGACCGCATCGGGCTTGTTGCCCATCTCGCCGGTGGAAACCTCGATAATCGCGCGCTCTTCGGTGTTGAGCGAGTCGAGCACTTCGCGCTTGAGGTTTTGCAGAAAACCGGACTTGAGATCGATGTCGATTTTCATCGAGGATGCACTTCTACCAGCAGCCTAGACCATCGCATGCTCATCCTCAACGGCCGGCGGCCAACGGCGTCGGTAAGAATTACCCACTGCGCCAGCGCCACGAAAGAAAACGCGCGCGCACCGCTGGCAGGACGGACACCGCGAACAGCGGTGCTGGCAAAAAAAAGGCGCCACCTGCCGAGAGCAGGAACACCTGAAGCGCGAGTTCGGTTATTCCTCTTCGACCGCCTGGCGAATCGCGTTCAGGATGAACAGGAACTGCTTCGGTGCCGAGACGCGGCCGAGCAGGTTCACGTTCTTCAGGACCTTGAGTTCCTGCGCTGTCACCTTGTTACGGGTCAGTGTGCCGCGGTCGGTCGCGAATTTCCGCCATGAGTCTTTCTGCTGACGGGCGGGCGCAGATTCGCCGCGCTCGCCAAGTATCCATTGCGCTTCCGGATGCGCGAGCAGAAACAGCCGCTGCTTGTCGAGCTCGAGCGTCTCTGCGATTCGCGACAACAGCGACAGGGAAGGGCGCCGTCGTCCGTTTTCGAGATATGCGATGTGGCTGGCTTTCACGCCGAGCTTGCGCGCCAGTTCACGCTGAGTGTAGGCATACGCACCGCGCCGCTGTTTGAGTACCTGACCGAGAGTCTCTTTTTTCATCGTCCCTATTCCGTCGTGCCCAATCGGAGGTTAAGGCAGTAAATTTTACCGGTCAGCTGAGTAGCCGCCGGTCGATAGTGTTGCGACAAAATCAACTCCAAATCATTTTCGCATCCGCTCGCGACTCCGTGTGCGTGTGGTCAATATAACTACGGAACCGCAGTTTAAAGCGATAGCTGAACCGCTGGCAAGTGTCTGGAAGGAACACATTGTGTTGTTAGTTCGATAACTTCCCGACTTCTTAACAACACACCGAGCTATCAGGTTAGCGCGTCTCTGGCAACTTCAATAATCAACCGAACGGTCGGAAGGTAACGAATCTCGGCGGTGACTACAAGCGCAGCGCGTAAAAATTCGCAGCGCGCGTGAAAATTAGCGGCGGCCGATCGGCAGATCGATCGTCGCTTTGTCGAAGTAGCGTAACTTCAGGCTAGCCGTCTGACGGCGGGGGCAGCGGAGGCTTTTCGCAGCCGCCGCCGGTGGCGCAGGTGAGGCCAGCGCCAAAATAAATGGTCGCGGCCTTGGCTGGAAAGAAAATATAGTTGAGCGGCGTCTCGATTGGATCGAACGGCGCCGGCGGCTGCTGCGAGGCCGCTGCCGCTTCGACATGAGCCTGCTGCTCGACTTGCTGCTTGGTATCGGTGCCGACCTCGACGTTCTGGATACTGGCGACGCGTTGATCCGAGCCGAAGATCGCCGCCTTGCCAGGCTCGAGCCAGACATACCGGAGCACGCTGCCGCCGGTGTGATTCGGATCCGCAATATTGTCCTGCAGGTCGGGCGCGCCCATTGCCTGCACCGTCTGATCGGGAGTCATACCGGGGCTCAGCGTTTTACTTTGCTGCGTCATCGAGCACCCAACAACGAATAGCGCGAGCAGCCCCAGCGGCGCACGCGAGAGAATTGTGCGTAGGATTTTCATCGATACCTCAAGCCAAGTATGGAGCTAACATACGAAGTCATCGCCAGCAACACACCTTGTTCCATCGCCGATGATCGTCACTTTGTCTCAGATAAACCGTCGAGGCTGGCCGTTGGCGCGGCGACGACGGGAATCGCCGAGACCGCGGTCGTAGCCGACGCAGGTTGCCCGATGCATGCGCCCGCTTGTGACGTCGTGAGCATCACAGGTTGAGCGATGTTGCCCGGCGACGGGCTCGCCAGCGGATGGGTCAAATTGAAGAAGCCGTTGATAAATCGAATTCCCCAGCCGCCGCCGTTGTCCATGAAACTCGTGAGTTGATTGTACAGCGCAGGATTGTTGACCATCAGTCCTGCCGTGCCTTTGCCCGAGTTGATCTTCTGCAGGATGTCCTTCAAGTCGTGCGACGACTGGCGCAGGTTGGGGAGTACGTCGTCGGAGAAATTCTTGTTCTCCATCAGTTGCGGCAGAATCCCGTTGGCCTTGTCGAACCGCGCGATCAGCGTGTCGAGCCGCGCGCTGGTCTGGCGCAGCTTCACCGTGGTTTGCTCGATGTTATCGAGAAACTGCTTGCCGTTGGTTTGGTCGCTCAGCATCGCGCCGACCAGCCCTTGCCCACTGTTGACGCGGTCTATCGCACTGCCGAGCGCCACAGACAGCTTGTCGACGTGGTCGAGCGTGCGCTGAATCGATTGGAGCGTGAGCCTGTCTTTCGGCTCATTGGCGTCGTCGCCGCGCACCAGTTCACTGAGCAAGCCGTGACCGTTCTCGATCGACCCGAGAATCGCGCGCAGCGAACCGGAGATAGCCATCACGTTTGCGATCAAATCGTCGGTGCCTTCGCGCTGCAGAATCGCTTCGTAGTCGATCGGATTGATCGACGCCAGGACAGTGTCCGGCGTCGCGGGCGGTGCCGATGCGCCCCCGGGCGTCAGCGCGACAAACTTGTCGCCGAGCAAGCCCATCGAATGTATCTGCATGATCGAATCGGTGTGCACGCGAGCCGCGGCGGAGGCTTCGACCCAGATTTTCACGATCACGTAACCGTTCTCGGGCTCGGGCGGAAACATTATCGAGTCGACCGCGCCAATACGCACACCCGACAGCGTCACCGGCGCGCCGGTCTCCAAACCTTCGATGCGCTCGAAATGCGCCTGCAAAATTTCGGTGTGGGTGAAGAGTTGCGCGCCGCGACCAACCGTCAGGATCGCGAAGCACAGGATCGCCAGCCCGGCTGCGATTAACGCGCCGACGCGCACTCGCGCGTACACCGAATCAGCCACGCTCGCCTCGCATCGCGGTCGTTGTCATAGCGCGATCTCGACGAATTCGCGCATCAGCTCATCGCGGGTCGCGCGCACTTCGTCCGCCGTGCCGCTGAAACGTATCCGTCCCTGGTCGAGCAGCGCAAAACGGTCGCCGACCATGAACGCGCTCTTGAGATCGTGCGTCACTACCACCGACGTAAAACCCAACTGCCGCTGTAGATCCCGGATCAGCAAGTTTATCTTGTGCGTCACCAGGGGGTCCAATCCCGTGGTGGGCTCATCGTAGAGCACCGCCTTGGGCTGCAACGCGATCGAGCGCGCCAGTGCGACGCGTTTTTTCATTCCGCCCGACAATTCGGCGGGATAAAGATGCTCGACGCGCGTCATCCCGACCATGTCGAGCAGCTCGGTCACGCGCCGCGCGATCGCAGCCTCGTCCATCCCGCCATGCTCGCGCAGCGGGTAGCTGACGTTGCCGAACACGGTGAAGGAGTCGAACAGCGCGCCGCCCTGAAAGACCATTGCGACCTGTTTGCGGATGTCGGCCATCGCGTCCTCGCTCAGGTCGTTGAGGCGCCGCCCTTCGACAATCACCTCGCCGCTGTCGGGACGCTCGAGGCCATTCAGATGCCGCAGCATGACGCTCTTGCCCTCGCCGCTGCCGCCGAGCACGACCAGGGTCTCGCCTTCGAAGACCTCGAGATCGACGCCCTGCAACACGGGCTTGCCGGCGAAGCTCTTGCGGAGCTGCCGCACCTCGATAAATCGTTTCCGTCCCTGATCCAACGTTAGTCTCGCATCAGTTCAAATCGATAGAAAAAACTTGGTCAAAAAGAAATCCGAAATCAGCACCGTGATCGACGCTGCCACTACCGCTGAGGTCGTCGCGCGGCCCACGCCGTCGGCACCGCCGGTCGCGGACAGGCCCTTGGCGCAAGCGATTATCGCGATCTCGAAACCGAAGAAGACCGACTTGCCAAGTCCGCTCAGCAGATCGCCGAGCTGTGCGTTCTGAATCAGCGAGCTGTAGAAGTAGTCCGCGCTCACGCCGAGTTGCGTGACTGCGATAACCAGACCGCCGAACAGTCCGACGGCGTCAGCGAGGACAGTCAGAATCGGCAGCATGATAACGGTCGCCAGCACGCGCGGCACTACCAGCTTCTTGATGGGACTGGTCGCGAGCGAGCGCATCGCGTCGATCTGCTCGGTGACCTTCATCGTGCCGAGCTCGGCCGTGATGCCTGCGCCGACGCGAGCCGCGACCATCAGTGCGCTCAGCACGGGACCCATCTCGCGCAGCAGCGAGAGCCCCATAATGCGGCTCACGTAAATCTTGGCGCCGAACTTCGCGAGGAACTGGCCCATCTGCAGCGCCAGCACCATCCCGGAGAAAATCGCGGTCAAGTTGACGACGTTGACCGATTTCACGCCGACGGCGTCCAGTTGATCGAGCAACAGCCGCCCTTCGAACGGCCGTCGCACCAGGTAGCGGAAGAAATCGGCGGTCAGAACTCCGACTTCGCCAAGTTGGTCGAGGAACAGGTATAGTCTCTCGAGCATCGAGCCTTGAAGATACGGAATGGATGACGACGGCGAAATACTGTTCGTGTACGGTGCGCTGATGAACCCGGCCGAGCGCCTGCGGCTGCTGGGACGCCCCGTCAACGCAAGCCCGGCGCGGCTCGCAGGCTACGCGCGCGGCAAGAAGCGATACTACTTCGTCGCGAAGCAGATCGGCGTCACGACGGATGGCGCAATCCTCGACGGCCTTACCGCGCACGACCTCGCAATCCTCGACGAATATGAAGATGTGCCGACGCTCTACGCGCGCGAGCGCATCGAAGTGCTCACAGCAGACGGCCGCAAAATCGAATGTTGGATTTACCTGCCGACCAGTTGGGCGAGGGACTAGAAAGGACGGACCCGGGATTCTTCGCTTCGCTCTAGAATGACACAGGAAAACGAACTTCCACTTCTCTTCTTATTACTGGGTGCAGGGGTCACCCCTGCCGAGGAAGTGTGAAACCACCGTGGTTTCACATTCAATAAAGTGATTCCCTTCCCCTAACTCTTGACCTCAGCCGGCGGCGGCTTCGGCTGCTCGCCGCGCTTGAGCCCGAACTTGTCGATTCTGTACTGCAGCGTTCGATAGCTCATCGCTAGCATCTTGGCCGCTTTCGCAATCACCCAATCGTTGCGCTCGAGCGCTTGCAGAATCGCGTCGCGCTCGAAGGTCTCGAAATTGAAGCCTTCGCTCGGAATCTCGTATTTGTCGCCGCGCTGACGGTCGCCGCTGCGCACCGGCCTTTTGCGCGACAGGACCTCCTCCGGCAGATCGCGGGGCGTAACAGTATCGCCCTCGCACAGCAGGATCGCGCGCTCGATCGCCGACTCGAGTTGTCGCACGTTGCCCGGCCACGAGTAGTCGAGCAGCACTTCCATCGCCTCGCGCCCGATCTCTTTCACGTGACCGTCGGCCAGGTGACCGAATTTCGCCAGCGCATGATTGGCCAACAGCGGAATGTCGCCGCGCCGATCGCGCAGCGGCGGCATCGTCACCGTCACGACGTTGATGCGGTAGTACAAATCCTCGCGAAAGCGGCCCTCGCCGACTTCCTCCGCGATATTTCGGTTGCTGGCGGCCACCAGCCGCACGTCGATACGAAATGAATCATTGCCGCCGACACGCCGCAACTCCTTCTCCTGCAGCACGCGCAGAATCTTCGCCTGCATCCCTTGCGCCAGGTCGGCGATCTCGTCGAGAAACAGCGTCGATTTGTCCGCGCTCTCGAACAGCCCGATCTTGCGCTCGTTGGCGCCGGTGAACGCGCCGCGCTCGTGCCCGAACAGTTCGTTCTCGATCAGGTTGTCGGGAATCGCCGAGCAATTGATCGCGACGAACTGCCGCGCCGCGCGCGGCGACAGGCGATGGATCGCTTTCGCCACGACTTCCTTGCCGGTCCCGCTTTCGCCCTGGATGAGCACGGTCGAGTTCGACGGCGCGACGCGTCGCACGAGCCGGATCACTTCCTGGACGGCGGGATCCTGCCCGATGATGCCCTCAATTTCGAAGGTACCTTCGAGCCGCCGCTTCAGCAGTTGATTTTCCTGCTGCAGATTCGCGAACTCGGCCGCCTTGGCGACGCGCGTTACCAGCTTCTCGCGATCTGTGGGCTTCTCGAGGTAGTCGAACGCCCCGGCCTTCATCGCCTGCACGACGCTGTCCGTCGAGCCATGCGCAGTCAGCACGACCACCTGGCTGCCGGGATAGGCGCCGCGCACTTTCGCGAGCAGCTCCTCGCCCGACATCCCCGGCATCATGAGGTCGGTCAGCACGACGTCGAACCGCGACAGCGCCAGCAACTCGATAGCGCGCTTTCCGACCGCAGCCTCTTCGACGGCGAATCCCTCTTCGCGCAGAGTGTCCGCCGTTATCTGGCGTTCGAGATCGTTGTCTTCAACGACCAGTACTGAGGCTTGCGTCATGATGGCGTCCGTCTACTACCGCGCTGGGCGGGAAGGTGAAAGTCAAAGTGGTTCCGGGTCCGTCCGCGTTCGGCCCGATATCGATTGTACCTCCATGCGCCTCGACAATCGCCTTCGACAGAAACAGCCCCAGGCCGATGCCGTCGCGCTTGGTGGTGAAGAACGGCTCGAAGACATGATTCACGACTTCCGCCTCGATGCCCGCGCCAGTGTCCGAGAAACTGATCATCATCGCGCCCTCGCGGCGCCGGAGCGCTATTCGCATCGTGCCGCCCTCCGGCATCGCCTGGATAGCGTTGGCGACCACGTTGATAAAGCATGCGCGCAGCTTCTCGGCGTCGACGTTGAGAATCGGCGCCGCATCGTCGAACTCCTCGACCAGGTGGATCGACTGGCTCTTCATCTTCGATTCCGACAGCGCCACGACCTCATCAACGAGTTGGCGCACGTCGGTCGGGGCGGGGAAAATCTCGATCGGCCTGCCGTAATGCAGGAAGCTTTGCACGAGGTCGGCCAGCCGCCGCATCTCTTCTTTCATGATTCCGAGCTGGCGCAGAAACGCCTCGCGATCGTTAGGCTGCTGCGGCGCATAGCGCGCGCGAAGCTGATCGAGCGCGAGGCTGATGAAATTCAGCGGATTCTTTATTTCATGCGCGAGGCCGCCCGCCAACTGCCCCAGCGCCGTGAAGCGCTCGAGCCGGTTCAGTTCCTGCTCGCGCTCGCGCGCATGGCGGAGCTGCCCGACCATGTCGTTGAAGCTGCGCGTCAGCAATCCGATTTCGTCGCGTCGATGCGCCTCCGGCACCGGCTCGAGCCCGCGCGCTGCGATATTCTGCGCGGCGTTCGCCACGGCGTGAATCGGCTTCACGTAGCGATCGGCGAGGATATACGCGAACACCAGCCCGATCGCGAAAATCGCAAACGCGATCAGCAGCTCGCGCGTGCGGCTCTCCTCGAGCGGCTGCGCGAAGTCGCCGAAATTCGCCACCACCTGCACATAGCCGAGAAGATGGTCTTCGACTTCGACCGGAATCAGGTAGACCGTCGTCTCTGGCGCCAAGCCAAGCTGGCCCGGCGGAATTGTGACCAGTTTTTCCGGATGCTTGAGTTGCTCGGGCGTCAGCCATTCGGCCTGCTTGGGCCGCAGCGCCGCGCCGATCAGATTTGGATTCGAGCTGTTGAGGATCAGGTTCTCGCTCGACGCGATCGAAACCTCCAGCCCCTGGGTGTGCAGATCGTCGACGTAGTTGTGCAGCTGCTCGCGATCGGTGTCGCGCACGGCAGTCAGCTCCTGCACGCCGATTTGAATGACGCGCGCCAGGTCTTTGACCTTCTCCTGCGTGTCGGCGACGATCGCCGCCTGCGTGCCCAGGCTCACCCACACCTCCGCGCCAAGAGTCAGCCCCAGCAACCCGACCATCAGCACGATCAGCTTCGCCTTGAGGTTCAGCGCGGGAAAGTATGAATCCATTTTCGACATCGGCGGCCGCTCGAACACAGCCGCACAATAAATCCGGTATTTCGCGCTACTCGGTCTTGGCTTCCGGTTCTACCGGCTCCGGCTCTACCGTCTTGCGGATTACCAGCATCCGGGTTCCGTAGACGGCGACGCTCAGGATCGCCACGATCAGGATGAGCCGCTCAAATCCGCCGATGTACCTGACCAGCATCTCGAGCTGCTTGCCGAATACATAGCCGAGCGTCACGACGATCGGCACCGATATCAGCGCTCCGAGCAGATCGTAGAACAAAAACACTCCCGGGCGCACGCCGAAGGAACCTGCCGACAAATAGACCAGCGCGCGCAGACCGGCCAGGAATCGTGCGTAGAAGATCGCGCGATGCCCATGGCGCTGCATGAAACCTTCGATGCGCTCGATCTGATGTTTGCGGCCCGGCCGTCCGATCGAAAAGTAGCGCACCAAGCCCGTGCCGAAATGCCGCCCCATGAAAAATAGCGAGTTGTCGCCCGCGACCACTCCGAACAGCGACACCGCGAGCGTGATCGGATAGCGGGTAATTCCGCGATGCACCAGATAGCCGCCGGCCAGCAGTGCCACGTCTTCAGGAATAGGCAGTCCGAGCCCGCACAACATCAGCACCACGAACAATCCGGCATACGTGAAGTGTTCGATGTACTGGGAGATCAGCCCGACCAAGCTCACTCCCCGTGCGAGTAGCGCGCGCGCAGCGTGTCGCGGATTTGTTCGATCGGCATGCCGCGCTGTGCCATCGGCTCCGCATCGCGAGCCTCGCCCATGCAGATCGCACAGCGGCTGGCGTGGTCGTCGCGGTAGCAGTCGAGCAGGCTGTGGTGTCCCAGCGTCTTGTCGCATCCGCAGTAGCAATGAAGTTGCGACAGCAGTGCGGGATCGCGCTCGGCAATCTGATAGGTCTCGCGCACATTGCCCTGGAAACGTTGCGGGTCGAGCGTTACTCGCAGCTTCGCCGCGGCATCGTCCGATGACGACGCTGCGCTATCCGACGACTGCGAACCGCTCGACATGGCGTATACGATCGCCACGACCAGCAACGCTGCGGCGGTGAGTACGACGATTCCTTTGGTGCCCTTGAACATACCTCTCCCTGCGAACCGAAATTATAGCATCTCGATGAATCTTAGGCTTTGATTCGCGAAACTGTATAGAGCGGCCGGCCGATGCGGTCCGCGCCGCGTATGCGGCAGCCGCTTCAGGATTCCCATCGCGAGAATGCTCCGCCGGAAGTTTCGCCGGTCGAGCGGCCGCCCCAGAATAATCGAGTACAGTTCTTCGAACTCGGCAAAGGTGAACTCGCGCGGCAGCAGCGCATACGCGATGTTGGTGTATTCGAGCTTCGACTTCAGCCGCTTCACCGCGTACGCCGCCATCAGCGAATGATCGTACGCCAGCTGCGGCAGGCGGGTGACCTCGTACCATTTGCCGGTAGCATATTTGTCGCATGGCGTGCCGACCGCCTGCGCGTCCGGTATCAACGCCATGTACGCGACCGACACCACGTGCGTGCGCGGGTCGCGCGACGGATCGCCGAAGGTGAACAACTGCTCGAGATAGGCGCCGCTCAGTCCCGTCGAATCGTGAAGCTCGCGCCGCGCCGCGTCGTCGAGCAGCTCGCCGACGCGGACCAGCCCGCCCGGAAACGCCCAGCGCCCGCGTCCCGGCCCGCGCCGCAGCTCGACCAGGTAGGTCTGCAGGCGGCCGTCGTTGATCGCGAACAGAACAGTGTCGACCGCGACCATCGGCCGCGCCAACTGTTCGCCGCTCGCGACGTTTTGTGGATTTGCGCTCAGACGCTCAGCTCGAGCATGCGCTCCAGCGCCCGCTTCGCTCCGACGCGCACGTCCTCGGTCAGTTCGATCTCGTAGCGCAGGTGGCGCAGCGAATCGAGCGTTCCCGCGAGCGTGATCATCTTCATGAATCGGCATAGCTTGCACGCCTTGTAAAAGTGCTTGTCGGGAATCTCCATCAGCAGGCGGTCCGACAGCCCGCATTCCGTCACCACCAGGAATTTATCCGCGTCGCTGCTCTTCGCGTACGCGAGCATCGCGCTGGTCGACAGCACCGCGTCGGCCAACGCCAGCACGTCGCGCCGGCACTCCGGATGCGCAATCACCTTGATTCCGGGGATCGCGCGCTTGACCTTGTTCACCTCGTCCGGGGTTATCTGATGATGCACGTAGCAGTTGCCGTCCCACGAAATCACGCGCTTGCGCGTCTGCCCCTGCACATAGTTCGCCAGATTCTGATCCGGCACGAACAGAATATTCTCGGAATCTATCCGCTCGACAATCTTCGCCGCGTTGGCCGACGTGCAGCACGCATCCGAGAGCGCCTTCACGTCGGCAGTGCAGTTGACGTACGACACCACCTTCAAGTCGGGATAGATCTTGAGCAGCTCTTCTTTTCGATCGGACAAGGCCTCGGCCGTGACGCTGTCCGCCAGCGAGCATCCCGCCTTCAGATCCGGCAGCAGCACTTTGCGATCGGGGTTGTAGACTTTGGCCGTCTCGGCCATGAAATGCACGCCGCAAAACACGATCACGTGGGCGTCCCGCACGTCGCGCGCATTGCGCGCCAGCTCGAGCGAGTCGCCGATAAAGTCCGCGACCTCGAAAATCTCCGGCCGCTGATAGTTATGCGCCAGCACCACCGCGCGCCGCGTCTTCTTCAGCTGCTTGATCTCCGCGATCATCTCCGCATAGCGCTCGCAAGTCTCCGCCGTGTAGCTCTCGTTCCCTAGCACCGCCAGCTTGTGGCGCAGGGCGTCCGCGCTCGTCGTCATTTCCGCAGATTCGTTCACGGTAAATCCTCTCGCATTGCTTTGCGTCAATCTGACACTTACTCTAGGACGTCGAAGCCTTCCATGCAAGCCATTTCCGCAACGGCTCGCCGCTCTGCTAAATCACTTCAATTGCGCACGCAGATCCGAATTGTCAGGAGTTAATGTAATGGATGAAGTATTGGAGCGCGAGATTGTCGCCGCCGTCCGCCGCTTCGTCGAGCGCGACGTCATCCCCAACGCCTCCGCGCTCGAGCATCGCGACGAATATCCGCACGCGATGGTCGCCACGATGCGCGAGCTCGGCCTCTTCGGCGCGACCATTCCCTCCGGCTACGGCGGCCTAGGCCTCAGTTTCACGACCTACGCGCGGGTGATGGAAGAGCTGTCGCGCGGATGGATGTCGCTCGCGGGCGTCGTCAACAGCCATCTCATCATGGGCTATGTCATCGCGAATCACGGCACCGACGCGCAGAAGAAATATTTCCTGCCCGCGATGGCTCGGGGCGACAAGCGCGGCGGCCTTGCGCTGACCGAGCCGCACGCCGGTAGCGACGTGCAATCGATTCGCACCACGGCACTCCGCCGCGGCGACGAGTACGTCCTCGCCGGCGCCAAGATGTTCATCACCAACGCGCGTCATGGCACGATGCTCGCCGTTGCGGCCAAGACCGACCCCCACGCCGAGCCCGCTTACGCCGGCATCAGCATGTTCGCCGTCGAGAAAAGCGAGCGCGGTCCCACCGTTAGCCGCAATCTCGACAAGCTCGGCTACAAAGGCATCGACACCTGCGAGGTTCTATTCGAAGACGTCGCCGTGCCGGCCGCCAATCTGATCGGCGGCGTCGAAGGCGCGGGCTTCAAACAAGTGATGAGCGCACTCGAAGTAGGGCGCATCAACGTCGCCGCGCGCGCGGTCGGAGTAGGGCAGGCCGCGTTCGAGACAGCGATCCGGTACGCGCAACAGCGCACCGCATTCGGAAAACCCATCTGCCAGCATCAAGCTGTGCAGCTCATGCTCGCCGACATGGCCACCCGGGTCGAAGCGGCGCGCCTGATGGTCGCCAACGCCGCGCGCAAGAAAGACGCCGGCGAGCGATGCGACGTCGAGGCCGGCATGGCAAAGCTGTTCGCCTCCGAGGCCTGCGCGAAAATCTCGCTCGACGCGATGCGCGTGCTGGGCGGCTACGGCTTCATGGCTGATTTCCCGGTCGAAAGATTCTATCGCGACGCCCCTCTGATGATGATCGGCGAGGGCACCAACGAAATCCAGGCGCTGATAATCGCCCGCGGACTGCTGGCGCGCTATCCGGTCTGACTACTCGCCGCGCGCCAGCTCGTGCAGCGCCCGCGCGCATTCGACAGGATGCGTAAACATGACCTCATGCCCGCTCTTCACGAACTTGAGCGTGGGGTTCTTCAAGCGGCTCGAATAATGCGGATGCCAATTTGGCGCGCCCGCTATCGGCGTCTGATCGTCCTCGCAAACGAGATAGCTGCTCGGAATTCCAGTGGCGAAGTAGGGCGCCATCGCGACCGGCGCGAGTAGCGGCGCAATCGGCTGAGGACCTAGAGCAGACAGCACGTATTCCACAACGGCCGGAGCCATGTCATTGGCGAGCCCGTCGAGAAATTCCTTCCCCATCATATCAATCGTGACCGATCGTTCCGGCATCGAATCGATCCCGGCCGCTAGCGGCGACGTCGCCGGATCGATGATCGGCTGCCCGTCGAGCGGCACCATCGCCGTGACCCACACGACGCCTTTTATCCGCGACGGAATCTTCGCCGCGACTCCGGGAATCGTCAGCCCGCCGAGGCTATGCCCCGCGAGCACGACGTTCTTCAGATCGTGCCGCTCGATGAACTGCGCGACGCTGTCGACATAGCTCGCGAGCGTCACCTTTGAGCGGTCCGCCCGGTTCATCCCATGTCCCGGCAAATCAACCGCATACGCGTAGTCGCCCAACTTCTCGAGCTGATTGATAACGGCAGCCCAGCACCATCCGCCATGCCAGGCGCCATGCACCAGAACAAATGTCTCCGCCATTTCTCTTCCTTGGCTAACTCGCGACGGCTGTGACTTCCTGCCCATCTTTCAGTCCGGGCGCCGGCACGACGATCACCATCTCGCCGCCGCTCAACCCCTGCCGCACCTCGATGCCGTCCTGGAACTCGCGGCCCACGACGATTGGTGTCTGATGAATCGTGTCGCCGCGCACGACCCACACTGAATTGGCCGCGCCGTCCGTGACGATCGCTTTCTTCGGCACCAGCACCATCGGAGCAGCGGCCGCCTGCGTGACAATCGACTGGAAGGTGACCTTGGCGCTCATCTCCGGTTTGATAATTTTGAGATCGGGTTGCAGGATTTTGACCTCGACCTTGACCGTCCCCTTCTGCCGATCGGCCTCGGGATAAATCTTGACCACCTGCGCCGGGAACGGATTGTCGGGATACGCGTCGGGGATTACCGTCGCCGGCGTGCCCATCTTAACCTTCGCGATATCGCTTTCGTTGATATCCACTTCGCAGCGCAGATCGCTCAAGTCTGCCAGCTGCGCGATATCCGTGGCGCCGCCTCCGGCCTGAATTTCACCGCCGAAATTGATTGTGTCGCCGAGCTCGCGATATTTCTGCAGCACGACGCCGTTGATTGGCGACTCGATCACGGTCTGGCTCACGTTGAACCTCGCAAACTCAATCTCGCCCTCCGACTTCTTGAGGTCCGCTTCCGCCACCGCCAGCTGATTCTCCGCGTCGTCGAGCGAGTCCTTCGACTGAACGCCCTTGGCGTACAGTTCGCGCATCCGGTCCGCGCGCGCCCGCTTCAGCACGACGTTGGCCCGCGCCAGATCGCGATCCGCATACGCCTGCTTGAGCTGCGCCTGGTAGTCGCGGTCGTCGATCCGCGCCAGCAGGTCGCCGACCTTGACCCGCTGCCCTTCCTCGATCGGCTCGGCGACTATTTGTCCGAGAATCTTGGTGCCGATCACGATGTACTTGTGCTGGGTGACGATATATCCGCTGCCGGTCAGGACGGTGCCGGCCTGCCCCGCTTCTTTCACGGCGACGATCGCGGTCTGCACTTCGGGCGGACGGCCGAGAGTTTTCTGGTAGACGACATAGGCCGCGACTCCGACGACCGCCAGGACTGCGAGCGTGATCGCGGCCGGCACAATCCGGCTCGGCTTCTTCGGCTGCGCGGCGCGCGCAATCCTCAGCGACTCGAGCTCGCGAATATTCGGTCCGCGGGGTGTTTCAGTGGACAAAAGGTCACACGCTCCTCAAAGCATCGACCACCGGCATTTTCATCGCCTGGCGCGCGGGAAGCCAGCCCCCGACCATACCCATTACGGCGGCGAAGATCATCGCCTCGACCACGATTGCAAAAGTGACGCGGAAGCTGAAGGCCAGCGTTGAGAACGTGACGAAATTGCCGAACGTCGTCGACAGGCCGTTAATCGGCAGCGCGAGCAGGATTCCGATCACGCCGGCCGCGACCGCCAGCACGAGCGACTCGAGCAGAAACGATGTCATCACCGCAATCGGCGCAAAGCCGAGCGCGCGCAGCGTGCCGATTTCCGTGGTCCGCGACGAGACGGCGGCATACATCGTATTCATCGCGCCGAAAATCGCGCCCACCGCCATTATCACCGCCACGATCATACCCAGCACCCGCATCTGGTTGGCGACCACGGCCTGGTCCTTGTAGTAGTCAGCCTCGGTCTCGCCTTGCAGGTTGATTCGCGGATCGTCCGCCAAGCGCCGAATCAGCGCGCCGGTGTCAGCGCCCGGCGCCAGCTTGAGCCGCACGTCGGCATAGTACGCGCCGCGCTGCGCATCGTCCTGAACATTATGCACGTCGCCCCAGACTTCGGACTCGAACGATCCGCCGTCGGCCGTCATTATCCCGACCACCTTCCAGTTGCCGCGTCCGAACTTCAGCGTCGATCCGAGCTGCATGTTCGCGTAATGCCCCTGCAGGCCTTTTCCTACTACCACTTCGTTGACCGACGGGTTGAACATCCGACCTTCGACTATCTTCACCTTCGGATGCACCTTGAAGGCGATCGGCAGCACGCCGCGTACGACTATATTGTCGCGGCCACCGCCGGTACGTTCCATCAGCGCCTGCACCGGCAACTCCGGCGACGCATCGACGCTGCCGTCGGGCTCGCGCCGAATCTGTGGCAGGAATTTCATCGCGTCGAATTGATCAAGCTGAATGGCCGAGTAAGTCTCAGTGGTCGCACCCTTGCGCAGGACGATTACGTTGTCCGGATCTCCAGTATCGGAAATCGCCGAGTTCAATCCCGCCACCAGCGCCATAACGATCACGAACACACAAACGACGAGCGCAATCCCGCCCCCAGTCATCGCGGTGGAGACTCGCCGCACCAGCAGCGAGCGCACGTTATATTTCAGCGGTATCGCCATCTCTAAATCTTAACCCCGGGTGCAGGGGTCACCCCTGCCGAGGAAGTGTGAAACCACCGTGGTTTCACATTCAATGTGATTTCCTCTTCCATCCTCACGCGACCGTCCGAAGCGCATCGACGATATTACGCCGCGCCGCCGAGCTCGCCGGCACCATCGCGCTCAGCAATCCAATCAGCGCCGCGATCACCAGCGTCTCCACCAGGATAGACGGCGGCATGGTGATCGAGCCGAGCGGACCGCCGACGTTACCGATCGAGAAAACCTTAAGCACCACGTACGCCGACCCGCAGCCGATAATCCCGCCGATCAGGCCTATCAGCAGCGACTCCGCCAGCAGCAGCGACAGAATAGTGCGCGCGGGAAATCCCATCGAGCGCATCACCGCTATCTCCCCGCGACGCTCGCGTATCGACATCGCCGCCGTGTTGGCCGCCACTAAGCCGATAGTCAGCACCACGATAAATCCCAGCAGCTCCGCCATCCGGAAAAACGTGCGGTACTGATCGAGGAAGCTGCCGATAAAGGCCGACTCTTTCTCCGATATCGTCTCGGCCGACGAATTGGCGAAGCCTTCGTCGATCGCCGCTATCACTTGCGGAACATTCTCGGGCTTGTCGACCTTGACCCAGATATTGTCGACGATTCCCGGCCGTCCGGCTGCCTCTTCAAGGTAGTCGCGCCGAAATAGCAGAAAGTCGGGCGGCGCCTTGCCTGAGATCGTGCCGACGATCACCAGCGTCACGTTGAACGGATAGAGCGTTCCCTTGAGCTGGATCTGCTGCCCAACATGGAGCCCGAACTTTTTCATCGTGCCGACGCCGACCAGCGCCGCCGTGCGAATTTTCTTCCACTGCTCGAACTGCTCGGGACTGATACCCCAGTCGGGCCACATCTGATCGACATTGTCGGGGTCGGCCGCCAGGTTCGGAAACTGATCGTAAACCTCGTGGTAGACGCCGCCGAACCAACTCTCCGGCACCACCACTTCGACATGGGGTATCGTAGCGATGCGCTGCTTGTAGGCCACCGGGATCGAGTACGCGAGCCCGGCCTTGTTATGCGTCGCGACGCGGGTCGACGAAGCGGTGTTGCCGAGAATCTGATTCGCGACGGTTGGGATACTGACCAGCGCCGAAAAAATAAACAGCGAGACCGCGATCGAAAGGACGGTGAGAAAAGTGCGCCGCTTGCTGCGGAGCAGATTTTTGAAAACCAGCGCCATGTACTTCATCGCGCCACCTCTGGGGAGATCACTTTATTGAATGTGAAACCACGCTGGTTTCACGCTTCCTCGGCAGGGTGACCCCTGCACCCAGGGTTAAGATCAAGATGGACTTCGTCCATCCTGGAACGGGTTCAGGTGATAGAAATTTTGCGCGCACTATATGGATCCGGGTTTCGCGGTTCGGATCTCCAGCACGTGATTCGCCAGGTCGAAGAAATAAACTGTGCGTCCGCTGGCCGACGTATCAACCTTCATATCGCCGAGCGACCATGGTTGGCTGCCGTAGCTTAGGCCAGCCTCCTTGATTCGCCCGAAGATCGCGTCGAACTCCTGTTCGCTGACGTGGAAGGCATAGTGATGGACCCCGAAGTTCTCCCAGCGATCGTCGAAATCCATCGTGAACGTTTCATTCACCCGCACCGGCGCTAACGGTCCGAACGGGCCGTCGTACCGCAACCCGAACAAGTTCGCGAAAAACTTTGCCGACGCCACCTTGTCACGCGCCGGAACGATAGTGTGATCCAGGTTGATAGCCATAAAAAATCTCCTTCACTGGATTAAATGACTTCCCTTCTCGCACCTTCACGCATGCGCTGCCGCCTCCGCTGGCGCTCCGCGTTTTCCCGGCTCAACTCCGGCCAGCACGCCCTTGTCGAGCCGAAAGACGGTATCGACATAGCGCTCCGCGCGCGGGTCATGCGTCACCATCACGATCGTTTTCTGAAACTGCCGATTCATATCCACCAGTAGCCCCAGGATTTCCTCCGCCGACTTCGCGTCGAGATCTCCAGTCGGCTCGTCGGCGACGATAATCGTCGGATCCGCCACGATCGCGCGGGCAATCGCGACGCGCTGTTCCTGCCCGCCCGAGAGCTGTCGCGGGTAGTGGTCCATCCTGTCGGCCAAGCCCACGACCTTGAGCGCCGTCTCGACATGCTCGCGCCGCTCGGCCTTGTTGAGGCTCGTCAGCAGCAGCGGCAACTCGACATTCTCGAACGCCGTCAGCACGGGAATCAGGTTGTAGAACTGGAACACGAGACCGATATGCCGCGCGCGCCATCCTGCGAGGTCGCGCTCCTTCATGCCGGTGATTTCCTCGCCGCCGACCGCGACGCGTCCGGTGGTGGCGTGATCGATTCCCGCGATCAGGTTGAGCATCGTGGTCTTGCCCGATCCCGACGGCCCCATGATCGCGACGAAGCGCCCGACGGGCACCTGCACCGTCACGTCGTCGAGCGCGCGCACTTCGAACTCGTCGCGTTTGTAAATTCGAGTCACGTGTTCGAGATCGATTGCGAACTTTTCGTCCATGAATCCTGCCTCTTGACCCGCTCGTGGGGTCATCTGCCGGATGCTGCCATCCGGGATGGTTTGATCCGCAATCCATTGCGGCGGGTCAGTTGTATTTCACGCCTCAATTGCGCGCAAAGCCGTGCTAGCACCTTGGCCTTAGCCTCGACTATGGCGCATCCAAGCTCGACCACGATCCTGCGCACCGGACTTGCGCCCGCGCGGCGCATCTCAGCCACCATCTCGGCCAGAATCGCGGTGCGGGCCTCGTCGTCGAGCCGCGTGCGCTCCATATGCTCGAGTGCGATTTCCGGCTCCTGGTCAGCGAAATAAATCTTCACCTGCGATTCGTCGAATACGAACAGCGGCTGCGCCGGCTCCCGTAGCATTCGCCTGAAATGCGCCCGGCCGCGCGGCGTGATCGCATAAATCTTTCGCGCGCGGCGCCCGCGCCGCTCCGTTCGCAGCTTGACCAGCCCGTCGCGCGCGAGCTTCTTGAGCGCGGGATAAATCGATCCGTCGCTCACGCGGTAAAAGAACCCGACCGGATCCTGGAACCGCTGCTTCAGGTCGTAACCAGTCGCCTCCGCCTCCATCAGAAATCCGAGAATCGGAAACTTGACGTCCATCCGCGGCGGCGTCTTGCTGAACTCTAACGCCGACATGGACGGAAAAAGCGCCGCCGCCGGCCGATAGCTCCGCGTCCCGTTCAACGAAGAATTCAACGACACCTCATGCATACCTATCGAGCCAATAGCTCGACTTGAGCTATTAGTCAATCGAATTCTTCGAATTAGGATGCAGCAATACGACTGCGGATCACGCGGCCAAGATTGCTGTGCCCCGACAGCGGTGCGACTCGCGCACCCGCCGTCGCCAACGCGCGCATCCGGTCGGGATCCGGCTCCGTGCCGAACACCACGTCCCAGATTGGCGTCGTCACGCCGAAGATCGCGTCAGGCTCTCCCGCATGATGCGCCAAGTGCCGTGCGCGCAGCCGCGCCTCGACAGCGTTCGCAGGCGTCGCGAAATGAATCCGGTAGTGGATGTACTCATAGACGGCGAAGCCGGCGACGATCCCACCGTAAAAAATCACGCCGGGCGCCAATCCAAACCACGCATACGCTCCAGCCAGCACGACCGCAGTCGGGATCCACGCGCCCATCGCGAACACGGCCCGCGGATCGCGATGGTGAACGCTGTGCAGCTCGGTCACGAACGTGCGATGGGCATGACCGAGCACGCCATGAATGACGTACTCGACCAATGTCCACGCAAACAAACCGGCCGCGAAGATGAGCGTATCGAACAGCATCTAGCTTGATCGTAGGTCGATACGCTTGCCTTCGCAACGCAGCGATCGGATTGCATCTGGACTCAAGCAGGCCTTGAAGTTATTAAAGGATTGGAATAGTCCAATAATTCAGAGAAACCAGGGAGGCGCGATCCTATGTTCGACACAGACAATCCATTCCTTAACGGCAACTACGCACCGTGGCGCGAAGAGGGCGACGCGTTCGATCTCGAAGTCGAGGGCGAACTCCCGCGCGAGCTCAACGGCGCGCTCTATCGAATCGGTCCCAACCC
>Ga0210391_10001559_pt1 | contig 20661 bp, 13 predicted proteins | sample IncBWC12OmetaG_FD_160573 | JGI IMG/M metagenome (GOLD analysis project Ga0210391, IMG submission 160573) | Forest soil microbial communities from Barre Woods Harvard Forest LTER site, Petersham, Massachusetts, United States - Inc-BW-C-12-O ...
AAGGCTCCTGCCGCAGGACGAACTGACGGCCGACCGCCTCTCGACCGAGATTTTCTCCCTCCTGGACCAGCCCGGGAAAATTCAGGAAATGGAAACGCGCGCCCGCTCTTTCGCGCGCCCGCGCGCCGTGGAAGACATCTGCGATCTGATCGAAAGCGTGTCCGCCCCCAAGACCACGCGCGCCGAGGTGACTCGCCCGTGAGCGTCACCCTGCGAAATTTCCAGCGCATTCATCTGGTCGGCATCGGCGGCAGCGGCATGAGCGGCATCGCCGAAGTTCTGCTCTCGAGCGGCTACGCCGTATCCGGCTCCGATTTGAAAGCCACCTCCATCACCGAGCGGTTGCGCAATCTCGGCGCCACGATCCAGGAGGGCCATCTTTCCGAAAACGTCCACGGCGCCCACGTCGTGGTCGTTTCCTCCGCCGTCGCGCCCGATAACGTCGAAATCGCCGAAGCCCATCGCCTGAAAATTCCGGTGATCCCGCGCGCCGAAATGCTCGCCGAGCTGATGCGCCTGAAATACGGCATCGCCGTCGCCGGCGCGCACGGAAAGACCACCACTACGTCCATGACGGCTGCGGTGCTGGGCGCCGCCGGGCTCGACCCCACGTTCGTTGTCGGCGGCCGCGTGAACCATGCCGGCGCGAACGCCCGCGTCGGCCAGGGCGAATACATGGTCGTTGAGGCGGACGAAAGCGATCGCTCGTTCCTGCTGCTCGCCCCGGTGATCGCCGTGGTCACCACGATCGACCGCGAGCATATGGGCCAGTACAACTCGCTCGAGGAGATCCAGGAAACCTTCCTGCAGTTCATCAATCGCGTTCCGTTCGATGGTTCGGTCGTTCTTTGCCTCGATGAGCCCAACGTCCAGGCCATCCTGGCGCGGGTCAACCGGCCCGTAGTCACCTATGGCACGTCCAGTCAAGCCGATCTCGTGATTGCCGATGTGAAGCTCAAGGGCCTCGCCAGCGAGTTCCGGCTGAAATTTCGCGGCGAGGATCTCGGCGTGTTCGAGCTGCCGTCGCCGCCGGGAATTCACAACGTGCGCAACGCAGCGGCGGCGGCCGCCGTCGGCCTGGTGCTTAATGTCCCGCCGGACCTGATTCGCGACGGCCTGGAATCTTTCTCCGGCGTCGCGCGGCGTTTCGAGATCAAGGGAATGTTCAACGGCGTCACGCTCATCGACGATTACGGCCACCATCCCGCCGAAATTCGCGCCACGCTCGAAGCCGCGCGCGGTTGCGGATTCAAGCGCCTGCTGGCGCTGTTCCAACCGCACCGCTATTCGCGCACGCAATATCTCTGGGACGATTTCCGCAGCTCGTTCAACCAGGCGGACGTGGTCGTGATTACGGATATTTATGCCGCTGGCGAATCGCCCCTGGATGGAATCACCGGCGAAAAGCTTTCCGAGGCCATCAGCGCGGCGGGACACAAGAACGTCGTCTACTCGAGCACGTTGCAGGGCGGCATCGAATTCATGCTGCGCGAATCGCGTCCGGGCGACGCGGTGATGACGATCGGCGCGGGGAGCGTCGGCCGGGTGACGGAAGAGCTGGCCATGCTGCTCGACGCGAGGGTTTCGATCAATCGACATGCGGATTAGCGACAAAGCGACGGCGCGGCTGGCCCAACTGGGCGCGGAAGTGCGCCACGGCGTTTCCATGGCCGAGCAGACCTCGCTCGGCATCGGCGGCCCGACGGATGAAGTTTTGCTCGCACGCTACGAAACGATACCCGAAGTGATGCGCCTGCTCGCGAGCGAACACGTCCCGCACAAGTTTCTTGGCGGCGGCACGAACGTGCTGATTGCCGATGGCGAGCTGCCGTGGGTCATGCTCCATCTGCCCAAGGCAAATCCGGGCATGCGCGTCGAAGGCAACGCCGCCTACGTTGACGCCTCGGCCGATCTCGGCGGCATGGTCACCTTCTGCGCCAAGCGCGATCTCGGCGGCATGGAGGGCCTGATCGGCGTTCCCGGAAGCGTGGGCGGCGCGCTGCGCATGAACGCGGGCGCCTACGGCACGCAGATCGGTCCGCACGTGCGCGAGGTGGAGCTTTACCGCGCCGCGACCGGTGAAATTGAAACGCTGCGCGGCTCCGAAATCCGCTTCGACTACCGGCACACGTCGTTTGCGCCAGAAGACGTCATGCTGCGCGTGAAGCTCGAGCTGCCGTCAAAACCGTTCAAGGAAATTTTGGCCGGCATCAAGGTCTGTAACGAAAAGCGCCGCGCGAGCCAGCCGCTGAACCAGAAAAGCGCGGGCTGCATCTTCAAAAATCCTGCGGGCGGCTCGGCCGGACGCATGATCGACGAGCTGGGCCTGAAGGGCCACCGCGTGGGCGACGCCATGGTCAGCGACCGGCACGCGAATTTTTTCGTAAATGCCGATAACGCCAGCTGCTCGGACATGTTGAAATTGATCGACGACGTGCGTGATCGCGTGCACAAGTCGTGCGGAGTGGAGCTTGAGAACGAGGTGATCCTCTGGCGAAATTGAAAGCCATCGATGTAGACGCGTTTCCGCAGGAAGTGCTCGCGGACGAAGAGCCGAGGTATCTCCGGCGGCAAAAGCCGCTCGAGATCAAGCGGCGCAAGTTCGGCCGCAAGGCCTGGAGCACGTATTTCCGCGTCAGCGTGTGGGTCATCGGCGCGGCGGCTGCAGCGTTCCTCACCTACGAGACGGCCCATTTTCTCTACGCTTCGCCCGAATTGGCGCTGATTCATCCGGATCAAATCTCGCTGAAGGGCAACCACTACGTCTCGCCGGCTGGCGTGCTGGAAATTTTCGCCACCGATCGCGGCAAGAGCGTCCTGCGAATTCCGCTCGACGAGCGCCGCCGCCAGATCGAATCACTGCCGTGGATCGAGCAGGCCACTGTGCGCCGCGCGCTGCCCGATCGCCTCGAGGTCGAAATCAAGGAACGCACGCCCATCGCATTTGTGCGCGAGGACAGCGATATGGCTCTGGTCGACGTTCACGGCGTGATTTTGGAGCGTCCGCTCGAGGGCGACTTTCATTTTCCCGTGGTGACCGGTATCGGTCCGGAAATGCCGCTCGAAGATCGGGAAAAACGCATGCAGCTTTACTCCGGATTCGCGCAGCAGATCGATGCGTCGCGCGCCGGAGCGCTTGATCAGGTGAGCGAAGTCGACCTATCCGACGAACACGACGTGCGCGCCATCCTCACCGGGCTCGGAGGCGGAGATCCGTCCGCCGGGCAGCCCGATGCTCCCGTAACCGTGCATTTCGGAGACAGCGATTTTGCGAGCAAGTATCAGACGCTCGTCGAGGATATCGGCCAATGGCGTGCGAAGGCCGGGCCGGTCGAATCGGTCGATTTGCGCTTCAGCCGCGAGGCCGTGGTGAATCAGGACACGACCGCCGTGGCGCAATTGCGGCCGCCAAAGCCGGTGGCCGGACGCGCCTCTTGGAGCGCGAAGAAACCGAAATAAGCTTGGAAAGACCGTAAGGCGGCAACACAAGGAGCGGAGTTGACGAAGAAAGAACGGCATATCGTGGCGCTCGATATCGGCAGCACGAAGACGTGCGCGCTGATCGGCGAAATGGACGACGACGGCGGGGTGAAATTCGCGGCGCTCGGCGCGGCGGAATCCAAGGGCTGGCGCAAGGGACAGATCGTGAATCTCGATCTGGCGGTCAGCTCGATCCGGCGCGCGGTCGAGGAAGCGGAAACGATTGTCGGAGTGCCGGTGGAGTCGGCCATGATCGGCGTCGCCGGAAGCCACGTGCGCGGAGTGAACAGCCGCGGTGGCATCGCCGTGGGTTCGAAGCCGCGCGACGTGCAGCGCGATGACGTCCGCCGAGCCATCGAAGCCGCTCGGGGCGTCACGCTTCCGCAGGACCGCGAAGTGCTGCATGTCCTGCCGCAGGAGTTTTCGCTCGATTCGCACGACAATATCCGCGACGCCATCGGTATGGTCGGCCAGCGCCTCGAGGCCAACGTACACATCGTCACCGCTTCCGGCTCGGCCACGCAGAATATCGTCACCGCCGTCAATCGCGCGGGCGTTCGCGTGGACGACACGGTTCTGGAACCCTTCGCCGCGGCTGAAGCCTGCCTCACGCAGGACGAACGCGAGCTGGGCGCCTGCCTGCTCGATATCGGCGGCGGCACCACCGAGATGATTGCCTATGCCGGCGGAGTGGTGCGTCACACAGCGGCCGTGCCGGTAGGCGGCGATCATTTCACAAACGATCTCGCCGTGGGCCTGCGCACGCCGATTCCGGAAGCCGAAAAAATCAAGCGCGACCACGCGCAGGCATTCCGCGAGCATCTGGCGGAAGATTTCCCCATCGAAATCGCCAGCGTGGGAGATCGCCCGCCGCGCACCGTGTTCGCGCGGATGCTGGCCGATATCGTCGGTCCGCGCGCCCAGGAATTGTTGATGCTCATCCGCGAGGAAATGCGCCGCGGAGGCATCGAATCGCAGATTCCCGCCGGAATCATCCTGACCGGCGGCGGATCGCAGCTCCGCGGATTGCCGGAGCTGGCCGAGAAGGTTTTCAACCTTCCGGTGCGCATCGCCTCGCCGCGGGGACTCGCGGACATGAGCGAAGAGGTTTCCCGGCCCGAATATGCAACAGCTGTGGGACTGGTTCTCTACGGGGCGCGCACGCGGCGCTTCACGAGCGCGCGTCCTGCAGGTTTCATGGGCAAGCTGAAGGCTATGTTCGCAGGGGCCTAGCTCTTCGGCGTGCAGGAGATTGGCGAGTGGCAGCACAGTTCAAGACTGGGGGAGGACGCATGGCACCAAAAGAATCAGGCTTTCGAGTTTCGTTCAGTGAAGAGCCGCAAGACGGCGCCCGGATCAAAGTGATCGGCGTGGGCGGCGGCGGATCCAACGCCGTCAACCGCATGATTCGTGCCAAGGTCGAAGGCGTCGAATTCATCGCCGCCAATACCGACCTGCAGGCGCTGAAGCTTTCGCAGGCGCCGGTGAAACTGCAGCTGGGCGCGAAATTGACCAAGGGTCTCGGCGCGGGCGCGAACCCCGAGGTCGGCCGCAAGGCCGCGCTCGAGGACACGGAGAAAATTCTCGAAGCCCTTGACGGCGCCGACATGGTGTTCGTCACGTCCGGGCTCGGCGGCGGCACCGGGAGCGGCGCGGCACCCGTGGTGGCGAATCTGGCAAGCGAACTGGGCGCGCTGACGGTTGCCGTGGTCACCAAACCGTTCGCGTTCGAGGGCAAGCGTCGCATGCAGCAGGCCGAGCAGGCGCTTCAGGAGTTGGTCGGCTGCGTCGACACCGTGATCGTGATCCCCAACGAGCGGCTGATGGAATGCGTCGAGCAGGGCACCAGCTTTTTCGAGGCGTTTCGCATCGCCGACGACATCCTGCGCCAGGCGGTGCAGGGAATTTCCGACATCATCACCATACCCGGCATCATCAACCGCGACTTTGCCGACGTGAAGACGATCATGTCCGGCCAGGGCTACGCGGTGATGGGCACCGCGGTGGCGTCGGGGTCGAACCGCGCCATCGATGCGGCGAATCGCGCGATCAATTCTCCGTTACTGGAAGACAACTGCATCAACGGCGCGCAGGGGATTCTGATCAACGTCACCGGGTCATCCAGCCTTTCGCTGCATGAGATTCACGAGGCCTCGTCGATCATCCAGAAGGCTGCGCACGAGAATGCCAACATCATTTTCGGCGCGGTCCAGGACGATGCGATGAAGGAGTCGGTGAAGATCACTGTGATCGCCGCGGGTTTCCGCGAGGTCGGCGCCAAGAAGACGAACACGCGGCCGTCGTATCTCCCGAAAACGTGGAAATCAGGCCGCGAAACTCCGGTGGCTCCGTCGCAGACGACCGTCGTGCAGCAGGTCTCGCGCAACGTCAGCGAAGTGCTGCCCGAGATGCCGACCGACGATCTCGACGTACCGACATTCCTCCGTCGACAAGCCAAGGCCGGCGCGTAGCGTTCGGTATAAACTGCACTCGTGCGTACGCGAGTGCGAATCCATCGTGGGGTTGTTTCGAACATCATTTTAGTCGCTCAACGCGAGCCGGGCCGCGAATGTTGCGGTCTGCTCGCGGGGCGCGAGGGTACGATCGCGCATGCGTTTCCCACGGAAAACGTCGCAAGCGATCCGGCCAGGAATTACGAAGTCGCGCCTCGGGAAATCATCCGCTTGATGCGCGAATTTCGCGCGGCCGGGCTCGAATTTCTGGGGATTTACCACTCGCACCCGAATGGCGAGATCAAACCTTCGCCGCGCGATGTCGAGCTGGCCTATTACTCGGAGGAGGCTTATTTCATCATTTCGCCGCGGCCCGATACGCCGAAACCGGTGCGCGCATTTTCGATTCGCGGCGGCCGCGCGACGGAGCTTGAAATTGAAATCGTCTAGCCGTTAACTTTCAGCACCACGGCGGTAATGTCGTCCTGCTGTTCGCTTCCGCCTTCGCAAAAAGTTCGCGCTTCCTCAAAAAGCAGACCGAGCGAGTCCTCCGCGCCGCGAGTGCGGCATTGCAGCCATGTGTCCTGCAGGCGCTCCCAGCTGAAATCCTTGTCGTAGCGGTCGCGCAGCTCGTGCAGGCCGTCGGTGGCGAAGAGCACGGCGTCGCCCGGATGCAGTTGGATCGAGTGGCTGTCGTAGGTGGCGCCCGGAAAAATTCCGGAGGGAAGCCCGCCCTCGCCCAGGGGCATGCATCCTGCTTCGGAGACCAGCAGCGGCTGCGGCATTCCGGCGTTCGAAAACATGAGCTTGCGCGACACCGAATCGAAAATAGCGTAGAGCGTAGTGGCATAGCGCCCGGTCACGGGCCGCACCAGCATGCGATTGTTCAACAGCGTCAGCGAGTCAGCCGTACCGGTGCCGGTCTTGTGCAGTCCACGCAGCAGCCCCATCACCAGTGCCGCATAGAGCGCGGCCGGCAAGCCTTTGCCGACCACGTCGCCGATGTAGAGACCGACCTGGCCATCGGGTAGTTCGAAGAAGTCGGCGAAATCGCCGCCGACTCCCGCGTAGGGAGAGAATCGATAGGCGATCTCGAACGACGGCCCGACCAGCGAGCCCGCGGGCAGCAGGGAGCATTGAATCAGGCGAGCTTCCTCGCGTTCAAATCGTGTGAGCTGGCCGGAGAATCGTTCGTCGACCGCGGTCTGCAAGACCATCCTCTGATTGTCTATCGGTTCGCCGCGGGAAAAACTGAGTGACGCCTAAAGGTTATCTTTCGAACGCGCCCAGCCGGCAGCGGACATCAGAAATATATTCAGCGGGCCGCGCGGACGCCGGCCAGGGCTGCTTCCGCGGACTCCAGGCGGCGGGCGTACAAAGGGAACTGCGATGCGAATGAGGCGACTTCCGCGCGAACGCGCTGTTCGACCCCTTGATCGCCGAGGTGGGCGAGCACTTCCCTAATCCAGCCCGCGATCGTTTCCATTTCGGGCTCCCGCATGCCGCGCGTGGTGACGGCGGGCGTGCCCATGCGGATGCCCCCGGCTTTCAGGGGAGGCAGGGGATCGAACGGAATCGAATTCTTGTTTACGGTGATGCCGGAGCGATCAAGCGCCGGCTGCACGGCGCTGCCGGTGAGGCCGCGGCAATTGACGTCGACGAGGAACAGATGATTGTCCGTGCCGCCGCTGACGATGCGGAACCCATGCCGCGCCATCGCAGCCGCGAGCGTCTTTGCGTTAGAGACCACCTGGCGCTGATAGTCGGCGAACCCTGGCTCGGCCGCCTCCTTGAAGCAGACGGCCTTGGCGGCGATGATGTGCATCAGCGGTCCGCCCTGGTTGCCGGGGAACGTCGAACGGTCGAGATCCTTGGCGTATTTTTCGCGGCACAGGATCATGCCGCCGCGGGGACCGCGCAGTGTCTTGTGCGTGGTGGTCGAGACGAAATCCGCATACGGAACCGGACTCGGGTGCAGGCCCGTGGCGATCAGTCCGGCAATGTGCGCCATGTCCACAAACAGGAGCGCGCCAACGGACTGTGCGATTTGCGCCGTCCGCGGAAAATCGAAAATCCGCGAATACGCGCTGGCCCCCATCACGATCATTTTGGGTTTGTGTTCGCGCGCGAGTCTTTCCAGTTCGTCGTAGTCGATCGTTTCGGTTTCCTTCGAGACGCCGTAGGGAACGAATTTGTAGGTGATGCCCGAGAAATTCAGCGGATGGCCGTGCGTCAGATGGCCGCCGTGCGCCAGGTTCATCCCGAGGACGGTGTCGCCGGGCTTCAGCGCAGTCATATACACGGCAATATTGGCCTGCGTGCCGGAATGCGGCTGGACGTTGGCGTGTTCGGCGCCGAAGAGAGCTTTCGCGCGATCGATCGCCAGCTGTTCGGCCTGATCGACGAATTCGCAGCCGCCGTAGTAGCGCTTGCCCGGATAGCCCTCGGCGTATTTGTTCGTCAGCACCGAGCCCATCGTTTCCATCACGGCTTCGGAGACGAAATTCTCCGAGGGGATCAGCTCGAGGCCGGTCGCCTGGCGGCGGACTTCTTCGTGCAGCACGTTCGCGATGGCCGGATCGGTTTCCTCGAGCGAGCGGCTCATGCGGCGCAGTTCGGGCGTTTCCTTGACCATAGGTGCGCTCATCTTAACAAAAGCCTCCGGCAGTGGCGAGCCGCGAAGCCGCGAAGGCGCGCGCCGGCATGCTGCATACAAGCCGTCAGGCACCCCACGACAAGGCGTTCGAATGGGGCTTCATTACGCCCGTTTTATTGTCGATCGGACCGTGCAGCGATGCTTTGTCAAACTTACCAACAACGAAAAAGCCCGGCGGGAGCTTCGCTGAGCTCCCGCCGGGCTGAACTTCTCCGCAGAACTTCGATCGAGCGAACCGCTAGAACACGTACTTCAAGCCGAATTGGAGAATTCTCCCCGGCACCGCGCTCGACGTGATCTCGCCGAACGTTCCCGTGCCGAAGCTGTTGCCCGGCTCGTTGAATTGCGAGTGGTTCCAGAGGTTGAAGAATTCCGCCCGGAACTGGAGGTTGGCACCTTCCCGCAGCCCGCCGACAATCGTGTTCTTGATGATGGCCGCATCGAAGTTTACCTGGGTGCAGCAGCTCAATGTTCCCACACCCGAGTTGCCGAATCCCGTGCCGCATGCAAGGAACTGCGGCACCAAGGGCGCGGTCATTGTACCTGCGTTGCAGCCGGTGACTCCGTCCCCTGCGGTCCACGCCGGATTCGGAGTGCCGCCAAACTGCGGCAAATTGGTAAACGCGGCCGTGTTGAAATACTGTCCAACGCGGTCCCGCGTGCTGCCAGGTTCGCCAAGCGGGATGCCCGACTTGCAAACGCCGTTCTTGTTGCAATCGACTGGGTCGGCAAGCTCGGAGCGAACGTCGGTACCGGTCCCGAGCGAGGGCCCGTAGAGAAGAGTGGCGGCCGTTGTGGTGCCGTCCACGATCGTGAACGGGAGGCCATCCTGAATCGTGGTCACGCCGGACACGCCCCACCCGCCAATGAGCTTGCCCTTCAGCCCATCCGCCTTGAACGGCAGCTCGTAGTTATAGCTGATGACAAGGCGCTGCGGCCGATTGAATGCCGCCAAGCCGTATTGCTGGGCGTGATTCAGTGGATCGTTAGAGGAGGCGCTGCCGGAAAGCACGTTGCCCGGAGTGGCGATTCCCCCGCCGGCCTGGCTGGCGTTGATGTCGGTGATGAGTTTGCTCCATGTGTAGGAAGCCTGCAGTGTCAAACCGTGGCTGAACTGGTGCCGAAGCTGCATCTGTAGAGCGTTGTACAGGTGATTGCCGTCGGTTTCGACCTGCTGCAGGTTCCCGGGGTTGACGCCCAGGTATTGCACGCGGCCGAGGTAGTTTGTAGAGGTGTTCTCTGTAACCTGGGTTGACGGATTCGTGTTCGCCACGTCGTTCACGGGAAAGGTGCCCGCGGGCCGCTCGAGCAATTGGTTGACGAGGTCAGTCGGAGGATTGGGCGCACCGGCGATCAGATACGCGAGGTTCGGATCGCGGTTCCAGTCGTAGAGGTGAATACCGTGAGTACCGACATAACCAACGTCCAAGATCCAGCCGCGCGCGAATTCGTACTGCAGATCCAGGTTGACCTGCTGGACCTTGGGAGTGCGCATCGCCGGATCGTCGCCGGAATCGAGCAGCTCCGTCGCGTTGCTGCCGAAGATGTCCGTAATGGACGTTGCACCCGTCGTGGGTGTTCCCGCGGCGACTTCCAGAGTTCGAGGAATAAACCCGAGGAATTGTGGGCAGCTGTTGATGGTTGCCGGCGCGACCACAGTGCAGAACGGATTCTGAAGCGTCTGGCCTACCTCCGCTCCTACACCCGTGGCATAGGGCGGCATGTTGCCGAGAATGTTGTCGCCGACGAGGTTGCCGTAAACGCGGTCAAAGAAGAGGCCGTATCCCGCACGAACGACAAACCTCTCGCCGAACGGCTGCCAAGCCAGACCGATGCGCGGAGAGAAGTTGTCGAGCGGGGAACCGTGCAGCAACGTATCGTTCTGATTCACCAGAATTCCGGTCGAACCAAACTGACCGGTCAAGGGTCCGTAGAATGCCTTGTTGTAGTCGTGCTGGACGATCCAGCCCGCCAGAGTGCCGATCTGGTTCGCCGGCGCGCCGATGCCATCCGCGACCTGGTTTCCGAAGAAGAAGGAGCCCGTGTCGACGAGTCCGGCTGCGGCGGCCGAGAAGTTCGTGAAGACGCCATGTTCGTCGCTGGGCCAACCATCATATTCCCATCGAAGGCCAAGGTTGACGGTCAACTTGCGGGTAACCTTGACGTCGTCCTGTACGAAAGAAGAGAATTCGTTGATGCGCCAGTGATGCGGGTTTTCCGAGCCATTGGGTAGGAGCCGGTTGGTGGAGTTGATCGTCCAATACGCTGGCTGCACGTCCGTGGTCCCATCGATGGCGCCGCTGCTGGCGGTCATGAGGTCGGAAATGGTGCCCGCCATGAGCCAGCCGCGTTCGCGGTTTGGCTGCGCCCAGTTCCACTGAATGCGCTGCGTATTCACGCCCGCGCGAATTGAGTGCTTTCCGTGATTCCACGAAACTTGATCGCCGAGCAGGAATGAGTTCTGGATGCTCCGCGTCGCCGAGAAGAAGTTTCCGCCCGCGCTCCAAGCCGGCCAATCAACAGTACTGGGGGCAATGATCGTGCTCGGGAAACCGAGATTTCCGATGATCGGCACGAGGGAGTCCTCTCGGTTGCCGGCCGCAACGTCTGAAAGAGGGCACGGCGCCCCGTCATTGACGGCAGGAACGATTCCCAGCGCCGTGGTGCCGTCGCCTGCGCAGGACTGTACCGTAACGCCGTCATGGACGCTCAGGAAGAGCCGCTGGAATGAACCATACGCGTCATTCACAAAATTGTTCGTGATGACAGACGTGAGCCTGGCCACGAGGGAGGTCGAACCATATTGGGCCTCTTCGGGTGCGCCCGGGTCGCAGCCGGTGACGATGCAGCTGAAGCTCTGTTCCTGAGGATCGGTGGAGAAAAAGTACTTTTCCTGAAACGTGTTCTTGCTGTTGATGATGTAATCCGTGTTCCCCATGTACTGGTTTTCGTTGGCGACGGTCGCCTGCGAAATCGTTGTGGGGTTGGAGCAGGTTGGCAACGGGAGGGTCTCCATACAGAAAGGCGTACCGTTTGTGTCGTAACGCAGGCTGGGGATGTAGTAGCCGTTGTTGAAACCTCCCTTGACCTGCGGAATGTTCTCCGTCTGACGCAGAAGATTGATGAACGTGTTGCTGATATTCGCCCCGCTGGGCAGAACAGCCTGGGTATGCTTAGTAAACGAGTCGGCCTCGTTCGCAAACGCGCAACCCAGATACTCCCGATAGGTGTCGTAGCTGCACATCGGATTTCCCGCGAGGTAGTCCTCGGGGATGGTGCCCGCGTTTCCGTCCGCGCGCGCGCTGGCGAAGGGGACGCCCGGCTCATTGAAGGGCAACAGACCGACGGAAGTGATCGCGGTGGCGAAGCCGTTGCTGCCGATCCCGTTCAGCTGCCTGGTTCCCTGATAGGAGAAGAAGAAGAAGAACTTGTCCTTGATGATCGGTCCGCCGAATGTGCCGCCGAACTGATTCTGCTTCACCTCCGGCGGCGTGTTCGACAATCCCTCATCTTTTTCCGAGGTCTTGAAAAAGAATTCGTTGGCGTTGAAGAAGTTGTTACGGTTGAACTCCCAGGCAGCGCCGTGGAACTGGTTGGTGCCGCTCTTGGTGATGACGTTTACGTTGGCGCCGGGATTCTGACCGTATGCCGCGTCGTATTGCGACGTTTGAACCTTGAATTCCTGAATCGAGTCCGGATTGGGAATCGGGATGCCGGCGTAGCTGCCCGACTGCGCCGCGCCGCCGCTGCCGTAGTTCGTGGTGATGACGCCGTCCATCATGTAGGTGTTCTGGTCGGAGCCGGCGCCATTGACGTTGATGTCCATCGTGCCGTTTCCGACGGCGGTTGCGGTAGCCACGTTGGCGACGACGCCGGGCGACAGGTCAATCACCTGAGTAAAATTGCGCGTGCTCAACGGGAGTTCGGTGACAGTCTCTCCCGATACGAGGCCTCCAACGGTGGCGTTTTGGGCTTGAATCGTCTCTACATTCGACTCGACCGTCACTTGTTGTGACTGCGCGCCAACCTCGAGAGCGTGATCGAGCAAGCGGGTTTCCGTCACGTTCACCGTAACCGACGGAACTTCGATCGTCTTAAAACCCGAGGCGGAAAACCTCACGCTGTAGTTTCCGGGCGGCAGGAGGGAGACCTTATAGACGCCGCTGGTGTCCGTTGTTACGGTTCGAGACTGCCCCGTGGCCAGATTCGTGGCAGTGACAGTCGCGCCGGCGATGGTGCCGCCGGAAGGATCCGTTACGGTCCCAGACAGCGCGCCGGTCTCAGCGCTCTGCGCTCGTGCGGGTGATGCGGAGATAAACAAAGTGAGAAGGCAAACCAGAACGCCGATCGAGGCACACTTCAACGCATTCGCGAAACTCCCACCCATTTTCCACCCCCCAGAATATCGTCTCGGATGACCGCGCCCCCCAAAAGGCGCCTCTTACTGGCGAATCCAATACTATGAGAGGGAAACGTTGTCAAGTGTAAACGGATCAAAATCAAGGGATTTGGAGTAGAGGCGGTCGCGGAAATGCGTGCCGGTGCTCGAGCGGAGATCGGCACAATCACGGAATCGAGCGGTGATGCGCTGACAGGGACGAGATGACGCGGGTAATGTTGACGTAGTGTGTGAGACGAAGAAGGCCTGACCGGCGCAACCCTTCGCGCCGATCAGGCCCGGCAAATCCGTAACGTCACGGTCCGCGCGAGTCAGAACGTGAACTTCAAAGCGAACTGAATTTCACGCTGCGAGTTCGGCGTAACCGTAGCCGCAATGGAAGCCGCCTCTCCCGGCAGGCCAGCCGGCGCAATCGATTGCGTGAACGGAAACGCGCCCGTGGTCGTGGCAATCGAGATCGGCAGGCCGAAGTTGGTGTGATTGATGATGTTGAAAAACTCCGCGCGGAATTCCATGTTCACGCTTTCCCAGATTTGGGTCCGTTTGATGATCGAGGTATCGAGGTTCAGGAAACCGGGACCCGCGAGCGAGCTGCGTGGAACGTCGCCGAGTGTTCCAAACGGTTGCACCGCGTAGCACTCGACGTTGAACCACTCGTACCACTTTCCGAGAACCTGATCGCGTCCGTTCGGGCACGTGCCGGAGTAATCCGGGCGATCACCCTGGATTGCTCCGAGGTCGGCGACGTCTGCTCCCTCCTGAACGGTAATAGGAAGACCGGTGCTGGCGCGGAGAATTCCCGTGATCTGCCAGCCTTCGACGAGCCTGTTACCGTGGAAGGGAAGGGTATAGATGCCGTTGGCCGTGAAGTTGTGGCGGATGTCGAATGCACACAGGCCGTAGTCATACTTTCTGTTGTAGGGGTCAGCTTGCTCGTACACGTCCTGCTCAAGACCCGAGCTGGCCGAGCCGTCCGTCAGGCATTTCGAATAGGTGTAAGATACCTGGCCCTGGAACGCACGGCTGAACTGGTGATTCAACTGGACCTGGAGCGAATTGTAGTTCGAGTTCATGTCCGGCGTCGTGGTGTTCAGCGATCCGAAGTACGGCGCACCGGTGGCTGGATTCAGCGACGTGGGAGTCTTGGGGTTCTGTGCGAAGGTCACCGGGTTGGCGAAAATCGACGTCAAGGGATTCGCGCAGTTTGACGTGAAGTTGCCGGCGAGCTCGTCGGTCGAGCTGTTGGCGCAGAGGGGAGGATTGAGGTCAACTTCGGAAAACAAGTGGCGTCCCTGCGAACCGATAAAGCCGACCGACAATACGGTCCCGGGCGTGATCTGGCGCTGAATCGTGAGGTTGTACTGCATTTCGTAGGGCGAGCTTGAGGTGTTGTAGTTCACGCCGGCAAATTCCGTGATCGGTCCGGGAGCGCTGCCGGGAACGTATCCGGCAAAAGGATCGGGAAATGTGGGCGGCGGGAAGAATAGGAACGCGCTGGCGTAGGGCGGAGCGAGGTAATAGCCCGATGCGTAGGTGCGGGGCGCCACCTGATCGTGGAACAGACCGAAGCCGGCGCGGATGGACGTCTTGTGATTGGCAAAGGGATCCCAGGCCACGCCGACGCGGGGCTCGAAATTCTCCGCATTGGGATTGGAAGCGAACACGTGGGAGACGGGCGTAAATCCGTTCCCGTACGGGATGCCGTCGGCGTTCGTGAAGTAATCACGCGTGTCCGGAAACGGCGGATTCACGATCGTGGTAAAAGGGCCGCCTGTGGGGTTCGTGGCGTAGTCGTATCGGATGCCGAGGTTCACCGTCAACCTCGACGAGACTTTCCAGTCATCCTCGAAATAGGGTGCGTAATCGGTCTCGCGAAAATGGCGGTCGGAATTCGCGAGGCCCGGATAGGTCCCCAGGAAGCCGCTGGACGTTCCTTCCAGAAATGCCTCTTCGCTGCCGAACGAGTAGCTTCCCCCGAAGACGAACGGTGCGTAAATATTTGAATCTACGCGGGTGATCGCGACACCGATCTTGAAGGAGTGCGCGCCCCGGACCCATACGATGTCGTCGCCGCCGCCGATCTTGTTCTGGGCGAGGTCGTAGGGGAGCGCCGTGTTGGCGCCAAGTGGCGCGCAGCCCGGGCAGCCGGCGCTGATCGTGCCGTCGGGAAAGCCGGCAACCCACTGGAGCAGCGGGTTGGGCGTGGTGGTCGTATTCGCGTTCTCAAATGTGCGCGTGAAGTTGAAACGCACCTGATTGACGACGTTGGCCGAAACGATCCGCCGCTCTTGCAGCGTGAAGTACTGATTGGCGGTGTGATCGACCTCCGGCCAGTCCGGCAGAGCCAGCGACCCGGCAAATGGATTGGCACGGCGCGCGCGGTCCGATACGTAACGGCCGAAAATCGAATCCTTGGATGAGAGGTTGTAGTCCACGCGGCCGAGGACATAATCTTCGCTTTCGGCAAGACTGCCCGCGTCGGTGTAGTTTGCGAAGCCGCCGAGGTCGGTCGCGCCGGGATTCGGAACGGGATACAAACCCAGCACACCGGCGATGGTCGTCGCAGCCGCTGCGGATTGCGTTCCGGCGCCGCTTCCAAAGGCGGGAGCGGCCTCGATGGGATTGCCGGAAGTGCCCACGGCGGGATAGGTGTTCGTCCCGGTGGGGATAAACGGAGCGCACGCCGGGCTGGAATTCGCCGCTGTTTGAGTCCCCACCAAGCCGCAGGGCAATTCATCGCTGCTGAGAACGTAAGGTTCGGGAACCAATACGTTGTTGATCTGGCCGAGCGAATTCCGCAGCCCCTCGTAGTTCGCAAAAAAGAAAAGCTTGTCTTTCTTGATCGGGCCACCCACGCTGCCGCCGAACTGATTCTGCCGGAATTCCGGTTTCGGCGTTTCGGTAACAATCGGCACGCCGTCCGCGTTCGCCTGCCCGGTTGAGGCGAAGTCGAAGAAGTTGCGGGCGTCGAGGGCGCTGTTCCTCAGGAACTCATACGCCGAACCGTGAAAGGTGTTCGTGCCTTGCTTGCTGGCCATGTTGACGACGGCGCCGTTGCCGGAAAACTGCGCGCCGTAGGTGTCCGTGAGAACTTGAAATTCCTGCAATCCCTCGATGCCCAGCGCCGTGCCAAGCGACGCGGATCCCGGCCCGTGCTCCCAGAAATCGCGCACGTCTTCGTTGTCGAGCAGAAACGCCTGTCCCTCCGGCCGCGATCCGGCGATGGTGTAATTCGTCTGCGCTCCGTAGAACGAACTTGAGGTGCCGCCGCCGCCGGGGCCGCTGTTGATGACCTGGACGCCGGGGGCAAGCTCAATCAGCTGTGTATAGTCGCGGCCATTGAGAGGCAACTGACTGACCTGCTCCGAGCTTACGAGGGAAGAGACGGTCGCGCTCTGCGTCTCGACCTGCGAGACCTGGCCTTCGACGGTTACGTTTTGCGTGGCCTCGCCGACGGGAAGCGAGAAATCAACCAGCGGGTGCGCGCCGACGGTCAGGGTGACGTCCTTGTGCGTCACGGTCTGGAATCCGGCGAGTGACGCTTGAATGTCATAGGTCCCGACGGGCAGGTCGGGCACTTCGTAACGGCCCTGCGAATCCGTCAGGGTGGTTTGTGCGACGTTGGTGCCGATGTTGGTGACCACGATTTTGGCGTTCACCAATGCGCCGCCGGAGGTGTCCGTGGCGGTTCCTGAAATTGTTGCGGTTTGAGTTTGCGCCGCAACCGAGCCGGCGCCCATGACGAAGATCAGCAACGAAAGCACGCACACTGCGGCGTGCCAGAGAAATTTCACACCAAGATCATTACGGCTTTCTGAATACATGCCCACCCCCCAAGCTCCACCCAAATTGAACTTCCACCGCCACCCAGTGCGGCACAAATTTTCTACTACTGGGATTTTGGGGTGTCAAGAGAGATCAACATAGATACCCACATACGTGCTCACATATGTACTCATAAGGAAGGCGAAGGGGAGGGAAACACGGGCAAAAACCCCGCTGAGCGGTTGGACGCGCCGAACCGCCGGAATGGGTACACGTCAATTGTTGCCTTTCGCAGGCAAACTATGTTAGAAGTACGCCAATTTACCGGCCAGCTCTGGGGACCATGACAATCCATCGGAACGGCGATCAGTTGCGCCAGCGGCTCACGAGGGCCGTGAATTCTTTGCAGTCGCGACCCGGGTTCCTGCTCTGGCGCGCGCACCACATCGCTGTATCCATTTTCAGCGACGAATGCCGCGATCTGGCCATCACGCCGTCGCAACTGGCCGTGCTGTCGGTGGTCAGGGAAGTGCGCGGCATCGACCAGATGGAAGTCTCTCGCCTGGCTGGTCTTGACAGGTTTACGACGGCGCTGGTGGTTTCGAATTTGACCAAGCGCGGCCTGATGCTGCGCGAGCGGCGCGTCAACGACCGGCGCTGTTACGGTCTCGCGATTAGCCCCGCCGGGCAGAGGCTGCTCAACCGCGTTCGCCGGGGCGCCAGCCGCGCCCGGGCCCGCCTGATTTCACCGTTTACCGGGTCCGAGCAACGCGCGCTCACCAAACTTCTTTCAAGGCTCGTCGTCTCGCTCAATCACGACGCGCGCGCACCCTTAGACGAAGCCGCGCTTCCCGCCCAACAGCTGGCCAAAAAAAAATCACGCTGACGACCCCCGCGTCGCCGTGGGGCCAACAAACTCTGGACGCAAACTGTTCCGGCCTAGATAATGTAGGCCTGCCGAATCGCAAAAGCTGATTTCTGGCGCCGGGCCGCGAGCGAATCCTCGCCTGCCCTGCGCGGACAAGGACACCGAGCCGAATGTCGGATCAGAAGCTGACCACGCGCGCCGAGGATTTTTCCGAATGGTACAACCAGCTCGTTCTGCGCGCGGAGCTCGCCGATTACGCACCCGTTCGCGGCTGCATGATCGTGCGCCCATACGGATGGGCGCTGTGGGAGAACATCACCGCGGCGCTCGACAAGCGCTTCAAGGCGACCGGCCACGTCAATGCGGCGTTTCCGCTATTGATTCCGCGCAGCTTCATCGACAAGGAAAAATCGCATGTGGCCGGATTTTCGCCCGAGCTCGCCGTGGTCACGCATGGCGGCGGCGAAAAACTGGACGAACCCCTGGTGATTCGCCCGACCTCGGAAACGATTATCGGCCACGCGTATTCAAAATGGATTCAGTCCTACCGCGATCTGCCGATCCTGATCAATCAATGGAACAGCGTGGTGCGTTGGGAGCTGCGCACGCGCCTGTTCCTGCGCACGCTGGAGTTTTTTTGGCAGGAGGGCCACACGGCGCACGCCACGGCCGAAGAAGCCGAAGCAGAAACGCGCCAGATGCTCGACATTTATACAGACTTTGCCGTGAGGGAAGCGGCCGTACCCGTGATTCCCGGGCGCAAGTCCGCCGCCGAACGCTTTGCGGGGGCCGACCAGACCTATTCGATCGAAGCCATGATGGGCGACTGCAAGGCGCTGCAGGCCGGCACTTCCCACAACCTCGGCCAGAATTTCGCGAAAGCATTCGAGATTCGCTACCTCGATAAAGGCGGCGTGCTCCAGCACTGCTGGACGACGTCCTGGGGGCTTTCCACTCGATTTGTCGGCGCCATCATTATGGTTCATGGCGACGATCAGGGCTTGATCCTGCCCCCTCGTCTGGCTCCCTATCAGGTGGTGATCGTGCCCATCTACAAATCCGACGAGGAGCGCGCCGCAGTGATGGAGAACGCCCACACGCTGCGCCGCGAGCTCGTCGACGCCGGCATCCGCGTGAAAATGGACGAGCGCGAGGGCATGAGCCCGGGCTTCAAATTCAACGATTGGGAGATGCGCGGCGTTCCGCTGCGTCTCGAGCTCGGGCCAAAGGACGTCGCCAAAGGCTCGGTGGTTCTCGCCCGCCGCGATCGTCCCGGCAAGGAGGGCAAGGCGTTCGTCCCGCAGCAGGGAATTGCGGCGTCGGTCGCGCAGACGCTCGAGGAGATCCAGAAAGCGCTCTATGACCGCGCGCTGGAGTTTCGCAAGTCGCATACGGCCGAACCGGCCGATTATGGGGAGTTCAAGTCCGCCGTCGAGAAGGGATTCGCCTTCACCTGGTGGTGCGGCAGCGGCGACTGCGAGGGAAAAATCAAGGAAGAGACCAAAGCCACCATGCGCTGCATCCCGCTTGAGCAGCCCGGCGGCTCCGGTCAGTGCGTTTATTGCCGCCATCCGGCCTCCGAAAAGGCCATTTTCGCCAAGGCTTACTGATCGGGCCCCGGCGCGGAGCCCCTCGTTTACTCATCGCAAACACGGATTCTCCCTCAGGCATACGTCTGCCCGCCGGCGTGGTAGGTTTAAATCACGAAAGATGCCCGTGGGAGAGCGCACAACTTTGATGGCTCGGTCGTTTCAACCTGGCGAACATGGCGGCTCCAAGATGAGCCTCCTGATCACGCTGGTCATCCTCGGGGCCATGGCTTTCACGGCGATCAAAATCGTGCCCGTCTACGTCGAAAACTACCAATTCCAGGATTCGATCGAAGCCGAATCCCGCTTCGCGCTCACCGGCTACCCGAAAAAGGGCCCTGACGACGTCCGCGCTGACATCTTCAAGAAGGCCCAGGAGCTCGACATCCCGGTGAGGTCGGAAGACATCCGCGTGAACATCACCAACGGGAGCGTCGAGATCGGAACCGACTACTCCGTGCCGATCGACCTGAAGGTCTATCAGTTTACTTTGCAATTTCATCCCCACGCAGACAACCATAGCATCTAGAATTGAATTCAGTTCCTATGAGGCGCCGCGTAACCCGGCGTCATTTGACGCGCGCGTCGTTTTGCGCATTCGTAACCGGAGAGCTTGATTGCGGATTCAACTTGCCCGTGGCTTCTGGACGTCCCGGCTCGGCCTGAGCTTGCTCGGCGGAGTGCTGGCGATCCTGCTCGGCTTCACCTCGGTGGTCGCCTACTACTACATCGAGTTCGGGCACATGATCAATGAGCACCTGACCGGGCAGATCTACCAGAACACTTCGCGCGTTTACTCCGCGCCCGGCCATGTTTTTACCGGCGAGACTCTGCGATTGAACGACCTGGCCACGTATTTGCTGCGCGCCGGATATCAGGAAGGCAAGGTCGATGGCTCTCCGGGCCAGTTCCGCGAAACCGCCTCGGCCGTCGAGATTCGCCCCTCAGCGGATTCCTACTTCGAGGGGAACAACGCTCTGCGCGTCGAGTTCACGGGAGCCGAAGTCTCGCGCATCACGCTGCTTTCCGACGGCTCGTCCGTCGACACCGCCGAAATCGAGCCCGAGCTCATCACCAACCTGTTCGATAGTTCGCGCGAAAAGCGCCGCGTGGTCCGTTACGAGGATTTGCCGCCCGTACTGATCCACGCCCTGCTGGCAGCGGAGGACAAGCGCTTCTTCGAGCATGGCGCGCTCGACATGGTTCGCGTGTTCGGCGCTGCGTTCTACGACGTCAGCCGCGGGCAGAAGGCGCAGGGTGCCAGCACGATCGACATGCAGGTGGCGCGCACCTTCTTCTTTACTACCAAGCGTGAATGGAGCCGCAAGCTGAAAGAAATCTTGATGGCCGCGGAGCTCGACGAACGTTTTTCGAAACAGCAGATCCTCGAGCTCTACGCCAACGACATCTATATGGGCAATCGCGGCAGCTTTTCGATCCGCGGGTTCGGC
>Ga0210391_10001560_pt1 | contig 20654 bp, 18 predicted proteins | sample IncBWC12OmetaG_FD_160573 | JGI IMG/M metagenome (GOLD analysis project Ga0210391, IMG submission 160573) | Forest soil microbial communities from Barre Woods Harvard Forest LTER site, Petersham, Massachusetts, United States - Inc-BW-C-12-O ...
GGACTGGGTGCTGCCCTCGACGGCGGGGATGCGCCCGGGAAACATGAACATGATATTTTGCCCCAGGTTGGCGAGTTGCCTTTCCTGACCGCTGCGAAAACCCTCTCCAAGGCCCACCAGCAAAAGCAGAGAGCCGACGCCCCATGCGATACCGAACATGGTAAGGAAAGAGCGCAACTTGTGCGCCCACAGCGTGGAGAGCGACTGCCGGACGATATCGAGTAGTATCCGCATGGACTTACGCCCCCGCGACTCCCGGAGAGTGCGCGGGGGCAACGTTCAGGCGAGGGGTCTCAGTCCCGCCCAACGATCTAATGGGTGGTACGCAGAGAGGGCATGCGAAGTTCCCCGCTGCTGTTAGTGGTTAGACCGTGAAACTGCGAGATAGGTTAGCTGCTTGAATCAGAATTCGAAGTAGCCGCCGGTGGGTTGCGAGCGTGAAGGGCCATCGGTTCCGGTGGCAGGAAGCAAGCCGACAACTCCGCGCAAATGTTCCCACGCGGCTTCATTGAGGGCCGGATCGGAGCTGACGAGGTCACGGATCATGTCCCAGGCAGCCAGGTTGAGAGCGCCCTCTGGCGGAGGGCCCATGGCGAGAGAAACCGAACACTGAGGACAAAACGAGATGCGATGCGCGGTCGATTTTTGGCGCGGTTTGATACCGACAGTCTGCGCGAACATATAGAGGGCGACCGACTTCTGTCCAGTTTCGAGTTCGCGATTACAGCGAAGGCAACGCATGTTTTGCAAAGAACTCTCCCGGGCGATTGCACCGATAAAGATTGCGCCGATAAAAGACTGTTCCGATAAAGATAAATAGTGTCTTCATGTTGGCGTGGCAGCAAGTATGCAGAAAGATTCCGGTGAGGAGTCTGTGATAGTCCAGTTGGTAGCCGCGATCCGGGAACCAAGATGTGCTCTAGGCAGAGGTGGAGGGAATCGGGCACGCTGTTGCAATGAGTGCGGATCGGGCGGGAGAGAGAGGTGTGGGCACGTTTGGGTCGTCTTTGACCCCTCGTCGACCCAAGAGGCTGGTGCGAGTGTCGCAACTTCGCAGACTACGCGAATGCGAACAGGTCGCGGCGGTCTGCTACCGGCAGGGGAGCGAGGGAGTCGAGTTTCTGCTGGTTCGGACGCGCGGTAGCGGACGCTGGACTTTTCCGAAAGGCAGCACCGAAGCGGGCTTGACCCATGCACAGGCGGCGGCTCTTGAAGCTTTTGAAGAAGCGGGAGTTCATGGGCGGATCGAAGAAGTTTCGTTCGCTCGGTATGTTCGGAGCAAGAGAAGTAGTGGACGGAAATCCCGCGGAGTGATCGAAAAAGAGACCGCGGTCAACGCTCATCTATGCGAGGTGTCGCGGCTCAGTCCGCCGCAGGAATCGAAGCGGGACCGTACTTGGTTTTCTGCGCAGGATGCCCGGCAGAGGTTGCGAGAAGGGCGTGAGGCGCAGGAAGGAGCTTCGTTCGCACGCGTGGTCGACAGAGCTGTAGCGCGTATCGAGCGGTTACGCAGCAGAACTGAAGTGATCGATTTCCGGCAAGGAGATGGTGTGCCGGGCGAGTTTGCGGCGCGACGAGATGCGCTGCAAAAGGTACGGTTCGAGGCTTTTGAAGGAGCTTATCGCGAAATGGCGGCTTGGTTTGGCACGGAGGGTCGGCCTAAGGGAATCGTGGCTGCGAAGTCTCGACAGATTTTGCAAGGCGAAGTTTTGGAATTCGTGACGGGGCGGGAGAAAAAATCTAAGGCTTTGGGTACGGGAACAAGGAATCGATGAGCGGGGATGCGAAGTTTGGAATCTGACCGCAAAAAGCAGGTTTTCACTCCTTGTTCTTCGGACGCTCGAAGGCCTTCTGCATATATTTGCGGGCCTCTTCTAAAGCGCCGAAGGTGTCGTCGTTGGTCTGGATGGCTTGCCGGTATTCGTTGATGGCGCGTTCGCGCTGGCCGGTAATGTCGAAGATCTTGCCCAATTGAATATGGCTCCAAACTTCGGTCCAGCGCGGTTCGCCGTTGCCGTTGATCGACGCACGGTAAGAGTTGGCGGAGGACTGGTAGTTTCGCTGCAGGAAGAAAATCTCTGCGATGCGATAGTGGGCGAGGGAACTGTTCTTGTTGAGATCGAGCGCCTTGTTGAACTCAGTAAGCGCGCCGGAGAGGTCACCCTGCTGTTGCAAAGCCTGGCCACGAAGGATGGAAGCGTGCAGCTTTACATCTGAAGTGTTGGTGAGCACGTGATGGTCGGGATCGACGGCGATTCGCCGAGGCCGACCGAAAGTTTCTACCGTGAAGGGCGAACTGGTGCCAACCACTTCGATTTTCTTGTCTTCGGTTTTGCCGTCGGTGTCGATTCGAAGATCGACGGGCATGCGGAACAAATCGAGGTCCTGCGAAATCTCGCCGGTCACGCGGAAGCCCTTGTTGTTGCCCATGCGGTAAGTGGTGTACTTCACTTTGAATTCCGGAGCGCCGGTGGAATCAAGCCACTGGGAGAAAAACCATGTGAGCTGGTCTCCGTAATTTTTTTCCGCGATCTCCTTGAAGTCGTCCATGGTCGCCGATTTTCCGGCATAGGTTTCGGCGAACTCACGCATCGTTTTGAGGTACTTGTCTTCGCCAAGAACCCAGCGCAGCATGTGCAGGATCATCGCGCCTTTGTCGGTGACGAGCGACTGAAATTCAGTCGAGAACGGATCGAGTTTGGCAGCGCTGGAGAGTGGGATGGTGTCATAGGCAAGAGCGCCGACTGACATGTCTTTGATCGCCTCCTCAAGACCCGCGGATCCAGCGGCGCTTTCCACGTACATGGCCTCCGAGTAGCGGGAAAATCCGTCGATCACCCACCAATCGTCCTTCGTGGCGGGACTGACAGAAACGCCCCACCACTGATGGGCGATGGCGTTGGCGAGCAGGCGGTAGTTTGTCTTTTCTGTAATCGAAGGACCTGCGAGGCCTGCGATTTCCGGAGCCCACGCATAGGGAACGGTATCACCCGGAAGTTCGACGACGTTTAGCTTCGACGACAAGGGTGTGCCGTATAGCGTGATGAAATAAGTGAACTCCTGCACCGCGGTCGTGGTGTACTCGGGCGCTAATTTTTGATGATCCGGTTTGAAGAAGACGTGGAGATCCATGCCAGCTTCGTCGCTCTTATATTCCTGGAAGATGCCGGCGACGATGGTGCCGGGGAAGCTCGGCTTCGAATAGACGAAGGTAAACGTCTTCGTCGGGAGGCCGTTGGTGTTCGGTTTCTTGGACGGCGGATTGTCGGTGACCGTGGTCTTGCCGCTTCCGATCACCATCATGTGAGCGGGAACAGTGACGCTGATGGTTGCGGTGAAGCGGTTGAGGCCGTAGCCGCTGACTGGGAACCAGCGTCCGGCATAGAGCAGATAGCTGGTGTCGTCACCAATGTGGGCGAGCATGAGGCCGGGTACGGGGCTGTCGTCAGCAGTCTCAAGGGAGCCCTCATATTCGAAGGTGAGGGTGGTCGAAGCATCTTTGCTAAGGCCGGCAGGCAGCGGCACGCGAATGGTCGAATCCTGGGTGACGCGCTCGGCTGACAACGGCTGGTTCTTATCGTCGAGCACCCGGGTCACCCGCAGGCCGTTGTGCAATTCGAAGATGGCAGTGTTGAGGTCCTGAAGGGCGGTGAATTTGACCTTGGCGCGAGCAGAAATTTGGTGAATATGAGGCGTAAGTTCGGCCTCGATCTGATAATTATCGACGCGCAGGCGGGTCTTTTCCGCGCCTTGGGAAGCAGTCGAGCCGAAAGCCAATAGCAAAAGGACGAGGGAACTCGACAGGACGCTCGGGACGCGCCGAAAGCGAATCTGCATTAAGGAGAGTCTCCAGGAAACGGGGCTAACCATTCCCTATGATGAAGATTCTCACCTAAAAGATGCTGGGAGCACAAGGTTTAACGAACACCTGTGGCCTTTCGAGCAGAGCGAGAGCCTGGTTCGCTCCAATGCCAGCGAACGGGCAGGTTTCCTTCGGCTTCGCTCAGGGCAAGCTCTCGTTGCGTTCGCTCCCCAGAATGTCACCGGTCGAATTCCCCGGAATGACAATCACGGAGACTGAGTTCGTTGCAGCAGGGCGAGAATGATCTCTGCGGCGCGGTTTGCGGGGTGTTGGGGCGGCGAGCCTTTGAGGTTGCCTTCGGGGTCGCGAAGTTGGGCTTTTACTTTGGTTAGGCCTTCCAGCATGTGAGTGCGTGCGAAGCCGTCGGGCAGAATTTCCTGCAGACGGGCAACAACATTTTGTGCGGTGAAGTCGTGCTGCACCAATTCGGGGACGACCTGCTCCCCGGCGATCAGATTGACCATGGCAAAGTAGGAGACTTTGACTCGCGGCTTGCCGAGAATATAAGTGACAGGCGAGACGCGGTAGACCATCACGAATGGGGTATGCATCATTGCTGCCTCAACTGTGGCCGTGCCGCTGGCAATGATGCCAGCGCGGGAATGGCATAGTGCAGGCAGGGAATCGGGGACGAGTGTGATGCGCGGTTGAGCGGTTGTTTTTGCGTCGATTAAGTTTTGCAGAAAAGCGCTGTCGAGGGTGGGTGCAACTGGGAGCAGAAATTCGTAGTTGGGACCCAGCTGGGCGGCTGCTTGGAGGGTCGTGGGCAGGTTCATGCGGACTTCTTTGACGCGGCTGCCGGGCATGAGAGTGATCCAATGTTTTGAAAAGTCAAGACGAAATTGTGCGGCGTAGTCGTCGCGGTCGATTGCCGGGCGCGGCAATTCGGCGAGGGGATGGCCAACGAAGGTCGCATCCACTCCGCGGTCGCGGTAAAACTTTTCTTCAAACGGAAAAATGACAAGAGCTTTGTCGATGTAATTGCGCAGCAGGCGGACGCGTCCCTGTCGCCACGCCCAGAACTGTGGCGCAACGTAGTAGACAACAGAGATGCCGCGTTTCTTCATTTGGCGGGCGACACGCCAGTTGAACGCAGGAGAATCGATAACGATGGCGAGATTGGGCTTACGCTTGTCGGCTTCTGCAATCAGATGCTGGTAGAGTCCGTAAATCTTCGGCAGATGGCTCAGGATTTCGGTGATGCCGACGACGGACAGGTCCTTTGCATCGACGACCGTGTCACAGCCCGCGGCGCGCATGCGGTCTCCGCCGGCGCCGAAGAATTCGAGCGATGCGTCGCAGTGGCGCAGGGCTTCGATGAGCTGGGCTCCGTACATTTCGCCCGAGGCTTCGCCGGCTGAGAGCAGAATTCGCAAGAGAGCATTGTAAGCGGCTGTGGCCAGAAACGGTCAGATACTGCTGCGACTATGATTTGATCTGAATCAGTCCCGCGTCCTGGGATGGAAGAGCCGGGGCAAGATGCTGCGGGGCGCGCCATCCATCGAAGATGGAAACCTGGTGGACGCACGAAACGGTGCAATGCGGAGCGCAGCCTTTTTCAGTGAGATATTCGCGGCGCATGTCGTCGCGAGTGTAAGTTGCGAGGGGCACGCCCGGATAGCCGCGCTGCTGTGAGCAGTAATGCACCAGCCCGTCTTCGCAAATGTAGAGGTAACGGGCGCCAGCACGGCATCGCCACGCATTGGGCAGGCCTTGAGCGATGTTGTCCTGGAAGGCGTTGATGCGAGTGAAGCTGCGCTTCTCCCACGACTTCATTTCGTTGTAGATCCGGCGCTCTTCGCCGCCCAGCGGCTGCAGCTGGCCACTGCCATCGTGAATGATTCCGATGGTGGAACTGAACCCGAGTTCGATGGCGCGTTTGCCGATGGTGAGCGCATCCTGCGGATTCGGAATGCCGCCACCCACCACGGAATTGATATTCACGTGAAACTCAGCGTGCTCGGCAAGCCATTGCAATTTCTTGTCGAGGACCTTCAGGCTTTTCTTCGAGACATCGTCGGGATTGACGTTGTCGATGGAAATCTGCAGCCACTCGAGTCCAGCGCGATTCAGGCGTTGGATGCGTTCGGCGACCAGCAGATATCCGTTGGTGATGAGGCCGGCAATCATGCCGTTTGCGCGGATGCGGCGGATTACGTCGTCCAGTTCGGGGTGCAGTAGCGGCTCACCGCCAGAAATTGTGACCACCGCGGTGCCAAGCGCGCCCAATTTGTCGATGCGGCGGAACATTTCTTCCGTGGGCACGGGCTGTGAGAAATCGTCGAACTCATTGCAATAGGTGCAAGCTAGGTTGCAGCGGCGAACGGGAATGATATGTGCCAGGAGGGGATGATGGGTCGAAGCCAGGGCGCGAGCGGCCATGGCGGCTCCGCGCAGATTGCGGCGCAAGGCTTTGGCGCGGCGGCGTAAGATTGTGAGGGTTGAGGGCATCGTTTATATAGTTATTACAGCATGGATGCGCGATAAATGCAGCCTCAGCGACAGTGTTCGGCAAGTTTGACAGGCCGAATGGCGCTGGCGGAACTGCGGATTGAAACGCCTCAGAGGAAGCTTGCAGCCAGTTTATCTCTCTCCGATGAATTCATGTCCAGTGGCGATTAGAGCGTCGAAAGCGGATTGCCGGTACTCCTCTTGTACGAGTACGTAATCCGTGTCGTAGGTTGAGATTGCAAAAATCGGCACATTTCGGTAGGAGAGCGGCTCGATGAATGAAAGCAGGATCCCCGTCTGCGAAAACGCGAAAGGGCCTTCGAGCTTGAGACAGGTCCATCGATGTTGAGAATCCACCTCTGTGGGAAGATTTTCCGTCGAGCACACGATGGAGAGTTCGTCGGCGGTGCGAGTGATTGAGGTGAAGTCGCCCTTTGTGGTCCAGTCGGGAACGGGTACATCTGGAGCGAGTCGTACGATAGCGTAGAGGCCGGGGAGTTGGCGGAATTTCAATTGATGCATGGGTTGAGTGGCTCGGGATTCACTTTCTCCATCGGTGACATGCATTTCCTTGGCCTCCAGCAACTGCCGGGTCGCCCGGTCAGACAGCCGAGGGCGGCTGTCTCCACATTAAATCCTCAGCCCTCCACCGCTTTGTGCACTGCGGCCCTCGCCAGCAGGCGCGTGGAGTCGAGCGTGGGGAGCGGAGAAGATACCGGCGTCACCAGGAGTGGAATCTCCGTGCAGCCGAGCACAACCGCGTCGCAGCCTTCATCCTGAAACGAGCGGATTACTTCCACGTAATAGGCGAGCGAGCGCGGAATGATCTGGGCATTGACCAGTTCGTGCATGATGATCTGATCGAGGTGCTCGCGCTGTTCGGCTGCAGGCACGCGGTGTTCAATCCCAGCCTCCTCCAGAGCTTCGCGATAAACCGGCCCCTCCATCAGATAACGCGTGCCGAGCACGGCAAGGCGCCTAAACTGGCGACGATGGGCCTCTTTCGCAACTTCCCTCGCGATGTGCAGCCAGGGGCGCGGTGAGCGATGTTCGACCAAGCCGAAGGCCTGGTGAATCGTATTGTCGGGACAAATCAGAAAATCGGCGCCGGTGCGAGCCAGCTTATCCGCCGACGATAGCATCAGCTCGGCAACACCTGCCCAATCGTTGGCGCGAATGAATTGCATATACATTGCGAGTGGGTGCGAATGCAGAGAGACTTCGGGGTGATCGTGAGTGCCGAGCAGCTTTGCTCCCTCGATCGCAATGGTGCGGTAGCAGAGCGCGGCTCCTTCGGTACTGCAGGCGACAATGCCGATGTGTTGGGGCATATTGAGCAGTTCTCGGTTCTCAGAATAAGGCTACGCCCTGGCCAGTTTCACCTCAAGGATGTTCTGTTCGCTATTGGACAACGAAAAGTTAGGAGTCATCTGGCTGCGGCGGCATCGAAGAGGTTCAGAAACTCCAACTTCTTTTCGGCTGGCAAGAATGATGCTTCAAATGAGTTGCGAGCCAGTTCGCGAAGGTGCTCGTCGGTGAATCCGAAAGTTTGCTGCGCGAGCTGGTACTCGCGCGCGAGCGTAGTGCCGAACATGGCGGGATCGTCGGTGTTGAGGGTAATCATCACGCCGTGGTCGAAATAACTTTTTGCTGGATGATCGTTGAGATTGGGGCAAAGGCCGGTGCGGAAATTGCTGGTTAGGCAAATTTCTACGGGAACCTGGCGCTGGCCGAGTTCTTCGACGAGATCGGGATCATGGAAGGCAGTGAGCCCGTGACCAATGCGCTCGGCGCGTAAGTTAAGAGCGCCCCATACGGATTCGGGAGGGCCGGTCTCGCCGGCGTGAGCGGTCAGGCGCATGCCGTGGTCGGCGGACCAGACGTAGGCGTCGCGGAAGATTTCGGGTGGGCCTTTTAGTTCGTCACCTCCGACTCCGACTCCGACGACATGCCGATCCTGGTATCGAACAGCCAGCTCGAAAACTTTCTGCGCGGCCTCCGCTCCCAGTTGACGAACCGCGTCGAAGATCCAAAGCAGCGAGATGCCGAAGTCGCGGGCGCCGCGGGCGCGCCCGCGATCCAGACCTTCGAAGATGGCTGCAAAATCCTGCCTGCGCCAGAGGCACACTCCCACCGAAACGTAAACCTCAGCGTGAAGGACATTTTCTTCTTTGAGGCGCTGCATCAGGCGGTAAGTGATGAGTTCGTAATCGTCTGCCGTGCGCAGGTGCTCGGTGATGTTTTTGAAGGCGAGCAGAAAGCCTGAAAAATCGGCATATCGATAAAGCTGGTCGACTTCGGACTGGGTGGGGCGTTCTCCGTGCCGCTGGCGAAGTTCGAGCAACGTGGCCGGATCGATTGCACCCTCGAGATGCAGATGCAACTCGGCCTTAGGCAGGAGTCGCAGGAAGCTGCTCGGACGCTCGGGTGCCGAAGGCATGACTTCATGATTGTAGTTTCTTGGCGGAAGATTTGCGAGGAGGCGGAGCGGGATTCACCACAGAGGCACGGAGTCACGGAGAACTTAGGACGGAAGGCAGTGGTGAAAACGCCTCTTTGCGCCGGTTCGCGGCAGAATTGCTAAAAGGATCCTTCGACTGCACAGACCGATTCGCTTCGCTCACCGGTCTGTTCCGCTCAGGATGACACAGTCCGGTTTTGGTTGATGGCTAAAAGCTATTTCTTCGCGAATTCGCTTCGATGCCGGCTGTAGAAAACATAAATCAGCAGGCCAAGGCCAAGCCAGATGACGAAGCGCAGCCAGGTGATGACAGTGAGCCCGGTCATGAGGCCGCCGCAAAGAATGATCGAGATCAGCGGGAACCACGGGACAAACGGGACTCGGAACGCGCGTTTGCGCTCGGGTTGCCTGCGGCGCAGAATGATCACTCCCAGCGAAACCAGAACGAAGGCAAACAGCGTGCCGATGTTGGCGAGGTCGGCGGCATCTCCAATGTCGACGAGTCCTGCGGGAATTCCAACCGCAAAACAGGCGATCCAGGTAGACCAGTGCGGCGTCTTATATTTCGGGTGCACCGCAGAGAACAGCTTGGGCAGCAAGCCGTCGCGGGACATGGCGTACCAGATGCGGGCCTGCCCGTACTGGAAAACGAGCAACGACGAAATCATGCCCGTGAGAGCTCCGATCACAATGACCGAGCGGAAGATCGGGTGCACGCCCAGATACTTCATCGCGTAAGCCACGGGCGCTTCGGCGGCCGCACCGGAGACGAAGGTTGTGTACTTCATCATGCCGAGTAGCACGACGGCAACGCCGACATAGAGCAGCGTGCAGACCACAAGGGACATGATGATACCGAAGGGCAAATCTTTTTGCGGATTGCGTGATTCCTCGGCGGCCGTGGAAACGGAATCGAATCCGATGTAGGTGAAAAAAACAATGGCGCCTCCGGTGACGATTCCGGCGAAACCGGAAGGCGCAAATGGCACCCAGTTCGCGGGTTTTACCAGCATTCCACCGACTACCAGGAAGGTCAGGATGGCGCCGATTTTGACCGCCACCATGATGTTGTTGGTCTCCGCCGACTCCTTCACTCCGCGCACCAGCAGCAGCGTGAGAATAAAAACGATGAGGAAGCCGGGGAGATTGAAATAGGCTCCTGTCGACTGCCCGCCGGCCCAGACCGGACTGGCAAGTTTTTCCGGCAAGTTGAGGCCGAATACCGCCAGTTGCGCTTTTATATAACCGGCAAAGCCAACCGCGACTGCGACGTTCGAGACTACATATTCGAGGATGAGGTCCCAGCCGATGATCCAGGCGAAGATTTCGCCGAGGGTTGCGTAAGAGTACGTGTAGGCGCTGCCGGCGATCGGAATCATCGACGCGAGTTCGGCATAACAGAGTCCAGCGAAGCTACAGGCGATCGCAACCAGGAAAAACGAAATGGCGATCGATGGCCCGGCGGGCGGGCGTCCGTGCATGAGCGCTCCCGCCGTGCTGCCGGTGCGCAGTAAATTTACGATTACGTCGAGCGCCTGCGCATGCAGGATCGATGGGGCCTGGAAATATTCGCCCGCTGCTGCAGTGCCGGTAAGGATGAAAATGCCCGAGCCGATGATTGCTCCGATACCCAGCGCAGTAAGCGACCAGGGGCCGAGGGTTTTTTGCAGCCGCTGCCCGGGGGCCTCGGATTCAGAAATCAGTTTGTCGATCGACTTGCAGCAGAATAGCTGGTTGTCAGAGGTGCGAACCGTGGCGGCGGGTTCCGTGGATGATTCGGACAAGTGGTGGTTGTCTCCCTGAAGAGCTTTTAGCCGTTAGCACCTGGCATTTAGCCAGTCTGAGTTTCTGTCTGATTTCAGAAACATTCCGGCCAAATGCCAGGTGCTTGATGCCGAGTGCGGTCTACCGCTTCGACTGGCCGCGAGCTAGCTTCTTCACCTTGCGCTTCTTCGATCCGCGGGCGTAATCGCGGGGCTTCTTCGGCTTTTCCGCTTTCGCCTTTTTGCGTGCGGCGCGTTTCGACTTCTTACGTTCTTCTTTGGTCAGCTCTGCTGTGTTTGCCATGATTGCTATACTTGTCCTCTTCTCAATGCGGATTGTCGTTTCTTGCTACACGGCTCTTACCGTGGACTTCTACCTATTCCGCGCTCTTAACTAGAACGGCGGGAAGCGATCTCTCGATTCCCAGCATTCAATGTCGTCGCTCCAGATTGCTATTGCCTAACTTACCGCTTAGGCGTGCTCCAGCTGCGCGTACTTCTCCACTAATTTCTTCAATCCGAAGCGAGGGAATTGTACCGTAATCTTGGCCTCTTCGCCTTCTCCTTCTCGCTGGTAGACCGTTCCTTCGCCATATTTAGGATGACGAACCTTCTGGCCGGGACGGAATCCGCGCTTGCCGGTGGGCTCTTCAGCTGGCATTTTCGGGACGGTAAACTTCTTGCCGCGCGACGCGAAGAACTCGGCGATGTTCTCGATGGAGTTGTAGGGCTTGGCTGGAACGGTCGCCTTTTGGCGCGTGGATTGCCTGCCACTGCGTTTCCAGCTTGCACTTTGATCTTCGTCTTCGTAGGAGTAGTGAGTATGCTCAGCGTCAAAAGCTGCCGGGCTTCGCCCCGCTGGACCCCTCGACTCCGCTCGGGGCAGGCTTCCGAAAGCGGACGTCCCCACATGAGTTCTCCTGGTCCCCAGTTCTTCGATCAATGGCGCCGGGACCTCTTCGAGAAATCTGGACGGAACGCTTGCTTCCGGCATGTCGGTGCCGTAGCGGCGGCGGTAGACGGCGCGAGTCAGGATGAGCTGGTCCATGGCGCGAGTCATGCCGACGTAGCAGAGCCGGCGCTCCTCCTCGACGTCGTCGGGCTGCAGCATGGTGCGCGAGTGCGGGAAGAGTCCTTCTTCGAGCCCGCTGAGGAAGACTAGAGGAAACTCCAGGCCCTTGGCGGCGTGCAAGCTCATCAGAGTGACTTGCGACCGCTCGTCGTAGTCATCGGCATCGCTGATCAGGGCGGCGTGGTCGAGAAACTGGTCGAGGGTTTCGCCGCGGTCGCGCGAATCCATGGCGGCGTTCACTAGTTCGTGCAGGTTTTCGATCCGAGACTGGGCTTCCGGCGTATCTTCGGCTTCGAGCAGTTTGATGTAGCCGGTGCGGTCGATGAGGAACTTGAGAATGTCGGCCGTGCTTACCGTGGGAGCAGGAAATGGACTCGCGGTTTCATTATCGCCAGTGCTCAGCGCGCTTTCATTCTCGAATACCGCTGGCGGTTTGTTGGCGGCTCCTTCGCTCGCGACGTTCTCTTCGTCGGGTTCGCCGTACGCTCCGCCGAAATCGAAAGCCGTATTTTCGAACTCGGAAGGATCGAAGGCAGCTGCATCGTCATCGATGGAGTTACTCGCGACAGACTGTAAAGATTGTGGCGCTTCCAATAACATGCGCGAGGGTGCCACACTTTCCTCCGCGCTTTCTTCTTCGAGGTGTTCAATAAACGTTCCCGCTAACATCGCTTGCGCGTCCCGGATCAACTGCTGGAAACTCTTCAGCGCCGCCAGCGCGCGCGGAGGCAGGAGTTGACGGCGAATCGCTTCACCGAGTGCGCCCCATAACGACAATCCGGTTTCGAGCGCGAGGCGTTCAACGGTTTCAATGGTGCCTTTGCCAATGCCGCGCGTGGGCGTGTTGATGACGCGCAGCAGCGAGATCGAATCGTCGGGATTCTGAATGACTTTGAGGTACGAGATCATGTCCTTGATCTCGGCGCGCTCGTAGAACGAGAATCCGCCGACCACGTGATACTTGAGGCCGTAGCGCCGCATCGCCTCCTCAAACAAACGCGACTGCGAATTGGTGCGGTAAAGCACGGCGGCGCGCGGAATTTCACCGCCCGAGTGTTCAGCACGACCGGCCCCGCGCAGGTATTTTGCGATGTGATCGGCAGCGAATAGCGCCTCGTTTTCGCCGTCGGGAGCTTCGTAATATCCGATCTTGGTGCCGCCTTGGCGCGATGTCCAAAGATTCTTGCCTTTGCGGCGGAGGTTATTCGCGACCACGGACGAGGCGGCCTGCAGAATATTCTGCGTGGAGCGGTAGTTTTGTTCGAGCCGAATGATCTTCGCTTCCGGAAAATCCTGTTCGAACTCCAGAATGTTGCGAATGTCGGCACCGCGCCAGGAATAAATCGACTGATCTTCATCCCCGACCGCGCAAACATTATGCCGCTCGCCCGCAAGCATGCGCATGAGTTCGTACTGCGGACGGTTCGTATCCTGATATTCGTCGATCATCACATATTGAAACCGGCGATTGTAGTACTCGCGCACCGGCGCGGCGGTTTTCAGCAGACGAGTCGCTTCGAGCAGCAGATCATCGAAGTCGAGGGCGTTAGCCTTGCGCAGTTCTTTGCGGTATTCCTCGAACAGATGCGCGATCTTCTCGGTCTTAGGATCGGTCGATTGCAGGTAAAGCTCCTGCGGATCGAGCATGTGATTTTTCGCCCACGAAATGCGCGACAGCACAATACGCGGCGTCAGTTGCTTGTCGTCGAGGCCGAGGCGCTTCATGATCCCTTTGACCACCGCCTGCATGTCGCTTTCGTCGTAGATGACGAATTTTTTAGTATGGCCGATCGGCGGTTGGCCGGGCGTGGCCGAAGGAATTTGCAGCGCTTCAATATCGCGGCGAAGAACGCGCACACAGAAAGAATGAAACGTCGAGATGACCGGCTTGGCGATGCTGAGTCCGCCGACAAGTTTTTCGACCCGCTCGCCCATTTCGGCGGCGGCTTTGTTGGTGAAAGTCATCGCCAGAATGGATTCCGGCATCACTCCGACGTGCTCGATGAGGTAGGCGATGCGATAGGTGATGACGCGAGTCTTGCCACTACCCGCGCCGGCGAGGATCAATACTGGGCCCTCGGTGGTTTCGACGGCCTCGCGCTGCTGCGGGTTGAGTTGATCGAGAAAAGACAATGCGGAAGTGGCTCCGGAGCTGATGATTTGATTTTACAGGATTAGGATTTGCGGTTTCCCTTTCGGAACTACGTAAGTCTGATTCAACGAGAAACCATGATCATGACTCTGCATCACGAATAGACTTTCTGCAGGACCCGTAGTGTAACGGCAACACAGCACCCTGCGACGGTAGCAGATGCGGGTTCGAATCCCGCCGGGTCCACGCTCCGGTTTTAGGAGCGCGGGTTTTGTGGGGAGCGAAGCAGGGATAGCTTCCCTACAAAAGTAACTTGACCGTAGTTTTAGGCAGCCTATACTGAAATTGTCGCAGGGTGCTGTAGGTGCCCGAATTTAACGACCCCGAGAAATCGGGGCCTTCGTCTTTTCCACGCCTTACACCCACGCACCCATCAGATGTCCCAAGCCACCCCTGACACGAAGATCGTCAGTCCGATCCTTGAAGTAGCGCGCGTTAATTTGCTCGCCTTGCAGAAACTCAGTGCGCCGGAATCCCAGACTCTTCAGTTCTTTTTGCAATTTTGCGGGATCGAAGAATAGCTGAAACGGCTCTCCGGCTGCGGCCACGCGCCGCGAGAGAGCGTTGAGCGCCATCCTCTGGCCGATGTTGAGAAGCTTGGGATCGATTGCAAAATCAAAGACCACGCCGCTGCCTGCCGGCATCCTGGCAATGAAACTCAGAGTGGCCATGCAAGCTTCGTGAGTGAGATAAGGAGTAACACCCAGCCACGAGAAGAAAGCGGCCGCGTTTGCGTCGAATCCGCAACTCCAGAGCCGGTCCGCAAGAGTTTGCCGTTCGAAGTCAACCGGAACGAATGTGACCGACGACGGGATCGAAATACCCGCCGCTTGTAGTTGTTCACGTTTCCACTCCTGCGTGGCGGGATGATCGACCTCGAAGACCCGTAACTCCGGATGACCGTTCCGGTAACCGAAGGTATCGAGGCCCGCACCTAAGACGACATATTGCGACGCGCCGCGTTCTACGGCGCGTGCGAGTTCGTCCTCGGCGTAGCGGCTGCGTGCCGCCATGAAGGCGCGGAAGGCGCGGGAAAATTTGTGATTCTCCTTTGGATTGGACCTAAGTTCTTCCGCCCTTTCAACACCAATGATGCGCAGAGCCAGAGGATCGTCGAGCACTCTGGGATGGTCGAGAACCTGGTGCGCCGCACGGCGAATCGCCACCCGCTGCGCCGTTCTGCTGAATTTGCCTTCTTGCATATTCGACAGGTTGACAGGTTCGACGTGCTACTCCTCGGCCCCGGTCTGCGCCTTGCACTCCGCGCACGGGCAGACTTCCCGGAGAAGCTTCCACGAGTAAATGCCGAGGTCGTGGTCATCGTTCCACGTGAATTTAATCGCGTATTTGCCCACGCCCTCGGCCGAGATCGGTTTCGCCACCGGCTTGAACATGGGCAACGCGCCGGGAGCAAGTTTAGGCGCCTCTCCGTAACGCCGGCCTGCCTTGCCGCGCTCTTCTTCGCACATGGCACATGGGCAGGCGTTGCGCAGGTAGACGAAGTTGTAATGCGAAACGTGGCCGTCTTTCCAATCGATATGCACGCCCGTGCCGCCGGTAAGATCGACCTTCACCGATTTCGGGTCCGTGGCCGCGGTGGGAGTTTGAAGCGGAGACTGCATGAATTCAGTATCGCATAGGAGAAATGCAGTGGCGGGAGACAGGGTCGAGCATCGCTCGACGGACAGCTGGGAGCCTGCCCTGAACTTGTCGAAGCGGCGGGTGTCCCCACATCTGAATTGTCGGAAAGCGGCACAATCCGGTAGAATAGTGGTTTCGCTAAGCCCTGAAAGGATCTCTAGCAGTCATGGCACAACAATGTGATATCTGCGGGAAGAAGCCGCAATTTGGAAACCGAATCAGCCACGCCCACAACGTGACCAAACGGCGCTGGAACATCAATCTGCGTCCGGTCCACGCCCGTGTGGGCGCTACCACCAAACGCATGCGCGTTTGCACGTCCTGCCTGCGCAGCGGCAAAGTGGTTAAAGCGTAAAGAAGCAGGTCTTAGGTGCTAGGTCTTAGGAATTGGTCTTGGACCTTCACTGCAGTAGGATCCCTCGCCTAGGACCTATGACCTAACGCCCGAGACCTAAGACCCCGCCGTTCCTACTGCACACCCAGCAACTGCACATCGAAGATCAGAGTGGCGTTGGGCGGGATCGGGCCACCGGGGGTGCCCTCCGCGCCATATCCTAGGTCGGGAGGAATTCGCAGCTGGCGTTTCCCACCAACTTTCATCCCGGCAACTCCTAGGTCCCAGCCCTTGATCACTTCGCCATTGCCGATAGTGAAATCGAACGGCTTTCCGGCGTCAACCGAACTGTCGAACTTTTTGCCGGTAGTAAGCCAGCCGGTGTAGTGCACCCGGACGTGACTACCCTCCTTGGCGACGTCGCCATTGCCGACCCGGATATCCCAATAGATCAGGCCAGAAGGCGTCTTCACTCCATCGCCAGTCACTTTGGTGGGAGCATTGGTATTGGGAGTCGTAGATTTCTTAGCGGTGCTCTGCGCGAAAAGAACAGCCGTGAGCGCGAGAATGATTGCAATCGCCGCGACATACTTCGTCATGTTTATCTCCTTGCCAGTACTGTTATCCACAATCTTAAACAAAGACGGGCATAAACGCACACAAGAGGGTTGCTGATTTCGTAACGATCACTTTGATGTGCATCGAACTTAAAAGAAAGAGTCCGGCCTGAGCGTTAGGCCGATTAGTGCTCCGTTCACTTTCCTCAAGCCAGCGCGATTACGTCAATTTCTACCAGTACATCCTTGGGTAGTCGCGCCACCTCGACGGTGGTGCGAGCCGGTCGAATGGAGAGAAAATACTTACCATAAACTTCGTTCATGGCGGCGAAGTCGTCCATGCTTTTGAGGAAGACGCCGGAGCGGACCACTTTGTCGAGGCTGCTGCCAGCCGCTTCCAGGATCGCCGACACGTTGCGCAGCGCGCGGTCGGTTTGAGCAGCCGTGTCTCCGCTGATGACCTGCTGAGTGGATGGATCGATGGCCAACTGGCCAGAAACGAAGATGAACCCGTTCGCTTTGATCGCCTGCGAGTAGGGCCCGAGGGCCTGAGGAGCGTCTTTGGTTGCGATGGCTTCGCGCATAATGGAAACTTCCTACTTCAATCCCGTAACCACGTAAGCCTCCGAGAGCACCCGTACGTAAACGTACGCATAGGCGCTCCCGTCGGCTGAAAATATCGGTGCACCGGCTCCTGTAAGACCTGTGCCCGCCTCACCGCCGAAAGTTTTCCAGAACTCTATCTTTCCAGTTGCGATGTTCACCTTGTACACTTTCGCGGCCCTCTGGTCTGCGCGGCTCGATGCCACGTAGACTGATCCTCCATCGGGCGACCAACCATTCACGTAGAAGCTGCCGTCGAGTCCCGGGATCGGACGAATCGCATTCCCGTCCAGCGGCCAGACTCCCCATTTTCCATCGGCCCCTAGTACCGCCGCGTTTTTGCCATCGGCAGAAAGCTGCACGCCTGCGACACCCTCCGGTGTTATGGGCTTGGCGTCTCCGTTACCCGTGTAGATCAAATAGTCGCGCACACCATGTCCCGCTTCAATTCCCGAGGCGAGCAGGTGCTTACCGTCGGGAAGCCATCGCGTGCCGTTATAGCTAATGGCATCGTGCGTAAGTTGCCGGGCTTCGCCTGCGCCGGTCGGCACCATGCTGAGTGGTCCGCCCTTTGCCGGCTTCGTGATTACCCATTTTGCATCAGGCGAAATCGCGCCAGGAACCCCTTCGCCGATGCGAGTCGGAGGCGACCCATCGGTGTCGCGAAGAAATACCGTGTAATTCTGTCCGCCGCCGTTGCCTTCTTCTTCGAAAACAATCTTATGGCCGTCGCGGCTGATGTCGCGCACAATCGACCAGCCAAACCATCCCAAGTCGTGCTCCTCTTTGCCTCCAGGAGCTATGCCGCGAATGCCGATGCGCTCCTGATGCGTCACCATCAGCGCAGTGCCGTTGCGCAGATCTTCCAACCAAACGCCCCCGGGCACGTTCGTGATGGTCCGCAGCTTGCCTGAGAGAGTTACAGCGTGCGGATTCTCCGCGCTGCCGTTGGCGCTGCACGTAAACCAGATCTCATCGCTGGAAGGAGTCCAAAAAATCCCCTCCAGGGATTCCCACCCCGACGAGAGTTTCTTTTCTTTCTCCTTGCCGTCGGCGCCGATCACCGCAACCGAACCTTCGTCGTCTCCACCTGGGTTTTCATGATCCGCGAATGCTACCCACTTGCCGTCGGGAGAAATTTTGGGATGGCTGATCCAATTAATGCTGTCGAACAGCACCTTGCCGATGGGATATTCCAAGCGCCAGTGGCTATTCTCCGGCACGTAGCGTACCACCGCCATGGTCGTGCCGTCGGCGGCCCAATCCGCGTCCTGCACGTTCTCCAGCACCTCTCGGGGTGTGCCGCCGCTCAGCGGAACTCGTGCCAAGGTGCCGCTGCGCGCATATCCACCGTAGCGCACAGTGTTGAGCCGAATCGCCAATTCCCCGTTCTTTGAGATGGAAAGCAGCTCGGCATTCTTCAGCCCCAATTCGCGCGCACCGGGGTCGTCGGTACGAGCCAAATAAAGTTGATCGTCGCCGCCGTCCCATGATGCGCTATAAATTACGCTGCCATCCGGGGCAAAGCGGGCGTTTCCAATGGACCCGGTGCGAAATGTGATCTGGTTGTACTCAGCCAGAGGCGCTGGTCCCTTGCCTCGTCCCAACCACAAGCCAAAAGCAAGCATTGCGAGTGCAAGTGCGAGACCGCCGGCCAGCACGGCGAACAACCGGTTCCGCGATGACGTGCTGGCCACCGGCGTAAGTTTCGTCGATGTGCTGGAAATTCCGGAAAGGTGTTCGAGATCAAACGCGATATCGCTGGCGGAGTGAAAGCGCGCCTCTGGATTTTTCTCGAGGCAGTGTTGCACAATGCGCTCCAGCGCCGGGGAAACATTGCGATTGGTTTCGTTAAACTCCGGAGGATCTTCTTTCAGGATCGCGCTCATCGTATCCGCCGCTGTTTCTCGGTGAAATGCGCGCTTGCCTGAGATCATCTCGTAAAGAATTGCGCCAAAGCTGAATATGTCGGAGCGCGCATCGACCGCGACGCCGCGAACTTGCTCGGGGGACATATATCCCGCCGTGCCCAGCACCGTGCCGACCTCGGTAACGTGGGTCATAGTCGCGGCGTGGGCGCCGGATTCGGTCTGTGTGAGCTTTGCCAGGCCGAAGTCGAGGATCTTGCCCCGGCCGTCCTTCGTGATGAACAGGTTCTCAGGCTTGAGGTCGCGGTGAATAATTCCTTTTTCGTGCGCCGCGGCCAACCCGTGTGCGATTTGCAAGGCGTAGTCCAACGCCTTGCGCACTGCGATCGATCCGCTGCGCATGCGATCCCGCAGCGTTTCGCCCTCGAGCAGTTCGGAGACCACATAGGGCGAGCCCTCGTGCGTACCAATATCGAAGACCGCCAGAATGTTGGGATGGTTCAGGGCGGCTGTGGCGAGAGCTTCCTGTTCGAAACGGCGCAGTCGGTCGGCGTCCAGTGAAACTGCAGGCGGCAAAACCTTGATCGCCACTTCACGTTTGAGACGGGAATCGCGGGCGCGATACACTTCGCCCATTCCGCCTACGCCCAAAGGGGCAACGATTTCGTATGGGCCCAGCCGCGCGCCAGAGGTCAAGTTCATCGGTGCCAGATTATAACCTAGGCCAAAGCTTCAGATCGTTAGTGAACCCCCATTTCTAGATTCTTCCGCGCCATCGCTCCACCAGATCCTTGGCCGCTTGGGGCCATTCGGGAAACTGAAATTCAAATCCGGCCCGCAGCAGCCGTCCGGGCACAACGCGGCGGCTTTTCAGAATAAGTTCGGTCTCCGTGCGCAGAAACAACGCGCCGAGTTCGAGCATAGGCCCGGGAGCGGGGATGCCCACTCGCGTTCCCCATGCTTGCCGCAGTGCGCGCATAAAGTCGCGATTCGGTAGCGGCCCAGGCGCAGCCAGGTTGACCGGGCCGTCAATCTCTTCATGATCGATCAAGAACTCGATGCTGCGAATGAAGTCGGCCCCGTGAATCCACGAAACAAATTGATCTCCCGATCCTGCTGTGCCTCCCAACCCAAGGCGGACCATCCAGAGCAACTCCGCGAAAATGCCTCCCCGGTCAGCGCTCATTGTCACGGCACTGCGAAGCGCGATCTTCCGGGTTTGCGGGGTAACCGCGGAGAAAAATGCCTCTTCCCAGCTGGTGGCAACGTCGATGCTGAAGCGCCAACTGGACGGACAGTCGCGCTCATTTCCGCCGATCTCGCCTGTATCTTCGTCCATTGCCCGGTCTAGAGCATGTCGATAGATCGTGGCCGTGCTGGCATTCATCCACAGGCGAGGTGGGCAGGCCAGTCGAGCAATGGCTTGGCCGAGCAATCGCGTACTCTGAACTCGGGATTCCTTGATCGCTTCTCGGTTCGCCGCGGTATATCGGCAATTCACACTCCGGCCCACCAGATTGATGAGGAAATCGGCACCCTCCAGGTCGGCAGTCCAATCGCCTAACGTGGCTCCATCCCACTGAACCACCCGCCATGGCGCAGGCTGAACCGATCGCGCGATCACTACGACCTCGTGGCCGCGCTCGTGGAAGTGACGGGCGAGCAGCGTCCCAATCTGCCCAGTACCGCCAGCTAGAACGATGCGAGGCGCCCCGGTCACGGCGTCACCTCCAAAACGTTCGGTTCATCGCCATAAACGATCTTTAACAAATCCGTCGCCAACCTTCGCACCGGGCGCATTAACGGCAGACTCGAAAACTTGATCAGGTTCACCACGATCGACAGGCTCTTCTGGGCCAACTGCTGGGTTCGACTCAGTTCGAATGAAGA
>Ga0210391_10001561_pt1 | contig 20640 bp, 16 predicted proteins | sample IncBWC12OmetaG_FD_160573 | JGI IMG/M metagenome (GOLD analysis project Ga0210391, IMG submission 160573) | Forest soil microbial communities from Barre Woods Harvard Forest LTER site, Petersham, Massachusetts, United States - Inc-BW-C-12-O ...
ATCTGAAACGCTACAAATTATTGGTGGACAAGAAAGAAGTCGCCGAGCAGGTTTACGATCAGGCGGTGGCCGTGGCCAAATCCAGCACCGCTGCTGTGGCGGCGGCGCTCGCCAATGAGTCCGCTGCGCAGCAATTCATTGAGCAAGCACAGAGCCGCCAGGTGCAAGCGGAAGCCAATCATCAATACGCGGAGACTGGGCCGCAACAGGTGTCGTCGTCGAAGGCTCGCGCGCGCGCCGCCATTGCGGACGTCGAGGAAAAGCGCGCGTTGCTCGAACAAGCCCAGCTGAATCTCGGATACACCAAAATTGTTGCGCCAGTCTCTGGCGAAGTGAACAAATCAGTCGTCGTCGGGCTGAATGTTCAAGCGGGGCAGCAATTGCTCACGGTCGTGCCTCTCGACGAAGTGTGGATCACCGCCAATTTCAAAGAGACGCAGCTCAGGCATATGCGTGTGGGACAGAAAGCGGATATTCACATCGATTCCAGTGGGCGAACTCTGAAAGGACACGTGGACAGCATTGCGGGAGCAACTGGTCCGCTCTTCAGTTTGCTGCCACCGGAAAACGCCACCGGCAATTACGTAAAAATTGTCCAGAGGATCCCGGTAAAAATCGTTCTCGAGCCCGGAGAAAACCGCGAGCGCCAGCTTCGTCCCGGCATGAACGTTGTGCCTGATGTTTACCTCCAATGAGCGCCGCCGCTATCACCTTCGACCAGGATGTCTGGAAGCCCAAATTCAATCCCTGGCTGATTGCCGTTGTGGTAGCGCTGGCGGCGTTCATGGAAGTTCTAGACACCAGCATCGCCAACGTAGCCTTGCCCTACATGGCCGGCAATCTGGCGGCGAGCAACGACCAGAGCACGTGGGTCCTCACTTCTTATCTCGTTTCAAATGCAATCATTCTCCCTATCAGCGGTTGGTTCGCGAACACCTTCGGACGAAAGCGCTTTTTCATGTCCTGCTTGGCGATCTTTACAGTGAGTTCCCTGCTTTGCGGCTTCGCGCCGAGTCTCGGGTTTCTGCTTTTCTTCCGTGTGCTGCAAGGCGCGGGCGGCGGGGGACTTCAGCCAATGGCTCAAGCCATTCTCGCTGACACTTTTCCGCCTCATCAGCGCGGCTTGGCCTTTGCACTGTATGGGATCACCGCCATCACGGCGCCCACGATCGGTCCAACCCTCGGCGGGTGGATCACCTTTAACTATTCCTGGCGCTGGATTTTTTTCATTAACATCCCGGTCGGGATTATCACCTGGTTTTTGGTGCGCCGTGTCGTTGAAGATCCGCCCTATATAGCGCGGCTCAAGTCCGCTGGCATCAAGCTGGACTACATCGGCATCGCCCTGTTAGCTCTCGGCATCGGCGCACTGCAGATTTTGCTCGACAAGGGACAGGAAGACGATTGGTTCGGCTCGCGGTTCATCACGACTCTCATCGTTGTCGCCGCCGTCTGCCTCATCTCCCTGGTGATCTGGGAGTGGCATCATAAGGCGCCGATCATTGACGTCCACATGTTCAAGAGTTTCAACTTCGCGAGTGCCAGCCTGATGTTGTTCGCCCTGGGCCTCTTGTTGTTTAGCAGCCTGGTCCTGATGCCACAATTCCTGCAAACCCTTGTCGGCTACACTTCGCAACTCGCCGGCTTTGCGCTTTCCGCCGGAGGACTCGTTTTGCTTTTTCAAACGCCCATCGTGGGTCAACTGACGACGAAGATCCAGGCGCGCTATCTTATTGCCTTCGGCTGGCTGGCATTGTCGATCGCTATGTACTATTCGACGCAGCGCATCGACCTGCAGATCAGCTTCAAAGCCGCCACGTTGCTGCGCATCGCCCAGGTCATTGGTTTGGGCTTCCTATTCACTCCGATTACGCTGGTCGCCTACATCGGTATCGCGCCGGAAAAAAACAACGCCGTCGCCGGTATCGCCAACTTCATGCGCAATATAGGAAGCAGCGTTGGAACCTCGATGGTTACCACGCTGGTTGCGCGCCGCGCGCAACTCCATCAAGCCCGGCTGGTGGAATACGCGCGGCCCGATAATCCCAATTTTCAAAACTCGGCAAATGGTCTTGCACAGCATTTGGCGCACTCGGGTATTGGCGCGCATGAGGCTTACGCGCGGGCCGTCGCCACGATTTACCAGGGATTGCAAGCGCAGGCCACGACCTTGGCCTACATCGACATCTTTATGGTTCTTTGTGTGATCTCGGGGATCATGTTTTTCCTGGCTTTTCTTTTGAAGAAGAATGATCCAGGCGGCGGCAGGGTTTTGGCAGAATAAGAGAAATGAGCTCATTTGCTGTAGGATTGTGTTTTGATGCGAACGGGCTCTAGGGACCGAGATGATCAGAATACTTACAGTTGAACGGGAATATGGAAGCGGCGGCGGCGAAATCGCGCAACTGCTTGCCAAGCAACTGGGCTGGAAGCTGTGGGATCAGGACCTGACGGAGGAGATCGCCAAGCTTGCGCATTGTCCCAAGGACGTCGTCCAGGTTCGCGAGGAACGCACCGACCCACTCTATTATCGGCTCTTCAAATCCTTTTTGCGCGGAAGCTACGAAGGAAGTCTTAATGCTCACAAGCTGAACGTCGTCGACAGTGAGAGTATTTTGAAGATTACCGAACGTGTCGTTCAACACGCCGCGAAAACCGGTAACTGCGTCATCGTGGGACGCGGCTCACAGCACTTTCTCAGAAATCGCCCCGATACGCTCCGCGTCTTCCTCTATGCTGCCAGAGAAGATAAAGTGCGCCGCCTCCTAGCGCGCGGCAAGACACAAAAGGAAGCAGAGGAACGCGTAGACAGCGTCGATCACGAACGCGTCGAGTTCATCCAGAAATATTTCCACGTCGACTGGCCCGACCGAACCGCTTACCACGCGATGATCAACACGGCGACGGGCGATCAGTGCGTCGCGCATATGATCCTGGATCTGATGAAAACGCTCGACGCAAAAACGGCTTGCGCGCCAGCCTCGGTGGCCGGCTGAGCCTCACGCCGGACTCATTGGGTGACGTTGTCGGTTCCTCGGACCGATTTGCCCCCCGAACGACTGTCCCTTGCGAAAACGGCCCCTGTTGCGCGCCAAGAAACCCGTTGGTTGTTCCCCACAAATTCCGTCCATCAAGTGCATCAAACTTGTAACAGCCGTTGGGAGGCGGCTACCCACCCTAGCCGCGCCTTGTTCAGCTGCGTAGTTCAATTCTAAATGGTTCTCGAAAGGACCTAACTCTATGAAACGCCTGCTCTTACTTAGCTTGGCGCTGTTCCTATTCGCCATTCCGTCGCGCGCCCAATCGTCCTCGTTCGACGCCTCAGTTGGTTACTCCTACTTCAAACTCGGCGGTGGCGGCGGCCTCAGCCAGAACGGCATCAGCGGTTCCGTCGCTTACAAACCCATCCCCTACCTCGGCATTGTCGGCGATTTCGGGGGCTACCACGGTTCACCAAGCGGCGTTTCCCTGAACACCTATACGTTTATGTTCGGCCCGCGCCTTATCATGCACAACCCCACCCGAGTTACTCCATTCGTTCAGTTACTGGCGGGTGTCGGGCATTTAACTGGCGACGGCGACGGCTACAATACCCACTTCGCGTTCAGCTTTGGCGGCGGCGTTGATATCGGCGTTCTGCCCCACCTCGCACTGCGCCCGCAAATCGACTACGTCGGCCTCCACAATTCAGGCGGCACCGTCGACTGCACGCGTGTCTCGCTCAGCGCCGTAGTTCGCTTCTGACGCCGCAACACGCAGAGCGATCGAAAGTATCCGAACTGGAGCATCAACGGGAGGGTCGATCCTTATCGACCCTCCCAATTTGTTTATGCAATTCGTAATTTCACTTTGCAATCAGAGGTTAGGCTTTAGCCGCAAACGCACGAAGCGTCACCGCGCTCAGCAGAGAGGCGGAAGGTTCATCAAGGTAAATCGTCGCATTCGCATGCCTGCGCAGTACTGAAGCGGGCGCCATCGGACCGACCTCTCCCTCGAAACAAAGCTTCACGGCCGGCGCCTTCCGCGCGTCCGGGACGACCGCAAGAATCTCTCGCGCTTTCAGGGTCTGCCGCACGGACATGGAAATCGCCTGCCGCGGAACTTTTGAGATATCCGCGAACCAGCCCTCGCCCACCTGTTGCCGCCGGCAAGCTTCGTCAAGGTCCACGATCAAATAGGGATCATCGGTCTCGAAATCCGCGGGAGGATCGTTAAAAGCGAGGTGTCCGTTCTCCCCGATACCCACAAATGCAATATCAATCGGCGCTGAGGCCAGGCTGTCACCAATGCGCAGCACGGCTTCGCGCGCATCACTGTCGCTGTCGCCATTGAGCAGGTGATACTTCGTGATCCCCGTTTTGTGAATGAAATTCTTGAGCAGGTAGTTGCGAAAGCTGGCTGGGTGAGTGATGGGCAGTCCGATGTACTCATCGAGGTGAAACATCTCGACGCGCTGCCAATCGATATCTTCCATGCGAGTGAGAGCATCCAAAAACTCCAACTGTGCCGCGCCCGTCGCCGCAATGATGCGCGCCCGCCCACGCTCAAGAATGGCCCGGCGTAGAGCAGCACCCGCCTGCTCAGCCGCAGCTGATCCGAGGGCGGGCTTTTCTTCGAATACTCTGATGATCACCGCGCATTCTCCTTTGCAGCTGGGAAAATCACTTCTAACGAATGTCTCCGCCACTTTCTCAATGGGGTCAGATGTTTGAGCCTACATCATAACCGCAGTTCGCCGCATCTCGTTTTACGCTGACCCGCGAATAACAAATACCCGCGAACTTGTCAGAGCCTAATCGCATCTAAGGATTGAAGGAGTATAGACTTGAAAACTGAAAAAGAAGAAAGCAAGGTTCAGGCCACAGGTCCAATCTCGCGTGAAGATCTGGTCGAGCTGCTGAATGAAGATCTTGCGGGCGAATACCAAGCCATCATCTCTTACGTCATCTACTCGCAAGTTTTGAAAGGCGCTGAGTACATGAATATCGCCGGAGAGCTCGAGAAACACGCGGGCGAGGAGCTAAGCCACGCGCTGATTATTTCGCAACAGATCGATTACCTTGGGGGCATGCCTACCGTCAGTCCCAAGCCGGTGAGAACATCAGAAAAAGCTAAAGAAATGCTTCGCTTTGATCTTGAAAACGAGATGGCCACAATTCGGCGTTACCGCGAGCGGATTCCACAGTGCGAAAGTTTGGGCGAGTACGCGATGGCTGAATTAATTCGCGAGATTCTGAAGGACGAACAGGATCATTTGATTTCGTTGGCTACCGCTCTCGGGGAGGATGTGCCAGTTATAAAGAGCGCTCCAAGCGCGCGGCCGGCTAAGTAAAGAAATCGCCCATGGCTGGCGCTCAGCCGATCAATTAGAACGGTCAATTAGAACCTGTGCGTAGCGCTGACGCGCGGTCCCTTACATTTTCGCTGGGGCGGCCGTGGGCATCTTTTTATACTGCGGTACGGGGAGTTTCCCGTCAGCGTCGCTAGTGAGCGCGATAAATTGCGGGTCTTCGCGGAGCGAAGCAAACACGGCGTCAACGCGAGCTTCCATCATTTCCTTCGAGCGGACGGCTTCGTAACGTTCGTACTCAAAGAAATGCCGTTTGAGCAGGTCAAGCGCCTTTTGCTTTTGGCCGAGCTGCGCGTAAATGGCGGCGAGGTTGTACGAGGCGGGCAGCATCGCTTCGTTTTCTTGGGCGATTTTTAGCGCTTCGTCGCCATGACCGTTGCCGGCGAGGAACGCCGCGGCGAAAATGAGATTATAGGGATCGGTGGGATCGAGTTTCGTGGCTTCGCGCGTGTAATAGTCCGCCTTGGCGGCGTCGCCTTCGGAGTTCCAGTAGACCGCCAAATTGCGATACGCCAGCGCCAGCGGATATTCACGCACGGACTCTTCCATGAAGTGCAAGCCAGCAAGGAAGTCGCCTTCGTGGATGGTCATTTTGCCGATGCCATGCAGAGCCACTGCGCGTGACAACGGATCAGCGGGCATATCGAGAATGGCTTGGAACGTCACGCGCGCCTTATCCCAGTCGCCGAGGTGATGGCGATAGAGTTCTCCCAGATAACGCAGCGGAGCGGGATCGGCAGGATCCATGCGGCGCGCTTCACTATAGAGACGCTCGGCTTCTTCGTATTTGTCGTTCATCTCCGCGTCAAGGCCGCGCTTCATGACGGCTTCAATTTTGGCACTCTGCGCGGGATTCATGACTGGAGCGTCAAAGAGCTTCACCGTCACATCGACTCCGAGTTTTTTTAGTTCTTTCGCGGCGTCTTTCGCTTTACTGGGAAAAAGACACTTTTCATCGAGCACGGATTTGTACAACGGGATCGCGCCATCTTTATCACCCGACTTGGCTTTTTCCTTGGCCGCTTTGAGCTCGTTCTTAACGTTCTCTTCGCGCTGCTTCATTTCGGATTCGACCAGCTTTTCGACTTGATCTACTTTGAGGAATCCGTTGTTGTTTTGAAGCTTGTTGATCACCGTGCCATCGGTTTTCGCCAGCACAATCACTGGAAGTTTGTCCCCACTCAGAAATTTTTGGCCCAGAGGAGTGCTAGCGTCCGCGACACCCATCGTGACGCACTCCGTAGCATAGAGAGAGAGACTCCGAGAATTGCGCAAGCTTGATTTCTGAAACTCTTGCACAGAGGACGGGAACCAATACACGACGAGTCCGCCAGGAGCGAGAGCTTCTTCCGGTTTGAGAATTTTCCAGGGAACTTGGTAGACCTGCTCGCTTCCCATACCGGGAGTGCCGGGCGCGCCGCCGCTGCGCATCCCTCCCATTCCGCCGCCACCACCGCCACCGCAAGTGGCCCAGTCCGGCGCTGGCAACAACAGCAGAACCATGAAGAGTGCAGAAAGGCGGGAAATCTGGAGTTTCATGACGTTCACCTCAGTTTCGCATTGAAGTTGGCACGATCAAATCTTGGCCCCGTGCCGAGCTACCCTGTACCCTCATCTTCGATGCGCGTCTGGGGTGAAACGCGGTACGTTACCTGCATTGTACGACAGGCAGGCGCATCGACACAGCAATGAATGTTAATCGACGGGAGACAAGCATGAAGGTCGCCATTCCTTCCCTAACTATCGCATCTTGACACCCGTTACGTAACGCATTACGCTGAGGTGTGATTCGGTCGATCCGCCACAAGGGCCTCAAACGCCTTTACGAAGAGGACGACCGTCGCGGTGTTCTAAGTCAGCATGCCGAAAGACTGCGGGACATTCTTGTGCGCTTGGACGCTTCGAATTCCGTCACGGACATGGACCTGCCGGGATTCCGCCTCCATCCGCTCAAGGGAGAGTTGAAGGGATTTTGGGCAGTGACTGTCCGCGCCAATTGGCGAGTCATTTTTCGCTTCGTCGATGGGGACGCGCTTGATCTCGACTATCTTGACTACCACTGAAGGAGTATGGTTGAGGCAAATTGTGTGGAAAGAGAACGAACCATGCCGATGAAAAATCCGCCCCATCCAGGCGGCTTCGTATTGCGTCAGTGTATTGAGCCTTTGGGCTTGACGATCACCGCAGCGGCTTCCGCCCTTGGGGTCACTCGAACCACTCTCTCCGAATTAGTCAACGGTAAACGCGGCATCTCTCCCGAGATGGCTGTCCGCCTAGCCAAAGTCTTCGGCGGCAGCGCCGAATCCTGGCTGACCCAACAAGCCCACTACGACCTCGCTCACCTCCGTACTAACCACATCAAACTCAAACGCCTCCAATTCGCCTGAAGAGAAAAAACTAGCCATCACCGACACCAATTTCGCCCGTGCTATACTCCCGCCCGTTTGCGCAAATAAATCATGCGGCTTCGCGCAGGGAAACCGGCAGGAGGCGGCTAAGCTCTTGATCACTTTGCCGGAAATGTTCAATGTCGCGACGCACTTCGTGGATCGCAATGTCCAGGAGGGACGTGGGGCAAAAGTCGCCATCGAGTGCGGCGACGAGCAAATCACTTACGAGCAACTGTTGGAAAATACAAACCGCGTCGGAAATGCCCTGCTTGCTCTTGGCGTACGACCGGAAGAACGCGTTCTTCTTTTGCTTTTCGATACGCCGGAATTTCTCTACTCGTTTTTCGGAGCAATCAAGATTGGGGCTGTCGCCGTCCCCGTCAACACGCAAGCGAAACCACAGGATTATGAATATATTCTCAACGATTGCGGTGCGCGTATCGCTTTGGTCAGCGGGCCGCTGCTGCCGCATTTGCGATCGATTCCGAAGGAAAAACTGCGCTACTTGCAAGAGATAGTCGTAAGCGAGGAAAACCAGAATTCTCAATCGCAGGGACAGTATTCGCAAACTCATCACTCTCTGCAAAACCTGACTGCTTCCGCTTCTAAAAAACTGGAAGCCGCGGAGACCAACAAAGACGATCCCGCGTTCTGGTTGTACTCCTCTGGGAGCACCGGCGCTTCCAAAGGCTGCGTCCATCTCCATCACGATATGGTTGTGTGCTGCGAACTATACGCCAAGGGCATTTTGCGGATGAAGGAGAGCGACCGCTGCTTTAGCGTCGCGCGATTGTTTTTTGCTTATGGGCTGGGAAATGCAGGTTACTTCCCTCTCGGCTGCGGCGCCACGACGATACTTTCTCCCGTGCGCCCCGTTCCCACTACGATCTACGCCGACATCGAACGATACCGCCCGACGCTTTTCTTCTCCGTGCCTACAAATTTTGCAGCGCTTCTTGCGCATCAGCGTGAAGATGGCAAAGAGTTCGATCTTTCGAGCGTCCGTCAAGCTATTTCCGCCGGCGAATCACTTCCCGCGCCTCTGTTTCATCGATTCAAAGAGCGTTTCGGCGTCGAAATTCTGGATGCGCTCGGTTCCACGGAAACTTTACACGTGGTCATAGCCAACCAGCCGGACGAAGCGAAGCCCGGATCGAGCGGAAAAATCATTCCCGGCTATGAAGCTCGAATCGTCGACGAAGAAGGAAACGCCGTTGCCAATAACGAGATTGGCGATCTCCTGATCAAAGGAGACTCTACTTGTTCCGGCTACTGGAACAAACACGAAAAAACCAAAGAGACTTTCGTGGGCGACTGGTTTCGAACCGGCGACAAGTACCTTCAGGATGAAGAGGGATATTTTTGGTACGCGGGGCGTTCCAACGATGTTTTTAAGGTCCACGGCCTTTGGTTGAGCCCGGCAGAAGTCGAGAGCGCATTGATCACGCATCCGGCGGTACGCGAGGCCGCGGTAGTTGCGCGCGAAGATCAAGATGGCCTCACTAAAGCGGCAGCCTATGTGGTGTTGAGCGCAGAGTTTGCGCCGAGCGAACAGCTGGCGCACGAACTCCAGGAGCTGGTAGGGCAAAAGATCGGGGGTTACAAGCGGCCTCGTTGGATTGAATTCCTATCTGAAATTCCTAAGACAGCTACGGGGAAATTACAGCGCTTCAAGCTCCGTGAGTTGCAAGACCAGGAGAACAAAAATAGTCCAGAGTGAGCAGAAATGTTAGGGTGACGATTTTTTGGGAAGATACTTTTACAAATAGAATAGGTTGGTGTCGGCAGCCAAACCCGCCAGGTCCGCCGCGCATGCGGTCGGACCTTGAACAACAAAACGCCGGTGATAGAGCAGCAACGCGCGCAACCCGGCAAGTTCCTCGCCTCCGCCGGCTCTTCCAGGGCCTCCATGCAAACAACTCGGCACAACGTTGCCATGACCGGTGAACTGGGTGCCGACGCTGGAATCGACAATCATGATGCGGCCATGCAGATCGCCGATGCCGAGCACAACACTTTGAAGGAAGGCAGGATCATTGGCAAAAATCGAAGCGACGAGAGAGCCGAGGCCGCGTCGCGCGATGGCGATGAGATCCTCCACTCCGTCATAAGCTACGAGTGTCGCGACCGGGCCAAACACTTCAATATCATTTATGTATTTCGCATCGAGCCCTTTTTCACAGGAAAGCAGCGTCGGCTGCACAAAGGCGGATTTTTGCGCATCGGCATCAATCGGCTGGAAGTTTTCATCTCCGCCGAAGAGAACCGCGCATTCCTCCTTCAACTGTCTTAGCCCATCGAGACAGGCCTTTTGTTGCGCCTTGTTGACCACCGGTCCGACGCGCACTTCTGCGTTTCGCGGATTGCCCACTTTCATGGAACTCAAGCGCGCAACGATCGCGTCGCCAAGCGATTTCATGTGCTGCCGCGGAACGAGCACGCGGCGTATCGCCGTGCATTTCTGCCCAGCTTTCAAGGTCATCTCGCGCACAACTTCTTTCACGAGGAGGTCGAATAAATCCGTTCCAGGACCGGCATCTGGTCCGAGAATCGTGGAGTTAATGCTGTCCGCTTCGATGTTGACGCGAACGGAGGGGCGCAAGACATTTGGATTCGAGCGGATGCGGGCTGCAGTGTCCGCCGAGCCAGTGAATGAAACGATGTCGCTTTCGCGGACGTGATCGAGAATATCGCGCGCCGAGCCACACAAGATTGAGATCGCACCCGGCGGCAGAATATTTGCCTTCACGATGTCTTCGACGATTCGATGGGCGAGCCAGGCCGTCGGCGAAGCGGGCTTGATCACGATAGGAACGCCAGAGAGCAGCGCAGGCGCCGCTTTTTCGCAGACGCCCCAGGCTGGAAAATTAAATGCGTTAATAAAAACAGCCACGCCTTTTGTTGGCAATAAAAAGTGCTGCCCGACAAAGACGCCGGTCTTGGAAATAGAAACCGGCGCGCCTTCTCTCAGAATTCTACCGTCGGCGAGGGCTTGACCGATCTTGGCGTAATATTTCAGGGTATAAATCGCGCCGTCGACGTCGAAAGAGGCATCGGCTTGGTTCGCGCCCAGGTTGAGAAGCGAGATGCGAAAGTATTCATCGCGATTAGCGGAGAGCGTTTCGGCAATTTTGCCGAGTAGGTCTGCGCGCTGACGATAGGTGAGCGCTCGAAGGGCTGGGCCGCCGTTTGAACGGGCAAAGTCGAGAGCTGCTTTCACGTCGATGCCTTGTGAGGAGATTCGAGCTAATTCTTCTCCGGTGACGGGGTCTACGAGAGTCTCTCCTTCGCCAGTGCCTTCTTTCCATTGGCCAGATACGTAGTTCGGCAGCTTCATTTGCGGGCCTCCCGTTTGGTTGCAACCCAGGTTCGCATCTTCGCACAATTCCTATGCCGGCTCGAAATCGAGGAGTATTCGAACGTAAGATCGGGAGATGATACCACGGCACCGGCATGATAGTGCATCTCCAACAGGGCAATTCAAGCATTAGAAGTCGGTGACTACTCATTCTAGATAGCTAACTCATTTAAATGCAGTTATTTAAAAAATCTTGCGGAGTGCCGCACGGAGGCCCAATGGCAAGCACGGAAGGCACGTTTCATCTTGACCTTTGAACGACTGCATGCGGTATACTGCAGGTGCAAATTGAACGGTCCTTATTTACTGCCATGCAGACTAGCACCCAAGCGAAAGACACCGCCTCTTCCCGCCTTAGCCCTCGGTCAAACGACGGTTTTCTTCTGTCCCTCGGGAAACGCGTGCGGGAATTACGCAATCGGCGCGGGTTGACGCGCAAAATGATGGCGCGCGAGGCGGATGTTTCGGAACGGCATTTGGCGCAGCTTGAGACCGGCGAAGGAAATGTTTCGATTGTGCTCCTGCGACGGATTGCCGCAGCGCTCCATGTTTCCCTTGCGGATTTGTTTGCGGCAGAAATGGAAACGCGGCATGAAAAAGTTTTGATCCAGCGCTTCCTGGAAAGGCTTCCCGCACATCGCGTCGAAGACGCAATGTCTCGTTTGCTACGCGAGTTTGGCGACGAAGATGCCGCTCGCCGCAAACGGGTGGCACTGATCGGGTTGCGCGGCGCGGGTAAGTCGACGCTGGGATTGCGGCTCGGCCAGGACATGAATATTCCGTTCATCGAACTCGACCGCGAGATTGAAAAAGATACGGGCATGCCTTTGGGAGAAATCTTTTCGCTGTATGGGCAGACCGGCTATCGCGCGATTGAACGGCGTTCTTTGGAGCGCGTGCTGCATGAGCAGGAACGGGCGGTACTTTCCGTGGGCGGAGGCGTAGTCTCGGAAAAAGAGACTTACGACTATTTGCTTTCGAATTGCTACACGGTGTGGATCAAAGCGCGGCCTGAGGAGCACATGGCGCGCGTGATTGCGCAAGGCGACTTGCGGCCAATTGCGGGCGGCAATCAGGCGATGGACGATTTGCGGCGGATTCTTGAAGCGCGCGAACCGCTCTATCGGAAGGCGGACATGTACCTGGACACTTCCGGAAATTCCGTGGAAGAGAGTTTTGCGAAATTGAAAGCCGCATTGCAGGCCAGCGAAAAACAGAATGAGAGGTAGGAGGATCCAGTGGACGTTGCAGCGACTGAACAATTGCAGGCAAAAGTGGAACCGCCGGATTACCGGACGGAGCCTGGCAAGTACAAACATTGGAAACTCAGTTTCGATGGGCCGGTTGCGACGTTGAAGATGGACGTGGCGGAAGACGGCGGACTGCGGCCGGGGTACAAGCTGAAATTGAATTCGTACGATCTCGGCGTGGATATCGAACTGCATGACGCTCTGCAGCGCATACGGTTTGAGCATCCGGAGATTCGTTCGGTGATTATCACGAGCGCGAAAAACCGGATTTTTTGTTCGGGCGCGAACATTTATATGCTGGGGCTTTCATCGCATGCGTGGAAAGTGAATTTTTGCAAGTTTACGAATGAGACGCGGAATGGGATTGAGGATTCGAGCGAGCACTCAGGATTGAAATTCATTGCGGCGTGTAATGGGACTACGGCCGGCGGCGGTTACGAGCTGGCGCTGGCGTGCGACGAAATTATTTTGGTGGATGACCGCTCGTCGGCGGTGAGTTTGCCGGAGTTGCCGCTGCTGGGCGTGCTGCCTGGGACTGGCGGTTTGACACGCGTTACGGATAAACGAAAAGTGCGGCGGGACTATGCGGACATGTTTTGCACCAATCCGGACGGGGTGCGCGGACAACGAGCGAAAGATTGGCGGCTGGTGGACGACGTAGTGAAGCCGCAGCAGTTCGCGGAGCACGTGAAGCAGCGCGCGCTGAAACTCGCGGAACGAAGCGATCGGCCAACTGACGCGAAAGGTGTGGCGCTGACCCCGGTGAAGCGCACAGTCGATGAAGCAGGCCTGCACTATGAGTATGTCGACGCACAAGTGAATCGCGAGGCGCGAACGGTGACTCTGACGATTCGCGCGCCGGAAGCTGTGCCGGCTTACACGATCGAGAGCGCACTTGCGGCGGGAGCGAGTTGGTGGCCGCTGCAGATGACGCGGGAATTGGATGATGCCATTCTGACGCTGCGGACAAATGAGCTCGATTTGGGATTGTGGATTTTGAAAGCGACCGGAAATCCAGAAGCCGTGCTGGCCGCCGACGAATTTCTTTTGAATCACCAGGACAATTGGTTTGTGCGAGAAGTTTTGGGAATGATGCGGCGGACGTTTGCAAGGATAGACGTTTCTTCACGGTCGTTGTACGCGATTGTCGAGCCGGGCTCGTGCTTTGCGGGGACGCTCTTGGAACTCGCGCTGGCGGCGGATCGAATCTATATGCGTGATTCGCAGGACGGCGAGAAAGTTGCGAGCGTGGTGCTTTCACGGATGAATTTTGGTGCGTTGCCGATGGTGAATGGTCTTTCGCGAATGGCGGCGCGGTTTTATCAGGACTCGGCGCAGATTGAAAAATTGCATGGGTTAGTGGGAAAAACGCTGACGGTGCATGACGCGATGGACGCGGGGCTTGTTACGGCGGCGCCGGACGATTTGGATTGGGAAGATGAAATTCGGCAGGCTTTGGAATCGCGTGCGGCGCTGTCGCCGGATGCGCTGACGGGGTTGGAGGCAAATTTGCGGTTTGGGATCAACGAGACTTTGGAGACGCGTGTATTTGGAAGACTGTCGGCTTGGCAGAATTGGATTTTTATCCGGCCGAATGCGGTGGGGACGAACGGGGCGTTGAAAGTCTATGGGACTGGGGCTCCGGTGAAATTCAATTGGGAAAGAGTTTGAGAAGGGGAAGCAAAGAAGCGAGGACGTAAAGAAGTAAGGAAAGATGCACAGACTGAAGTCTGTGCCACCGAAGAATCTGGAACGAACACAGGCAAGAGTGCCTGTGCTACTGAGGAGAGTCGACCATGATTGATTACACCGAGAAAATTCCGAACAACGTGGATTTGGGAAGGGATCGGGGCTTGCAACGGGCGCTGGAGCACTGGCAGCCGGCATATATGGGCTGGTGGTACGACATGGGGCCGAACGAGAGCCACAACTATGAGGTTTATTTGCGGACGGCGATCAGTGTCGAGGCGGATGGGTGGGCACAGTTTGACTATGTGAAGATGCCGGAGTACCGCTGGGGAATATTTTTGCAGCCGCGCGATGAAAAGCGCGAAGTGAATTTCGGGATTCACAAGGGCTCGCCAGCGTGGCAGGAAGTGCCGGGAGAATATCGGTCGACTTTGCGGCGCGTAATTGTGACGCAGGGCGATACGGAGCCGGCTTCGGTGGAACAGCAGCGGCTTTTGGGATCGTCGTGCCCTTCGATGTACGACTTGCGGAATATTTTTCAAGTGAACGTCGAAGAAGGACGGCATTTGTGGGCTATGGTCTATTTGCTACACCGCTATTTTGGGCGCGATGGGCGTGAAGAGGCGGAGGCTTTGCTCGCGCGGCGTTCTGGCGACGCAGATAATCCGCGCATTCTTGGCGCGTTCAACGAACCGACGCCTGATTGGCTGGCGTTTTACATGTTCACGTTTTTTACGGACCGCGATGGCAAGTTTCAATTGTGCGCACTGGCGGAATCAGGCTTTGACCCTCTTTCGCGAACTTGCCGGTTCATGCTGACTGAGGAAGCGCACCACATGTTCGTCGGAGAGACAGGTATTACGCGGATCATCAAGCGCACTTGCGAAGTGATGAAGGAGAATAAATTGGAAGACCCATCGCAGGTGCGGGCGCTGGGCGTGATTGATTTGCAGACAATTCAACGGTACCTGAACTTTCATTACAGCGTGACGCTCGACCTTTATGGCTCAGATGTTTCTTCGAACGCTGCGAATTATTTTACCAACGGACTGAAAGGACGCTTCCGCGAAACAAAGCTTGAAGACGACCATGTGCTGAGCGAAGCGGAATACCCTGTGTACGAGGTGATTGGAGGCAAGATCGTCCGGAAGGATGTTCCGGCGCTGACGGCGTTGAACGAGCGGCTGCGCGACGATTACATCGAGGAGATTGCGGATGGCGTGGCACGCTGGCAACGGGTGATCGACGAGGCGGGAATTCCCTTTAAGCTGACGCTTCCCCACAAGGGATTCCATCGCGCGATCGGCAATTTCGCCGGACGTCACATCAGCGTGAACGGGGAGGTGTTGACGGCAGAGGCGTGGAAGAAACGCGAGCACGAATGGCTGCCAAGCCCCGCAGACGAAAAGTTTGTGCAATCGTTGATGACGGGGCGCGTCGTGGAACCGGGGAAATTTGCGAACTGGATCGCGCCACCGCTCCGAGGGATCAACAGCAAGCCTTTGGATTTTGAGTATGTGAGATTTAATTGAAGAGCTGACAGCTCACAGCTAACAGCCGACAGAAAGAAAAGAGAAGAGGAAAGAGAAGAGGAAAGAGAAGAGCAAGGATAACGCAGAGGCGCAGTGTACGCAGAGGTTCGCGGAGAGCGTTGGAGCGGCGAGGAGAATGGTGCTGCCGATTATCGATATCCACATTCACATCATGCCGTATCACATGATGAATCCATCCGCGATGGATTTGACGAAGCGCGGGCGGAAAGATTATGCCGATGTGATGCGATACTGCGATGATCCGAAGGCGTTTCTCGCGCACCTTGATAGCCTGGGGATCGAGCGGGCGGGCCTCATTAATTACGTCGCGCCGAAAATCATCGGGTTCACGCCTGAAGTGAATGACTGGAGCGCTAAATACTGTAGCGCCGCGCCGGATCGTTTGATCGCGTTTGGCGGCGTGCTGCCGGGGACGGTTCCCGATGCAGGCGCGGAAGTGGATCGCATGGCGAAGATTGGAATTCGCGCAATCAAGCTGCACCCATCGCATCAGGTGCTTACGCCGAATTCGTACATGAACGGAAACACAGATTTGGCAGCGGTTTATGAGCGAGCACAGGCGAATGCCATGCCAGTGATGATTCACACGGGGACCTCGATTTTTCCGGGCGCGAGAAATTTACATGCGCAACCGATGCTGTGCGATGACGTGAGTATCGATTATCCGAATCTAGTAGTGATTCTGGCGCACGGCGGAAGGCCGCTGTGGATGAATGAAGCATTTTTTCTTGTGCGAAGGCACAAGAATATGTACATGGATATTTCAGGAATTCCGCCGCAGAAATTGATGGAATATTTTCCGCGAATTGAAGAGATTGCGGACAAAGTCTTATGGGGAACGGATTGGCCGGGGCCTGGCGTACCGGAAATCAAGGGCAACATTGAGAAGTTTCACGCGCTGCCGATTGGAGCAGAGGCGAAGCGCAAGATTTTGTATGACAATGCGGCGCGATTGTTTCCGATCTAAAACGCGATCAGACGATTCTGCTGGAAGAGCTGGATGGACGGGATCATGATTACGCTGCCGGCAGGGTCGTAGAAGTTTGCGCTTATCCGGCTAACGCTAAACGGAGAGAAAATGGATGATTTGTTTGCGCAGCTATTTCAGCTCGTGCACATACGCGAGACGGACAGGCTCGACTGGAATCGGCTTAAAAGGATTTCCGAGTAAGACTTCCTGTTCTTCTTCGACGCTGGTCTCCCACGCTGCATAACTGATTTTCAACGAGGACATCGTTCGCTGCAGCATGCGGACGGTTTGCACGACCGTCATCACATCCTGAATGGCAGAGATGGCGCCAACTCCGCCCATCCCCATGCTCAGGCCGGCGTTCGCGATTTTCATCCCGATCGTAAACTTCTCGCCACCGGTAAGACCTTCGGCGCCAAGCTTGGTATCTTCCAATCCGGGGTAGCGGACAAAGAGCCGCGCATAATCGTTTGAAAATCTTCGCGCAAAGGGGCCTGCTTCTTTGGGCGGGGTAAACGCAATCGCGAGCGGGGCAAGCGTGTACGTATCGTGTTCCAACTTGAAGTAAATCTGGCCGTTTACAGTCTGCACCTTCTTCACATCGGAAAGCCGGAACGCGAAATCTTCGAAATTAAGGGCGCGGGAAGCCTGCGGTTCGATGACGATGTCTCCTAAACCGTCCTGGCCCGCTTTGCGCGAGGGAGGCCTGGCGGCGCCATTTTTGTCGTAAGAAGCCAGAAAGATGAAGCGGATGTGATCGCGGCTGAGTTCGCATTTAACCGGACGATCGAGACTGTGCCCACGCACTTCGGCGTAAAAAGAAACCGGAAGGTGCTGACTCGAGACGGCGTCATATGCGCGAATCGCGGCGCGCCCGTCGAGCGCTTGCAAATAGACCAGCGCCATCAACTCATTGGCCTCCGCGCCGAGTGGGAAAAGAACAAGTGCTGTTTGGAGATGCTGCGCAGCCTCGGCGATTTGCTGCTGCGCGTAAGGAAGCGGAACCGTGAATCCACCCAGCGTCTTGGAGGCTTTGCCTTGTTTGTATTTGCCGCGACGGGCGTGTAGAGCAGAGCGATTTTCGAGGCCGTTGAAAGTGAGGTTCATGGACCGGTTCCAGAGATCGGCGGTGATGTCTTCGGCCTCTGAAACTTCGTCTTCATACTTCTCCCGCTTGGCATCCAGAATGCCGAGGTGAAAATCAGCGCGCTTTTGTGCTTCGGAATCGGTCTCCAATTCGCGGCAACGAGTGTATTGCTTGCGAGCCTCCGCTATGTTGCCCATAGCTTCTTGAAGCAAACCCAGCTTCCAAAGTGTAAGCGGAAAATCGGGCAGCAGATCCGCCGCCTTCGTGTACGCGGTTAGAGCGCCATCATATTGGGATTCTTCGATCGATCGATCGTTCCGCAGCGGCGTATAGCGCACGAACCTGTACTCCCGATTGAGTGGGTAAAGCCTTGAGCGCGCCGAGCTCAACGATGCGTTGTTTGACCCTTGCGGCGTCGAGCGCGTTCGGAGCGAGTTCCAGGTAGCGTCGCAGAAAGCGCATCGCTTCGTCGGGACGATTGTTGTCCTCGGCGCAATTCGCGAGATCGAAAACAGCCGCCGGGCTGTTGGCAAGAGTCTCCTTTAAAGTTTGCAAAGCAGTGCATGCGCTCGCGAAACGGTTCGACTTGCCATTGCGACCGGCGTCGGTGGCCGTAAATTTCGTTGACCCGCCGCGCACGGATGCCGTGACATCGGGGGCATCGCCTTCGACCAGGACTTCCTCATCTCCCAGTTCATCCTCGGCGGAAGACCCGTTTCCAAGGGTCTCGACAAGGTGATCAAACAGCTCGATCTGTTTCCTCGCTGAGTCGCTCTGCTGCGCGACCGTTTCCGCGGTGATGAAAGTCGTGCGCGTTTGGTTAAGCCTCATGCGAAGTTTCGGGGCACCTGCGCCTGCAATGGCCTGGTCCAGATAATCCACGCCTTTCTGGCGTTCGCCAATCTGGTTGTAGGAGAGCGCCAAGTTGTAAGCCAAAACGGGCCGAAGTGTTTGCAGATTCCAAGCTTCTTCGAGAGCCAGGGCCGCTTCTTTATATTTACCTGTATCGTACAATTTCTGCGCGGCGGCTAGCGCCGCCTTAGCGGTAGTCTTCAGTGTGTCGTCTAACCGCGAGATGGCCTGGGAAGCGTCGCTCAGCTCAATGTAGCCGAGAGACTCCGCATACTTTAGACGCGCTTCCACCAGCTTGCCCGACTCTTCGAGCGCTTTGGCTTCTTTGTTCAAAGCCTTCGCGGCGGCTTCCAACTCTTTTTTTTGTGACTTTTGCAGGTCATTGCCTGCTGTGAGTAGAGGAACCGCAAGAATCACAAAAAGAAAAAATAGCGCGCATCGCTGTGCCTTCGCAATGACGATACTCATGAATTCGGACTCCGTCGAAACCTGGTCGAGCGTAGGGAAATACTATGAGGGAGGGATAGCACACTAAATGGAGCAACTCAAGGGAAAGACTTGTACCCGGCGTGCTTCAACAGGTCTCAGGTCATTGGGAGCAGGAGATTTTCCTGCTTGCGTCTGGCTCAGTTCCTATCTCGAAGTGCACTTGGTGGGTTTGCTGGCGACTAAAACTCCAGATGCAAGCGTAGCGTCGGCACAAGGACAGGGCCCCGGTCGCGGTTGTAACCAGGATTGTTGATGTGCTGCAACCCAACGGACGGGTAGATCCCGCGCCAAGCGTGGAGCGTGTAATAAGTTTCGACGATGTTTTCCCGGCCGTAGTTCAAGCGGCCATCACCCAGCAAAAAACCATCTCCGCCCAGAGCCAGATATTCAGCGTGGTCGTGCGAGATTCCGTTCGACACGAAAACGACGCCGGCGCGATCCCACCTGCGGTGCCACAGCGTGCCTTTGAAAGCCGCGCCAATCTGATCCGTTTGATCCACTTCTGTGTAGGCGTAGGATTCGTGCTGACCCTCGTTCCATCCCCAGCGCCCGAAGATGCCGAGCCAGTCGTTTAAAGGCTGCTCGAAATTGCCGCTGAAGCCATATTTAATGGTGGTTTGAAGGGGGTGGTCGGTGATTTCCGGTTCCGGCGTTAGGCCCGCAAGAAAATTGTTAATGGCCTGCTGGTAGACGCCCATGTTCGCGTGATTCACGTAGGACAGAAGGCGGAGTATGCCCGTTTGACCTCGTATGGTTTTCCTGTGAAATTCGAATTCGATGTTTTCCGCCCGGGCGAGGGCCAAGTTTGCTTCCAGATTAATTCCATTGGCTACTTTGGGCATCAGCTCTTCCGCAAACCGCACCGTTCCCCAATGGTCGTGATATTCGAACATCGCGCCGTAGGTGTATCCGCGAGTGTCCGCCGCATAGTCATAGGTTCCAGCATTGTCGACGGTCCAATTCATGAACTGAAAATTAGAGTCGCTTCCGTAGGTGTTGACGTCGAAGAAATCGGCCAGGCTGAATTTGCCGAAGCGTACTTCGATGCGGCGCTCGGGGAGTTCGCGAAAAAGAGAAAAGGGAGTCTGTTCCGCGGGCTGTTTCGCGTGTCCCAGCGGAATGATCTGATGAATCATCAGCCGTGCGATGTAGGGCGCGTGGCTCAGCGAGGGATTGCGCACGACGTCAAGGTTCGTGAATCCTGCAAGTCCAAGAGCTTCGCCAATCCCATGGCCACCCGTTTCTTGGACGTCACAAAGCAGTTCTGTTGTCGCGCTAAGACGCAGCCCAGTGAAAAGCGTAAACACATGCGAGGTGGCATCCTGGGCCTCGGGACTTAGACTGTGCGGCCCTTGATAGGGGGAAGTGAACGTCGGGTGCCACTGAGAAATAATATTGGCTTGCCCTGACAGCCAGAACCGGCTCCACTCCTGATGCGGAAACATGATCGGAAGCGGATCGGAAGTTGGAGAAGATGTGGCGTCATCCGGAGAGTCTTGCTGAGTCGCGACAGGATCTTGCGCGACTGTCATGGGCGCCGCAAACGCAGAGGCTAAAAGGCAGCTCCAAGCGAGAACGGTCAATCGTGTGGCGAGTCGTCCCATTGCTACACTTGGCTGCACGTTCTCCCTGCGATGCCCACTCTTTCCACT
>Ga0210391_10001562_pt1 | contig 20639 bp, 9 predicted proteins | sample IncBWC12OmetaG_FD_160573 | JGI IMG/M metagenome (GOLD analysis project Ga0210391, IMG submission 160573) | Forest soil microbial communities from Barre Woods Harvard Forest LTER site, Petersham, Massachusetts, United States - Inc-BW-C-12-O ...
GCTCTTTGAGCAAAAAGAATTAGTGGGCCAGGATTTGGATTCCGTATTTATTCCCGAAACACCGAGTGCGGCGCTTTCATCCGCAGGCGTGCTGACCGGGCAGACGTTGCAACAAGTTACGCGGCGGGCGCGCAAAGACGGAACTTTTGTCGACGTGGAATTGCACGCCGTACCTCTCGTCGTGGACGATCGTGTTCACGGAGCTTATGCGATTTGTAAAGACATCTCGGATCGAGTCAAGGCTTTGCAGGCCGAGCGCGCCCACGCCGAGTCGCTGAACGGGTTAGTGAAGGAACTGGAATTACAGACCGATCAGATGACGATGCTGAACGATATGGCGGCCTTGCTGGAATGTTGCGCGACCACAAAAGAAGCCTGTGCGGTCGTGGGACAATCGGCGAAAAAATTCTTTCCCGAGGCGAGTTCCGGCACTTTGTATACGTTTAAGGCCTCACGCAATCTGGTAGAAGCAGCGGTCTCGTGGGGGAGTGCGCCGGCGATGGAGCCGGTCTTCGCACCCGAAGGTTGTTGGGCTCTCCGGCGAGGCCAGCCGCATTGGAGTGAAAGTGGTGAGGTGATCTGCCCGCACCTCGAAATGCTGCCGCCCGCCAAACATTTGTGTTTACCAATGGTCGGACACGGAGAAACTCTAGGCGTCTTTCATCTCGAGTTCCCCATCGGCGTACTGGAATCGCACGGACTCCTCGCCGCGCAGCAACGACTTGGCATCACGGTCGCAGGACAGATTGCGCTTTCGCTGGCCAGTTTGCGATTACGCGAGACGCTGCGCGATCAATCAATCCGCGATCCGTTGACCGGACTATTTAACCGGCGATTCATGCAGGAAGCGCTGGAGCGGGAAACCTTGCGCGCTCGACGCAAGGGACATCCCATCTCATTGCTGTTTCTCGACATCGATCACTTCAAGCGCTTCAACGACACTTTTGGCCATGATGCGGGAGATTTTGTATTGCAGTCGTTTGCAGATTTGCTGCGCAATTTTTTCCGTGGGGACGATGTGGCCTGCCGATGCGGCGGCGAAGAATTTGCAGTGATTTTGCCGGAATCTCTGGCTGCGAACGCCGCATTGCGCGCGGATGCCTTGCGAAATGAACTGAAGCAATTGAAGCTGATATACAAGGACACACGGCTGGGGCCAATTTCAACCTCGGTCGGCGTTGCCGCATTCCCCGAACACTGTGCCACACCGGAAGAGCTTCTTAAAGTTGCCGATCAATGCCTGTACCGCTCAAAAGCGGAAGGGCGTGATCGGGTCACGGTGGCAACGGCGCACGAGCACAGTGCCGCGTGCTCCGTCTAACCCTTTGCTTTCGAACCACCGCAATGCTAAGTGGTTTTGTTATCGACCTTCCAATACACCGCATAGCGCTCGTGAATTACCTGATAAAGAGGGACCAGGGTCTGTGGTTGATCCTGCCCCGCGGTGTGGAACACGAGTAGTTGCTTCGCGTCCGGCTCAATCCATGATGTGGGCTTGCTCCCGTCAGCGACAACATCCGCGACTTTTTTCTGGTCTCCCGGTTTTGGCTCGTAGTCGCCGTAGGTCATTTCTTTTGTCACTGCATCGAAGCGCCCGGCGAGAACCAGAGGGCCGTACATTGCGGCCTGAATCGTTCCATCGTCTGGCATAGGATCGATGTGCAGCCCCATGGGCAGGCTGAGTTCGATCTTGTCTCCGGATTTCCAAACCCGATTGAGCGTGAGATAGCTGCTGGGGCTTGAGAACGCGGGCACAACCTCACCGTTAATTTTCACGCTTCCACCCTGCGCCCAGTACGGAATACGCAAATTGAGCGCGAGCTTTGCGGGGCTGTCGGTGGAGACTGTGATGGTAGTTCCCTGCTGCTCGGGAAAGCGCGTCTCCTGCTTGAAACGCAGCTTCTTCTCCGGCCACTCGAGTTGCGAATCGATGTAGAGATTCACGTAGAGCGCATCATCATCGTGGAAGTAAATCGTATCGGTGAGTTTTGCGTACTCTTCGGAACCCGTTCCAGTGCAGCACCACAAAGCGTCGAATGGTTTTCCGAAAGTTTTCCAGTAGCCGGTGGCGAGCGGCAGGTAGTACATCATGGTGCCGTCTTCAGGATTGATCGTACCCAGGCGATGATTGAAAACGAGGCGCTCGTAGTAATCCATGTACTGCGCCTCAGGTGACCATCCGAACATGTGGCGCGACAGCTTCATCATGTTGTAGGCGCAGCAGCACTCGGTCGTGTTCGTACTGAGCTCTTTGGCGAGTTTGCCGGGATCGCTCGTCCAACCCTCGCCGTTGCTCGTACCCCCGGTGCAATAAGAACGTTCGCTGACCACTTCCTCCCAAAAATATTCCGCAATGTCGCGATAGCGCCGGTCGCCGGTAAGTTCGTAATAGCGGGCCGCGGCGATCACCTGCGGAATATGCGTATTGACGTGCAGACCCTTCAGTTCATCGCGATGGGCGGCGAGAGGATCGAAGAAGGCTTTCTTGTCGAAACGCTGCGCGACTTCGAGATAGTAATCTTTGCCGGTAACGGCGTAGAGGTTGCAGAGCACTTCGCCCATGCCGCCGAATTCAGTTCCGAGCACACGCTGCATGTGCTCGTAGCTGAGCGACCCGGTGTAGCCCGCAGTCCAGCCAGCCATTTTCTGGACCATCTCGAGCGCCTGCTCGTTGTCGCAATAAACGTACATGTCGAGCAGTCCAGCCATGATTTTGTGGACGGTATAAAAAGGCGCCCATACCCTTTCGCGCTCGCGCAGGCGATCGAAGAACTCAACGGGAAATGCGCTCAGATAACCGCTCTTCATAGCATCCTGGCACTTTCCAAGCTCGGTAACGACGGCTGTCCCATTTTTCTTGATTTCTTCGTCGCCGGTGCTGGCATACATAAGCGCCGCCGCGGAAAGATAGTGCCCGCCGGCGTAATGGCCGCGGAGTTCGCAATCGGGAGCTTCCCAACCTCCGAGCGGCTGCGCCGAAGAAGGAAGCCCGGCATTGATGCGAAATGTGTGCACCAGGCGATCCGGAGGCAGCGAGTGCAGAAACTGCCGATCGGCTTCCATCGCGACTTTGCAGGGCCCTTCGCCCAGCCGCACGTTCTTCATGGGAAACGGACGAGCTTTCCACGCAACCTTCTCTCCGTTGAACGGTTTGCCGTCTTTCTTCACTCCTTTTGAATTGACGACGGGATCCTGCGGCATTGCCAGGGAAACTCGGGATAACAAAGTCGAACCGGCGGCGGCAGCCGCCGTGGTACTGAGGAAGTTTCTGCGGGAAAAGTGCGCCATGGTGTCTCCTTACCTCTAGCCCAAAAAGCGATTACGGATATTGTATACACTAGTTCCTGTCCTCGGGAAAAGGTTTACTGCAGCTTGGCATCTGCCATAGCAATCAAAAACCGTCACGATATACTGCGCGCCATGGCGACACTGGGACTTCGAAGCTCGTTCAATCCTGCCAGCCTAAGAGTGTTCGCACCTCAGTGCGCGCTGCTCTGCGCGGTATTCTGCATCGGTTCGTCAGCGCAAAAACCGGAGAAAAATTCGACAGCAGATGCCGGTGGCGCTGCCGAGCGCGGAATTCATCTCGCTGCCACAGGAGACTGCCGCGGAGCGTTGCCGGTTCTGAAGAAGGCTGCGCCGCTGGCCGCAAGCAAAGACCTAAAGTATCAAGTCGTGATAGCTACTGCGCGCTGCGCCATGAGCCTGGAGCGCACGGAAACTGCCGTAGAAGCTTTGTTGGAACTCAATCACGAATTCCCGCACGATCCCGAAGTCCTTTATATGAGCACTCATTTTTATTCGGAGCTGGCCTCCCGGTCCTCGCAGGAACTGGCCGCAACGGCACCGAATTCCACGCAGGCCCAGCAACTCGAAGCCGAGTCTTATGAATCGCATGGAGACTGGGATCGAGCGCTCGCGGCTTACCAGAAAATTCTCGGGCAAGATTCTCAGCGGCGCGGCATTCACTATCAGATTGGTCGAATCTTTCTCACCAAGACTCCGCCGGATGAAGCCAGCGCAAAAAAAGAATTCGAAGAAGAATTGAAAGTCGATCCGAATAACGCTTCGGCGGAGTTCATGCTGGGAGAAACCGCGCGCCAGGCGGGTGAATGGGATGAGGCCATCGCGCGGTTTTCAAAGGCGGAGCGTCTCGATGTGGGTTTCGACGAGGCCTATCTTGCCCTGGGAATGTCGCTGAATTCGGCGGGAAAATTTGCCGAAGCAGTTGCGCCGCTCGAAGCTTACGTCAAGCGACAGCCGGGAGATCCCGCTGGCCACTACCAGCTAGCGACGGCCTACGCACGGAGCGGACACAAAGAACAAGCCGACAAGGAAATGGCTTTGCAGCGCGACGCCGCTGCGAAAGCGCCGCACCAGGAGCATTGATATTAATGAAGATGAGCGCTCGCTCTCTCGATTCACGCCGGCGGTTTCTTCGGATGCTCGGTTTAACAGGGATGGGCGGAGCCCTGAACGGGTCGGGAGTGTTCTCTTCTTCGCTGGCTTTACCTCTTTATCATTTGCCAGCAGCAACTCCACTACCCGCATTTGAAGAGATTCCATCGTCCGCGAGCGGTATCAGCTGGACGCATATCAATGGACGTTCGCCGCTGGCGCATCTTCCGGAAACCGTGGGCGCCGGCTGCGCCTTTCTCGACTACGACAACGACGGCTGGATGGATATCTATCTGGTGAACAGCGGACCGTGCGATTTCTATCAACCGCCGCAGCCGTTGCGTAATGCGCTGTACCACAATAATCGCGATGGCACGTTCACCGATATCACGCAAAAAGCCGGTGTACCGGGCAATGCCTATGGCATGGGAGTTGCCGTCGGCGACTACGATGGCGATGGCTTTCCGGACATCTACCTTACGCAGTATCCACACAGCGTCCTTTATCACAACAACGGGGATGGTACGTTTACCGATGTCACAGCAAAAGCAGGCGTCGCCGCACCGGGATGGGCTACCAGCGCCGTCTGGTTCGACTACGACAATGATGGCCGGCTCGATTTGTTCGTCTGCCGCTTCGTCGATTACAGCAAGGCGAAATTGAAATTTTGCGGCGACACCATTACTGGCGAGCGCCACTACTGCATTCCGAGCATCTACGATCCGATGCCGTGCTGGCTGTTTCACAACAATGGCGATGGCACGTTTACCGACGTCAGCAAAGAGTCGGGCATCGCGCGCAACCTGGCAAAAGCATGGGGAGTGGTTGCCGCCGACATTAACAATGACGGCCACATGGATCTGTATGTCACCAACGACACCGTTCCGAATTTTCTTTTTGCGAACCGCGGCAAAGGAAAATTTGAAGAGATCGGAACATTGGCCGGAGTGGGTTTGAGCGTTTTCGGCAAACCGCGTTCCGGCATGGGAGTGGATGCCGCCGACTACGATCAGGACGGCTGGATCGATCTCTTCGAAGCCAACGTTGATCATGAGATGTACTCGCTGTATCACAACGACAAGAATGAGGTATTCACGGACGTGGCAAATCCCAATGGCATCGGCGCGGCCACGCGCATGATGAGCGGATGGGGATTGAAATTTTTTGATTACGATAATGACGGCAACATCGACCTGCTTCTTTGCAACGGCCATCCGGATGACGAGGTCGAGAAACTGATCGAAGGCGTGACGTTTCGAGAGCCAATGCTCCTGTTTCGCAACACGGGCAAAGGATTTGAGAATGTGAGCGCAGCCAGCGGCCCGATTTTTTCGAAGCCTTTGGCTGGCCGCGGATTGGCGCTCGGAGACTTCGACAACGACGGTGCGGTGGATGTGCTGGTCACGCAAAACAACGGAGCGCCCGTTCTGTTAAAGAATAACTCCGGGCGGGAGAATCATTGGCTGGGTCTGCGTCTCGTGGGAACAAAAGCTAATATCGATGCGGTGGGCGCAAAAGTCACTTACGAATCTGGCGATCTTCAGCGTCATCCATTCAAAGTTGGCGGCGGAAGTTACCTTTCCGCTCACGATCCACGCATGGTTCTTGGAATCGGGAAGAGAACGAAAATCGATTCTCTGGAAGTCGAATGGCCGCAGCCGAGCGGCAAGAAGGAACGTTTTACGAACCTTCCGATTGATCGCTACATCACGATCGTCGAGGGCACGGGAAAGTGGAAGTGAAGACTCTAGGCTTTGGTGTGTGCTCTCGGTTATGAAAACGATATTAGTGACTGGGGTTTCGATTATTTTGGGGTGCGCAACCATCGCGACTCCGGCGGCCAGGTCGCAGACGAATTCCGGTGCGGGCTTCAGTCATCCACTCAAAAACAAATCAACTTCAGCAAACGACGCTGAGTCTGAACGGGAATTGCAGACGGGAACGGCGCTCACCCGGCGCGGTCAATTTGCCGAAGCCATTCCTCATTTATTGGCGGCGCGAGGAAAAGTTTCTAATGAATATGCCGCCAGCTTCAATCTCGCGCTTTGTTACGTGGGAACTCGCGAGTATCAACACGCGATCGAGATCCTAAGGGATTTGCGGCGAGATGAACATGACAACTCCGACGTCGAGAACCTGCTGGCGCAAGCTTATATCGGCAACGGAAAACCGAACGAGGCCTTCGCCGCTCTGGAAAAAGCTGCAGCCATCGCACCGCAGAACGAAAAGTTGTATGTGTTTGTGGCCGATGCATGCACGGATCGTCAGGATTTTGCGCTGGGCCTGCGGGTCGTTGATCTCGGGTTGAAAAATCTACCTCAATCGCCGCGCCTGCACTATGAGCGCGCAATGCTGTTGTCTCAACTCGATCAATTCGATCATGCAAAGGCCGACTTTGAATTGGCCAAGCGTTTCGGACAAGAAACTGACATCGGACATTTAGCGGCGGCTCACGAAGCTTTGCTCGCAGGGGACGTCGCCAACACAATCAAGTTCGCTAGCGCGGGCATCAACAAAGGTTCCGAGAATCCAATTCTTTTGATCGTTCTTGGCGAGGCGTTGCTTCGCTCCGGTGTGGTGCCTGGCGAAAGTGGATTCACCGAAGCGCAAAATGCTTTGGAAAAAGCGTCCATCGAACGTCCGAACGATGTGAGCGCGCAGATCGCGCTCGGGCAAATTTATCTTGCGAGCGGCAGGCTGGATGACGCCGTTGTGCATCTGGAACGAGCGCGGCAAATGCAGCCCGATAATCCGTCGGTTTACGCCAATCTGGCAAAAGCGTACCAGCGGCGAGGGGATTCGCAACGAACCGAACAGGCGCTCGCAACTCTGCAAACATTAAATGAGGCTCAAGCGGAAAAAATTCGATCTGCGCCTGGAGACCGCAAGTTAGGCTATGGCGGAGAGAACGCTGGCGCACAGGATTTATCACAACATTAATAAACCTGCTGTGCTTTCTTCATTTCTCGCGAATTCGCGGGAACGGCCGCTTGACCAATCCAACCCCTTCTTTAATCGTGATGATCTGGTCGCTTTTCAGCTTCTCTAAATTTGTGATCGCGCCGCTTGGCCAGATCACTTCGATTGCGTCCACAGTGCTCCGCCCTCCCAATCCGAAATGCAGGCGCGGATCCTGCGCGGATTGATAACTCATTCCACCCTTACGCTGGTCATGAAGTACGAGGTCGCCGGCGGAAACTTTCACTCTTGCGCCGACTCCGTCGCGATTCGACTTAGTGCCGATCAGAAAAATCTCGAGCCAATGGTTCGCATTGCCGCCATCGTTGCGCAGCAGTTGCGGGGACTGGCCGCAATTATTCACGAGAATATCGAGATCGCCATCATTGTCGAAGTCGGCGATGGCAGCGCCACGGCTCACGCGAGGCAATTGAAAATCCACACTAAGCCGGTCGCCGACGTTTTCGAAAACTCCGTGACCGGTATTGCGGAACATCATCTTCGGTTCGGCATACTTCGTATCCGTGTGGTAAAGCTCGATGTTGTCGAGGACGTGTCCATTGGCCAGGAAGAGATCTCGCGCACCGTCGTTGTCGTAATCCATGAAGCGCGCGCCGAAGGTGCTGATGCGATAGGTCGCATAAGCAATTTTCGAACGTAAAGTCACATCTTCGAAGGTGTGATCGCCCAGATTCTCGTAGAGCCGCGCCAGTTGCATATCCAAATGTCCGACGACTAGATCGAGACGGCCATTGCCGGTGATGTCGGCGGCGTCGACGCCCATGCCGGCTTCAAATTGGCCGTCGGCACTGACGGCAACTCCGGCCTGATATCCCACTTCGCGAAAAGTGCCATCGCGGTTATTGTGAAATAAAAAGTTCGGCATGTGGTCATTGGCAATGAAGATGTCTTGCCAGCCGTCATTGTCGTAATCGAAGGTGACGATGCCGAGCCCGTTCCCGGCTTTGAGACCAATACCAGACGCCTTGCTGACGTTGGTGAAAGTACCATCGCCATTGTTGTGATAGAGCGTCGGCGGCTGACCGTGAAAATCATCGGGATGGCAGTAGCTGCGCAAACCTGGCCCTCGGTCTCCGCAATAAAAGTTACGTTCGGGCGACCAGTCGACATAGTTGGCAATGACTAAGTCGAGCTTGCCGTCGTTGTCGTAATCGAACCAAGCCGCGCTCGAAGCCCATACGCCGGAATTGGCGACGCCGGCGGCCGCAGTCACATCGGTGAAGGTGCCGTTTCCATTGTTGTGATAGAGAATGCAACGTCCGTAACCGAGGACGAAAAGGTCGGGAAAGCCGTCATTGTCGTAGTCCCCCACCGCGACTCCCATGCCGAAGAGTCCTTCGGCACCGACTCCCGCGGCGTGCGTGACATCGGTGAACGTTCCGTCGCCGTTGTTGCGATAGAGCGCGCTTTGCACCGGACGTTGCGGAGTCGAGACGCGCGTGGCTGCCCCGTTCACGAGGTAAAGATCGAGCAGCCCGTTCTGGTCGTAATCGATCCAGCCGCAACCCGATCCCATGGTCTCGATGAGATATTTTTCGGAGGATGCGGCGCTAAAGTGCTGAAAGGTAATCCCTGATTGCCGGGCCACGTCGGTGAAGGTTACGGGACTTCTGGCAGAGGCATCATGCCATGCCTGCGGGATGCGCGGAATGACCGGCGCGAGTCCGAGAACGGCCCCTTGCCGCAGCAAAACCCGTCTTGTGAGCCCGTGGGAGATCTTCACTGAACGCGCTTTCCCTGTGCCGATCCGAATTCTAACGTCAATAAAAGCGTTCGCGAAAGAGATGCTCCTTAGCAGCTATTAAGTGTGACATCTGTATCGTACTGAAAGCATGCACCTTAAGGTGAAGCCGAGCACCGCTTGCGAAGATTGTAAATTTATGGTTGACAACGATAACGAATAAAGTATACAAAATCCGACCAAAGGTAAACGTTTGCTCTACCTTTTGAATGGATCTATTAGGCGGCTCGTTTCCGTTGCAAGAAAAGCTCCTTGTGCTAAGGCAGTTTTCGTCCTAACGCGTACCGTTCGTCGGAGGACATTATGGATCGCAAGTCATTTAAAAAGCTGCTCATCTACGTTGCGTTGGTGGTGGTGAGCCTCTCGCTTGGCATGCCATCGGTTTGGGCACAAAACGGTTCCGAGGGAACCGTCACCGTGACCGTGCTTGACCCAAGCGGCAGCGTCGTGACTGACGCGCATCTGGAACTGCGCGATACATCTACGAACGACGCACGCAATGGAGATACGCAGGATAAGGGCACGTATTCCTTCGTCAATCTCTCCCTGGGAACCTACAAGCTGACCGTGACCAAAACCGGCTTCCAAACCCAGGTTTATAAGGACGTCATCGTCCAGGCGGCCCAGACGACCGATATTAAAGCGACCCTGAAAGTTGGCACGATCAACGAGACGATCGAGGTCACGGGCGGAAGCGCTCCTCTCGTGGAAACCACGACGAACGCGATTGGAACTACCGTAGACATGCGACAGATCGAGGACCTGCCCATTCAAGGCCGCGATTTGACCCAACTTGCCAGTTTGGTCCCGGGATACAACGGAACCTGGGACGGCCTTCCCTCCATCGCTCAGGGAAACAACATTGATGGCGTGATCGGCAGCCCAAGCCGCATGAAGTTCGGCGGAAACTCCCAGGCAATCGTCTCGCCGCGGGTTGAAGCTATTGAAGAAATGACAGTACAAAGTGAACAGCTCAACCTGGACCAGGGTTTCGGCCAAGCCAACATGCAGCTCAATTTCGTGACACGGCGCGGCAGCAATGCATTTCATGGGCGCATCTACGATGACTTCCAAAATGATGCACTGAATGCCAACAGTTGGGTGAATGACGCGAGCACTGCGCTAGGGCAGCCGACGCCCAAGAACCTTCTCCATATCAATGACTTCGGAGCGAGCGTCGGCGGTCCGGCTATCAAGGACAAATTGTTCTTTTTTGGCAGTTATGCGGAAAGGAAAATTCCGGGCTCGTACACTACTTCCAATAATCTGTTTACCGCGGCAGCGCAAGCGGGCAACTTTACTTACAACGGCCAAACAGTGAACCTGTTTACGCTCGCGCAGAACTACAACACTGCGAACCCCGGCGCGAACCTTCCTACCTCAGTGCTGAATTGTTCCGCAGCCTATTGCCCAAGTACTGTGTTGACGGCGATAAATTCGTCGACCTCGGCCGGGCAGGTGATTCCGAGCGCGACAGGCGATCCCAATCTCAATCAAATCAATTGGCAAGTGAATAACGCCCAGGTGAGTTACTTTCCGGCGGTCCGCGTGGACTACAACGCCACGGAAAAAATGCGTTTCAACCTGGCCTGGAACATGACTCAGGACAACTTCCCGGGCATCAATCCTCCCGATTTTCCTGGTGCAGCCTTTTCCAAGACTGGAGCGGGCAACAAGGACAAAAGCTACACCACGGGGTTCGGATTTACCTGGGCGCTGTCGCCAACCCTGGTCAACGATTTTCGTGGAGGCTTCTTATACAACGTTAGCGAAAACGCGTATGATGCCCCACCCCTCAGCATTAATAACCCGCAGTTAGGTTGGAATTACCCGAACGTCCCTTACCCGCAAGGCTCGCAAATGTCAGGCACGATCTTCTACTCCGGCATCAATACGGAATACCCGGTGTTCAATGCCTCTGACACGATGACCTGGCAACATCATGCGCACACCATGAAGTTCGGCTATTCCTGGTGGCGCGAGCAGAACCACTATTACAACCCCGTAGCGGGATATCCGATCGCCAACTTCGGCCTGGCAAACGGAGATCCCGCTCTGAGTGCGATTACGAGCAGCACACTTCCGGGCGCAAGTACAGGCACGAACAGTCAACTGGCTGCGGCACAGCAGCTTTATTCGATCTTGACGGGCCGGATAAACGGCATCGCAGCTGGTGGCGGAGGTTATCCGTTTGTTACCTCAGCGAATAACTATCAACACGTCCTCGGAAGATATAACCTCGATGAGCTGGAATGGGGCCAGGGCTTATTTTTCCAGGATTCGTATCGGATCAAGACCAATTTCACGCTGAATTACGGGCTGCGCTGGGATTTCACCTCGGCTGACAAAGATCTTTCCAAGCTGTACCACTCCGCAAGCCCGGCTGCGATTTTTGGGCCGTCTGGCATCAATAATCTTTTCAATCCCGGGTCATTCACGGAAGATCCGAATGGTTTGAATCCAACGATATCGCAAAACCCCAACCCTTATAATTCATGGAAAAAAGCGTTCCAACCTGCCCTTGGCTTTGCGTGGAACCCCTCGAGCGATAGCAGACTGGGGCGAATGGTGGGCGGAGAGCGCACTGTAATTCGCGGCGGCTTCTCACTCAGAAACTTTACTGAACCTCAGCAGTATGTCTGGAATCAGGCTTCTGACTTCGGTTCTTTCTACTACCAAAGCTTCTTTCTCAATGCCAACTCGGTCAATGGTCCGGGCGCCTTTGCTCCTGGCAGCTTATCGATTGCCGACTTCAATCCCAACGCGACCGATCCCACTCAGGCGTTTGCGCCTTATGTGTATGGACTTTCGCCCACGACTTTCCAGAGCAGCGAAGCGGCCTCAGATTTCACTTTCCAGGGTGGCCCGGGGCTGAACGGCATGAATCCAAAGATTCAGCAGCCTTACACGGAGTCGTGGAATGTTGGCATTCAGCGGCAAATCGGGCAAAGCAGCGCGCTTGAAGTGCGTTACGTCGGGAGCCACACCGCGCGTCAGTGGTTAAATATCAACCCCAACGAAATCAACATTTTCGGGACCACTGCGCAACTCCCACAAAGCTTCCTCACGCAGTTCCAGAACGCGCAGGCTAACCTGGCTGCGTACATTAACGCGAATCCGTCGTGTGGCCAGTCGGGCCAACCACCTTGCAGTTTCGCAAATAACGGACTCGCCGGACAGCAGGCCGTGCCAATATTCGATGCTGCGTTTGCCGGGGAGGCACCCGGCGGACCGGGGACACCTCTGGCCGATTATTCCGCAGGCAACTTCATCACGGATTTGCAGACGGGTCAGGCTGGAGCTATGGCCAGCACTTTGGCAGGTATCGGTGGCCCCGTGCCTTACATCTGCAACCTGGTCGGCGCGTCTTTTAGCCCGTGCGCGAACTATGTCGGCTTCACTGGAACGGGCGCAGGATATCCGATCAATTACTTCCAGGCCAATCCATATTCCCAAGGCATCGGCTCCAGCTACACAACCGCTGAAGGGTACTCGAACTACAACGCCTTGCAGGTAGACTTCCGCGAACGGCCCTGGCACGGCCTGCAGTTTGACGCCAATTACACGTGGAGTCATACGCTCGGAGTCGCCTCACAGAACAACTGGCAAGGCCAAGGCGCAGTGTATACGGTCCGCGATATGCGACTGAGCTACGGGCCAACTCTCTACGACCTGCGGCACGTTGTGCACATCAACGGCACCTACGATCTGCCGTTCGGCAAGGGCAAGCTGTTCGCAAACCGTGGCGGCGTGGTTGATCGCGTTGTCGGCGGCTGGACTGTTGGAACAATCTTCACCTTCCAGACCGGGGCGCCATTCCTGCTCTTCGGCGGAAACAACACCTTTAACGACTATGGCGACAGTGGAGTAGTTTTGAACGGAGTTACAGCATCGCAACTGCAAAGCTCCATCGGTAAATATCCCATTCCGGGAACCGCCACGGTGGCCTTCATCAATCCCAAGTACCTGGCCACGCCGACGGGAGGCCCCGCCAACTCGACGTACATCGCTCCTAACACTACACCGGGCACCTTCGGCCAACGAGTTTGGCTTCACGGACCGCATAATACTTTCGACGACGTCTCAATCTCCAAGCACTTCCCGATCACTGAGCGGTTCCGCTTCGTTCTTCAAGCCGAAATGCTGAACGCCTTCAATCACCCGACCTTCTCCACAGGTGCGACGAATGGAGGCGCGAATTTCGGCTTCAACGCCATCCAAAGCGGCGGATTTGGGATTCTCGGAAGTCCTCTCAACATCTATCCAAATTCTCCGAACGGTGGAGCGCGCGCAATTGAGCTGCGAGGCAACATTGAGTTCTGATACGCAGTCGGGGCAGCGATTTTTCAACCTGCAGTCTGATTAGCCATATGCGTGCCTGCGAGGTGAATCAACACGTCGCAGGCACATCGTTTTCGAAGTCCCGGATTGCCGGAGTTCTGGATTGAATGAGCCTCAATCGCCGTTTCTGCCTAATAGCGTCATTCGTGTTGTGCTCGACCCTGCCTCAGCTTTTTGGGCAGGGCACGCTGGCTGACTATCAGCGGGCGCAGCAATTTCTGCCGGGAAATATCCGTCACCTGATTTCGCTCGCCGATGTAAACCCGCACTGGATTGAGAAGACGAATCGTTTCTGGTACCGGAAAGCCACCCCGGCTGGCTCTGAGTTTGTGCTGGTTGATGCGGACCAGAATACCAGCGGGCCCGCCTTTGATCATGAGAAGCTTGCCGACGCTTTGTCGCGGGCCGCGAAGCGAGAATACTCCGCGACTACACTTCCCTTTTTTGATATCGATTTCGTGGATGGCGGCAAAGCCGTCGGCTTCTCGATCGAGAGCACTCGCTGGACATGCACGCTCGATGCCTATGAATGCAAGCGGGAGGAATCAGGGCCTGAGCGTCCGAATGAAGTTCTCTCTCCTAACAAACGTTGGGCCGCATTCGTGCGGGACCACAACTTGTATTTACGCGATGTGTCCACCGGCACAGAATTGCAAATCACGCACGACGGTGTTGCCGCGTGGGACTACGCAACGCCTCTGCCCTCACTCCGCCTGATGACCGATCAGGGAACGGAAGACGTCAAGCAACCGGCTGCGGTCTTCTGGTCGCCGGACTCGTCAAAGCTCATCACCTACCGGATTGATTCTAGAAATTCCGGCCGCTTCACCAGTCTGCAATTCGTTCCGCCTGGTCAATTGCGCCCTCGCGCCTTCACTTATGTTTATCCTCTGCCGGGCGAAGTGCTGGCCAAGGCGGAGCCGATTATTTTCGATATCCAATCCGGCAAGCGGACTGATGTGCAGAATGCGTCAATCGAACTTCCGTTTCAGGACGGCCCCGGATTCGACTGGTTCCCTGATAGCAAGAGTTTTCACTACGACTACGATGAACGCGGATACAAGGCCAAGGAACTGCGTGTAGTGGATGCGTCGACCGGAGAGCAAAAAGTTCTGGTGCGGGAACAATCCGACACCTATCTCGATCCCGGCGAAACTTCTTACCGTTTTGTCGAAGGCACGGGCGAGATTCTCTGGACTTCAGAGCGCGACGGCTGGGACCATCTTTATCTTTACAGCAAAACCGGACAACTCCAGAATCAGATAACGCAGGGATCGTGGGTCGTGCGGGGCATCGAACACATCGATGAAAAGAACCGCCGGATTTATTTTTCGGCAAGCGGGCGCGAGAAAAACGAAGACCCATATCAAACTCATCTCTATAGCGTGGGATTTGACGGCAAGGGGCTGCAGTCGCTCACGCCGGAGAATGCCAATCATTTCATCACGATTGCACCGACGGGAACATACTTCGTTGACAGCTATTCACGCCCGGACCTGCCAGAAAAATCCGTTCTGCGAAGGATCAAAGATGGCTCGGAAGTGCGCGCGCTTGAGACCGCGGATGTCAGCGAGTTAACGAAACTTGGCTGGAAACCGGCAGAGCCATTTCAAGGCAAAGCGGCCGACGGGACAACTGATCTATACGGGCTGATCTGGCGGCCTTCCAATTTCGACGCGGCGAAACAATATCCCGTCGTGGAGTTCGTGTACACCGGTCCTCAGTCGTTTTTTGTGCCGAAGACTTTTGGCGGAAACTTCTGGCTGCAGTCGATGTCGGAGCTGGGCTTCCTCGTGGTCATGGTCGATGGACGCGGCACGACCGGGCGCTCGCGAGCTTTCCATCAATTCTCGTATCGAAATCTCGGCGGATCTTTCGAAGATCACGTTGCGATGATCAAGCAAATGGGCGCACGCTATCCGTATATGGATATCACGCGGGTTGGAATCTTCGGCACGTCTGCCGGCGGCTACGGTGCAGCCCACGCCATGCTGGCATTTCCGGATTTTTATAAAGTTGGCGTCACAACTTCCGGTGATCACGATGCGCGGCTCGACAAAGCCTGGTGGAACGAGGTGTATCAGGGATATCCAGTGCAGGACGACTATGTCGCGCAGTCGAATGTGACCATGGCGGGCCGTCTCCAGGGTCATTTGCTGATCGAGCATGGCGATATTGACGACAATGTGCACCCCGTCGAATCCATGCGCTTCGTCGATGCCTTGATGAAGGCCAACAAGAATTTCGACATGTTGTTCGTCCCCAACATGTATCACGGTGAAAGTGGCGAACACGCGCTTTATATGGTGCGGCGGCGTTGGGATTATTTTGTGCAGTACCTGCTCGGCGTTACACCCCCTGCGAACTTCGAAATCAAAGAGGATCGCGAACCCGGAGGAAACGCCAGGCGACGCCGACGCTGAAGTGTGACTGTAGTCGCACTTCGTTCACTTTGGCTTCACTGAGTTTTCTATGGATCGACGAAACTTCTTGCAAGGAATTGCAGCGACCGCCGCTGGCCTGGAGCTCCTTTCCAGCACCGGCCTCGCCTCTGCTAACGACGAGCCAGAGGCGCAGGAGCACGGCACTCGAAAGAGCGCTGCTCACGAAAACATTTCCGTAGATGGCTTCACGCTGGTTGCCGAATTCAAAGACCAGTCAGCATCGTGGAAAGTTTATGAGGACTTTCGCACGCGTGACGGCAGCATTGCGTTTGTGGCATCTACGGGCGCGGCGCGGCTGCTGACGAAAAGCGCAGAAGCATCCATGCCCGAAGGAACTCCTTATCTTGGGCTGCAATTGAAGGATATCGGCCTTTCCTCGCCGGACTTGCTGGCCGATCAACTGCTGAAGATGGGCGACCCTGATCCTGAAGCTGTACGCTCAGCGGCTCCGCCAATGAATTCCTCGGAAAAAAATTCGCGCCACTGGACTACATTCATTGGGAATAAAGAAGCTTACGACGTTACCCCGGTCTATCACAGCGGCAGCACAAAAACGTACCACCCCATTCAGTATTCTTCGCGGCTGCGCGATGCTTTGAAAGAAGAAAAACTTTACGACGGCCTGGTTGGAGGCTTCATGCCGGGCGTGCGCAAAGTGATTCCGATCTCTGGCAATGCTTATTGGGAAGTGATCGTTTTCGGCGACACGGGACCGAACAAAAATAAATATATCGTCCACACCTGGCATCGCACGGCGAGAATCGAAGACGGCAAGATCGCCGAAGTTGTATACGGCCACAGCTATCCTGCATTTCCGCCGGGGCGAGTCGACCCCAAGCCGGAAGAATTCTACCGGGCACTCCTGGCCTTTGCCGACTACTGGGATGAACAGCTTCATGATTTCGCCCCAACCAACCTTCCTGAAAATGTCTGGGGCGATATGGCGAAGCACGCGTTCGTCAAAGATCTAATGACGCGCCCAGGCGGGATCTATCCAAAGTATGGCGCGGTCGATCGCGATTACGCCGGGTCGGAGTACGACGGCTTCCAGGATATTTTTACCAGCGCCATCTACGCCAACATGGAGTGGGGACGTCTGGAAACAGCGCGGCTGTTTATCGACAATTATTTCAGCGAATACGTCGATGCCAAGGGAATGATCGATATGCGCGGCCCGGAGACGGCGCAGTTCGGCATGACGTTGTCTTTGTTGGCTCGATATTTCAATTACTCCCGCGACAGCGCCCTCATGCTCAAGCATCGGGCAAAGATTGAAGCGACCGCAAAATTACTTGCCGACATGCACGACAAGAGCCTGCGATTGCCGCAGAGTGATCCGGCGCATGGCTTGATTCGCGGATGGAGCGAATCAGACTCCTGCCTGATGGAGAATCCTTCACTCTATTGGCAGGCCTACTATGCGAATAGTGCATTCGCGGCACGCGGATTCCGTGATATTGCCCGGGCGTGGACGGATTTGGCGCACACCACCTCGATGAAGGGAATGTCTTTGCTCGCCGGTGACTGGGTGAAACGAAGCGAGACGCTGCGCGGCCGGACTACGGCCAGCATTGAAGAGAACATACAAAAAGATAAGACGCCGCCATATATCGGACTGTTTCCCGGCACTTCGCTGACGTTCCGCGAATCGCTCGAAAAAGAACACCCGAGTCCGCAACAGTGGCCGCACCGCCCGTACGCCGAGTTGCTTCAGGCCGATATTCTGCCGCCTCGACTGGCAAATCTGGTCATCGATTGCATGCGAGCTTATGGCGCGACGACGCTTGGAATCGTGGCGAATATTTCACACTTTACTGAGAAAGAGCGCGAGATTCTTGGATTCATCTCCTATGGATACGCGCAGATGCTTCTGCGCCTCGATCGGATTGAAGAATATCTCCTCTTCCTGTACGCGCATCGCTACCATGTTCACAGCCGCGGAAGCTGGGTGGCGGGCGAGGTTACAGGCATTACCGGCGATTCGTCACTTTATTGTGTCCCGGCGCAACAGACGATTCCTCTGCTCGTTCGCTGGATGCTGGTGCTGGAAGATTCCGATAAAGATATCCTGTACCTAGCAAAGGGAGTGCCGCGCCAGTGGGTGGGTTCGGGCAAACCGATCCGGGTTGAGAACGCTCCCAACCGGTGGGGACGCGTAACCTTCGATCTCATCGCGAAACCTGAAACACATTCGGTGGTTGGCCGCGTGCAACTGACCGGACCGAGGCTGCCGGAAGAAGTTCACTTCAAGCTTCGGCTTCCATTGGAAATGATGCTGCGAAGCGTGGCAGTGAATGGAGAGGGCGCGTCGCTAGCTGGGATTCACAACGACACGGTCGTCATCAAGCCTGGGGGCAAGCGGGAATTCGAAATTGTGGGGCACATTTAGCAGCGATTGATAAAACGAGCTAACGGGATTGGATTTATAGGAGGTGTTGGATGAATTGGAAGGGCGTCATACCTGCAATCACAACCAGATTCAATGAAGATTTAAGTGTCGATCATGGATTCCTTGTAGAGCATTGCCGCTGGCTGCTGGATAACGGTTGCACAGGAGTCGTTACTCTCGGCTCACTCGGCGAAGGCGCAACGTTGTCGTTCGATGAAAAAATGGCAATCGTTCGCACCGGCGTCAAAGCCGTAGGCGGACGCGGGCCTGTGGTCGCTTCCATCTCCGCGCTCACGACTTCTGAGGCCGTCGCTTTAGCCAAAGGCGCGACCGATCTGGGTTGCGACGGTTTGATGGTACTGCCTCCTTATGTCTATCAGGGAGATTGGCACGAAATGAAGACTCATATCGCGTCCGTCTTCGAGGCAACTCCGCTCTCGTGCATGCTTTACAACAATCCGGTGGCGTATGGAACCGACTTTCTTCCTGAACAGATAAAAGAATTGGCGAACGAGCACGAGAATTTCGAGTCGGTCAAAGAATCCAGCACGGATGCGAGGCGAGTTTCGGCGATCCGCGCTCTCCTGGATCGACGGCTCGGAATTTCTGTTGGCGTGGACGATGCCGTGCTTGAGGCGATCGGAGTCGGCGCGACGGGTTGGATTGCCGGCCTGGCCAATGCACTGCCGCGAGAGTCCGTTGAATTGTTTAATTGCGGAATCAATGGGGATGCGGACAAGGCATTCGAGTTGTATCGCTGGTTCTTGCCGTTGCTCCGAATGGACACGGTTCCCAAGTTCGTCCAGCTGATCAAACTTGTGCAGGCAGAAGTGGGTATGGGGAATGCCCGCGTGCGGCCTCCGCGGCTGGAACTGGTCGGAGCCGAACTTGAACAGACCAAGAGAATCATCCGGGATGCATTGCGATCGCGGCCACAGCTGGCAAACGCATACGCCCTGCCCAACAGAAAGTAAGAGGTGCCAACGCGAATGTCAGAGACGCCGCGATTCTACGCCCGGACATTTAATTGCGTCTTCCAGTCGTGCTGCCTGATGCTGATTTTTTGGGCGATGTCGCACGGGCTCGTAACCGCGCAGGAAGAGAAAAAGAAGCAACCGCCGACTCCCGGGCCCATGCTGGCTCAGGGAACTCAGGATTTTGACACTCCGGATTTCACGTTATCTCTGGTGCGATCTTCGCAGACGGTTGCCGCTCTCAAGCCGAAGGGCGGTAGCGATTTCGATTTCACGCCCGGCGACCTTCTGATTGCGCGATCTCAGAACGGTTATTTCCATCTCGGCGATATCACTCTGCGGTTACGATCGGGAAATGCCGGCGACTGGAAGAACTATTCAACCTCCATCGCTCGTACGCCGGTCACGCCATTGCAAGCAGCAGCCGGAATTTTGGCCTCTGCCGATCTCGCCCCGATCTTGCCTCCAGACATTCCACTACAAATTACGCGCAGCTGGGTGCTTGAATCTGGAAAACTGATTTTGCGATTCATGCTGAAGAACAAATCCTCGGAGCCGGTGCAGATTGGCGCACTCGGCATCCCGATGATTTTTAATAACGTTCTCAACGATCGCACGCTCGAAGAGGCGCACGCGAAGTGCTCTTTTTACGATCCGTACATTGGAGAAGACGCCGGATATTTACAGGTGACTCGGCTGAGCGGCCACGGTCCGGCCTTAGTGGTCGTTCCGGATGGGAGAACGCCGTTTGAAGCGTACGGTCCCATCCTTGATCACCCTGGACGACGGGGTACAAAGCCCGTATTCACCGACCCTACGCCACGCGGCATAACCTTTGAAGGATTCTACGAGTGGATGGTTCACAGCCAGGCTTACGCAGAGAATGAATGGAAAAACGCCCAGCCGTGGAATCCTCCCACAACCCTCACTCTCGCCCCGGGGCAATCGAAAACATACGGCGTCAAATTTTTGCTGTCCGATTCGATTCATAACATCGAAAAGACTTTGGCAGAAAACGCTCGCCCTGTTGCCATCGGCGTCCCCGGCTATGTAGTGCCCACCGATATCGATGCGCGGCTGTTTCTGAAATCCCCCTCGGCCGTCAAATCGACAAAGGTCGAACCGGAAGGAGCGCTCTCCATCAGCAGCAATGGAAGCGCTGCCGAGGGCTGGAAGGCTTATACCGTTCAGGGCAAGACCTGGGGCCGCTCGCGGTTGACGCTCACTTACGAAGATGGCTCCGTGCAAACCATCCAATACTTCGTTACCAAGCCGGAGACGCAGGTAGTCACCGACATGGGCCACTTTCTAACTACGACGGATTGGTACGTGGACCCGAATGATCCATTTCATCGCAGCCCCTCGCCCATGAC